>Ga0255108_1000022_pt1 | contig 49924 bp, 39 predicted proteins | sample Law_Miss_RepA_8h_FD_188469 | JGI IMG/M metagenome (GOLD analysis project Ga0255108, IMG submission 188469) | Freshwater microbial communities from St. Lawrence River, New York, United States - Law_Miss_RepA_8h | ecosystem: Environmental > Aquatic > Freshwater > River | place: USA: New York... | reverse complement strand
GGTCTTGGCCGCTTCAGCCGCAGGGGCGGCGGGCGTGGCGGGAGTGCTCTCCGCAGCCGTCGCCCAGAAGGGCGCCGCCGCGAGAGCGAGGATGGTGAGTGTGCGAAGCAGGGAGTTCATGGCATTCCCCCTATCGCAACGGCCGTGCCAACCGTGCGGGGAAACGCCCCGCCGGCTTTTTTGATTAAAATCCGACGCGACCCCCGCCTGGGCTTGCCTCTTTTCAAGCAATCAGGGGGCGGATGAGCGTGCGGCTCGACGATGGGGAGGCTTAATTGTGCTGATAGCCTTCTTCGCCGTGGTCCGCGATGTCCAAGCCTTGGGCTTCTTCTTCCTCGGTGGGGCGCAGGCCGATGGTCTTCGCCACGAATTTCGCGATCAGCCACGTGGCCCCCAGGGAAAGCAGCACGCACGAGAGCATGGCCAGCAGTTGACCTTGGAGCAGGCCTTGGGCGATGAGCGCCCCGCCGGCCGCATGGACGGACGAGCTCATCAAGAGGCCGGTGGCGAGCGCCCCCAAGGTGCCGCCGATCCCGTGCACTCCAAAGGTGTCCAACGCATCGTCGTAGCCGAGCTTTCCTTTCAGGACCGAGCAGGCCCAGTAGGCGATGGCGCCCGCCAGCGCCCCGATCAGAACGGCGGAACCGGCCGAAACGAAGCCCGCCGCGTTCGTGATGGTGGCGAGGCCGGCGATGGCGCCGGAGCAGAGTCCGAGCACGGAAGGTTTTCCGCGATGGAGTTTTTCGACGATGGCCCAGACGAGGGTCGCGGTGGCGGCGCCGAGCGTCGTGGTCAGGAAGGCTTGGATGGCGACGCCGTCCGCGGCGAGCGCCGAGCCCGCGTTGAAGCCATACCAACCAGCCCACAGCAGGCCCGTACCCAGCACGCAAAGCACCATGCTGTGGGGCGTCATGGCGCGTTTGCCGAAGCCCGCGCGGGGCCCGACCATGATGCAAAGCAGGAGCGCCGACCAACCGGAGGTCATGTGCACGACGATGCCGCCGGCGAAGTCCGCGGCCTTGAACGCGGCATTCGGATTGGCCAACCCCGCGAAGTCCCCCGTCTGGCCCCAGACGGCGTGGGCCACCGGATAATACACGCCGAAGGTCCAGAGGAGCGAGAAGAGCATCACGGCCGAGAACTTCATGCGCTCGGCGACGGCTCCGATGATCAAGGCCGGCGTGATGGCGGCGAACATGGCCTGGAAGAGCGCGAAGCTACCTGCCGAGATGCGCCCTTCGTACGAACTCGCCTCCACGCCGATGCCCGCAAAGCCGAGGTGCTCGGTGCCGCCGAAGAGATGGCCGAGGAACGAGCCCTGCAGGTTCTTGCCGAAGACCAGCGAGTACCCGCAAGCCCACCAGAGGAGGAGGCCCATGGCGGTGAGGGCCAAGCATTGCGCGGCGACGGACAGGACGTTCTTGGTCCGCACCAGGCCACCATAGAAGAGGAAGAGCCCCGGGATGCACATCAGCAAAACCAAGGCGGCGCTGATGAGGACCCAGGCGTTGTCGCCCGCGGTGACGGTGGTGGCAGCGATAGAAACGAGCATAGTGCGATTTTATGAGCAAGATGCGTGCCAATTTTTACGCAGCGCCTGCTAGTCGCTTGCTTTCGAAGGTTTCCCGACCACCATGTTTTTTTCTGCATCAATGATGTCTAAACTTACGCATCTTGCCTTACTTTCGGCAGTCGGTTTTACGGCTTTATCGGCCGCGGAGGCCCCCGCGAAACCTTGGATGGTCATCGTCGATGGCCAGACTCGCAGCTCGGAAAAGGTCAACCATGCCGACCCCGTGAGCGGAACTTTCGGGCGATCGCGTTCGGGCGCCGAAGTGATCTGGGCCACCCCGACCGCCGCGGTCGACTTCGAGTACTATCGTTACCAAAACGATTTTACCGGAACCATCAAGGGTTCGGATCAGGCTTACGGCGATACGACCGACGTGATGCTCACCGGCTTCAAGCAGTGGGATTGGAATGCCAAGTACTCCGTGCAGACCATCTATGCCGTGGAGTCCGCCTATGAAGACGGTGTCGGCCTCTCGCGGGGCTTTCGTTGGGGCTTGGGCGGTGCCGCCCGTTGGCGGCCCGACGCCGAGACCGACATCGCCTTAGGGGTGATGCTGCAAGACCGCTTCGAGGCGGGGGTGCTGCCGATACCCTATCTCAAGGCCGTCTGGCGTCCTTGCCAAGCCGCGGAGGTCGAGCTGCGCGCCACGGGTCTCCAGAACGGGCTCATCATCCGCGGTTACCTGACCGCGGACAGGGCCACCCGCGTCGATTTTTCGGTGATGTATGAGACGCTGACCTTCCGCTTAGCCGACAGTACGGCCTATGGCAGCCGGGCCGTTTCCATCGGCGAGGTCCCCCTTCGCGTCGGTGTCACCCAATTCCTCGAGCGTAGTGGCACCTGGTTTGTCCAAGGTTCTTTTGAATGGGTCGCGTTCTCGCGGCATTCTTTCGTGCACGCCGGCGAGACCCAAGGCGTCTTCCAAACCGCCGCGACGTGGGGTTTCGCCGCGCGCGCCGGGGCGCGTTTCTAAGCCCGCGATCCGCTCCGCCGCATGCGTTACCTGCTTCTGCTGGGTTCTCTCGCCGTCTCGCTCGGCGCCGCGGTGTCGCCGGACGTCACCGCGAAGCGTACGCGCTCGGAGATCGAGGCGGGTCTCAAGGCCTTGGAGTCGAAAGCCCGGACCGCTCCCGCGGAGCCCAAGGCTCCCGCGGGCATCGACAGGTCCAAGGAGGGCAAGGGCCCGAAGGCCGTCGTGAACGACCTGGTGATCAAGTCCGATGAGCTCAAGCGCGCGCGGGCCGAACTGCTGCGTTTGAATGGCTACCGCTACCTATGCGGGCTCGATGCGGACGTCGTGCTCAAGGAGGAGTACAACCTGACCTGCAAATTCGGCGCCTACCTCTGCAGCGTGATCGGTCGCATCGAGCACACCCCTGCGAAGCCCGCGGGCATGGATGAATTGGTCTACAAGAAAGGCTACGAAGGCACCTCGAGCTCGAACCTCTTCTGGTCTTCCGGTCCCGATGGGCTGACGGGGTCCGTCAACGGCTATATGGACGACAGCGATGCCTCCAATATCGCGCGCGTCGGCCATCGCCGCTGGTGCCTGAACCCCGCAATGGGTGCCACCGGGTTTGGTCAGGTCCGTGGTTATTCCGCGATGTGGTCGATGGATGCGAGCAACGCGGCGGGGAAGGGTGAGCACATCGTCTGTTTTCCGGCGGCGGGTTTTTGGCCGCTCGCCTATTGGCCCAGTCGGGCCGCGTGGAGCATCTCGCTCGATCCCGGTCGCTACCGCGTGGAGGACAATCCGGAACTCAAGGTCTATCTCCTCGGCGGCACCGATCGTTTCCCGCAGGACACCAAGGGACTCAAGGCGCTCAAGTTGACGGATGTGCGCGTTAGCCGCGAGGGCATGGGCATCGCGCAGTGCGTGATCTTCCGGCCCGAGCTCGCGCCCAAGCGCGGTCAGCGTTTCGGCGTTTCCTTGCCCGTCAAAGGCTGGCGGACCGCGAAGCTCGAATACATCGTCGAGTTCTATTGAGCCGCCCGGGCGGTCGGCGCGGCCTGGGGCAACCCGCCGAGGATGTCGTCCCGACGTTGGATCGCCGTGGCGAGGTCGGGGGTCCGCAAGGAACGGCGGATGCGGGCCTTCGTGCAGGCGTCGGGGTGGATCGTGTAATGGATCCACCAGGTGCCGTTGTTGTTCCAGAGATGGTGCAACGGGTTTTCGCCCTGCACGCGAATCGAGAGGCGTGGGGCGGTGGGAGCGGTGTCGGTGGTGTTGATCATGGCGTGTGGTTGAAAACGGCACGCAGCACGATCGACTCCGGGGGAGGATGATTTGTGACCTTTCGGTCCTCATCTCAGGATGGTTGTCCTGAAAACCACCGCGGCCTAGAAGGCTCGGTTGGTGCAAGGCAGGGGGCTGCTTTGCTCGTGATGCGTCTATTAATGAACGACCCTCAACTTGGCCGGTCGCCGGAAAAAGGCAAGTCCCGGGCTGACCGGACCTGTGTCATAGGCCGAACCGGCCTTATTTGGGCTCCGGTACGCCGGCCGCGGCGCGCAGTTTGCGCAGGGCAGGCTCCGAAGTCGCGGCGGCCTTGGCGTAATCGGCGGCGGCAGCCTGATAGGTCTTCTGCACCAAGGACTCGGCCTGGGCGGCTTCTTTGGCGCGGCCCTCCGCCAGCTGCAGCAATTCTTTGGCGCGGGCCAACTGGCGCCTTTCGGTGCTCAAGCGATTGTTGCTGGCGTTCAGGGTGGAGCGATACCCGTCGATGGTCTTGGCGTCTTCGCGGCGACGTTGCGCGGTCTCGACCCTTTGCTTGGCGGTCTCCACCTGTTTCTCCGCGCGTTCCACTTCGCCCGCTTGCTTTTGGTGGCGCTCTTTTTCCCGGGCGGCGGCTTGGGCGGCCTCGGCCTGTTCGCCGTCGGCTTTCTTGGCCGCCGCGAGGGCGGTGCGCAGCCGCAGGTGGGCGGCGAGCAGGTCGTCGAGTTGCGCGGCTTCCAGCGCCGCCGCGAGTTCCCGTTGCTTGGCGAGCGGCAGGTCGACCCGCTTCACGTCGTAGGCCAGCGCGCAGACGTCGCGGCCGGGGATGGCCATCAAGGTTACCCGTGGCGGCGCCGGCGGCAGGTCGCCGCTGGCGGCGGCCAAACTGAGGGCGGCGAACACGAGGAGCATGGTGGGGAAGTTAGCGGTCCACCCGCGTCGCGCAATCCCGCAGTGTCCCCTTCGGAAAGCGCTCGCCGTCTTCCGCGTCTTATATTCTTTCGTCACGCATGGGTTTCTTTCGTTTCCGCAAGGTCGTCTCGTTGGGACGCTTCCTGAAGATCAACGTCTCGAAGACGGGTGTCTCGGCCTCCGTCGGTCGGCCGGGAGCGACGCTCAACGTGCGCAAGGATCGCGTCGATGGGACGGTGGGCGTGCCGGGCACGGGGCTCTCGTACCGCGAGCGCTTGGCGAACCGCGGGTGCGCCGCGTTGCTGGTCGGCGGGCTTGGCCTGCTCGCCGGTGCGGGCGCGTGGTGGTTCGCCGCGGCGTGAGCCGCGGCGAAACCTTCACGCAAGTGCCCGGGAAAGGACTCGAACCTTCACGCCTTTAGAGGGCGGCGGATTTTGAGTCCGCTGCGGCTGCCATTTCGCCACCCGGGCGTCCTGCGTGTCAGCATTCATTCCGCTCCCTCGGTCGCTCGCAAGAAAAACCGTCAGGGGTTATGCACCGCACCAAACAAAAGAGGCGCCTCTTGCGAGGCGCCTCTGGTGGCAGATGTAATCGAAGATTACTTGGCGCCGAGGATCGCGTCCTTCGCGGCCTTGGCCACGCGGAACTTCACGACCTTCTTGGCCTTGATCTGGATGACTTCGCCGGTGGCAGGGTTGCGACCCTGGCGAGCCTTGCGGTGCACGAGGACGAGCTTGCCGAGGCCGGGGAGCGTGAAGGAGTTCTTCGCGTTCTTGTAGGCGAGGGCGGCGATGATCTCGAGGATCGCGACGGCCTGCTTCTTGCTGATCTCGGCCTTCTCGGCGATAGCAGCGGCGATTTGGGACTTGGTGAGGGCTTTGGACATGGTGTTTATGGGTTGGTGTGCAGTGATGCGGTTCTATTTAGTATCGAACTGTGTGCTGAAAACCAGCGAAAAATAAAGGTATTTGCAAGGTTGCCGGCCGCCCCCGGGCCCGCCGTCCATTTCGAAAAAACTTTTAGTCCGGCTTGCTGTCTGCCATAAGGTCTCCACCCCTGAATCCCATGCAGCCTTCACCCCTCTCCATGATTCTTGCCGTCGCCGCCCTCGCCACGGCTCCGCTCCGCGCCGCTGACTTGGTCTCGGTCGAACAGGCTTACCCGGGGATGAGCTTCAGTCTCCCCGTGGCGATCACCCCTTTCCCGGGCCGGACCGATGCCTTCTTCGTCGTCGAAAAGGGCGACCCCGATCCCGCGGGTAAGGGTAGCTTCCTGGGTGGCAAGATTCAGTTGGTCGAAGGACTGAAGTCCGGCCAGCCAACCAAGCGCACCGTCTTTCAGCTTCAGGTGAAGGAGGGTAAGTTCGAGGCCGGCGGGGAGTGCGGCCTGCTTGGGCTGGCGGTCCATCCGAACGTCGAAAAGAACGGACAAGTATTTGTCTATTATAGTCTTAAGATCAACGGGAAGCTCCATCAGCGCGTGTCCCGCTTCCTGGTTTCCAAGGAGAAGCCCTTCAAGATCGATGCGGACTCCGAGCAGCCTTTGGTGAGCCAAGCCGACCCGGCTTCCAACCATAACGGCGGGGATCTCCACTTCGGACCCGACGGTTACCTCTACTTCAGTTGCGGCGATGGCGGGGCGGCCGGCGATGCCTTCAACACGGCGGGTTTCATCAACAAGGGCTTCCATGCCGCCGTCTACCGTATCGATGTCGATAAGCGCCCAGGCAACCTGGCGCCGAATCCCCACGCTTCGGTGCCGGTGGACACCAAGGGTGAAGCCTTCTATGCCGTCCCGGCCGACAACCCTTTCGTCAAGGCCACGAGCCACCGCGGCCAGCCCCTCGACGCGAAGTCCGTCCGGACCGAGACCTGGGCGACCGGCCTCCGGAATGCTTGGCGTTTCTCCTTCGACCCCAAGACCGGCGCCTGCTACACCGGCGATGTGGGCCAGAACCTCTTCGAGGAAATCCACATCCTCACCGCGGGGGGGGACTACGGCTGGAGCGAGGTCGAAGGTAACCATGTTTTCAACCGCAAGGATGCCAGCGCCAAGCAGGGCCCGGCGAAGTTGGCCCCGCCTTCGGCCTATGTCCCCCCCATCTACGTTTACGACCGCAAGGTCGGTAGCTCCGTGACCGGTGGCGTCTTTTGCCGGAGCGAGCGCATTCCCGCGATTCGGGACGCCTATGTTTTCGGCGACTATGCCTCGGGCCGCTTGCTCGCCATCAAGGAGAAGGACGGAAAGTGGACGGGAGAAGTCTTGGCCAAGGACATGACCATCGCCGGGTTCGGCCACGACCCCGTCAATGGCGACGTCCTCTTCGTCACCCTCTCCGGTCAGCTGAAGCGTCTCGCGCCGAAGAAGTAAGCGGTGCTGATGATGGGCCTTGGAGGCCTGCGCGGATGGACCGGGCCGCTACCCGGTCCCGTGGCGGGTATTCTGCTGCCGATTGATAACTTAGGCTGGAACTTTCCGCCGAGGCTCTTGTTATCGGGGCATGCCCCGTCTCGCCTTCTTCCTGATGGCCGCCGTTTCCCTTTCGGCCGCCCCCCAACCGTACGCGCCCTCCGAAGGGGGTTCCGTTTCGCTCAACCTTTTCCAGGTCCCCGAGGGCTTGGAAGTCACGCTCTGGGCGCGCTCGCCCATGCTGGCCAATCCCACGAACTTGGACATCGATGCCCAAGGGCGCGTGTGGGTCACCGAAGGCGTCAACTACCGCGTCTACAACAAAGGCGGTAAGCGTCGCCCGGAAGGCGACCGCGTCGTGGTGCTCAGCGACAGCAAGGGGGCCGGCAAGGCCGACACCGTCCACACCTTCGTGCAAGACGCGGGTTGGACCTCTCCGCTGGGCATCGCGGTCTTCGACAACGTCGTCATTGTTTCCCACGCCCCCGACCTCATCAAGTTCACCGATGTGAATCGCGACGGCAAGTTCGACCCCGCGGTCGATAAACGCGAAGTGATCCTGGGCGGCTTCGGTGGCCAGGACCATGACCACTCGCTGCACGCGATCGTCGCCGGGCCCGACGGCAAGCTCTACCTGAACGCCGGCAACTGCGGCGGCTCGTTCACCGACAAGACCGGCAAGGCCTATCGCATCTCTTCCTCCTACGTCGATCAGCGCGGTGGCGCGTGGCCCTACGACCCCAAGGCCACCGCCGGCGCGAAAAGCGACGACGGCTTCGTCTGGTCCGCCGGCTTTTCCGCGCGGATGAACCCCGATGCCACGGGCGTCGAAATCATCGGCAACGGCTACCGCAACAGCTACGAGCACTTCCCGTCTTCCTTCGGCGACCTCTTCCAGGGCGACAACGACGACTCCAGCAGCTGCCGCACGTCGTTCATCCTCGAGTACGGCACCGCCGGTTACACCACGCCGAAGGCCACCGGTTACAACTCCGTCCGCCGTCCCGGCCAGCCGACGCCGCGTGCCCACTGGCGCCAAGACGATCCCGACACCATGGACGTCGGCGACGTCTACGGGTCGGGTTCGCCGACGGGGGTCGCCATCTACGAGAACGGCGCGCTCGGGGCCGCTTGGAACGGCACGCTGCTGAACTGCGAACCATCCCGCAACACGATCTTCGGCTACAAGCTGCAGCCGCGGAAGGGCGCCTTCGCGCTGAATGAGGCCACGCGTAAGGACTTCATCACTTCGAACCCGGCGCGCGAATTCGAAGGCACCGACTTCCATCGCATCAAGACCCCGGGCAAGAGCGGAGAGCACATCTGGTTCCGTCCGTCCGATGTCGCCGTCGGTCCCGATGGCGCGATCTACGTCGCCGATTGGTTCGACACGCGCGTCGGTGGCCACCAGACGCTCGACGACACCTGCACCGGCGCGATCTACCGGATCGCCCCGAAGGGCTTCAAGTCCGTGATCCCCAAGCTCGACCTCTCCAGCCCGGCCGGCGCGGTCGAGGCCTTGCGCAGTCCCGCGGTGAATGTCCGTCACCTTGGTTTCAACGCCGCCAAGGGCTTCGGCGTGAAGGCTCTGCCTGCCGTGCTCGAACTCGCCAAGGACGCCAATCCCTACGTCGCCGCCCGCGCCGTGTGGCTCTTGCCCTACCTGGGTGACGAAGGCGTCGCCCGGGCCAAGGAACTCCTCAAGGACGCCAACCCGGCCAATCGCCGCCTCGCTTTCCAGTCCCTGCGCCGCGCCAACCATGACGTCCTCGCCGCCTCCGCGGCGCTGGCCGCCGATCCCGATGTCGCCGTCCGTCGCGACGTGGCCACCTCGCTCCACACCGTCGCCGCCGACAAGGCCGTGCCGATCCTCGTCGAACTCGCCAAGCACCTCGACGTGACCGACAAGAACTCGCTCGCCGCCTTCGGCATCGGTGCCGCCGGCAAGGAGTCGGCGGTCTGGGCCGCGGTGAAGGCGGCTTCCGTCAAGAACGGCGAAACCTGGCCGACCCATGTTGCCCGCATCGCTTGGGTGCTGCACACTCCGGAGATGGTGAACGAACTCGCCGCGCAGGCCAGCGGCCAGAAGGTGCCTGCTGCCCAACGAACGTTGGCGACCGAGACCCTCTCGTTTGTCGAGTCGAAGGAGGCCGCCCTCGCCATGATCAAGCTCGCCGGGGAAGGTTCGCCGGTGAAGGGCGAAGCCGCCACTTGGGCGTTGATGCGCATGACCGGCACATGGTCGGCCTTTGATATTCGCTCCGAACTGAAGAAGGCCGGCGTCTACGACGAAGCCAAGGTCACGGTGGTCCCGGCCCCGGTCCCCGAGGCCCCTAAGGCCACCTATACGGTCCAGGACGTCCTCTCCAAGAAGGGCGACGCCACCCGGGGTGGGGAACTCGTCCAGCGTTGCACCATGTGCCACCAAGTCGGGGCCAACGGCCCGAGCTACGGGCCTGAACTACGTGGTTTCGCCGCCCGTCAAGGCGTGGAATCCCTTGTCACCGCCATCGTGGAGCCCTCGGCGAGCATCGCCCTTGGCTACGAAGGCTCGACCTTGAAGCTCAAGGCAGGCGGCCAGATCGACGGGCTCATTCAGTCCAATAACGACCCGGTGGTCGTCAAATCGGCGGGTGGCGTCTCCCAGCTCGTTCCCAAGAACCGTATCGCGGGACAGTCCAAATTGAACCGTTCCCTGATGCTTTCGTCCGATCAGCTTGGGCTGACAGCTCAGGATGTGGCCGATATCGCCGCCTGGCTCGCCACCTATAACTAAGCCCGAGGCTCTATTCAGGCTTTTCAGGGGGTTTTCCGATAGGAAAGCCCCCTTTTAATTTCCCGCTTGCTTCCGTGGCCGGGCTTCTCAAGTTCGACCCTCCTTTCCCTAGGCAAGGCACGGCCGCACAACGCGGGCCCGCGACTTACTAGGCTCCCAAAGACCTTTACACACCATGAAGCAGCTCAGTCTCACCGTCTCCAATCGTCAGAACCTTGGCCGTGGCCACTCCCGTCGTATGCGCAACGCGGGTTCCATTCCGGCCATCATCTATGGTCCTGCCGGCAACCACAGCGTTTCCGTCGAACAGGAGAAGTTCCGCGACCTCATGCGTGCCAAGGGCACCGCTGCCGCCCTCATCGAGCTCACCCTCGAAGGGAAGAAGATGCTCTCCATCATCAAGGAGTTCCAGCGTCACCCCATCACCCAGAAGTTCCTCCACATCGACATCCAGCAGATCGACCCGAACGCTCCGATGAGCGCCGCGATCCCGATCCGCGTGGTCGGCGAAGCGCACGGCGTGAAGACCGATGGCGGCACCCTCGCGATCGTCTCCCAGACCGTCAATGTCCGCTGTTTGCCGAAGGATCTCCCTGAGTTCATCGAGGTCGACGTGACCGAGCTGAAGGTCAACGAGTCCATCCACGTCGGCGCCCTCAAGGCTCCGGCTGGCATCACTTTCCCTGGCGACCCTGCCCGTGTCGTTGTGGTCTGCTCCGAAATGGCCGAAGAAGAAGCCGCTCCCGAAGCCGCCGCTGCCGCTCCGGTCGCGGGCGCCGAAGGTGCTGCCGCTCCGGCCGCGGGTGCCGCGGCTCCGGCCGCTGGTGCTGCTCCGGCTGCTGCTCCGGCCGCCAAGAAGTAATTTCCGCGCCGGGCGTCCCCGGCACCTGTTCTTTGAAGTCAGATGGTATTCTCGGTCATCGCCGCCCTCGGCAATCCCGGCAAGGAATACATCGCCACCCGCCACAATGCGGGCTGGATCATCTTGGATGCGCTGGCCACCAAGGCTGGCGCGGAGTGGAAGCACGAAAGCCGTTTCCCGGCCGCCGTGTCCAAGACCACCTTCGGTGGTCGGCAGGTCTTCCTCGTCAAGCCGCAGTCGTTCATGAACTTGAGCGGCGAACCCTTGGCCGCCTTCCTCCACTTCCATCGCCTCCCCGCCGCCGAAATGGTCGTCCTCCACGACGATATCGCCTTCGAACCCGGCCAGATGCGACTTTCCCTAGGTGGCTCCGCGGCTGGTCACAACGGCATCGCCAGTTGTATCCAGCATTTCGGCGAAGCGTTCGTCCGAGCTCGTCTCGGCATCGGTCCCAAGCGGCACCCCGCCCAAGACCTCGCCGACCATGTGCTCGGCAAATTCCCGGCCGAAGACCTGCAGCGCCTCCACCAAGCTACCCCTGACTTCCTCTTAGGACTAGAAACCCTGATTTCCCGCGGCCTCCCGGCCGCCCAAAACTTCACCAACAGAAAACCACCATTACCATGACCACCGCCACGATTCGCCGCGCCTACCGCGTCAGCCTGATCCTCGACCTCCGCGGTTCCGCCGAGGCCCCCGAGGCCGCTATCGAACGCCTGAAGGAAATCCTTAAGTCCGTCGACTGCAAGGTCACCGAGGTCGAAAACCTCGGCCAGCGCGAGTTCAGCCGCGCCGTCGACCGCAAGTTCCTCTCCGGTCTCTACGTCCAGTTCCACTTCGAAGGTCCGGTCACCGCCCCGACCGCCTTCGCCGACAAGCTTCGCCTCGACCGCACCGTGGATCGCATCCTCGTGCAGTCGGTCCGCGCCTAAGCCCCCGCTCGTCTCCTCACGACCATGGCCTCGTCCTTCAATCGCGTGATCCTCGCCGGCAATATGACCCGCGATCCGGAAGCGCGGGCGTTGCCCTCTGGCCAGGCCCTCACCAAGTTCTCCCTCGCCGTCAACCGCGCCTACACCACCAAGGAAGGCGAAAAGCGCGAGGAAGTCACTTACGTCGACATCGAGAGCTACGGCAAGCAGGCTGAAATCATCGCCAAGTATTGCGGCAAAGGTTCCGGCATCCTCGTCGAAGGCCGCCTCAAGCTCGACCAGTGGGAAGACAAGAAGACCGGCGAGAAGCGTTCGCGCCTCGGCGTCGTCCTCGAAAACTTCACGTTCATCGGCGGCAAGGCCCAAGGCGGCGAAGACGGCGGTTCGGCTCCGCGCTCCCGCGGTGGCGACACCCCGGCGCCTTCCGGCGACCACGGCGGCGACGACGTCCCCTTCTAAATCCAACCCTCACTTTAACCCAAGCAAGACACCATCATGGCATTCACCGAAGTTTTACTCATCAAGCCTGTCGACGGCCTCGGCGCCGAAGGCGAGCAGGTCCGCGTCCGCGCGGGCTACGCGCGCAATTTCCTGCTCCTGCAGGGCATCGCGCTCCCCGTCAATCGCGCCAACACCAAGTACATCGAGTCCCTGAAGAAGGCCCGCGACGCCCGCGAAGCCAAGGACCTCGAGTCCGCCACCGCGACCTCCGCCAAGCTGGCCGCCCTCAAGCTCGTCTTCGCCGTCAAGACCGGTGAAGGTGGCAAGATGTTCGGCGCGATCAGCACCGCGGAAATCGCCGCCAAGCTCGCCGAGCACGGCATCGAGCTGGAGCGCAAGCGCATCCACCTCGGCCAGGGTCCGGTCAAGGTCCTCGGCAAGCATCTCACGACCATCCGCCTCCACGCTTCCGTCTCGGTCGAGCAGGAGTTCGAAGTGGTTTCCGAGAACCCGATCGAGCCGGTCGCCGAAGAAGCTGAAGAAGCTCCGGAACGCTCTGAACGCGATCAGAAGCCGCGTAAGCCACGCAAGGATAAGAAGGAAACCAAGTAAGCCTTCCGTTCTTACCCTGCCGAAAGCCCGCTCCCTGAGCGGGTTTTTTTTGGCCTAGGCTCAGCGTGCCTTAAGCCAATCAGGGCTGCTGATCATGAATTCGAGTTGGCCTTTGTAGAAGTTGAGCTGACCGAGCCAGCGGACGGCTTGACCTTTTTTCGTGGCCTTGACCGTCTTCAGCAAAGTTTCATCGGGCACGTAAAGCGCGTATCGTTTACCGTCGATTAGGAGCGACGGCTTGGCCCCGCCGTTGAAGGTGCCCTCGAGGACGAAGATGGCGCCGATTTGCCGGGCGGTCTCATCTGGGCTCAAGGTGGCAATCGAGGAGGCGTTGCCGAACTTGGCGACGTCGAGCATCGTCGGGAAGGCTGCGAGGCCCTCGCTCGGTGAGAGCTCGGGGCGGGTCAGCGGGGCGGTGGCCGGCTTGGGATGAATCGTGAATTCGGCCTTAAGCGGGAAGTGGTCGCTGACGCCGGCGCCCGGGCCGTAGTTGGTCCAGCGCCAGGGAGTGACGGGGTAGGCGTGGGCATTCAGTCCGGGAAGGATCACCGCCCCGAAGCTGCCGGGAACGTAGTCCAAGCCCTGGCCGTCGGCTAGTCCCTGCGAGATGATGAGGTGCATCAGCGTCCCCCATTCGCCGCGGTACTCATCGGACTTCCGGGCCATTGGTTCGACGTCATACCAGAGGTTGTAAAGGTCGGCGCTGCCGTTCGCCAGTTTGGCGGGATCGCCTTGGGAGCGCAGGACGTCCTGGATGCCGGTCTTGGTCATGGCCGGATAGCGCTGCTTTTGATTGTAATGCGAGTTCAGATCCCCCCCGAAGACGATGTTCGCGCGTGCGTTCGCCTTGAGGATTTCGTCGATGCGGGCCCGGGCCACGCCGGCGTTTTGGATGCGGGTGATTTCCGTGGCCGGGCTGCCGGCACCGCTCTTCCAGTGGTTGGCGAAGACGAACACGGCCTCCCCGCCGACATCGAGTTCCGCCTCCACGATGGTCCGCGCCGCCTGTACGCGGTGTTGGCGAACCGCCTTGATGGGGAGGCGCGTGAGGATGGCGCAATGGATGGCCTCCTGCGTCAAGTCCTGGATATCGCCGAGCACGATCTTGTAGCCGCTCAGACCTTCATCTTCCAAGGCCTTGAGCAGCCAGGCTTCAATCGGCGCACCCGCCAATTCGACGGGCAGCTCGCCCTTCAGGAGGTCGCGGTAGTTTCGACCGCGATAAGCGGCGATGAAGGCCTCCGGCGTGGTGGCAGAAGCGGGCGTGTGATCCGCCTCGAGCTCGCCCAGGATGAGCACATCAGGCCCGCGGCCGTCTTGGCTGGACTTGATGACGGCGGCGATCCGGCTGAGCTTGCTGGCCAGCTTCTCGGGCGTCCAGCGCTCCGGGCGCGTGCCTGTCACGACGAAGTCCTCATAGAGCGATACCTCATCGAGGTCGAAGAGGTTCTCCACGTTGAAGGCCATCACGCTGAAGCGCGGCGCGGGCGGCGCGGATGTTTCCGCCGCCCAGACAAGCGAGGTAAATAGGATGAGGCAGGCGGAGAAGAGGCGTTTCATGGATACAGGGTATAGTCATCATTCTCGAGTGAGGACTTTAGCCCACGGCAAAAATGTGAAGAGCACGTGTCAACGATGTCACGACCATTGGTCGCTGACGTCATTTCGGCAGGTGGTGGGTTTGGCATCTGCCCGTCACGGGTCCGCCTAGAACATGTAACCGGTGTGGCGGCTTTCATGGTCGAGCCCCGCTGAGCGGGCTTCAGCGTGTCATCATAATATTAGTACATATGAAAAACCTATCCCCTCGTCCGTCCCGTCCGTTGATCGCCTTCGCCGCTTTGCTGGCGATGGGCTCGCTCGCCCCGGCGGCGGTCATTTCCTTCGATGGAACGACCACCTATACGCAGGACTTCCAGACGATGACGGGGACGGCGATCGCAACATCGTCGTTTGCGGGTTCCACCATGACGGAATTAACCACCCTCTCCGGAGGCTCTGCGGGAGTTCAGGGTTGGTTCATTTACGGACTTGGCTGGACGACCGCTGCCGCCAAGTGGCAAGGCGCCGATGCTGGCGGCAGCTCCACCGGAGGATTCCGACAGCTGTATGATACCTCCGGCGGGCGCGCGCTGGGTTCCCAAGGGTCGGGCTCGGCCTATGGTTTCTTCGGTCTGGTGCTCCAAAATACGTCCAGCTCCACGATTGATACGCTGCAACTCTCTTACGACGCCTTCATCAACCGGAACCCATCGACCACGATCAATCAGTACCCTCTTTCCTATCTGGTCAGTGCCACGGATGTCAGCACTTCGACAGCTTTGGGCGCTGCGGGTACTTTCGGCGCGGCGATGACCGCCACCACGATGGGTTTCAGTACGCCCTCGACTGGTACAGGGGCTGCTTCGGGAACGGCGGCCGCCATCAGTCCCATGTTCAAAATCGGCACGAAGGCCGGCAACCTGACGGGCTTGGGTTGGGGCGCCGGTCAGTTCCTGTACCTAGCTTGGAAGGAAACGGATGAAGGGGGTTCGGACGCCCTTGCGGGGGTGGATAACTTCTCTCTCAGCGCTCCGGTCATCCGTAACCTGGTCTGGAATTTGGCGGGAAGCGGTATCTGGGATGCGTCTACCTCTAATTGGACCAACAACGCCACGCCGACGGCTTACGCCGCGGGTGATGGCGTGACCTTCAGTGGGACGGGTGGTACGATCACCCTTTCTGGCGCCTTGGCACCCCTCTCGGTCAACGTAAGCAACGCTTCTGGAACCTACGTGTTCAGCGGAGCCACTGCTGGCGATAAAATCACCGGTGCGACAGCGTTGACGAAGGCAGGGGCGGGCAGCCTGCAGCTGACCTCCGATAATGATTATTCCGGCGGTACAAGCATCAACGGGGGCACGGTCATCATCGATGGCGCCGGCCGTCTTGGTACGGGCACGATCGCCCTCGCCGGTGGCACCCTGCAGCTCGCTGCCGGGACCTATACCGTCGCCAACGCCCTGAGCGTCGGAGCCGCAGGTGGCTCTATCGAGGCGGTGGAGGATCGCACGATTTCTGGTGCCGCGGCGATTTCGGGTGCTTTGACTAAATTGGGCGCGGGCACTTTGACCCTCGGCGGCACCATCTCTTCTTCCGCCGGGGCCGCCTTTAATGTCGCGGCAGGCGATCTCGTCCTCGGGCAGGCTTCGGGCATCGTTAAGGTCTTCGCGAACTCGACGTTAACGGGTAACCTAGTCCTCGGCGGCCCCATCCGCTTCGACGTCAATGGCAGCAGCACGATTTCCGGTCCAGGTGCGATCAAGGTCGTCAGCTCGGGCGCGCTCTTCTCCAACACGTCAGGCGACGTGGGCGGGACGATTACTTCCGAAATCATCCTCAACAGCACGGGGGCGGCCTTTACCAAGGGTGCTTGGACGGGAACTACCTACACTCCCTCGACCACGTTTGCGACCACCATCGGTGGGACGAATGGTGGCAGTTTGTCGGTTAATAAGCTCAGCGGAAATTCCGATGTGGATATTTCAAATAACTCAACAACGGGTGGCGGAACGATGCCGTTGACCCTCACGGGCGTCAGCACCTACACCGGTAACACGACCATCAACGCGAACACCCCAACGGCGGGTGCCAACTTGGTGCTCGGCATCAACAACGCCTTGCCCACGACCACCGGTATCATCGTCGGCACCAAGACGGGCGTGAGGCTCCCGGTGATTGACTTGAATGGCTATAGCCAGCAGGTCGCCTATCTGGCCGACGGTGCCCTTGTCTCCGTTTCGCAATACCTGACGATCACCAATAACGGTACGACCGCTTCGGTGCTTACCTTGGGCGGGGATACTTCTCCCGGCACCGGCTTCTCGGGTTACCTCTCGGACGGTAACGGTGGCCTTTCCCTCGTGAAGACTGGCTCGAATACGCAGACGCTCTCAAGCTTTGGTGCCTTTAACGGTGGCGTAACCGTCAACGGTGGCGTGCTCAGGGTCATCGCTGCCAATGGCGCGACCAGCAGCTCGGCCTTGGGGACGGGTGGCGTTGTCATCGGCGGCACCGGCCAGCTCTTCCTTGCGACGACCATCACCAATGACCTAACCGTCAACGCCGGCGGCCGTTTGGCCGGCAATGGCGCCACGGGTGCCGTCACCGTCAATTCTTCCGGCGTACTTGCCGCGGGCACCAACCCTGGACAGTTGAATGCCGCCACCCTGACGACCAATGGACTCGCGACGTTGAAGTCCGGCTCCGTCCTCGAGTGGAAGGTCAATGATGCGGCCGGCCTGGCTGGCGTCGGTTACGACACTTTCGCGTTTGGGGCGGGCCTCGACCTCAGCAACCTCTCGGCCGCGAACAAGGCGATCATCCGCGTGGTTTCCTTCGCCAATCCCGGGGACCTTGCATTCGGCAACTCCACGGCCTTTGCCAATGGCCAAGCCCGGACGTTCACCTTGGCGAATGTGGCGTCGATCACGATGCCCGGCTCGACGAACAACATCACGGACCTCTTCACCTACGACCTGGCGCAGTTCCGCTTCGCCGATGGCACGCAGTCCGACCTGGCAAACTGGTCGCTGGCTTTCGACGGTTCGGCCATCAACCTGGCGTACGCTTCCGCGATCCCCGAACCTTCCACTTATGGCCTCGGCCTTGGCTGCTTAGCCTTGGCGTTTGTCGCCGTCCGCCGCCGCCGTCGGTCCGCCAAGCAGGCTTAAGCATCACTTGCATCGGGCTTAGTTGCCGCCGAGTCCTGACCGTCGTCCGTTCAGGAGGGCGGCCCCGATGAGCGAGGCGGACAAGAAAGCCATGGACCAGACTCCCAGCGCCGCCGCCAGCTGTGGGCCATCGCCGAGGGCGGACATCAGCGCGAAGGTCGCCTTCGTGATGGGGAAGTGTTCCGCCCGCTGAGCGAGGATCAAACTGTCGCTGACTTCGAGCATCGAGAACGCAAACGCAAGCACTCCCCCCGCGGCTAGATGGGCCGCGAGGAGGGGGAGGGTGACCCGACGCCACGTCGACCAAACCGATGCGCCCATCGAGCGAGCGGCCATTTCCAGCGCGGGGTCGCATTGCTGCAGTCCAGCGCAAGCGGCCCGCGTGACGTAAGGCAGTCGGCGGATCGCATAGGCTACGCCGAGGAGGAGGAAGGGACTTCCGCCGGCGCCGAGCAGGACGGCAAACGGCTTCCCTTCTTGGGAGAGCGAGAGGTAGCCCAAGGCAAGCACCAGGCCGGGGACGGCCAACGGCAACATCGTCAAGGTATCGAGCAAGTGCCTGATCCGGAGATCGGAGCGGACGATGACCCAAGCCGCGGCCGTTCCGACCACCAAGGCCAGAACCGTCGCCAAACCTGCGTAAGCCAAGCTGTTCTGAATCGAGGGAACCACCAAGGCGCTGCCCAAGGCTTCCTGCCAATGGGCCGCCGTGAATTCAGCCGGCAGGATGGATTGATGCCAGTAGCCGGAAACAGATAAGAGCAGGACGCCTATGTGCGGGAGGCAGGCGAGGGCCGTCACGCCGGCAAAAAGCGCCGAGCAGGCCCAGCCAGCCCAGCCTGGTAGGGCGACGGGCTCGGCCCGCTGGCTGGGACGTGGCGCTGCCCCACTCTGGCTCAGGCCAAAGGCTAGTTTGGAGGCGAGGAAGACGCCACCCGCGACGAGGAGGACGATGGTCGTGAGCGCATAGGGTAACGGGTTACGATCCAGGTTTTTAATTCCATCCAAAATCTGCACCGGAGCGACCCGTGGGAAATCGAAGACCAGCGGCACGCCGAGTTCAGTGAACGCCCAGATGAAGACGAGGGCTCCGCCGGCAAATAAGCCCGGTAGGATCAAGGGTAGTGTCACGCGGAAGAACCTCCGCCCAGGTGGACAGCCAAGATTGGCCGCCGCTTGTTCCAGCGCAGGGTTCACCTGCGCCAGGGCCGCGGCGATGTTGAGGTAGAGGATGGGGTAAAGGTGCAGCGCATTCATCACGACGATGCCCAGCAGGCGATGCTCCGCCATCCAGTCGTACGGGTGGAGGTGGTCCATGCAGCCAAGCGAAATCAGAAATGCATTCAGAGAACCCTCCGTGCCGAGGATGCATTTGATGCCTACTGCGCCGACGAACGGCGGCAGAATCATCGGGACGAGTAAGGCCAACGACAGGAAGCCACGGCCCGGGAATGAGAAGCGGTGGTTGAGCAGGGCCAGCGGCAACGCCAGCAGGACCGCCACGAACGTGCTGGCCACCCCCAGCAGCAACGCATTCGTCAGGCCTTCCCGATAAAGCGGGTCGCGGAGGACGGCGAAGAGAAAGCCGAAGGTGAAGGAGCCATCGTGCGGGTCCACGAAAGCCTCCTTGAGCACGCTGGCGGCCGGGTAGATGAAGCCCACGGCCAACAGCAAGCCAATGGTCGCGCAGAGAATCCAGGCGGTGCGGCGGTGCATGTCAGCGGGCGGTCGGGTGTTGTCGTGCCTGCTCGGCGGCCCGACGGTAATTTTGGCGGAAGATTTCCGCGAGTTCCGACATGCGTCGAGCGGAGACGAGTGGGTCGGTGCTATCCAAGCCTGGATCTCCTTTGCCGCCATCGCGGTAGGGGAAGGCGCTGACGTCGGCCATCGTCGCGAGCGCCTCCGCCGGCAGGCCGGCCCGGACGATCTCCGTCCATGCTTCCTTGAGTTCTTCGTGCGTATCGATGCACATCACGCGAACGGCGCGACGGATGGTGCCGAAGGCGGCCGAAGTGAGCTCGGGCCGATACTGGAGATGGTCGCCGGAGAGGTAGGGCGAGAGGGCGGCCCGTTCGGCGGGTAGCGCCTCGTAGGAATCCTGACGAACCGGCGGTCGAAAGAGTTCGCGTTCGCGGGGGCCATGCAGGGCACCGACGGGAGAGCTCCACAGCGCCTGCCCCTCCGGGCTCAGCACGAATTCCGCAAAGGCTTGGGCGAGCTCAGGCTCGGGGGCCCCACGCAGGACTGCAATCGGATCGCCGCTGACCGTGGTCCCCGCGGCCGGGGCCGTCCAAATCAAGCGGGTCGTCCCCGGCCGGTTGACTTGGTGGGCGAAGGCGGCCCCGTAGTAATCCACGCACATCCCCGCGGCAGCATTGCCGTCGGCCACATCGAGGGGAACCTTGGTGGAGCTATCCGAAAAGTAGCGGGCATTCGCAGCGAGACGTTGCAAGAGGCGTAAACCTTCGGACCAACCTAGGGCTAACCGCTGGGCTTCTGGCAACCCTTGGCGCGTGGGGTCCGTCAGGCTGCGCTGCATCTCGGCTTGGATGATCAGTTCGAAGATACGGGCGACCGAGCCGCTCTTGGTTGGATCCGCCAACGCAAGTTGGCCGCGGAGTTGCGGTTGGGTGAGGTCAGCCCAGCGCGTGGGTGGGCTTAAGCCTAGGGCTTGCCAGCGGGCGGGCGACCAGCAGATACCGAAGCGCGAGAGGCAAGAAGAAGACCACGTCCGATCCTTGGCCCATAGCCTCTCGCCGGTGAACATTTCCGGGATCGGTCCACCTGGTGCGAACCATTCGGGGTGGCGCTGGAAGACTTGCAAAGGGACCAGGCGTCCTTTCCTGGCCTGGCTGGCGAAGTCAGGTTCGCCTCCGCCGAAGAAGAGGTCGGCGCCGATGCCGGCGAGTTTCCCCTCGTCGGCGGCCTTGAAGCCGGCATCGAGCACCAGCCGGATCTCCGACGTTCCCCCGGGGCTGCGCCAGTCGATGTAGACGTCTTGTGCATGGGTTTTCCGCCAATGACGAGAGAAGGCCTCCGCGAACTCCTTGCGGATGGTTTCGCTATGCGGCGTATAGATGACGAGCCGCCGCGCGTCGGCTGCGGGCAGCTGCGTGGAGTCCTTGCGGAGCAACAATGGCAAGGCGATGAGTAACCCGATGCAACCTAGTGTCAGCCACCAGACCCGTGCGTTCTTCATGCGAGCGGCAGGACCACGACGTCCGTCGCGGCCACGGCGACGGTGAGGGTTTGTCCCGTCGTCAATCCAGTGGGTGGATTCAGGATGACGACGCTGAGCGCGCCCAGCGGGCTCGCCAAGGTGAGTTGCGCGCGGGCCCCGAGGTAGACCCGTTCAACGACTTGACCGGTGACCGAATTGAGCGCGCCGTCCGCGGCGGGCTGCCAGGCTTCGGGGCGTACGGAGAGGGTGACGGGAGTGCCCGCCGCGGCGGCTAGCGGAGCCCCTACGCCTTGTCCCGTGAAGATGCCCGCCGCTGTCTTGACTTGGATGGACTCGCCGCCCGCCGCGAGGAGTTCAGCGGGGACGAGATTGGTCTCGCCGATGAATCGCGCGACCGAGGCACTCGTTGGTCGGCGGTAAATCTCCTCCGGGGTGCCCACCTGGGCGACCACGCCCTTCTCCAGGATCGCCATGCGATCGGCCATGGCCAGCGCCTCTTCTTGGTCGTGGGTCACATAGACCGCCGTGAGCCCGTTTTCTTTAACGATGCGTCGGATCTCGCGGCGCATCTCGATGCGGAGCTGCGCATCGAGGTTGGAGAGCGGTTCGTCCAGCAAGAGGCAACGCGGGCGGACGACCAGTGCGCGGGCCAGTGCCACGCGTTGTTGCTGCCCGCCGGAGAGTTGGTCGATGGCCCGCGCCCCTAAGCCCTCGAGGCGTACGCTGCGTAAGGCTTGCTCGACCCGTTCGGTCCGCTCGGCGGCGGGAATCTTCCGTTCGACTAAGCCGAAGGCGATATTCTCAGCGACCGTCAGATGCGGCCAAAGGGCATAGCTCTGGAAGACCATCGCGGTTTCGCGTAGGTGCGGCGCCAGGTTCGTGACGTCGCGTTCCCCGAAGAAGATTCCCCCGCTGGTCGGGAAGTCCAGGCCGGCCAAGCAGCGAAGCAGGGTGGTCTTGCCGCAGCCGGAGGGACCGAGCAGGAAGAAGAGTTCACCGGGCTGGATGGTGAGGGAGACGCCCGCGAGCACCTGCAAAGGCTGCGGCTGGCTTGGATAACTCTTGCAGATCGAGCGGAGGTGGAGGGGTTCCATGGTTCAGGTTTCTTCAGGCGAAAGCCATTTCGAGGAGAGGATGATGAAACGGCGGCCCAGCAGCACATTGATGGGCGAGCGGGTGGAATCCTTCAAGCGATCATGGGCGGCGTTTGCGGGGTCGAGATAGTCGGGGGTCCGTTGTACGACGATTTCCAGGACGGAGCCTTGGGCCGTACCGGCCTCGTCGACGGCTTCGCCGTAGGCGCGGATGCGGAAGGTGTCGGAGCGGGTGGCCAAAAGGGGCCCGAGGGCCTGCAAGAGGTCTCCCTGGAAAAGGCAGCCATTGGCCCCAAAGCCATTGTGGGTGCGGTTGACGTTATCCGGGTCCAAGACTTCGACATTCCGGAAGTAAAGCCCCGGCGGCATTCCGGTGCGTCCCCCAGCGACCCCTTGGTAGAGCCAGTTATGGGAGACCACGGGATCAATCATTTTTCCTCCGGCGGGCATCTTGGCGAGGCTTTCGGAGCCGAGGCTCTTGTCCGCCCGAGCGATGGCCGACTCCAATGTCCCGGAGCGGAACATCCAGCGAAAACCCTCGGCGCTCCCGGGGAGGGTGGTGTTCGCGGCGGTGTTCACGATGGGGTAATAGGAGCGGTTCATCATGACCAGATTGCTGACCATCGCTCCGGCCGTACGCGTTGGTCCAAGGTAGCGGTTGACGAACTCGCTGAGTCCGAGGAACGGCGTGCCCGGGCTTTGGGCCGCCGGGAAGCCGCGGAAGCGCCGCGTCGTGGGCGGGTACTCCTGCTCCCGCTCGGTCCGCTGGAAGAACTGCGCCCGGGCTTTCACCTCGGCGACGGTCGCGACCGCCAAGGCCCGAATCTGGGTGTCGGAGAGGTTGGCATAGCCATTCCAATAAGCGACATCAGCGATGTTCCGGGTCGTCGGCGTCTGTCCGGCGCCGCCGAGGACGCGCGGGAAGCGCGCATTGTTCGTCGCCGCCGGGGCGTTCGCAGCCTGCGCGCCGAGGGCCAGTCCTTTGAGGGAGCCGTAAAGCGCGGTCCAGGCTTCGACGGACGTGGAGTTGACGTTGAAGGCGCCGACATTCAGCAGGTATCCCGCGAACCGACGATACCCATCCGTGGGCGCTCCTGTACTGCTGGTCGCGAAGCCGTCCGCGGTGATGGCGGTCGCCGCGGAGTTAGCGTTGGTCTGGAAGAGCATCATGCGTGGATTCGCCAAAGCGCCGGTACCGTTCGCAAAGTCGTTCATGACCTCGGCAAGCGTCCGGCGGCGGACTTTGTTGTAGTTGCCTTGGCGGGAACCTTCGTCGGCCAAGGTCGGGGCCGCCCCGGAGAAGAAGAAGCCATCCCAGAGGGCATTGTTCATGAGGTAGCTCATGTCCCCGAAGGTATGTCCACCGATGTAGCTGGCGTTGGTGTGCGGCGTCCCGTGCGTCCAGGCTTTGTCGAGGGGCACGACCATCGAGGGGAAGGAGTTGCCGACCGTCCGATAGGGCATCCAATCCCAGGTGCTCAGGTTGGCGTGCATCAATTGGCCAAGGGAGGTCGGCGCCGTCACGGGAATCTCCACCGCCGTGGATTTACCCTGGCCGGCGGCGCCATGCGAGGAGCCGCCCAGCGCATTGCCGCCATTCGCGTTCGCGGCGTCGACCTGCAGCAAGGGGCTCCACGAAGTGGCGACGCCGTTCAGCCCTAATTCGTCGCCGCCGAAGAGTTGCGTCCGGAGGCTGGCCGTGCCGATGCCCGGAAGGCCGTTGAGCGCGGGGTTCGAGGAAGTCTGCGGCAGCGGGTTCGAGAAGACCCAGGTGGGGTGCGCCGCGGGCACCGGGCTCGATTGGGCGGAGAACCAAGAGAGGACGGTGCGGTTATGGCTGGTGGTGCGGGCGGTGTCGGGGAGGCGGGCCCGCGTGTCGAAGGCGGCGATCACCGGCCCTGGAGCCGTCTCGCTGATGGTGCGGATGGCCGAGACGGGCCCGACGATCACGGGGTTGGTGACGCTGCCGCCATCCCCAAGTTGCGTGACGCCGAAGTTGCTTCCACCGACGTTGATGTAGTGTGCGTAGCTGGCGTAGGAATTGTTGCGGCTGGTGCCCAGCACTTCATCGAAGCCGAGGTCTTGCCCGTCGGCGCTCACCGTATCGTCGCGAAGGGACTTCTTCCAACCCGAGTTGAGGTAGATCCAGTGGTGCCAGTACATCGAGCTCGTGAGATCGATGCAGCACTTGACCTGGTCGGCGGCGGCGAACTTATAGGGTGCGGCGAGGGTCGAGGCCTTGATGTCCGTATGGAAGCCGCCGGTGAAGTAGAAACCTCGTTGCATGTTGAGGATCGGGATGGGCGTGCTTTCGTTGGATCGCGCTAAAGTAGAGGCATCGACCAGGTCCTTGGTGGTGAAGACGGCGAACTCGCCGGGCTCGAGCGTCGTGGCGGGCACGACGGCGACGAGGTTTTCGGCGTTCGCTCCCGTGGCGGAGGATGCGGCCGCCGTAAAGTTATAGAGCGAGTCGATGAGCCGCGTCGTGGCGGCCGAGGCGAACGGCTGGGCGGGGTCGTTGCCGTTATGGGTGAAGATCTGCAGACGCATCTGGTCGAACTGCGAGAAGACCAGCTTCAGCCCGCCTTTGACGCGGAGGTCGGGTTCAGCCGTCGCGGGCTCCTTGAGTTTTATCCGGACGTTGTAGGGGTTATGCAGGACGAGGATGGGCGTGCAGACCAGCTTCAGGGTGTAATCGGTACCGATGTTCACCCGCCGCAAAGAGAACACCATCGAGAACCGGTGCACCGTCGGCATGTAGGCGCCGCGCACGGCCCGCGGAATGAAGCGGCCCTTACCGCCGCCCGTGAGATCGCCTCCTTTGAGTCCATTGATCCAGCCCAAAGGATCCGGGGTGCTATCGTAGCCGTCGGTGAAGGGTGCGGTAACCTTGCCGCCGCCCGACCATAAGGCGTTGTCCAAATCGAAGCGCGCATATTTATGGATGCGGTAGCCCCCCTTGTCGAATTGGTTGGTGTTGGGGTAGAAGGCGCGGGCGCCCAAGGCCGGCTCATTGCCGGCCCAGTCGACGTCCTTGTAGAGGCGATAGTAGTCGCGGACGAGATGCCAGAGGGGGCCCACGAGCCGGCGTGGCTGCTTGTCCCAGAGCGCATTCACCGTCGTCGTGGGCGGGGCGCGGCTCGTGTCGGTCAGCGGCTGCCCCATCTCATCTTCGCGAATGAACACCGGCATCCAGGGCAAGTATTTGGTGCCGGCATTTCCGAGGTTCCGGCCAGGGTTGTCGGCGTTCGTTTCATACATGGGAACCCAGACGCGTGGGCGGGGGTCGGGCGAAGAGATGAAGCCTGGATTCACCTTGGCGTCGCCGTAATCGGGGAACCAGGAGCGTCGTTTGCCGAGCAACATGTCGGCGGTGTAGGCTTCGGTGACCGACGCATTGCCGGCGCCCGAACCAAAGTCCGACTTGTCGAATTGCGCGTCGTCCATCTCGAAGGCCAGTGAAAGGTCGCGACGCAGACCGCCCCGGTAACTGTCGGCGACGACCCCCGCTGACCATAGCGTGTGGTGGTGGAATGAAAGTTTGTGGGCGGGCTGACCATTAGCCGCGGGATCGTTCACGTCGTAGCCGGTCAGCAACGGGAGCGTCGCCGCGGAGACCATCGCCGGTCGGGTCGCCACATAAGGGTCTACGCTCTTGTGGCCGAGGAGCAGTTCGGTCCCACGTCGACCAGGGGCGCGGAGGGCGGTGGTGGTCGTCAGTGAGGCCGGCGCCGCTTTGGCTGGGTCGCGGGTCTCGTTGAGGTGGAGGGCGGCCTTGACGCCTTCGTCGCCGATCCAGTAGGCGAAATTTCCGGTGGTGGAGTTCGGCCCGGCGCCGGGTAACGGGACTTTCGGCAACGCCACGCGACCATCGATGTCATCGCTGGTCCCCATCAGCCCGTCCGGCCCGATGTCCAACGTGGCGGTTCCGTTGCCGACCAAGGTCGCGAAGGCTTCGTTGCCCCCGGCCGAGTAGGCCAAGGGATGATCCGTCTGCCAAGGGGCCCAGTAGCCCGCGTCATAGTCCGTCGCCCCGGCTAGGCTGATCGTCTGCAGGAGGTAGGGAATCGAGTCGTCCAGCGGCTTGCCGCCGCGCCCGCTGATCAGCCACTGGGGCGGTTCTTCCGGCTTATCCGTCCGCCATACGCCGGTCCAATGACGTTGCCCTTGGCCAGGCCGTAGACTCCAAGCGAGATTGGGGTCGTAGGGGCTGACGGGGGCAGGCGTGCAGGCGAGTTCCCCCGTGGCCGTGCTCCGCACGTCGGGGCCAGCCGCTTGTTGAAGGTGCGCGAGCGCGAGTCGCGCCGCCATCGTGGCGTTTAGCCGCGAGCGGGCCTTGAGCACCAGCCATTTGGAGGCCCGTGTTTCCACGGTGATGAAGGCGGCCAGGACCAGGATGGTCAGCACGATCATGGCCATGATCGTCAAGGAGAGGACGAGGGTGAATCCTTGCCTCGACGGAAGGGGGGCTGTCGGCGCCGGCCGCACTTTAGCGAAGCACCTTGTTTTTGGAGACCTGCTTGTCTCCCGGTGGTGCGGCGGCTGGCGCGAGTTCTTCGACGATGCGTTCTTCGATCCCGCGAATCACGATCATCCCGGCATCCCCGGGCGCGGGTAGGAGGAATAGGATGGAGCGGATGTCTTGCAACTGCAGCCAGCGCAGCCCTCCCGCCACTTGCCAGCCGTCCTCCGCGTTGGGGAGGAAAAACTGCGCTTGCCCGTACTCGGAGGGTTTCACCTTGGGGCGTAGAGTGATTTCTTTACCCGAGGGGATTATCTGACGCTCGCCTGGCATGGTCAGGCCAACGGGTTGGGGGCAAAGGTTGAAGAAGCGAATCGTCCCCGCCGCGTTATCGCTGGTCTGATCCGGGACGAGACTCAGTCGAGTCGCCGCCCCCGCACCCGAAACGATGCCGATGAGTTTACGTTCGCCGGCGGGAAGGTCGGCGGAGGCAAGGACCGGGAGGGGGGCTTTCGGGTCTTGGTCGGCCGGCTTGCCGAACACACTGAACTTCCCCGCTTTAGCCTGGCTGGAAATGGCGGCCGTCAGGCTGTGTGAATAAAGCTGAACCGAGACCGGTTTGCCTGCGGGATTGAGGACGGCGACTTCGCGTTGGGGGTCGTCGAAACTCATGAGCTTCACGGTCACGGGGATGGCTTCCGGGTCCGGTAAAGCCGCCGCAAACATGACAACGTGAAACCACATGCCAGACATTCAGACTCCCCCGTTTTTAGGGTCTATTCTATTGGAGATATGACCTGAGGGTTTTACCTGCCGGGAGCCTTTCTGCCTTCAGACTGTCACATCCCCCAATCAGCCTTAAATGATGGCATTTGTGACAATCGCCTACCACTTTGTTCACAAAGGGCTGCGTGTAACTTGCCGTTAATTCGGGCTGTGCAGCCGTCTAGTCCCCCGCAAAGTACCCCCTTCCATGAGTGATTTCCCCGCCGGCCGGACACCCCGCAACCGCCGCGATACCCAGCCTAATTATGGCGACCGCGTGCCGCCCCATAACCTCGACGCCGAGCGCGGGTTGATCGCGAGCATCATCATCGACGGCGAAACGCTGCAGCGCTGCTTGTCCGAGAAGATCACCCCCGAGTTTTTCTTCGATCCGAAGCACCAGGACATCTACGCGGCCGCGGTCAAGCTGTCGCAGGAAAACACGGGCATCGACGAGATCACGCTGACCGAGCAGCTGCGTCGCGATGGGCGCCTGGATTCCGCCGGCGGCGCCGCCTACGTCAATGAATTGACCGGCCAGGTGGCCTCTTCCGCCCACGCCCCGCATTGGATGGTCATCGTGCGCGAGAAGCACTTCCTCCGCTGCCTGATCTCCACGTCGGTCAGCACGGTCGAGAAGGCCCACTCGCACACCGAAGGCATCGACCGCCTGCTCGAGGACGTCGAACAATCCTTCTTCCGTATCAGCGAAAGCCGCATCGCCGAGACTTCGCAGCAGATCGACAAGCCCATCGAAGAGGCGATGGAGATGGTCGCCCGCATGATCGCGGAGAACGGCCGCGTGCAAGGCGTACCGACGGGCTTCCGCGACCTGGATACGTTGACCTACGGTTTCCAGAGCGGCCAGATGATCGTCGTCGCGGCCCGCCCGGGCATGGGCAAGACTTCCATCGCGCTCAACTTCATCGAAGCCGCGATGTTCCCGACGCCGAATTCCGGCCGCGAGCCGGCGCACGTGCTGATGTTCTCGCTCGAAATGCCGGCGCGCGAATTGGCGATGCGCCTGCTGTGCTCCCGGGCCCGCGTCAACCTGCAGAAGATGCGTTCCAGCCGCCCCGATGCGCAGACGCAGCTGGACCTCGTCCAGGCTTCGAACGAATACCGCGGAAAGCCGCTCATCGTCGACGACAACGGTGGCCAGACGATCCTCGAGATCCGGGCGAAGTGCCGGCGCATCGCCCGCCGCCGGAAGCTCGACATGGTCGTCATCGACTACATCCAGCTCATCAACGGCCTGGACGCCAGCATCCCGCGCGAACAGCAGATCGCCGAGGTATCGCGCAGCATCAAGGCGATGGCCAAGGAATTCCAGATCCCCGTCATCGCGCTCGCCCAGCTCAACCGAAAGTCCGAGGACGAGGCGCGCCAGCCCAAGATGTCCGATTTGCGCGAGTCCGGCTCGATCGAGCAGGACGCCGACATCGTCATGCTGATCTCCCGCCCGAACGTCAGCCAGAGCAAGGCGGCCGAGGCCGAAGCCGAGCAAATGGGCCAAGACGGGTGCTTTGCCCGCCAATTGATCGTGGCCAAGAACCGCAATGGCCCGACCAACGACCTCGACCTGCTCTGGAATCCAGGGCTGACAAGGTTCGAAACCCCTGCCAAAAGCCATTCCAATGAATGACGTGACCGTCTGCCGGAACTTTCTCCGGGCTGCCTGCTTCGCTTTGGCCTTGGCGCCCTTGGGCGTCGTCGCCCAGCCGGCCCCCGCGGCCGGCGAAAAGCCCCTCATCGTCCGGTCCGTCCGCGTCAAGGCGGAGAAGGTCGTCAAGGACGACAAGGGTACCCGCGTGGAGGAAATGCCGGCCTCCGAATCCTTCATTCTGGGACATGTCTCCCTCCGTGCCGGCGAGCCGTTCACGCGCGATGCCGTCACCAGCACCGTCCGTTCGCTTTACGCCACCGGTCGCTTTAACCAGGCGTTGGTGGTCCCCGAATTGGATCCGAAGACCGGCCAGGTCGATCTGGTGATCGTCGTCGAGCCCCGGCCCATTCTCCGGGAAATCGTCGTGGCCGGGATGACCGATTTGATCGACCTCGAGTCCGAGGCCTTGAAGGTCGCGGGCTTCAGCGTGGGTGAACCGCTCGACGCCGCCGCGATGCAGCGGGCCGTGCAGGCGCTGCAGAAGGAACTCCGCAAGGATCGCCCGTTTTTGGTGCTGAGCGCCAAGGTCCTGGCCGAGTCCAAGGGCGCCCACGGCGCGCGCGTCGAACTGACCGCCAGCGAGAGCCCCAGCTTGTTGATCGACGTCATCCGCATCGAGGGGGCCTCGGCCCTCTCGGAGAAGGAAATCATCGCGGAGCTCAAGACGGAGGAGCGGGGCTTCTTGTCCTACCTTTTCTTCGGCGCCTTTTTCACCCCGCGGCTGGACCCCGAAGAGTATCGCCGGGACTGCCACCGCATCCGGGATTTTTACCGCCTCAAGGGATTCCTGGACGTCGAAGTCACGGAACTCGAGGCGGAGAAGGCTTGCACCATCAAGGACCTGAAGGACGGCTCCGGCAAGCTGGACGTGATCTTCAAGGTGAAGGAAGGGCGCCGTTACACCATCGGCGCGCTGGACATCTCCGGCAACAAGCTCGGCGCCACCAATCCGATCTTTGCGACCGCGGCGCTGCAGAAGGTGGTCGCCGAACCGTCCTTGCGGCGCGGTGCCTATCGTCCGGAAGTGGATCGCTTCGTCACGGGCGCGGCCTTCGCGACCCCGGCTTTGGAGGCCGCCACCGAGAAGCTGCGGGAATATTACGGCCAGATGGGGTACCTGAACGCGCAGGTGGAAGCCGTCCGCACCCCCGACCTATCCACGGGCGTGATCGCCGTGTCGTTCAAGATTCAGGAAGGCGAGCGCTTCACGGTCCGCTCCTTGGACATCCAGGGAAACACCAAGACCCGTTCGACCGTCATCGCGCGCGAGTTGGCGCTCAGCCCCGGTGAGGTCTTCGACTTGGCGCGCGTCCGCGTCTCCGAGGCCCGCCTGCGCAACACCCAGTTCTTCGAGGAAGTCCGGGTCGTCCCGGTCCCTTCGCCGGTCCCCAACCAAAGCGACCTCCGGGTCGTCGTCAAGGAGGGCAGCACCGGTTCGGTGAGCTTCGGCGCGGGTTACAGCACGGTCGAGCAGCTCGTTGGTTTCGTCGAGTATTCCGAAGGCAACTTCGATTACACCAACCCCGAGGGCTGGTACCGCGGCGGTGGCCAGAAGTTCCGCGTCCGCCTCCAGGCCGGTAGCGTCTCCAACTCCTTCGAACACTCCTTCGAAGAGCCTTCGCTCTGGGAACGTGATTTGGCCGTGGGTTATAAGCTCGAACGCCGTTACACCGGTTATTTCTCGGCCAACTACAACGTCGTCAATGAAGGGGTCGGCGTCTACGCCCGCCGCCGCCTCTTCGGCGCCGTCGAAGGCCGCATCGCCTATGACCTGCGCCGGGTCAGCGTGGGTAACGTCACCGCGACCGCTCCGCTCGACGTCAAGGCCGAAGACGGCAACCCGCGGACGATCTCCGCGATCACGCTCTCCCTGACGCAGGACACCCGCGATGAATATAACTTCCCGACGCGGGGCGCCCGCCTGTCGCTTTCGGAGGAAATCGCCGGCAACGGCCTCGGCGGCAGCCTGGATTACTTCAAGACCGAACTGCGCACGGGCAAGTGGTTCCTGCTCTCCCAGACCGCGGAGCAGACGCTCGGGCTGATCGGTCGCGTCGGCACCATCGCTGGCTCCGGCGGCAGCCTGCCGTTCTACGAACGCTTCTACCTGGGCGGGGCCTACGACATGCGTGGCTTCGACTACAACGACGTCGGGGCCGCCGCGACGTGGGACACGACGAACGGCAATCAGCCGGTCGGTGGCCTGACCTATGGTTACCTGAGCGCGGAATACACGATCAAGGCGGCCGACAACCTCCGCTTCGCGGCTTTTTATGACTACGGCTTCGTCAACAAGGACGCCGTCAAGTTCAGCCTTGCCGAGGCCAATTCGGATATCGGGGTCGGGATGCGCATCCTCCTCGGTGGTGCGGTCATGCGCCTAGATTTCGGTTTCCCGCTGCAGACCACGGTGAATCCGACCACGGGATCCGAGCTCAACGGCGGCGGGATGAAGTTCAACTTCAGCTTCGGGACCGTCTTTTGATTGCCAACCCCACGGTCAACCTCCTTTCTTGCCTCACTATGAAGTCGTTTTTCCTAGCCCTTGCCTTTGCCGCCGTCACCTTGCGCGCCGCTGCCCCTAACGTGGGCGTTGTCGATGCCGAAGAGGTCATGAAGAAGTACGGTAAGGCCGTCGCCATCCAGGGCGAAATCCAGAAGTCCAAGGACGCCGCCCAGGCCGCCATCAACGAGCGCGGCAAGGAAGTGGAAGGCATGATCGCCGAGCTCCAAGCCATCCAGAAGCGCGGCCAGAGCCCGCTCCTGAGCGACGCCGGCAAGAAGTCGGTCCAAGCCGAGCTGCAGAGCAAGTCGGAAGTCTTCCAGCAGCGCCGCGGCGAGCTGGAGAAGTTCATCCAAGAGGCCAACGCCACCATCCAGCAGCGTCAGGCCGAAATGACCAAGACGATCGGCGCCGAAGTCCGCGCCGAAGTGGAGAAGATTTCGAAGGCGAAGTCCCTGCAGCTCGTCCTGCCCAAGGGCGTCGCCCTCTATGCGGACGCATCGCTCGACATCACCGAGGAGGTCGTGAAAGTCCTCAACGCCGGTTATAAGCCGGCGGAGGCCCCGACCGCCCCAGCCGCCCCGGCTGCTCCGGTGGCGCCCGCTGGCGACAAGCCGGCCGCCAAATAAGACCAATCGCCCCTGCCAGTCAGGGGCGCTTTGTTTCAGCCCATGTCCATCTCGCTCGACTCCCAGCAACTCGTCGCCCTCACGGGTGCGACGAAGGTGGAGGGCGAATATCTGGGCAAGGTCAGGTCTTTGGCTTCCTTGGCGGAAGCCGGCCCCGAGGACTTGTCTTTCTTGGGTAACCCGAAGTACGCGACCGAAGTGCCGACCTGCAAGGCCGGCGTCATCCTCGTGCCCCTCGATTACGTCGGTCAGCCCGCCACTGGGCAGGCCTTCCTGCGCGTCGCCAAGCCTTCCTATGCGCTGGCCCTGGTCTGCGCCGCCATCGAAGCCCAACTCTGGCCGAAGCCCGCCGCCGGCATCCATGCGACCGCCGTGGTTGACCCGACCGCCGTCGTCGATGCTTCCGCCCACGTCGGCCCCCTTTGCGTGGTCGGCGCCGGCGCGCGCATCGACGCCGGGGCCGTGCTCGAAGCGCATTGCCTGATCGGCGTTCAGGCCGTGGTCGGCGCGGGCTGCTGGTTGAAGAACGGCGTCACCATCGCGGATTATTGCCGCTTGGGAGCGCGCTGCCGCCTCCAGTCCGGCGTCGTCATCGGTTCCGACGGTTTTGGCTACGAGCCGACGGGCGGCCAGATTCACCGGATTCCCCAGATCGGCAATGTGGTCCTCGCCGACGATGTGGATGTCGGCGCGAATACGACCATCGATCGCGCCCGCTTTAGCCAGACGGTGATCGGCCGTGGCACGAAGATCGATAACCTCGTGCAGATCGCCCACAACGTCCGCATCGGTCAACAGTGCTTGATCACCGCGCAGGTCGGCATCGCCGGCAGCACGACGCTGGGTGACTTCTGCGTGTTGGGCGGCCAGGCTGGCGTCGCGGGTCACCTCAACCTCGGCCATCGCGTCCAACTGGGGGCCCAAACCGGCGTGTTCGTCGACATCCCCGACGGCGGCTTCTACAACGGTACGCCCGCCGTTCCGATCGGGCTGGAGCGTCGCTTGGTCGTCCTGTCGCGAAAACTCCCCGACTTGTTCAAAAAGGTTGATTCGCTGGTCGCGTCCTTGGACGCTGGAGGCCGTTCCAATCCATGACCTTGCCTGCGATGAAAATCTTCACTGGGAACGCCAATCCGGCGCTCGCCCAGGAAATCTGCCAAAACCTCGGTGAGCCGCTGGGTTCGGCTACGGTCAACCGCTTTCCCGACGGCGAGACGTTCGTCCAGATCAACGAGAACATCCGCGGGTGCGACGTCTTCATCATCCAGCCCACCTGCGCGCCGGCCAACGACCGCATCATGGAGCTGCTCATCATGATCGACGCCCTGCGCCGCGCCTCGGCCGCGCGGATCACCGCCGTCATCCCGTTCTTCGGCTACGCCCGTCAGGATCGCAAGGACAAGCCCCGCGTGCCGATCACGGCCAAGCTCGTCGCCAACCTGCTGACGGCCGCCGGCGCCAACCGCGTCCTCACCGTCGACCTCCACGCCCAGCAGATCCAGGGCTTCTTCGACATCCCCGTCGACCATCTCTACGCCTCCCCGGTCTTCTACAAGCACATCAAGGACAAGCCTTGGCTCAAGGATGCCACCGTCTTCTCCCCCGACGTCGGTGGCCTGAAGTACGCCTCCGCGGTGGCCGACATGCTGCACCTGCCGTATGGTTTCGTGGCGAAGCGCCGCACGAGCGCGACGACCGTCCAGGCCACGAGCCTCGTCGGCGAAGTCGAGGGCCGCGACATCATCCTGGTCGACGACATGACCGAGACGGCCGGCACGTTGACCGCCGCCGCCGAATTGCTGAAGAAGAACGGCGCCCGCTCGGTCCGCGCGATGGTCTCGCACTGCATGATCCAGGAGATCGCCTACGAGCGCTTCCGGACGGGCGTGATCGATGAGGTCATCACGACCAATTCCGTGCCCATCGAAACCCGCGGTCTCCCGATCACGGTCCTGTCGATCGCCCCGTTGCTGGCCGACGCCATCCGTCGCATCCACGGCAACAACAGCGTGACGGACCTTTTCCCGATTAAGGGTCACTGAGGTCCGTCCAAGGCATGAAAAAGGCCGCCTCGTGTGAGGCGGCCTTTTTGTTTTCAGCGCGTCCGCTTACTTCTTCAGGAACTCGAGGATCTGCTGGGCTTGGTCACCGGTATGGCCCTTATTGTCAGCGTAGACGCACTTACCGTCCTTGAAGAGGTAGGCGCAACGGCTGGCAAAGCCCATCGTCGTGGGGACCTTGAAGGCGGTGACGACTTTCTTGTCCTTGTCGGCCAGGAGGGGGAAGGGGAACTTCTGTTCGTCGCGGAATTCCTTTTGGAGCTTCTCGCCGTCGGTGCTCACGCCGAGGACCTTGACGCCGAGTTTGCTGAGGTCGGTCCAGCTGTCGCGGAGGGAGCAGCCTTGCTTGGTGCAGCCGCCCGTCTTCGCCTTCGGGTAGAAGTAGACGAGCAGGTAGCCCTTGGCGCCCTCGGCGGCCACATCGACGGGCTTGCCGTCCTGGTCGTTGCAGGTGACGGCCGGCAGGGCGTCGCCGACGGCAAGGCGGTCGGCGGCGCTGCCGAGGAAGGGGAGGAGGGAGAGGAGCATGGTGGCGAGGGCTTTCATACCCACTTGAACTTGGGTCGTTCCCGGGAAAAAGCAAATGTCCCTAGGGTGTTTTCGTGTCGCTTGTCGGGCCTTCCGGGGGCAATTTGCATGCATGCTGTCGGAAGTCCTCGCCACCATCCCGCACCGCCCGCCTTTTCTCTTCATCGATGAGATCAAGGAGGTCCGGGCCGACGGAGCCATCTGCACCCGCACCTTCCGGGCTGACGAGCCCTTCTATGCCGGCCACTATCCCGGGAATCCCATCACCCCGGGGGTGCTCTTGTGCGAATCGGTCTTTCAGACCGGCGCGGTTTACCTGACCCGTAAGCTGCAGTCCGAAGGTGGTGCGCCCGATGGCAAGACGCCGGTGCTGTGTCGCATCGAGGAAGCCAAGTTCAAGGGGATGGTGAAGCCGGGCGACACCGTCGTCATCGAGGTGAAGCATGTGGAGACGCTGCAGCAGTTCCATTTCCTCACCGGGACGGTCCGACGCGAAGGCAAGGCCGTGCTCACGCTGCGTTTCGCGCTCGCCCTCGTCGACCAGCCCGCCTGAAATCCCGCCATGTCGTTCCTCGGCCTCAGCGGCAAAACCTACCTCGTCCTCGGCGTGGCCAACAAGAAGTCGGTCGCCTGGCACGTGGCCAAGACGCTGGAAGCCGAAGGGGCCAAGGTCGTCTACTCCGTGCGTTCGCAGGCCCGCCTGGATTCGCTGAAAGGCCTCTTGGACGGGAAGCCGACCTATCTCTGCGACCTCGAACGCGAAGAGGAGACCATCGCCCTCGCCGCGGCCGTCGGTCGCGAACATGGCCCGATCCATGGCGTGCTGCACAGCGTGGCCTTCGCGAATTTCTCCCGCGGGATGCAGCCGTTCCATGAGACGGTGCGGGCGGATTTCCTCCAGGCCACCGCGATCTCCTGTTTCTCCTTGGTGGAACTTTCCCGCGCGCTCAAGCCGCACCTCGCGAAGGACGCTGCGGTCGTCTCCATCGGGATTTCCTCGCAGGTGACCGCGGCGAACTACGGCTACATGTCGCCGATCAAGTCCGCCCTCGAGTCCGCCAGCCGCTTCCTCGCGAAGTCCTTTTCCGCCGACACGCGCGTCCGCTTCAACAGCGTCAACGCCGGCCCGCTCAAGACCAGCGCCAGCGCCGGCATCCCGGGCTACCTCGACAACTATCTCCACGCCGAAAAGATGACGCTCCGCAAGGAAGCCCTCAAGACGCAGGAAGTCGCGGATACCGCCGTCTGGCTGCTGTCCCCGCGCTCCAGCGGCGTCAACGGCCAAGGCATCGTCGTCGACGCCGGCATGGGCCTGAACTTCTTCGACGAGGAACTGGTCAAGGCCTCGGCTCGTCTTCTCTGAACGTGCAGTTCAACCGTTCAGTCCTCACCGGCCTCGTGGCCGAGCTGCCTCCCGAGGTTTGGACCTCCGACGAGGTGGAGCGCCGGCTGGCGCCATTGTATGGGCGCCTGAAGTTGCCGGAAGGCCGCTTGGAATTGATGACGGGCATCAAGGAGCGTCGCTTCTGGCCGCAGGCCATCCGCCCTTCGGAAATCTCCGCGCTGGCGGGCCGCCGCGCCCTGCAGGCCGCCGCGGTGGGGCCGGCGGACATCGACCTCCTGATCCATTCGTCGGTCTGCCGCGATCGTCTGGAGCCCTCGACCGCCGCTTATGTGCACGGTCTCTTGGGGCTCGGACCACAGGCCCAAATCCTCGACGTCTCCAACGCCTGCCTGGGCTTCCTCAACGCCGTCGTGCTCGCGGCGGGCTTGGTCGAGTCCGGCCAGATCCGGCGCGCCTTGGTTTGCTCCGGCGAAAACGGTCGACCCCTCGTCGAGCGCACCATCCGGCTGCTCAATGAAGACCTTTCGTTGACGCGCGATGGCATCAAGCCGTACTTCGCCAACCTCACCATCGGTGCCGGGGGCGCCGCCGCCGTGGTGTCGCGCGATGATTTGGCCGGGCCGGATGCGATCCGTCTGTTGGCGGGCGCTTGGGAAACCGATTCCTCCGCGAACGCGCTCTGCGAAGGCGATACGTCCTCCGACGAACTCGACATGCGCACCGACTCCGAGGCGTTGCTCGCCGCCGGCGTCGGTCTCGCGCAGCGTTGCTGGGGGCGCTTCAAGCGGGAGAGTGGTTGGAATGAAGCGACCCCCGACCGCATCATCACGCATCAAGTGGGTCGTCGGCATTCCTCGTTGCTCTTCGAGCGCCTCGGTTTGGATCCGGCCAAGGATTACCAATCGTTCGACCGGCTCGGCAACGTCGGGTCGGTTTCCCTCCCTGCGACGTTGGCCTTGGCCCGCGCGGAAGGCCGCGTCCGTCGGGGCGAGAAGGCCGCCTTGCTTGGCATCGGGAGCGGACTCGCCAGCCTCATGCTCGCCGTCGAATGCTGACCCCCGATCCAGCCGCCTTGCCCGCCGAGGTGAAGGCCCTGTACCCCTTTGACGTCCAAAGCTGGGCTACGCCCGACGGCCCCATGCGCTTCGTGGACCATGGACCGCGGGAGGGTCAGGCGGTCCTGCTCCTGCATGGTAATCCCTCGTGGTCGTTCCTTTGGCGCAACCTGATCCTCGCCCTGGCGGCCAAGGGTTACCGGGTCATCGCCCCGGACCACCTCGGCATGGGCCTGTCCGCCCGTCCTGACCGTTTTCTGCGCCTCGAGGACCGGATCCAGGCCGTCCAAGGGCTGGTTGACCATTTGGGCCTGAAAACCTTCCACTTGGGGGTTCACGATTGGGGTGGGGCGATTGGCTTCGGCCTGGCCACCCGCATGCCTGAACGCATCGGTCGGATTCTGGTGACGAACACCGGGGCGTTCCTCTCGGAGCGTATCCCCAAGCGGATCGCACTTTGTCGAGCCCCCTTGATCGGGCGCTTGATTGCCCAGCACTTGGATGGGTTTGCTTGGCCAGCAACGTGGATGGCGGTCGAAAAGCCGCTTTCTAAGGCCGTAAAGGCCGGTTTCCTCGCCCCATACGGTACGATGGCCCGCCGCCGGGCGGTCGCGGACTTCGTGGCGGACATCCCGATGGAGGGTGCTCACCCGACGCGCCCGGTGCTGGCTGCCGTCGAGGCCGCCCTGCCGACGCTGCGCGGCAAGCCCATGCTGCTGCTCTGGGGCCTCCAGGACTTCTGCTTCGACCAATCGTTCTTGGCCGGCTTTGCCCAGCGCTTCCCGGCGGCCCAGCAGCGCCTTTTCCCTGAAGCGGGTCACTATGTCTTCGAGGACAGCGGCGAAGTCGGGATTCAGGCGGCCGTCGACTTCCTGCTGGGGGTCTAAATACCCCCCGGTGGGTAGCCCTGTGAATGGGGTGCGAAAAGCCCTGTGAACAAGCGTTTCTTAAGCCCCTTATAAGTTTTTGTAAGGGGTTGATAAATAGGTGTTTCGGCTGAGGTAAAAACATTCGTTCACCTCTCGTTTCCTATTGCAGAAAACGGTGTGAAAAACAGGATTTTGGGACCCGCTCCACGGCGGGTTCTTTATCCCCATTTTACCACTAAAACATGAGCGAAAATTCTGAGAAAAACCCGAATCGCGGCAAGCACGCCGGCAACGAAAGCTACGGTGCTTCCGACATCAAGCGCCTCAAGGGCCTCAAGGCCGTGCGCGAGCGACCCGGTATGTACATCGGTGATACGAACGAAACGGGTCTCCACCATTGCGTCTACGAAATCGTCGACAACTCCATCGACGAAGCCCTCGCCGGCTATTGCAAGAGCATCAAGGTCGAGATCCATGCCGACGGTTCGCTCTCCGTCGAGGACGATGGCCGCGGTATTCCCGTCGCGATGCACCCGGAAGAGAAGGTGCCGACGCTCGAGCTCGTGCTGACGAACCTGCACGCGGGCGGTAAGTTCGACAAGGGCGCCTACCAGGTTTCCGGCGGCCTCAATGGCGTCGGCGCCAAGTGCGTCAACGCGCTCTCCGACAGCTTCATCGCGGAAGTCAGCCGCGAAGGCGAAGTGCACCAGATGAAGTTCTGCCGCGGCGAAGTCACGCAATCCATCAAGGTCATCGGCAAGACCAAGCGGACGGGCACCAAGATCACCTTCCACCCGGATCCGGAGATCTTCGTCGCCACCCAGGAGTTCAAGTACGACACCCTCGTCCGCCGCATGCGCGAACTGGCCTTCCTCGTGCCGGGCATCACCGTCGAGATGAAGGATCAGCGCACGAACCGGGCCGACAAGTTCGAGTTCAAGGAGGGCATCGCCGAGTACGTTTCGTTCCTCAACGCGAACGAGGAGCGTCTCTTCGAGAAGCCCATCCTGATCTCCGCCGAGGTCGACTTCACCGATTTGGCCAACCCGCGCGTGATGGCCGACGGCGAAAAGCCCAAGCCGGGCCAGCGCCGGATGACCCTCGACGTCGCCCTGCAGTACAACGACCGCTACGACGAGATGGTCTTCAGCTACGCCAACCTGATCAACCAGCCCGAAGGCGGCACCCACTTGTCGGGTTTCCGTTCCGCGTTGACCCGCGTCATCAACCACTACGCGAAGTCCAACAACCTCATCAAGGACAAGGACGCCAAGCTGAACGGCGACGACATGCGCGAAGGCCTCGTGGCCGTGATCTCCGTCAAGCACCCCGACCCGAAGTTCCAGTCGCAGAACAAGACGCGCCTGACGAACCCCGAGGTCGAAGGCATCGTGACATCCGTCGTCGGCGAACAGCTGAAGTATTACCTCGAGCGCGACCCCAAGACGGGTCGGCGCATCGTCGACAAGTGCCTCAACGCCGCCCGCGCCCGTGAAGCCGCCCGCAAGGCGCGCGAAACGGTCCGCAAGTCCGCCATGTCCTCCGGCGGCCTCCCCGGCAAGCTGGCCGACTGTTCCGAAAGCGACCCATCCGTCTGCGAGCTCTACATCGTCGAAGGCGACTCCGCCGGTGGTTCCGCCAAGCAAGGCCGCGATCGCCGTTACCAGGCGATCCTGCCGATCAAGGGCAAGATCCTCAATGTCGAGAAGGCCCGCATCGACAAGATCCTCTCCAACGAGGAAATCCGCACGATCATCACGGCCTGCGGTACGGGCATCGGCAAGCACGAGGGCGACGGCGCCTTCGACGTCACGAAGTGCCGCTACCACAAGCTCGTCATCATGACGGACGCCGACGTCGACGGCTCGCACATCCGCACGCTGCTGCTGACGTTCCTTTACCGCCAGATGCCCGGCTTGATCGAGGCGGGCTACGTTTACATCGCCCAGCCGCCCCTTTACCGCATCAAGCGCAAGAAGCGCGAGCAGTACGTCGACAACGACCCGGAACTGAACCGCATCCTCCTGGAGCTCGGCTCCGAGGACGTGAACCTGCTCCGTCTGCGCGACAAGCACGTCTTCCCCGGCCAGAAGCTCGACAAGATCGTCGAGTCCCTCGCGCGGTTGGAGTCCCTCGGCTCCGCCATCGGTCGGACCGGCTGCCAACTCGGCGCCTACCTCGACCAGCAGGACCACAAGACGCACGCGCTCCCGCGCTTCATCGTCCGCACCCGCACCGGCAACGAGGAGACCTACGAGTTCCTCGCCGATACGGATGCCAAGCAGGCCTACCTGCGCAAGGCCGGCGTCGAAGATTTCCTCGCCGACAAGATCGACCGCGAAAAGAAGCTCAAGGACGGCACCGTCGTCCAGGAGCGCGTCAACGTGATCGAGATCTTCGAGAATGATTCCATCACCAAGGTGCTCAAGGAACTGGAAACCCAGGGGATGGACGTGAAGCAGTTCTCGCCCGGTGAAGAGCCGCGGTACAACCTCATCGATGGCTCGACGGCCGAAGAGGTGCCGGCGAACGAAGGCGAAGAGGAGCCCAAGGGCGAGGAGAAGCCCGCCAAGAAGGTCGTGAAGAAGGCCGAGCCCATCCCGCTCGGCTCCATCCTCGAACTCATCGGCCAGATCCGCCAGTTCGGCCGCAAGGGACTGACCATCCAGCGATACAAGGGTCTGGGCGAAATGAACCCCAAGCAGCTCTTCGAGACCACGATGGATCCGGCCAAGCGCCGCTTCCTCAAGGTCGACATCGCGGATGCCGCCGAAGCCAACCGCGTCTTCGCCATGCTCATGGGCGAGGATGTGCCTTCCCGCCGAGCCTTCATCGAGGACAACGCGCTCAACACCTCGAACCTCGACGTCTAAGCCCCCACCCAGCCTCACCCTAGACCTCTTCGACAATGTATTCTGACAAAGAAAAGCTCACGTCCGCCAACATCACGGACATCATGCAGACGGCCTACATCGATTACTCGATGTCGGTCATCGTCTCCCGCGCCCTCCCGGACGCTCGCGATGGCCTGAAGCCCGTCCAACGCCGCATCCTGTACGCGATGCTGCGGGAAGGCCTCGTCCACAACCGCCCGTTCGACAAGTGCGCCGGCGTCGTCGGCGAAGTGCTGAAGAACTACCACCCGCACGGCGACAGCTCGGTCTACGACACGCTCGTCCGCCTGGCCCAGAACTGGGTCATGCGCTACCAACTGATCGAACCGCAGGGCAACTTCGGTTCCGTCGACGGCGATCCGCCCGCGGCCTACCGTTACACGGAGTGCCGTCTCTCCGAAGTCTCGGCCGAACTCCTCGCCGACATCGACGAGGATACGGTCGACTTCATCCCGAACTACAAGGAGTCGACCACCGAGCCGACCGTCCTGCCGTGCGCCTTGCCGCACCTGTTGATGAACGGTTCGACCGGCATCGCGGTCGGCATGACGACCAACATCCCGCCGCATAACCTCAACGAACTCGTCGAGGCCACCTGCCTGATCATCGACAAGCCCAGCGCCACGGTCGAAGACCTCGAGAAGATCATCATCGGTCCGGACTTCCCGACCGGCGGCGTGATCAACGGCAAGGAGGGCATCAAGCAGTACCTCCGCACCGGCCGTGGCATCATCCGGGTCCGCGGCGTCGCCCACACCGAGGAGATGAAGAACGGCAAGGAACAGATCGTCCTCACCGAGCTGCCGTACAACGTCAACCGCTCGTCCCTCGTCAAGCACATCGCCGAACTCTGCTCCGAGAAGGTCCTCGATGAAGTCTCCGATCTCCGCGACGAGTCCGACGAGAACACCCGCGTGGTCATCGAGCTCAAGCGCAACGAGAACCCGAAGGTCGTCATCAACAAGCTCTACAAGCACACCAACTTCGAGAACTCGTTCGGCGTCATCCTGCTGGCCCTCGACAAGCGTCGCCCCAAGCAGATGAACATCCGCGAGCTGCTCGAATGCTTCGTCGAGCACCGCCGCGACGTGGTCACCCGCCGTACGCGCTTCCGCCTCCGCAAGGCCGAAGACCGCGCCCACATCCTCGAAGGCTTCAAGATCGCCCTCCGCAACCTGGACGACTTCGTGAAGATCATCCGCGCGGCCTCCAACCGCGACGAGGCCCGCGTCAAACTCATGGCCAAGTACGGCCTCAGCGAACGCCAAGCCGTGGCCATCCTCGACCTCCGCCTCTACCAGCTGACCGGTTTGGAGCGCGACAAGATCGAGGCCGAATACCGCGAACTGATGGCGCTCGTCGAAGAGCTCCGCAGCATCCTGTCGAGCGAGTCCAAGCTGCTGTCCCTCATCAAGAAGGAGCTGCGCGAAGCCGCCAAGAAGCACATCGGCCCACGCAAGACGAAGGTGACGGCCCAGGAAGGCGACCTGTCCATGGAGGACATCGTGGCCAACGAGGGTTGCGTGGTCACCGTCTCGCACGCGGGCTTCATCAAGCGCACGCCGGTCGCCCAATACCGCCTGCAGAAGCGCGGCGGCAAGGGCACCAAGGGCGCCGAGCTCTCCAAGGCCGCGTCGGACGAGGACAGCGACTTCATCGAGCACCTCTTCACCGCCAACACGCACGACCATATCCTGTTCTTCATGAACAACGGTCGCGTGTACGTGGAGAAGGTCTACGAGATCGAGGAGGCCAACCGCGCTTCGCGCGGCAAGTCCATCGCCCGTTTGCTGGAACTGAAGGATGACGAGAAGCTGGCCGCCATGGTCTGCGTCTCCAACTTCGAGGAAGGCAAGTTCCTGATGATGTGCACGGCCAACGGCACGATCAAGAAGACCGAGATCTCCAAGTACGCCAACTACCGCAAGGGCGGCATCATCGGCATCAACATCGAGCACGGCGATCGCCTCATCTCCACCAAGCTGACCAACGGCGACAACGAGGTCGTGATGATCTCCCAGTCGGGCATGTCCATCCGCTTCCATGAGTCGGACGTCCGTTCGATGGGCCGCGACACCACCGGTGTCTCCGGCATGCGGCTCGACAGCGGCGACCAGGTGAAGGCGATGGAGGTCGTCGACGAAACCTGCACGCTCCTCGTCGTCGGCATCGACGGCATCGGCAAGCGCACGCCCTTCGACGATCCCGAAACCAAGGAGCCCATCTACCGCAAGCAGTCCCGCGGCGGCAAGGGCGTCATCGCCATCAGCACCGACGTCGGTGTGGCCGGCGCCCTCAGCGTCCAGGAAGCCGACGAAGTCATGCTCCTCACGAAGGGCGGCCAGTCCATCCGCACCAAGGTGTCCGATATCCGCTGCACGGCGGGCCGCAACACCAAGGGCGTCCGCGTGATGCGCCTCAAGGAAGGCGAGTCGCTGCTGGGCATCTCCAAGGTTGAGCGCTCGGACGAAGAGGAAGAAAACGCCGCCAAGCCGCAGGCCTAAGCGGCCCGACCGGGAAAGCAGAAGGGGCGCCGCGCGGCGCCCCTTTTTTGTGCCCGTTGCGGCGGTGCCTCAGGCCTTTTCCAGCGCCGCGATGCACTCCACGTGGCGGGTCTGCGGGAAGAGGTCGAAGGGCTTGGCCGAGATGACCTTCCAGCCCCGGCTGCAGAGGTACTTGAGGTCGCGGGCCTGGGTGTCCGGCGCGCAGCTGATGTAGACGATGCGGCGCGGGTTGAAGGCGTGCAGCTGTTCGAGGAACGGCTCGTCGCAACCGCGGCGGGGCGGGTCGACGATGACCGCGGTCTCGGGACCGCGGACCGGGACGTTGGCGAAGATCGATTCGGCCGAGCCGGCGATGAAGCGGCAGTTGAGGAAGCCGTTGAGGGTCGCGTTCTCCGCGGCCTTGCGGGCGGCTTCGGCGCTGACTTCGACGCCGTTGACGGATTCGAACTCGCGGGCGCCGGAGAGCGCGAACAGGCCGGAGCCGCAATAGGTGTCGACGAGGTGCTTGGCGCCGGAGGCCTTGGCGAGGCGGATGGCGAGGCCGACGAAGTCTTCGAGCACCGACGGGTTGTTCTGGAAGAACTCCCCGGCGAGGAACTTCATCTTCACGCGGCCGACCTGTTCGGTGACCGTTTGGCGAGGATCGGAGACGACGCCTTCTTGGCAGTCGCGGAAGAGCAGGGTGGCGCCGCGTTCGAAACGGCCGGGGTTGGCCCGGATGTCCTTCCGCGAGCGCGCGTAGGCGGCGTTGATCGCGTCCGTCGCGATGGGGCACTTGGCGACGTCGACGACGCGGCGGGACGTGCCGGCGGCGAGGAAGCCGATGGGGAAATCGGCCCGGCGCGGGGTCATGAAGTGCGGGGTGATCTTCGAGCGGTAGCCGTACTGCTTCGGCGAAGGGTGGGTCGGTTCGACCTCGACCGTCAGACCACCGAGTCGTTCGTAGACTTCCGCGACCTGCTTGCGCTTCCAGACGAGCTGTTCGGCGTAGGCCATGTTCTGGTACTGGCAGCCGCCGCATTCGCCGAAGAGTTCGCAGCGGGGCTGGACGCGGGCGGCGGACGGGATGATGACGCGGACGAGGTCGCCGCGGGAGAAGTTGGCGGCGTTGTGCCAGATGCGGGCGACGACTTTCTCGCCAGGCAGGGCGCCTGGCACGAAGACGACCCAGCCGTCGATGCGGCCAAGGCCGTCGCCGAGGTTCGTGATGGTCGCGATGTCGACTTCCACCTCTTGATGGTAGGTGAACTTACCCTCGCGGAACTTGGAGGAGTCGGGCTTGCGGCCCTGCGGTGCATCGGTGGCTTCTTCTTCGGACATGTGAGCAAACTCGGTTACCCGCCCGGAAGGTCGAGCCTTAACCCTGCCCTGGGTGGTGGTGAACGGCTTTCCTTGCCCTTTGCTCGAGAATCCTGCTTCATCCCGCCCGTGCCAGACGAGGTCATCCAAAGCCGCCAAAACCCCCGCATCCAAGCGGTCGCCCGTCTGCGCGACCGCCCCGAGCGGGAAGCCCGAGGGCTCTTCATTGCCGAAGGACTCCGTGAACTCAGCCGTGCGCTGGAACGGAAGGTGGCGGTCGCGGAGGTCTATTTCTGCCCAGAGTTGTTCCGGGGAGTCGAGGCGGCCGAGCTGGTCTCGGGCTGCCGCGCCGCCGGCATCGATTGCTGCGAAGTTGGTCGTTCGGCCTTCGAGAAGATCAGCGGACGGGAAGGCCCCGATGGGCTCCTCGGCATCGCTAAGACCTGGGATTGCTCGCTGGAGCGCCTAAAGCTCACCGCAAACCCTTTGCTGCTGGTTGCCGAATCGGTCGAAAAGCCCGGTAATCTCGGTGCTTTATTGCGCACGGCGGATTCGGCCGGTTGCGATGCCCTGATCGTTTGCGACCCCATTACCGACCTTTTTAACCCTAATGTCGTGCGCTCCTCCCAGGGGGCCGTGTTCTCGATCCCAGTGGCGGTTTGCTCCTCGGCCGAAGCCGTCGCTTGGATGCAATCGAAGGGGATCCACTCGCTGGCGACCTCGCCGGCCGCCACGAAGACCTTCTGGGATGTCGATTGCCGCGGTCCGAGCGCCCTGCTGCTCGGTTCGGAGAAGGACGGCCTCAGCGACTTCATGCTCGGTTCGGCGAACGAGAAGATTTCCATCCCGCAGGCGGGCCTATCGGATTCCCTGAACGTGTCGATGGCGGCGGGCATCGTGCTGTTTGAGGCCGTCCGGCAACGCCGCAAGTAAGCATGCGCCGGACTTACCTCATCGCGGCGGTCCTTTGTGCACTGGTTTCAGCCGCATGCTTCTTGGTCTTTCAGGCGACCCCGGCCACGTTGGATGCCCAAGGCTTCCTGCATGAGCCTTTTGGGCTGCTCCCCGTGGGCTGGTTGTTCGGCTTTGTGGGCGCTCTGCTGCTCCTGCTCGCGATGCTCCGCCGCCAATAAAAAGGCCGGGCGTGGGGCCCGGCCTTGCTTGCAGGACTGACGATCCGCTTAGCCGATGGCCTTGGCGACCAGGTCGTCGAGCTTCTTGCCGTCGACGGCGAAGGCGCGGATGCCTTCGGCGGTCTTTTCCGTGGCCATGGCGTCTTCGTTGTGGTGCCAGCGGAATTCCTTCTCGCCCCACGCCTTGGCGGCCTCGCCTTCGGCCTTGGCGGCGGCTTCGTCGAGGACATTCGGCACGGCGGCCGCGTCCTTGGAGAGCTCGTCGAGGAGGTTCGGGGCGATGGTCAGGAGGTCGCAACCGCAGAGGGCCTTGATCTGGCCGACATTACGGAAGGAGGCGCCCATGACTTCGGTCTTGATGCCGTTGCGCTTGTAATAGGCGAAGATGCGGCGGACGGACTGCACGCCGGGGTCGTTGGCGCCGGCGGAAGCGGTTTCGTTCCAATTCGCACCCTGGGCCTTCTTGTGCCAGTCGTAGATGCGGCCCACGAACGGGGAGATCAACTGGACCTTGGCGTCGGCGCAGGCGACGGCTTGGGCGAACGAGAAGAGCAGGGTGAGGTTGCAGCGGATGCCTTCCTTTTCGAGCTCCGCGGCGGCCTGGATGCCTTCCCAGGTGGAAGCCATCTTCACGAGGATACGTTCCTTGGGGATGCCGGCGGCCTTATAGAGTGCGATGAGTTCGCGGGCCTTGGCCACGGTGGCGGCCTTATCGAAGGATAGGCGGGCATCGACTTCGGTGGAGACGCGGCCCGGGACGATCTTGAGGATCTCGGTGCCGAAAGAGATGAGGAGCGCGTCGACGGCGGCCTGGACGCCCTTGCTCTTGTTGTCCTGCGCGGCTTTCACCAGTAGGGCCTGGTATTCCGGCATCTGGACGGCCTTAAGGATGAGGCTGGGGTTGGTCGTGGCGTCCAAAGGCTTGAAAGCCTTCATGGCGGCGAAGTCGCCCGTGTCGGCGACGACCTTGGTGTGCTGGCGGAGTTGCTCGAGTGCGTTCATAAATAAGAGGGCTTCAGCGTGGTCGATGCCCGTTGCGTTGTCCAGCCAGAGAAGCGCCACGTGGGCAGCTCGGTCGGGCATCTCTCGCTTGTTTCCGCGGCCGGACTCCTCCACAGTGCCGGCATGCGCATCAAGGTCAGGCAGGCATTGTCGGCGGAGCAGCCCCTCGTGGGCGTGACGGTTTCCGGCTGGGTCCGGACGCGGCGCGACTCCAAAGGCTTTTCCTTCGTCGAAGTGAACGACGGTTCTTGCTTCAAGAACCTCCAAGCCGTCGTTGACCATGCGCTGCCGGGCGCCGACGACCTTAAGGACGCCCTGACGGGGTCCTCCGTCTCGATCGAGGGTGAACTCGTGCCTTCGCCCGCCAAGGGCCAGAAGTGGGAGCTGAAGGCCACCGCTTTCCGGTTGGTCGGCCGAGCCGACGAGTCCTTTCCGCTGCAGAAGAAGGGACACACCGTGGAGTTCCTGCGGACGATTCCGCACCTGCGTGCCCGGACGAACCGGCTCGGTTCCCTGATGCGCGTGCGTAGCCGCATGGCGATGGCCGTCCACGGCTTTTTCCAGCAGCGCGGCTTCGCCTACGTCCACACCCCGATCATCACCGCGAGCGACTGCGAAGGCGCCGGCGAACTTTTCCGCGTCACCACCCTCGATCCCGCGTCACCTCCCAAGGGGCCGGACGGCGCCATTGATTGGTCGGCGGACTTTTTCGCGCGCCAGTCCTACCTCACCGTTTCCGGTCAGTTGGAGGGCGAGACCTTGGCCTGTGCCTTGGGTGACGTGTACACGTTTGGACCGACTTTCCGGGCCGAAAACTCCAACACCAGCCGCCATGCCAGCGAGTTCTGGATGATCGAGCCGGAGATGGCCTTCTGCGACCTCGAGGGCGATATGCGCTGCGCCGAGGAACTCGTTAAACACCTAGTAAAGACGGCCTTGGAAGAATGTTCCGATGAACTCGAATTCTTCAATGCCTACGTCGACAAGGGCCTCCTCGAGCGCCTGCGTTTTGTCGCGGAACGCCCCTTCGCGCGGGTCTCCTACACCGAAGCGGTGGAGATCCTCCTGCGGTGCGGTCGGACGTTCGAGTTTCCCGTCGTCTGGGGCGAGAACCTGCAGTCCGAGCACGAACGCTACCTCACCGAGGTCCATTTCAAGAGTCCGTTGACCGTCTACAACTATCCCAAGGCGGCGAAGCCTTTCTACATGCGGCAGAACGATGACGGCAAGACCGTCGCGGCCATGGATCTGCTGGTGCCTGGCGTCGGTGAAATCGTCGGTGGCAGCCAGCGCGAAGAGCGGCTCGACCGTCTGGTGGCGGCCATGCAGGCCCACGGCCTCGACTTGGCGTCCTACGGCTGGTACATCGACACGCGCCGCTTCGGGTCCGTCCCGCACGCGGGCTTCGGACTCGGGTTCGAGCGCCTGTTGATGTTCGTGACCGGGGAAGGCAATATCCGCGATGTCATCGCCTATCCCCGGACCCCGGGCCACGCCTAAGGCCTTTATTTGGCGCCAGCGGGCTTAGCGGGGATGCGGGTGAGGTCGAGGATGGCTCGTCCGGTCACGCAGTTGTGCCGCACCATCTGCAGGTTGCCTTGGCCCGTGGGCGTGCCTTTGGCGGCCGCGTTCTCCGTATAGAGAACCGGGGAAGTCGAGGAGACGAGGCCGACCAGATTGCCGGCCTGATCGATGATCGGACCACCGCTGGAACCACGCGCATAGTCCGCGGTGATCTGCATGAAGATCGCGCCGTTGCGGTCCGCGCCGCCGAGCCGGCAGTAGCGCGTCACGATCCCATCCGTGAAGCAGCCGAAGGAGTTGGCCGGGTGGCTGTAGCAGTAGATGGCCGCGCCCGCCCCCAGGTCATCGCGGACGGGGAGCGCGGTGAGCCCTTTGGCGTCCACCCGCAACAAGGCGACATCGGTCGCCTTGTTGGCGGCCAACACCTCCGTCACCGGGAAGAAACGACCATCGGCGGTCATCACGCCCATGGCTTCCGCTGACTCGCCTGCAACGACGTGATGGTTGGTCGCGATGACCCCGCTGGGATCGACGACGACACCGCTCGCGAGCGTGCAATGCCAGCGCGGGCACTTGTCGCACTTATAGGCGCCGGTGATCAGGACGGAGGCGGCCGCCGCCACGCGGTAGGCCTCTTCCCCGTCGAGCTGCTTGTCGCGTATCGGAGCGCGCAGGCTGACCGCGTCGGTTGAGGTGCGTTTGACTTGGGCCAAGCGAGCTTCCTTCTTGAGCGGCGACTTATTGCCTTCCGCGAGGTTGGTGGTGGCCGTTTCGGCTTGCGTGAAAAGCGCACGATCGTCGGCGGCGGCATCGACCGTTTGACCGGGCGGCGTGAAGGCGGCGCCGAGGAAGCAGAGCAGCGGGGCGAGGAGCATGCCGTGATTAAGCGCGAAGAATAGGGCGCTGACGAGCAAATCGCACCGCGCTTGTGGCGTATCCGTCACGCACATACATGGAGGGGCGGGGTGATCGGCCGGGGCGCCGCCCGGTGCGCCCAGGGAGCGTCGGAGGCCACCCCTACGGGGCCGAGGAGAGGGGAGAAGTCGGGAAGCCCAAGCCCCAGGGAGGACAGAAAGAGGCAACAGAGGAGACTTTCGGGCACCCAAGAGGAACAAGATGATGGTCAAAAAAGTGTAAAATCCACAAATACGCATTGTAAGTCTTTGATTATTCGAGACTTAACATGCGTGATGATTGTGTGAAAAAAGACAAAAATCCGCTTGAATTCCTACACCAAAGTCTTCACTGTCAGAACTCTTCTCCCCCTAGCGGGAGGCTGTTCCTTGGATCGACCGGTGTTTAGCGAGGCCGCTTAAAAAAGTGAGCTGAAACTAAAAAAAGACGTTGACGAAACATTCAGCGCCCTCACCGTCCGCCCTCCCACCTCATCACGAGGTGATCCCTTTCGGTTCTTTGAGAGTTCATTTTGTGCGACAATACGGCCTATCGTATTAGTCAAACCTTACACCTGGTGAACCCGGCGATATTATGTCGCGGGTTCTACCAAAATTAGAAAACGCGATTTTCAATATCTCCGGTGTTCACTAAGGAACTTGAGAAGTAAAAATAGTTCGGATCCCAGGATCCGAACCTTCAAATGCCACCTTCGGGTGGATTTTTGGAGAGTTTGATCCTGGCTCAGAGTGAACGCTGGCGGCGTGGTTAAGACATGCAAGTCGAGCGATAGTAGCAATACTAGAGCGGCAAACGGGTGCGTAACACGTGAGCAATCTGCCCTGAAGTCTGGAATAGCCCTGGGAAACTAGGATTAATACCGGATGGTGAAGAGTCAGGCATCTGATTCTTTCCAAAGCTTGTAACGGCGCTTCAGGAGGAGCTTGCGGCCTATCAGCTAGTTGGCGAGGTAACGGCTCACCAAGGCTAAGACGGGTAACTGGTCTGAGAGGATGATCAGTCACACTGGAACTGAGACACGGTCCAGACACCTACGGGTGGCAGCAGTTTCG
>Ga0255108_1000021_pt1 | contig 50200 bp, 45 predicted proteins | sample Law_Miss_RepA_8h_FD_188469 | JGI IMG/M metagenome (GOLD analysis project Ga0255108, IMG submission 188469) | Freshwater microbial communities from St. Lawrence River, New York, United States - Law_Miss_RepA_8h | ecosystem: Environmental > Aquatic > Freshwater > River | place: USA: New York... | reverse complement strand
CTTCGCGTGCTTCGACACCTCGACGGAGACGGCCTTGCCCACGAGGTCCTTGACGCCATCGGCGCCCTTGGTCTCGGGGGTCAGGGTGATCTTGGCGGCCTTGCCTTCCTTCGGGGTGATGGTGAGTTCCTTGGTCTTCTCGTCGAAGGCCTTGAGCGTGCCGGTGGTGGTCTCGGTGACGCCGCAACCGGCCTGGGCGGAGGCGGCGAGGGCGAGGGCGGCGAGGATGGTGAGGAGGTTCTTCATGGTGGGGTTGGGTTGAGGAGTCCTTTGTTGGGTCATCGCCCGGGAAAGGCAACCCGACAATGGGGTTGAATCCCCCGACCCCCGACCCATCTTGCCCGGATGGTCGGGCTCCCTCGCCTCATAAGAAGCTTATTTGCGGCTTTTTGCGGTTTTTTCGCGGCGCAGGCCGGCGCCCACTCCATCCCGGAAATCCCGGTCCACGGGCGTTTCCAGGTCGATGGCACCGCGGAGATCTCGATCGAGATCAACCCCCGCTGCTGGGCGCCCTCGCCCGCGGAGGCCCCGTCGCTCGAGCAGCGCGCCTGGGCGCGGCTGACCGCCGAGCAGCGCACGGAACTCCTCCGCCGGGCCCGCGAGCACGCCGCGGCCGTCGTCGAGTTCACCTTCGAGCCCCTCGGCCGGGTGGTGCCGGATTTCGAGTTCACCTTCGGCGCCGAGGACGGCAAGCCGCTGTACAAGCCGGATGACGCGGTCGTCATGGTCGGTCGCTGGAAGACCCGGGTGCCCGCGGGCATCACGGGCTGGCGGATCCGTTCGCTGCCCGGCCACAAGGTCTCGGTCCTTTTCCTTAACACGCTCGACGGCGTCCCGCACCCGCGGATCGAGACGCTCTTCCCCGGGGAGGCGAGCTTCACGCTCGACCTCGCCGGTCGGGCGGCGCTTGCGCCGACCGGGGGCGCTCGCACGGAGGATTCCGCCGGCTGGGCCGTCTTCGTCAATTTCCTGCGCAGCGGCTTCGTCCACGTCCTGCCCCACGGCCTCGACCACATCCTCTTCGTGCTGGGGTTGTTCCTGCTGAGCCGCTCCTGGCGTCCCGTCATCACCCAAGTCACCGCCTTCACCTTGGCGCATTCGCTCACGCTGGCCCTCGCCGCGGCGGGCTGGGTCCATGCCCCGGAGTCCGTCGTCGAGCCGATCATCGCGCTGAGCATCGCCTGCCTCGCGCTGGAGAACCTTTTTCGCCCTCGCTACACGCGCTGGCGCCTGCTCGTCGTCTTCATCTTCGGCGCCGTGCATGGCCTGGGCTTCGCGGGCGGCCTCGCCGACAAGCCCATCCCTGCCGACGCGTTCCTCGCCGCCCTTACCGGCTTCAACGTCGGCGTCGAGGGGGCGCAGCTCGCGGTCATCGCCCTCGCCTTCGCCGCGACCTGCTGGGTGCGCGACGAGGAGCGCTACCGCCGGTGGGTCGTGGTGCCGGCTTCCGTGGGCATCGCCTTTGCCGGCCTGTGGTGGGCGGCGGAGCGAATCTGGTCCTGACCGGCTTGGGCGTGACAGCCGCGGCCGCTTCGGTTGTGCTGGGGTCATGCCTCGCCTCCTCTGCTGCTGGTTCGCGCTGACCCTCCTCGCCCCGGCCCAGTCCGCGGCGGCCGGCGGCGAGGTCGGCCTGCTCGGTCATGGGCCGGCGAAGTATCGGCTCGATCCGGCGTGGGCCAAGGTCGATCCCGCCGTCGCGCCGATTGTCAACGCGCACGCCCTGGCGGAAGGCAAGGATGGCCGCATCTACCTGGTCACCGACCACCCTCGGAACGACTTCCTCGTCTTCGAGCAGGACGGGCGCTTCGTCCGCGCGATCAGCGCCGGTCTCGGTGGTGGCCATGGTCTTGAGATCTTCGAAAAGGGCGGCGTCGAATACCTCGTGCACGTCGACTCCGGCTGGCACATGGCGGCCGAGGGCTGGAACCCCACCGCGGTCGAGGGACGCGTCACGCTGTTGACGACCGATGGCAAGCTCGTGCGCAAGTTTCCGACGCCGAAAGAGTTGGGCCTGAGCGACGGCAAGTTCATGCCTTGCGACGTCGCCTGGACGCCGGCGGGCACCTTGCTCGTCGCCGATGGTTACGGCTCGAATCTCATCTACGAGTTCTCGCTCGAGGGTAAGCTCCTGAAGAAGTGGGGCGGGCCGACGAAGGACGCCGGCAACCTCAGCAACGCGCACGGTATCTCGATCGATGCCTCCGACGCGCGCGGTCCGTTGGTCTGGGTGCCGTCCCGCAGCCAGAATCAGCTTAAGGCGTTCACCTTGGACGGCAAGTATGTCGACACCCTGGACCTGCCCGGGGCCTTCGCGGGGCAGCTGTGTTTCCGCGGTGACAAGGCTTACGCCGCCGTCTGCTGGAGTAAGGACGCCCAAGGCCGCCGCCTGAACCAGTCCGGCTTCATCGTCGTCCTGGACCGCGTCACGAAAAAGGTCCTCAGCGCGCCGGGCGCCAGCGAGCCGCGGTATGTCGACGGCAAGCTGCAGCCCCTGAGCCAGGCGCAGCCGGTCTTCAAACACGGCCACGACCTCTACGTCGACGCCGCCGGCGACATCTACGTCGGCGAGTGGAACGCCCAGCGCCGCTACCCCTCCAAGCTGACTTTGGCGAAGTGACCGCCGTCAGGTCCGCAGCGGCTCGTAGGGCGCGCCCGGGGTGACGAGGAAGCACTCGCCGACCTTGAGGTCGCCGAGTTTGCCGACCATCCGGCTGACCGGCGTCGCCAACGGCTGGCCGAAACGGTTGATCGGCGTCGGCTTACCCGACGGGTTGGTCTCCGCCGCGCCCGTGGCGGCCAGGACGTTCTCCGCCATCACGCGGAGGCAGCGCTTATAAAAATGATAGAAAGCCACCTGGCTCGTGAAAAGCGCCGGCAGGCCGGGTTCGAGCGAGCTCGGCGACTGGCAGGTCACGAGCAGGGTGCAGCCCAGTGACCGGGCCTGGCGGAGCAGCGGCGCGAACGAGCGTAACGCCGGCGTGAGCGGGGCGACGTCGATGACGAGGAAGCGGCGCGTGCCCGCGGGCGCCGGGTTCGCCGCGAGCGCGGCGGGTAGTTCCGCGAACAGTCGCTCCGCCTGGGCTTCCCGTTCGGGGTGCGTCCCGGTCAGCGTGACCAGCGTGGGTTTGGCTAGCAGGTCGCCGGGCGAAGCCGGAGCCTCGCGGCTGGACGTCACGGCCTGGAGGCCGATGGTCGGGCCGTGGGCCGTGGCCGGGTCCTGGATGACGAGCAACGGGGCGCCGGTCCGCACCAAGGCCGGCAGCAGGGTGCCGTTGAGCAAACGCGACTTCCCCGTGCCCGGTGCTCCCGCGATCAACAGGTGTCCGCCCGCGAGCGCCGCGGCGGTGTGTCGGGAAGTCCAGAGCGCGGAAGGCATGCCGGGGCTTAAGCCGCCTCGGCGGCCTTGGCTACGTAAATGACCGCGCTCGTCTCAGGCGTGGAAATCGTGGTACTCCAGGAAGCTGCGGGCCCCCTCCTCGCTGAGGTAGGCCGCGAGCAGCTTGGGATCGACCTTCGTGAGGTCGACGACGATGAGCCCGTCCAGGCAGCCGCCGAAGGAATCGTCGACGTTGAAGGTGATGAGCCGGCCGTTCAGCTTCAGGTAATGCTTGAGCAACACGGGCACCTGTTTCGCGTCCGGCTCGAGGTCGCTGACCAGCCCGGACACATGCTCCAAGTCGAACGCGCACCGTTGCAGCACGTCGAGGTCGGCCTCGTGCAGGCTCATGGCGCGCGGCGGGTTCTTCGCGCGGACCAACGGCACCAGGTCGTCGGCCAGACGGTTGTGGCGGAGGTAGGAGAGGATCAGTTCCTTCGAGGCCTGCCCGTATTCTGGGTTGATGCTCACCGGACCGAACAGCAGGTGGTATTGCGGAAAGCGGAGCACGTAGCGGCCGATGCCGCGCCAGAGGAGCGGCAGGCTCGTCGGCCGTCGCTGGTATTCCGGGCGGATGAAGGAGCGGCCCATCTCCAGCGCCGGATCCATCCGCTTGAAGAAGTCGCCCTTGAACTCGAACAGCGTCGACGTGTAGAGTCCGTGCTTACCGCGCAGCGGCAGAATGCGGTCCGTTGGACCGAGCCGGTAGCCGCCGACGATGCGACCCTCCTTCTCGTCCCAGAGCACCAGCTGGTCGTACCACGCGTCGAAGGCGTCGAGGTCGCAGGCCAGGCCGGTACCCTCCGAGACCGACCGGAAGGTCAGTTCGCGCAGGCGGCCCACTTCGCGCAAGGTGTGGGGGAGGTCGGCGCCGAGGAAGCGGTAGATGCGGAAGTCGCCCGAGGTGAGCAGGAGGTCCTCCGCGGGCAGGCTCTGCAGCTCGGCGCGCACCAGAAGCGGATTCACCGGCGGGATCAGCTCAGCCTGCTTGGTCGGCTCCGTCGCCGCCGGCCGCGGCGCGCGTTCGCGGCGCGGCAGGAGCTCGCAGCGCAGGCGGACGAATTCGGCGGCCTCGGCGTCGTCGGCGTGCTGGGCGAGCTGCGTCGGTGTCACCGGATTGGCGGCGCGCAGGCGGATGACCTTGCCTTTCTGCGCGAGGAATTCCCGCAGCAGCAGCGTCGTCCGTAGGCGCGGGTGCACCAGCCCCACGGTCTGGAAGAGGCCGGAGTTGCGGCCGGCGATGTGCAGGGGCAGTAAGGCCGCCTTGGTCCGTCGCGCCAGGCGGACGAAACTGTCCGACCAGCGCGGGTCCTCGACCCGCCGGCGCCAGGGTCGCAGGCTGGAGACCTCGCCCGCGGGGAACATCAGGATCGCGCCGCCGTGCTTCAGGTGGTCCAGGATGCGACGGGTCCCCGCGAGGTTCGCCTTTCCGTCCGGGTCGACCTCGATGAGCCAGGGCCGGATGCCGGGGATCTGCGCCAGCCATTCGTTGCCCACGACCAGCGTGTCCGGCCGCGCGCGGAGCAGGAACTCCATCGCGACGAGCCCATCCGTCATCCCATGCGGGTGGTTCGCGACGGCCAGCAATGCCCCCGTGCGCGGGATGCGCGCCAGGCATTCGTCGGCCCAGCTGGGCTTGATGTCCGCCTGCTCCAGCGCGGACGCGAAGAAGTCGGGGCGTCCCGCCTGATGGATGCGCGCCAGGAAGTCGTCGAAGTGGGAAACCTTGAGCACGCCGTCCAAGGCGCGCGTCGCCCAGCCTAGCGGGCCGAGGCGACGCCGCATCTCCTCGAAGTTGGACGCGGGGGACGACGTGGACATGCGGGTGCCGATGGTGCGTCAGTGCGCCGCGAGTTCGCCGGCCACCAGGGCTGCCACACGGTCGGCCCCGCCCGCGTCGCCGAGACCCTCCACGGCATGTTTCCATTCGCGCCAGACCGCCCAGTCGTCCGCGAAGGCCGCGGCGACGGCCGCCTTGGCCGCCGCCGGCGTCAGCCCGTAGGTGCCGGCGCCGTGTTCCACGATCAGGCGCGCGTTGCCTGCTTCCTGCCCGGGGATGACCTGCGTGACGATCATCGGGGTGCCGGCCGCGACGCACTCGTGCGTGGTCGCGCCGCCCGCCTTGCTGATGACGAGGTGGGCGGAAAGCATCAGGTCGGGGATTCGGTCCGTCCAGCCGAGGACCTCGGCCTTGCCCGCGGTCGCGGCAACCACCGCCTCGCGGAAGTCGGCGTCCTTGCCGACGGTGACCGTCAGCTCGAGATCGAGCGTCGCGAGCGCCGCCGCCAGCGCCACGGCATCGCGCTTTCCCGGGTTAAGCATCAGCAGCACGCGGGGGCGGCCGCCGGCCTGCGCGGAGGAACGCGGGGCGAGCCGGGCGGGCACCGGGAAGCCGTAGGGCAGGACCTTGGCGGCCGGCACGCCCTGCCGGATCATGACGTCCGCGGTGGCCTGGTTGGGCGTCACGTACCAATCGGAGTGCGCGCGGTGCCAGGCCCGGTTCACCGAGACCGAGTCCGTGACCACGGTGATCAGCCGCGGCCGGGCCGGGTCGTTCCGCCGCCACCGACGGGCCATCATGTAATTGTAGAGCGGGTAGGCCGAGACCACCACCGGCGGCCGGGTCTCGTCCAGCAGCTGGTTCAGGGCGCGCTGGACCGGGCGGACGAAGGGCAGGGAGGCCCCGACCAAGGGCAGGCGGTCCAAGCCGGCGTAAAGCATGCCCCAGAGGCGGGGGTGGCGGTTCGCGACGCCGATGTAGGCGTCGCGCTGGCGCCGGGCGCGGTCCGCGCCGTAGGCCGTGAGGAAGAGGTCATGCACCTGCCCCTCGAGCGCGCCGCCGGACGTGCGACCCAGCGCCTCGGCGATCGCCCGCGCGGCGGCGTTGTGTCCTTCGCCGAAGCCCGCGGAGAGGATCGGGATGCGGGTCATCGGGCGGGGACGAAGCCGCGGGCCTGCACGGCGTGCTCGTGGAGGGTGCGCTGGGCCGCGATGCGTTCGCGCAGTTCGGCGCGTTCGACGACGCGGAGCGTGCCGTCGGTCTCCTCGACGATCGCGGTGAGCGACTCGACCCAGTCGCCGGAGTTGAGGTAGCGGATCGCGCCGATCTGGCGGTCCTCCGCCTTGTGGATGTGGCCGCACATCACGCCGTCGCAGCCGCGGCGGGCGGCGAGCGTCTGCAGGTGTTCCTCGAAGCTCGAGATGAAGCTGACGGCTGACTTGACCTTGCCCTTGATAGCCTGCGAGAGGGAGAAGTACTCCTTGCCGCGCCAGGCGCGCCACTTGTTGTAGAAGCGGTTGATGTCCAGCAGCACCTGGTAGCTGATATCGCCCAGCACCGCGAGCCACCGCATCTTGGCCGTCACCGTGTCGAACGCGTCGCCGTGGATGCACAGGAAGCGCCGGCCCTGGAGGTCGACGTGGATGTGCTCCTCGGCCAGCTCGATGCGGTCGAGGGCGATCGGAATCAGGTGGCGGATGAAGTCGTCGTGGTTGCCGCGCAGGTAAACCACCTTGGTGCCGTCCTTCTCCGCCATCTTCATGATGCGGCGGAGTACGGCGGTGTGGGCCGGCGTCCAGTAGTTCTTGCGGCGGAGCGACCACAGGTCGATGATGTCGCCGTTCAGGATCAGCTTGTCGCAGCGGATGCCGCGGAGCACGTCGAGGAGCTCGCGGGCCTGGGCGTCCTTGGTGCCGAGGTGGAGGTCGGACAGGACGAGCGTGCGGAAGTGGATCTTGGCCGGGGGCAGCGGTTCCTGCGGGGGGCTGACGAACCTCTCTTGGTCTTCCATGTTGCCGAAGCGTAACCCGGCCCTGTGTCGATCCTGCGTCGGATTCGACACAAAGGCGGAAAAGGCCGCCGGGCCGGCTCAGCGGTCCGGGTCGAGGCGGGCGCGGGCGGAATCGTCCGCCGAAGGCATCTGGGCGAGCCACTGCTCCGCCTGGTCCTGTCCGGCCAGTTTCTCAGCCAAGTTCAGCCGTAATCCGAGCTCACGCAACTCCAGGAGTGTCTTCTCTCGGTCCTTGCTCAGGCGGAGCTCGACCAGTTTCCATGCGTAAGACAGTTTCAGTTCACGTAGCGCATGCTTCTCTGCGGTATAGCGAAGCGATATCGACGCCGCTGCGACCGCATCCCCTTTAAGCGCAGCGCGACTCAGATACGCCAGGGCTATCCGATGATTCGGTATCAGCCCGATTTGCCCTTCGTCGTAGGCCATACCCAGGATGCGTAGGGCGCCGATGTCGCCTAGTTCTATCGCTTTAAGCAAATGATATTCGGCGAGTTTTGACTCTTTCTCGTAGTCCGCGCTCCGCCGGAGCCGCTCGGTGCGATCCTGCGCTACCGCCGAGGGGCTAAAGCCGGAGGTTTGGTCAGAACTATAGTTCGATTCGGCCTGCGCTAGGTGTATTTCGCCTAGTACGCGATGAGCCATGGGCTGTCGCTGTTGCGCGGCTTTTTCCGCCCATTCAAGAGCCTTTTCCCGGCTCTTAACGATGCCGATGCCTTTCAGATAATAAAGCGAGACGACGGCCATGGCCCGCGGGCGGCCGCCTCTCGCGGCTTTCTCCATGTATTTGAACGCGATAGTCGGCTCCACCTTGATAAGAAGGTCTTTGGGGCAGTAGGAGGTATGTCTCAGGGCGTAGAAGTAGGCGGCAAGTGAATCTTCATTGTCGGCCTTGGCCTTGAGTTCTTCCTCCGTGGCTTCGGGCGAAACCTTTAAAAAGCGTTCATATACTTCGCCAGGCACATCGAACCACGGTACGCTCCGGAACTGCACCCAGAGGTTGAACCACGCCACAAGCATCACGCCAGCGGCCATGAGGTAGGGGCGGGACTTGACGTAGAGGCGGAGCATCGGGGCCGCGTTATCCAAGACTTCTCCTGCGAGAAGGCAAGGGCGGGCCTCAGCTGATCAGCAGTAGGCGCGGCGACACGGGGAGGTTGACCGGAGCGCGGTGGACGCACGGCGGCGCGGGGTTGCCTGGCCAGCGGGTCGCGATGCGCCAGAGCGCGAAGGTCCCGAAGGCGTACGGCGTCGCGCCTGGCCGGGGCGCGTAGTGGGAGTCGTAACTATGCTCCTGCAGGAACTCGGCGAAGCCGGCGTCGTCCGCGCCGCCATATTCCTCGAGCAGGGCCGCGCGGATCTCCGGGATTTCGACCTTCAGCCGGGCGTCCTCATTCGCCAGCCCTTCGCTGCAAGCGCCGAGGTAGGTGCAGAGCCAGGTGTCGACCTCGACGGGCGCGCTATCGACGTGGAAGGAGGTGACGTCGGTCGGCACGGGCCCCGCGGCGGGGTCCGGCCGGCAGTCGTGGATCAGGTTCAGCGAAGGCGCGAGGTCATGGGCGCGGAGCAACCGTTGGTCGGCCAGCATCGCCTCCGCGGCGAGCCGCCCCGCCGGCGACAGCTGAAGCGCCGCCAGTTCATCATCGGCCAGCGGCACGATGCCTTGGCCTGCCGGCAGCCGCGCAGCCACCTCGGCGAAGTCCCCGGGTAGCGACCGCTCCCAGCAAAGGGCGTTCACGCCCTCGGCGAAAGGGGTCGCGAGCAACTCGGCGAAGCCGCCGACGCGGCGGACGCGGCTGGGGTCACCCCCGCTCACTTCAGCCCGAAGCGCGCGACGAACTCCTTGGCGAGCGCCTCGTAGGCGACGGCGCCCGGCGAGTGGACGTCGTACTGGAAGATCGTCTGGCCGTGGCTCGGGCACTCGGACAGGCGGATGGTGCGCGGAATCATCGCCTCCATCACGAGGGCGGGGAAGTGGGTCTTCACCTCTTCGACGACCTGGCGGGAGAGCTTGGTGCGCACGTCGTACATCGTCATCACGATGCCGCCGACGGTCAGCTTGTCGGTCGCGCCCGCGGCCTGGAGCTGGTCGACGACGCCGAGGATCTGGCCGAGGCCCTCCATCGCGAGGTATTCGGTCTGCAGCGTCACGAGCAGGTGGTCCGAAGCGCCGAGCGCGTTCATCGAGAGCATGCCGAGCGCCGGCGGGCAGTCGATGAGGATGGCCTTGTACTTGCCGGCGGCGACGAGCGGGGCGAGGGCCTCGCGCATGCGCCCGAGGTAGTTCTCGGCTTGGGCGAGCTCGGACTCCACCGCGGCGAGGTCGAGCTCGGAGGGGATGAGGTCCAGTTTCTCCGTCGCGGTCGCGACGACCATGTCCGCGGCCAAGGCTTCGCCGTGGAGGACGCGGTACATCGAGCGGCCTTCCGTCTTCTCGAGGCCGAGGGCGCTGGTGGCGTTGGCCTGGGCGTCCAGGTCGATGAGCAGGGTGGGGAGGCCGAGGCGGGCGAGCCCGGCGGCCAGGTTGACGGCGGTGGTCGTCTTGCCGACGCCGCCCTTCTGGTTCGCGATGGCGAAGACCTTCGTCACCTTAGGAGTCCTCGATGGGGCGTTCGACCTCGGTCGGCGCCTCGTAGTCGGTCCCAGCGACGCCGAAACCGAAGTTCTTGAGGAAGTCGGACTGGTAGCCCGCGAAGTCGGCGTGCGCGTCGAAGGTCTCGGTGGTCACCTGCGGCCAGACATCGAAGACCGCTTTTTGCACGTCGGGCGCCATCTCTCGGTCGTCGATGCGGACGCGGCCCTGCTCGTCGAAGTCGAGGGCGTTGCCGTTATACATCTGCTGCTCGAAGAGGCGCTGGATCTGCTCGATGCAGCCTTCGTGCGTGCCCTTCGCCTTCATGATCTTGAACAGCAGGGAGACGTAGAGTGGGACGACGGGGATGGCGGAACTGGCCTGGGTGACGACGGCCTTGTTCACCGAGACGAAGGCGCGGCCCCGGTGCAGTTTCATCAGCGCGTCGATCTTGCGGCCAGCGCGCTCGAGGTCCTCCTTGGCCTTGCCGATGGTGCCGTCCTTGTAGATTGGCCAGGTCACCTGCGGCCCGATGTAGGAGTAGGCGACGGTCTGGCAGCCTTCCTTGAGGACGCCGGCGCCGTCGAGGGCGTTCATCCACAGTTCCCAGTCTTCGCCGCCCATGACCTTCACCGTCTGGGTGATGTCATCGGCCGACGCCGTCTCTAGGGTCACGTCGTTCACCACTTTCTTGTCGGTGTCGAGGTTCTTGGCGTGGAAGGGCGCACCCGTCGGCTTGAGCACAGACTTGTAGGTGACGCCGTCGGGCGCCGTGCGGCGCGGAGAGGCGAGCGAGTAGACGATGAGGTCGACCTTGCCGCCGGGCATCTTCGCCTTGATGTCGGCGATCACCTGGGCCTTGAGCTCCGCGGAAAAGGCGTCGCCGTTGAGCGAGAAGGCCTTGAGGCCGGCTTTCTTCGCCTCGGAGTGGAAGCCGGCGGTGTTATACCAGCCAGGCGAGCCGGGCTTGTCGCCCTCGCCGTTGCGCTCGAAGAAGACGCCCAGGGTCGCCGCGCCGGAACCGAAGGCGGCCGCGATGCGGGACGAGAGGCCGTAGCCGGTGGAAGCGCCGATGACCAAGACCGACTTCGGGCCGTCCTTGAGGGCCGGGCGGGACTTCACGTGGGCGATCTGCTCGCGGACATGAGCGGCGCAGCCCTCGGGATGGGAGGTGATGCAGATGAACCCGCGGACACGGGGCTTCAGGACTTGCAGGGACATGGTGCGACTTTTGGAGGGGCGTTCCCCGACTTCAACCCGTAAGTGCCAAGGCCGCCCGCCGGCCGCCTTTAACCTCGCTTGTCGGGTCGCGTTCGGAACGCTCGCCCCATGTTCAGCTCGCGGCTCGCCTTTGCGAATACTCCCAACGCCCTCAGCCAAGCCAAGGAGAAGCGACTCGCCGCCGGACTGCCTCTGGTCGATCTCGCGGATACCAATCCGGCGAACGCAGGTTTCGCCTGGTCCGCCGCCGAGCTGGGTCCGTTGCTGCGTCGCGACGGTATCCAGCGGCAGGACCCTGACCCGCGCGGCCTGCCCGCGGCCCGCACCGCGGTCGCCGATTATTACGCGGCCCGCGGACAGCGCGTGGCGCTCGACCGAATCTTCCTCTCCGCCAGCACGAGCGAGGGCTACGCCTGGGTCTTCAAGCTCCTGTGCAATCCCGGCGACGAGCTCCTCGTGCCCGAGCCGGCTTACCCGCTGCTCGAGGTCATCGCCGCGCTCGAGGGTGTGACCTTGCGTCCTTACCGTCTCGTCCCGCTCGCGGGCGAATGGGTCATCGATAGCGTCTCGCTCACGATGGGCCGGCAGACGCGCGGGATCCTCTGCATCAATCCGTCGAACCCGACCGGCGCGTTCGTCGGCCGTCGCGATCGCGACGTGTTGCGCGGGTTCGCGCTCAAGCACGGCCTCGCGCTGGTCTGCGACGAGGTCTTCCTCGATTACCCGGCCGAGGGGACGGTCTCCCCGGGGACTTGGGTCGGCGAGTCCCAGGTGCCGATGCTCGTCCTCAGTGGCTTGTCGAAGGTCGCCTTGGCTCCGCAGCTCAAGCTCGGCTGGGTCGTGACCGCCGGTCCGGCCGATTTCATCCGCGAGGCCGGCCGTCGTCTCGAGCACGTGGCCGACGCCTTTCTTTCCGTGAATACGCCCGTGCAACTGGCGGCGGTCGACCTGCTGCGTCGCGCCGAGCCGCTCCGGGCGGCCGTCCGGGCCCGCGTCGCCCAGAATGAGGCCGCCTTGCGCGCCTGGGTCGCGGCCGGCGGCCAGCCCTGCTCTGTCCTGCCGCGCCCCGCGGGCTGGTCGGCGATCCTGACCCTGCCTCCCGGGGTCGCCGAGGAGCGCTTTCTCCTGCGCGGTGTCGAGGAGGGGGTCTGGGCCCATCCGGGCTATTTCTACGGGATGCCCGCGAGCGCTCCTTGCGTGGTTTTGAGCCTTTTGACCAATCCGGACGCGTTTTCGCTGGGTTTGGCGGCTTTGGACCGGGCTTTGCGCCGAAGCTGAAAAGGGTCACTTACCTCTTGCCAAGCGTCTCGGCAGTCCTTTGCTCCGACTTTCCAAAGGAGCTCGAACACCATGTCCCGTATCTGCAGCGTCACCGGCAAGCGCCCCGTCAAGGGCCGCCGAATCATTCACCGTGGTCAGTCCAAGAAGAGCGGCGGCATCGGCTTCCAGCTGGTCAAGCAGACCAAGCGGACTTTCAGGCCCAACGTCCAGCGCATCCGCGTCCTGCAGCCCAACGGTAGCGTCAAGCGCCAGTGGGTCTCGGTCAAGGCCCTCAAGGCCGGCCTCGTCACCAAGGCCTGAGCGTCCTGACAGGACCGATCAAGCCCGCCGACCTCGGCGGGCTTTTTCATGCCTGGACGTTCAGGCCCCGAACCTCTGCCAAAGGATTGTGCTCCAGACGGCTAGGGCGATCACGATGGTCAGGAAGACGGCGGCGCTCCCCATGTCCTTGGCCCGCTTGGCCAGCGGGTGGCGTTCCAGGGAGATGTGGTCGGTGTTCGCCTCGATGGCCGAGTTGATGAGCTCGACGATCAGGATGAGCTGGAGCACGGCGAAGAGCAGGGCCCGTTCGGGCAACGTCACCGGGATGAACCAGGCGGCGACCGAGAGCGGGACGACCACGATTAACTCCTGCTTGAAGGCCTCCTCGTGCTTGGCCGCGGCCTTCAGCCCGTCCCAAGTGTAGCGGAGCGCGTTGACGAGGCGGGAGAGCCCCCCCTTGGATTTCATCGCTTCGCCGTAAGGCTCCGGTTTTTGCATGGAAAGGTCTCTAGGCAGGCGAAAATCGCAGGGCAAAGGCATTTTTCGGGGGTCCAGAAAGCGCTTGCCAGCAGGGGGGGCTGCCCTAGGTTCTTCGGTTCCCTAGTCGGGAAACCACCATGCGCGACGAATACCTGCAAGAAGCCCGGAAGAAAATCACCGATCCGAACATCCTGATCAACGTGGTCTCGAAGCGCGTAAAGCAGCTCCGCAGCGGTGCCAACCCGCTCATCGAATCCCTGGAAAAGCTCGCCCTCGAGGACATCGCCCTGCGCGAGATCATCGAGGACCGTATCACCTGGGAGTTCGCCCCCGAAGAGCCGACCTCCCAGGCCTAAGCCCTGGCCGGTCCCTGCCGGGCCACCGGCGCGCCGCCCTCCCGTTCACCGATGGCCGCTCGCCGCGAACAATCCTTGCCCGAGGTCAGCAACCCGAAGGCCGGGCGCGATTATTTCATCGGACCGACCTATGAGGCCGGCCTGATGTTGCTCGGCACCGAGGTCAAGGCGCTCCGCCTCGGCCGCGCGAACATCGCCGACGCCTTCATCCGTATCAGCCCGAAAGGCCCGATGCTCTACCACGCGCACATCGCGGAGTACGACTTCGGCAACCTCAACAACCACTCGACCTACCGGCCGCGCAAGCTGCTGCTCAAGCAGGCGGAGATCGCCAAGATCACGGGCGAGGTCCAGTCGGGCGGCGCCGCCATCGTCCCGCTCAAGATCTACTTCAAGCACGGCCTCGCCAAGTGCCTCCTCGCGGTGGGCAAGGGCAAGAAGCAGCACGATAAGCGGCACGACCTCAAGGAACGCGACGCCAAGCGCGAGATCTCGCGTGCGCTGAGCCGCCGCCGGTGAAGCCGCCACTCCATCTCATCCTGCTCCAGCCGGAGATCGCGCCGAACACCGGCAACATCGGCCGCATGTGCGCCATCACGGGCTGCGTCCTCCACCTGGTCCACCCGCTCGGCTTCAAGATCGACGACGCCAAGCTGCGGCGCGCCGGCATGGACTACTGGCACCAGCTGGATGTCCGCCACCACGCCGACTGGGAGGCGTTCCTCGCCGCACCCGGGCGCCCGGCGCGGCTCTGGCTGTTCTCGACGCGGGCGACGCAGGGCTTCTGGGATGTCCGTTACGAGGAGGGCGACGGCCTGATCTTCGGGAGCGAAAGCTCCGGGGCGCCGGAACCGGTCCACGCCTTCATCGGCGGCGACCGGTCGGTGAAGATCCCGCACTTCAACGAGCTCACGCGCTCGCTGAACCTCTCCACCGCCTGCGGCATCGCGACCTACGAGGCGCTGCGCCAGGTGAAGCACGGCGCCTGAGCCGACCGGCATGACCGTCGCCGAAGCCCTGCCTCCCTTGCTGACCGGCGCGCGCGGGACCGTCGGCGGCATCGCCCTGCAGAGTTTCCTCAACTACGCCTTCTGGGCCGGCCTGGCCTGGTTGCTGGGCTACGTGCTTTTCCGGCGTCGCTGGGCGGCGCGGAAGATCGTCCCGGCCTACCCGACCGGCGCCGACGTGCGGCGCGAACTGGGCTGGTCGCTCCTCACGGTCGTCGTCTACGGCGCCGTCGGCGCGGGTACGCTGTGGCTCGCGAAGCAGGGTTGGACCCGGCTTTACTGGAAGCTCGACGCGCACGGTCCGCTGTGGTTCTGGACGACCGTCGCGGCCGCGATCCTGCTGCATGACGCCTATTTCTACTGGACGCACCGGCTCATGCACCACCCGCGCCTCTTCCGCTGGTGCCACCGCGTGCACCACGAGAGCGTGAACCCGAGCCCCTGGGCCGCGTATTGCTTCAGCCCCCTCGAGGCGGCCGTGCAGGCGGGCATCTTCCCCGTCGTGGCCTGCCTCCTGCCGATCCATCCGCTGGCTTTCGCCGCGTTCATGGTCTGGCAGATCGTCTTCAACGTGGTCGGCCATGCGGGCTACGAGTTCTACCCACCCTGGTTGCTGGACAGCTGGCTCGGCCGCTTCCTCAACACGCCGACGAACCACATCCAGCATCACGAGTCTTTCCGGGGAAACTTCAGCCTCTACTTCAACTACTGGGATCGGCTCATGGGCACGAACCATCCGGAGTACGAAGCGCGCTTCCGCGCGGTCACCACGCGCCCGCATTGAGCGGCCCGGTCGCCGGGCGGACCCTCAGGCGCCCAAGGCCTTCATCCACCCTTCGGGGTTGCGCAACATCATCAGGCCGAGCACCGCCAGACCCCCGCCGAGCCAGACGCGGGGGGCCGGCCTTTGCCCTTCGACGGCCCACTGGAACAACAACGCCAACAGCGGGGATAGCGCGACGATGCTGAGCACCACCGCGGCCGGCTGGGTGCTCAGCGCCCACTGGTAGCAGGCGACGCCGATGCCCGGTCCCGAGAGGCCATTCATCAAGGCCCAGCCGCGCGCCCGCCCGCCGGCGTAGGGTCGCCGGACCTGGGCGAGCAGGCCTTCGCGCCGGGTGTTCCAGAGGACGAAGCCGAGCACGATCGGCAGGCCGCCGAGGATGCGGAGGAAGCCTTGGGTCCAGCCATCGGGCACCTCCACGTGCGCGGCGACGCAGGCGGCCTTCGCCATCGGGGTGCTCACGGCCCCGCAGGCTTGGCCGAACGCGGCGAGGATCGCGAGCGCGATGCCGGTCCGCCAGTGGCGGGGGTCGCCGACCGGGCGCGAGCCCAGCGCCAGCGCGACGCCCGTGAGGATGACGGCGGCCGCGACCAGCTGCGCGCCGGTGGGCGCGTGTCCGAGCACCAGGTATTCGAGGAGCAGCGCGAACGGCGCCGCCAGCGTCTGCATCACGAGCAGCGCGAGTCCGGCGCCGATCCGGACCAGCGAATGGAAGCTGGCGATGTCGCCCACGCCCAGGCCGATGGCCCCGCCGAGGAGCAGCCAAGGCCAGCCGGGGAAGAGCAACGGCTGGCCGGCGACCAGCGCGACCGCCCCGATGGCCACGAAGGCGATGGAGATGCGCAGGAGGTTGGCGAAATCGACCCCGTGGTGGAAGGAACTGCGGCGCGCGCAGGTGATCGACCACGCGAAGAAGAAGGCGGCACCGAAGGCGGCTTCCATCAGTCGAAGCGTTCGAGGATCGCGACGCCCACGGCGTCGGCGCGCATCCGGCCTTCGCCGGTGAGGCGGACGGAGGATCCGATGGTTTCCATGAGGCCTTCGCCGATGAGGTCGCGGAAGAGCCGGTCGACGGCGGGCGGCAGGTCGGTCGCGAAGCGCGCCGCGAGCGCCGCGGGGTCGACGCCGGCGTTGAGGCGCAGGCCGAACACCAAGGCGTCGCTGAGCAGGTCGGCCGGCGTCAGGTCCTTGACTTGTTCGAGCACCGGCTGGCCGGCCTCGATGCCTTGGATCCACTGGTCGAGGTTCGCGGGGTTGGTCCAGCGGCGGGCGCCCCACTGCGAGGCCGCGGAGGGTCCATAGCCAATCCAGGAGCCCATCTCCCAGGTGATGAGGTTGTGTCGGCAGGCGTGCCCCGGCTGCGCGAAGTTCGAGGTTTCGTACTGGGCGAAGCCCAGCGCCTCAAGCTGCTCCCAGGTGCCGCGGTAGAGTCGGGCCTCCAGCTCGCGGTCGATCTTCACCTTGCCCTGCGAGAGCTTCACGAACATCGCGGTGTCCTCCTCGAAGGTCAGGCAGTAGGTCGAGAGGTGGTCCGGCCGCAGCGCGACGGCCCGGCGCAGGTCTTCGGTCCAACGCGCCTCATCCTGGCCCGGGATCGCGAAGATCAGGTCGAGGTTGCGCGACGCGAAGCCCGCCGCCTCGATCAGCTCCCAGGCGTCCATGATCTGCTTCGGCGAGTGCCGTCGGCCGAGGGCGTCGAGCGTGGCGTCGTCGAAGCTCTGCACACCCATCGAGACGCGGGTGACGCCGATTTCCTTGAGCGCCGCGAGCTTGTCGGCCCGGACGGAGGACGGCGCGAGCTCGACCGTCCATTCGGCCGGCCGGCCCGCCGCCTGCGTCATCGCCGCGCCGAGGCGACGTAGGTCGTCGGCCGGGAGGAGGCCGGGCGTACCGCCGCCCCAGAACGCGGTCTCCACGCGCCCGGGCGGGTGCAAGGCAAGTTCCCGCTCGATGGCGCCGAGGTAGCGGTCGAGGTCGCCGCGCTTGGGCTGTTCCTGATAGAAGGAACAGAAGTCGCACGACGACGCGCAGAAGGGGACGTGCAGGTAGAGCGCGGTCCCGGGCTGGAACGGCGCCGGGTTCACTCGAGTCCGAGCTGCTTGCGACCGGCTTCCGAGATCATCCGCGGGTTCCAGACGGGGTCCCAGACAATCGCAACCTCGGCGGACTCGACGCCGGGTAGCGCCTCGAGCTTGGACTTGGCGTCGGCCGCGATGACCGGGCCCATGCCGCAGCCTTGCGCCGTCAGGGTCATCTTGACCTCGACCTTGCGCCCGCCGCGTTCGCCCGGGGTCAGCGCCAGGTCGTAGATGAGGCCGAGGTCCACGATGTTCACCGGGATCTCCGGATCGAAGCAGCCTTTGAGCGCCTCCCAGAGCGCGGACTCGTCGAGCGGGCCGGTCGCGACGTTCCCGGCCTTCGCCGCGTAGAGCTCGACCGCATCCGGGCCGAGGGCCGCGAGATCGGCCGGTGCGATGCGGAAGAGGCCCATCGGGGTGCGGACCGTCGCCGACCCGCCGAGCGCCTGGGTGACCTCGACTTCCGTCCCGGCCTCGAGGATCGCCGCGTCTCCGGCGGGGATGACGGTGACGGGACAGTCGCGGAGTAGGCGATGGTGCGAGGACATGGGGCTAACCTTGGCTTCCGGGCCCGGGACGCAAGCGTCCGCTGCTCGCCGCGCGCCCCATGTGCTTTTTGGGGTAGAAGACTTGCGTTTCAGGGTGACATGCGGGGTTGTCCGCCCCGGCCGGCCGGCTAGGGTGGGGAGACCCCTGCCATGCGCCCCCGCCTCTTCTCCGCCCTGTTCCTCGGTCTCTCCTTGGTCGCGTCCGCCGCACCGGTCTCCTTGTTCGACGGCAAGTCGCTCGACGGCTGGGAAGGCGACCCGGCCTGGTGGCGCGTCGAGGCCGGCGAGATCCGCGGCGGTTCGACCACGCAGAACGTGCCGCGCAACTTCTTCCTCGCGACGAACAAGAGCTATCAGAACTTCGAACTGCGCGTGAAGCTCCGCCTAACCGGCACCGGTTTCGTGAACAGCGGCGTCCAGATCCGCAGCGTCCGCGTCCCCAACAATACCGAGATGTCCGGTTACCAGGTCGACTTCGGTCCGGGCTGGTACGGGAAACTCTACGACGAGAGCCGCCGCAACAAGGTCATCGCCGACTCGACCGACCCCAAGGCCGTCCAGGCTGCGATCAAGGAAGGCGACTGGAACGAGTACCGCATCCGCGCCGAGGGCCGCCGCCTCCGCACCTGGATCAATGGCGTGCCGGCGTTGGATTACACCGAGGCCGACGCCAACATCGCGACGGACGGACGGATCGGCCTCCAGGTCCACTCCGGCGGCAAGGCCGTCATCCAGGCCAAGGACATCGAGATCGAGGAACTTCCCGCGACCCCCGCCGAGATGACCTGGGCGAAGGTCAAGGCCGCCGCTCCCGCGAAGGCCGAGGCCCCGAAGAAGAAGGACACGGGTTACAATAACGTGCAAGGCGCGCGCCGCACCGCCGAGGAGCAGCAGAAGCTCTTCCGCCTGCCCGAGGGTTTCGAGATCGAGCTCTTCGCCAAGGAGTCGCCGGGCTTCGGCAAGTTCATCATGCTCGTCTTCGATCAGCAGGGCCGCGCCTGGTCCAGCACCGCCCTCGAGTATCCGGTCGACGCCAACGAGAACCCGGCCGCGGCCGAGGCGCTCTACAAGTCGAAGGCCCGCGACAAGGTGGTCGTCTTCGATCGTCCCTTCGCCGGCGGCGCGCAGGAGCCCCGCGTGTTCGCCGACGGGCTCGCAATCCCCGAGGGCGTGCTGCCTTACCGGGATGGCGCCATCGTCCAGCACGGTCACGACATCGTCTTCCTGCGCGACACCGACGGCGACGGCAAGGCCGACCAGCGCGAGGTGCTCCTGACCGGCTTCGGCGTCCAGGATTCGCACCTGTTCCCGCACCAGTTCACGCGCGCCCCGGGCGGCTGGTTCTGGCTGGCCCAAGGCGCCTTCAACTCCGGCAAGGTAACCACGACCAAGGGCCAGACCATCGACTTCCCCAGTACGCGCATGGCGCGTTTCCGTCCGGACGGCAGCTTCTTCGAGCCCACCAGCACCGGTCCGTGCAACATCTGGGGCTTGGTCCTGACGGGGCAGGGCGAGGCCTTCATCCAGGAGGCCAACGACTATGGCTACCCGGTGATGCCGTTCCATGAGTATGCTTGGTACCCCGGTTGCGCCGACCGCCTGGCGAAGTCCTACCAGCCGCCCTTCCCGGTGCAGGCCCCGCAGTTCAAGCTGGGCGGCACGGGCCTGAGCGGCCTGGCCTTGAGCGATCCCGGCGTCTGGCCCAAGGGCTACGCCGACGTGATGTACGTGGCGAACCCGATCACCTCCAAGGTCAACGCCATCCAGATGAAGCGCGACGGCGCCGGCTACTCGCTCGAGAAGCTGGCCGACCTCGTCACCTGCGATGACCCGTTCTTCCGCCCGATCGCGATGACGATGGGTCCGGACGGCTGCCTCTACGTCATCGATTGGTACAACAAGATCATCAGCCATAACGAGGTCGCCCGCAACCACCCGGACCGCGACAAGCAGTCGGGCCGCATCTGGCGCATCAAGCCGAAGGGTTACGTCGCGCCGGCCATCCCCGATTACTCCAAGCTTTCCTCGGCGGACCTCATCGCCCGCCTCGGCGCCCGGATCGTCGGCGACGCGCACCTGGCTTGGCAGACCTTGGCCGACCGCGCGCCCGAGGCGGCCACGACCGCCGCCCTCCGCGCCCTCGCCCAGGATGAAGCCGCCGAGGACGCCCGCCGGATCCAGGCGCTCTGGGCCCTCGGTTGGCAGAAGTCGCACCCGGTCGATCTCGTCGCCGGTCTCCTGAAGTCCCCCAATCGCAATGTCCGCCGCGAGGCGGTGAGCGTGCTGCGTTACGCCGCCGCGCCGGACGCCGCCCAGCTCGCCTTGCTGGCCGGCCTGCGCGCCGATCCTGACGCCGAGGTGCGTCAGGCCGCGATCAAGACCTTGGGCGAAGCCATCACCGCCCCGGGAGTCCTGCCCGCGCTCCTGGCCTTCGGGCAGCCGTCGTTGACCGAGCCCACCGCCCCGGGCCGCAACGGCAAGCCCAGCAAGGTCGGCGAAGCCTACTACCGCGAGTTCGAGCGCTTCCTCGTGCGCATGTACCTCGAACGCCAGCCCGCCGCCGTCGCCGCCTTCCTCGCCGCGCCGGAGGCGAAGTCCTTGCCGGCCGAAGGCCGGATGTTCGCCACCCTCGCGCTCGACCCCAAGGTCGGTGCGCCGCTCATCGCCGAACTCGTCGGCCAGTTGGACCGCGCGCCCGGTCCCGACGAACTCTTCGCCGTCGCCAAGACGCTCGATCAGCCGGCCAGCGTCGCCGTGCTGCGCAAGCTCCTGGCCGACGCCGCCGTCCGCAACCGCGTCGTCGAGCTCCTGCTCGTCACCCGTACGGATTTAGACCCCGTCAAGGTCGGTCCCGTCGTGGCCGAGTCCGCCAAGGCCTTGCTCGCCCAAGGGGCGGCCGAGCGCGCCCTTGCCGTCCAGCTGATCGGTGGCTTCCAGTTGCTCGAGCTCGAGGATGACCTGCTGGCCTTGGTCGCGCGCGAAGACTCCCGCCGCGACGCCCTGGTCGGGCTGCAGCAACTTCGCACCACCAAACCCGAAGCCATCGCCGCGCTCGTCGGGGTCGCGCCGGCGGACGTCTCGAACCTCGCCCTCCGCGCCTTGGTCGCATCCCGCGCGCCGCAGGCCGCCAAGCTCGCGATGGGCTTCTACGCCAAGCTATCCGTCAACGACCGCAAGGTCGTGTTGGATGGCATCAGCGGCACCAAGGCGGGTGCGCAGGCCATCGCCGCGGGCCTCGCCGACAAGTCCGTTGCCGTGGCCGATATCGAGATCCCGGTCGCCGAGAAGCTCTCAATCGCGCTGGGGGATAGTCCGGAACTTGCGGCCGTCTCGGCCCAGCTCGGCGGGGTCTTCCGCAGCGTGCTGGCCTTGGATGGATCCAATGACGCCGTCGCCAAGTCCGGCATCATGCTCAAGGGTGCCTTCACGGTGGAGACGTGGGTGCGTCTGGACGGCAAGCTCGACAACAATGACAGCGTCCTCGGCGCGCCGGGCATGCTGGACCTCAACTTCTCCGGCGGCGTCTTCCGGGCCTACATGGGTTCGAAGATCAACGATGCCGCCGTCTCGTCCAAACCGACTTCGGCCGGCATCTGGACACATGTGGCCCTCACGCGGGATGCGGCGGGCGTCTTGCGTCTCTATCAGGACGGCGAGCCGACCGGCACCTCGAAGTCGGCGCAGCCGCATGACCTGCCGGGTCTGACGATTGGCTGGTCCACTCCGAAGGGCGGCACGCAAGGCGCCTTCGCCGAATACCGGATCTGGAACGTCGAGCGCAAGCCGGCCGAGATCCGCGCGAACATGACCCGCACCTTCGCCGGCGAGACGCTCCCGGCGGCCCTCGTCTTCGCTTCGGCCAGCGGCGACGCCGCATGGGGTAAGCTCGGTAAGGGTGCCAAGCTCGTGCGCACCACCGACGCGCCTCCGCTCCTCAACGGCGAGCAGTTCGCCGCCCTGGAGAAGAAGACCGCCCGCTTCACCGCGCTGGCGGCGAAGGCCGGTGACCCCGCCAAGGGCAAGGCCGTCGTGGCGCTCTGCCAGTCGTGCCACATCATCAACGGTCAGGGCGGACTCATCGGACCGAACCTTTCCGGCGCCGGCGCGATGGGCATGGAGGCCGTGGTCCGCAACATCATCGATCCCAACGCCGCCATCGAAGCCGCTTACCGCATCTTCCAGGTCAAGTTGAAGGCCGGGGAGGTCATCGAGGCGTTCTATGTCTCCGAGGATGCGACGGCCTACGTGCTCCGCCAGCCTGGTGGAGCGGATCGTCGCGTGCCCAAGGCCGAGGTCGCCTCCGCCCAATACCTGCGCCGCTCCCTGATGCCGGAAGGCCTGTTGGATGGCTTCACGGACGATCAGGTCACGGACCTCTTCGCCTACCTGAAGACGCTCAAGTAAAGGGCGAGGGATAGGGTCAGGGAAAGGGGCAGGGGAAGGAGAGGCCTGGGCAGGGTCGTAAAGCGGAGAAAGGGTAGCCCCAGCGTCGCTCTCACTTTTGTATTTCCTGACCCTGACCCTGTCCCTGCGTCTTTCCCTGTACTGGCCCAAGCCCTCGCCTCTCAGGCCTTCTTCGCTTGCCGAGGGGGCGGCGGGGCTTACGGCTTGAGGTATGTCCGTCTGGTTCAATCCCGCCCGCGAAATCGACGCCTTGCTGCGCAAGGCCGCCGCGTCCGTCCCCGGCCTTGAGGGCGACTTCAACCCCGAGCTCAAGCCGTCGGATCCCCGCCATGCGGACTTCCAGGCCAACGGCATCCTGGCCGCCGCCAAGAAAGCCAAGGCGAATCCGCGTGCCCTCGCGACGGCCTTGCTCGAGGCCCTGCAGGCCCAGGGGGGATTGGACCCCGCGCTCGTGCAGGTCGAGGTGGCCGGTCCGGGTTTCCTGAATTTCAAGCTCACGCCGGTCGCCCTCGGCGCCTGGTTGCGCGAGTACCGCGACGAGTCCAAGTGGCGCGCCGGCGCGGCCCGGCTGATGGGCGGCCGCAAGGTCGTCATCGATTATCCCTCCCCCAACACCGCCAAGCAGATGCACGTCGGGCACCTCCGCCCGATCGTCATCGGCGAGGCCGTCGCGCGGCTCATCGAGTTCTGCGGGGCCGACCTCGTCCGCGACAACCACATCGGCGACTGGGGCACGAACTTCGGCATCCTCATCCTCGCCATCCGCCGCGCGGGCTTCCAGCTCGACGCCAAGAGCCCGACGGCCCTCGAGGATCTCGAGCGCCTGTACAAGGAAGGCAGCGTCGCCACCAAGGCCGATCCGGCCCTGATGGACGCCGCCCGCGCCGAACTGGCCAAGCTCCAGTCCGGCGACGCGGCGAGCCTCGCGCTGTGGAAGGAGATCGTCGAGGTCTCCAATGCCGCCTGCCAGCGCATCTACGACCAGTTCGGCCTGAAGACCGACGTGATCCTCGGCGAATCCTTCTACCGCGATAAGGTCGATCAAGTCTACGCCGAGCTGGCCAAGCATGGTTTGGCCGAGGAGAGCGAAGGCGCGCTCGTCGCCTGGCATGACGAGGAGCCCCGCTTCTCCCGCCACGCCGAGACCAAGCTACCGTTCATCATCCGCAAGAAGGACGGTTCCTCCAACTACGCCTCGACCGACCTCGCGACGCTGCTCTATCGGGCCGAACATTTCCGCGCCCACGAGGTGGTCTACGTCACCGACGGACGCCAGCAGGACCACTTCCACCAGCTGTTCCTCACCGGCGCCAAGTGGTTCAAGGCCTCCGGCCGGAACCTCCCGCGCCTGCGGCACGTCTGGTTCGGCACGATCCTCGGCTCCGACGGCAAGGCCATCAAGACGAAGTCCGGCGACCCGGTCCGCCTGCAGGAGCTCATCGACGAGGCCACCGCCCGCGCCTTCGACGCGGTCACGGCCAAGAGCCCCGAGCTGCCGGAGGCCGAGCGTCGGCTCATCGCCAAGACCATCGGTGTCGCCGCACTGCGTTACGCCGACCTTTCCTCCAACCGCACGATGGACTACACGTTCTCGTGGGAGAAGCTCCTGGCCTTCGAAGGCAACACCGCCCCGTACCTCCTCTACGCCGTCGTGCGCGTCCGCTCCATCTTCCGCAAGACCGGCCTCGCCGTCGGCCAGGGCGAGGAGGGCGCTGCGGATCCGGAGACCCCGACCGAAATCGCGCTGGCCCGTAAGCTGCTGGCCTTCACCGCCGCGCTGGACCAGGCCCTCGAAGAGCTGCGTCCGCACCACCTCTGCACCTACCTGCACGAGCTCGCCTCCGCCTACGGCGCCTTCTACGCCGCGGACAGCGTGCTCGTCGACGACCCCGCCGTGAAGGCCCGCCGCCTCATGCTCTGCGCCCGGACCGCCGCCATCATGGAGACCGGCCTGCGTCTCCTCGGCATCGAGCCGCTGGAGCGGATGTGAGGGGGAGAAGAGGGAGGAGTGCGTTGGTTGCAAGGCGCCTTGGACCAAACCCTCCCTCCGCCCTCAAACCTTCAGGAAGACCTTGTGCCTCTGGAGGAACCAGAGGAAGAGCCATTCGACGGCGACGAAGCCGACGGCGAGGATGAGCTCTTGGCCCGCCGGCAAGGCCTTCGCCACGCCGCTGAGCAGCGCGTTCGTGGTGAAGCCGAAGCTGATGAACTTGCCCGCGAGGTAGATGAGCACCGAGTTCATGCCGATGACCGCGAAGGCGAAGCCGAAACGACGCCAGCCGAGGATGTCCACCAGCGCGTAGAAAGCCGCGAGCAGCAGGAAGCTCCAGCCGCCGGCCCAGAGCACGAACGAGCTGGTCCAGAGGTTCTTGTTGATGGGGAAGGCGTAGTCCCACAGCCCCCCGACGGCGAGGCAGAGCAGGCCGCCGAGCGCGAGGCGCCGGGCCTTGCGCCAAGGGGCGACCTCCTCGTTCGGCTTCTGGAGCCAGAGCCCGGCGAAGATGCCGAGTAGGGCGGTCGCGATCGCCGGGATGGTCGAGAAGAGGCCTTCGGGGTCGTGGATGGTTCGGTGCAGTTTGCCCGGGACGAGCAGGCGGTCGACGTGGCTCGCGAAGTTGCCCTCGACCGAGAGGTCGCCGGCGGCGAAGCCCGGCGCCGCGGTCGTCGTCATGACGACGTAGTAACCGATGAGCAGACCGCCCAGCCACCACCAGAGCCGGCGGAGGCGGTGCGCGTTGTAGAGGAAGATGAGCTGGGCGAACATGCCGGCGAGACCGATGCGCCCGAGCACGCTGCAGAAGCGCATCTGATCGAGGCCCTTCCATTGGAGCCCGTTGTTGTAAATGACCCCGAGGAGGACGAGGAGCAGCCCGCGGCGCACGATCTTCGCGACGGTCGCCTTGCGGTCGGCGGCTCCCAGCCGATGCCGCAGCGAGAAGGGCGTGGAGACCCCGGCGAGGAAGAGGAACAGGGGGAAGATGAGGTCGTAGGCCTGGAAGCCGTGCCACGCGACGTGCTTCAGCTGGCCGGAGACCGCGGCGACCCAGGCCCAGCCGGTGAGCGCGAGCAGCGCATGCACGATGCCTTCGCCGCCGAGGATCCAGAGCAGGTCGAAGCCGCGCAGGGCATCCAAGGATAGCAGGCGTTCGGACTTCGGGGCAGGGGTGTCCATGGGCTTGAGATTGAGGAGGACGGAGGGGGAAGTACAGAGTACAGAGTACTGAGTACTGATTACGGAGGGCGGATTACGGAGTACGGAGTGCAGACTGCGGAGTACTGAGTACGGATTACGGAGTGCGGATTACGGATTACAGACTACGGATTACGGATTTCAAAGGGCTGAGGGTAAGGGTCTGTGCGCTCTGTACTCCGTACTCCGTAATCTGTAATCAGTACTCCGGGCCCTAAGCTCTTTACTCTTTTGCTGACTCTTCCGCCCTTCTTCCAATCTTTCCCTCATGTCCGAGCCCGAGTTGACCGTTTCCCGCGCCCAGGTCATCCGCCGTGGCGTCCTGTGCCTTTGCCCCAACTGCGGTGGTCGTGGTTTGCTCGCCTCGTGGTTCCGACTCAACAAGGCCTGCGCGGCCTGCGGGATGGACCTCGCGAAGTCCCATGGCTTCTACTCCGGCACGACCTCGATCGGCTACGTCGCCGCGATCCTCTTCGTGCTGATCCCCGACTTCCTCCTGGTCTCGGCCAAGGCCATCGGCGTCACCGCGGGCATCCTGCTCGGGATGTTCGGCTCCTTCGGCTTTATCGTGCTGATCTACCCCGCGATGCTCTGCTGGATGGTCATGGCCTACCATGTCGCCCTGCCGGGCGACCTGCCTGCGAACGGCGGGGGCGGGCAGGGGGATGACTAAGCTGGGTCTTGACATACATCAACGTATCTCGATAGGTTGATATTTCAATGTCCCGGTCCCAGCTCATCCAAGCGCTCCGCGCTCCCGCCCGTCCCACGGTGTCGGTGGAGTTCTTCCCGCCCAAGACCCCCGAGGCCGGCGCGAAGATGTTGGAGGTCGCCCGGGCCCTGCGTCCGCTCGGCATCGATTTCGCCTCCCTGACCTACGGGGCGGGGGGCACCTCGCGGGACACGACCCTCGCCTACGGGGCCGAGCTGGTGAAGCTCGGATTCCCGCTCATCGGACACCTCACGTGCGTCGGGCACTCCCGGGCCGAACTCACCGAGGTCATCTCGGGCTATGACGCCGCCGGGTTCTCCGGGATTCTCGCCTTGCGCGGCGACCCGCCCAAGGGGCAGACGGCTTTCACCGCGCATCCCGAGGGCTTCGCCCATGCCGAAGGGCTCGTCCGGCACATCGCCGCGGTCCGCCCCGGGCGCTTTGCGGTCGGCGTGGCCGGCTTCCCCGAGCGGCATCCCGACGCGACCGACGACCTGTCGGACACCCGTTTCCTCGCCGGCAAGGTTTCCGCCGGCGCGGACTTCGTCACGACCCAGCTCTTCCTCGATAACGAGGACTACTTCCGTTTCGTCGCCCGCGCCCGCGCGGCCGGGGTGACGGTCCCGATCCTGCCCGGCATCATGCCGGTGCTCTCGCTCAAGCAGGCCCGCAACTTCTGCGGCTTCTGCAAGGCGCGGATTCCGGAGGCCTTGGTCCGCGAACTGGAGGCCTGTGGCGACGACGAGGAGGCCCAGCGCAAGGTCGGCGTCTCGTGGGCGGTCCGCCAGGTGCGCGGGCTCGTCGCCCGGGGGGCGCCCGGCTACCACGTGTACATCCTCAACCGGGCGGAGTCGGCGTTGGAGCTCTTCGCGGCCCTCCGCGCCTGAGGCGTCGCCAATAGGTTTGCCGTCCCGGTGGCGGCGGGCTGAGATGTCCCCATGAGCGAGACTATCGAGCTCGGGACGCCCGGCTGGCGGCGCGGCTTCTGGTGCCTCATGGCGACGCAGTTCCAGACGGCCTTCAGCGACAACGCGCTGAAGAACTTGGTGATCCTGCTCGTCCTCGGCAGCGCTCTGCCCGTGGAGGAGCGCGACACGCGCGTCGCGCTCGCCGGCGCCCTGTTCGCCGCTCCCTTCATCCTCTTCTCGATGCTCGGGGGGTGGTTGGCCGACCGCTTCAGCAAGCCGCTGATCATGGGCTACGTGAAGCTCGCGGAGATCGGCATCATGCTGTTTGCGGCGCTCGCCCTGGCCTGGGGATGGTCCTCGTTGGAACTCGCGGCCATCTTCCTGATGGGGTGCCACAGCGCGGTCTTCGCGCCCTCCAAGTATGGCGTCCTGCCCGAGCTGCTGCCGCACGACCGGCTCTCCTGGGGCAACGGCATCCTGGAACTCCTGACCTTCCTCGGCATCATCTTCGGCATCGCGGCCGCCGGCTTGCTCGCGGAGACCTTCGCCGGCCATCAAGGCTGGTCGGGGTTGCTCCTCGCGGCGCTGGCGGTGATCGGATGGGCCTGTAGCCGGGGCATCTGCCGTCTGCCGGCGGCGAACCCGGGCTGCGCTCCGCGCATCAATCCCGTGACCGACTTGTGGGCTCGCCTGCGGTTGATGCGCCTGGACCGCGACCTCTGGCGGGCCTGCTGGGGCAACACGGGTTTCTTCTTCGTGGCCGCGCTGGTCCAGATGAACCTGATGATCTACGGTCAGGACGTCCTGCGGCTGACGCAGGCCCAGAACGCCTACCTCACCCTCGCGCTCGCGCTGGGCATCGGCGTGGGCAGCGTCGCCGCAGGTTACGCCTCCCGGGGGAAGATCGAATACCGGCTCGTGCCGATCGGCGCCGCCGGGCTCGCGCTCTGCTCCCTGCCCATGGGGCTCTCCGGGGTCAGCCTGCCGGTCTTCGTCGCCTGCCTGGCGGGCCTTGGTTTCTCGGCGGGACTCTTCATCGTCCCGATCGCCGCGGTCCTCCAGCATCGCCCTGCCGCCGAAGACAAGGGTGCCGTGCAGGGTGCCGCGAACGTCCTCAGCTTCCTCGGCATCCTCGCCGCCTCCGGCGCGCAGTGGGTCGCCGGGCAGGTCTGGCATCTGGGCCCTGGCCAGATCTTCTGGCTTTGCGGGGCCTGCGCCCTGCTGACGGGCGCCTACTCGGCGATTTCCCGCGGCCGCTTCATCGTGGCCGAGTAGCCGCCGATGGCGCCGAGGGGCTGCGCCAGGGTTGGGAGTCCGACCATGATGCGATCAGCGTTGGCGCCGCCGGCGTCACGATCCCTTCACCCTTCCCTCGCCTGACTGGCGTCAGACCGTCGCGAGGATGCGGGCCTTGATCTCCGCGACGGGCATCGCGTTGAGCAGGACGGGCGAGAGGCGGTTCTGATTGATCAGCGGAAGGGACGTGAGGCGTTCGCTGAGCACCAGGTTGCGGTTCGCGGCGACTTCGTCGACGCGGTCCACCGGCGTGAAGCGCGGGGTGGATTTCAGGACCTCCGGGTTGGTACGGATGAGGTCGCCGATGGCCAGCACGACTTCGGCGAAGCGATCGAGCTCCGTCTTCGTGTAGGACTCCGTCGGTTCGATCATCAAGCCGAACACCTCGGGGAAGGCGACGGTCGGGGCGTGGAAGCCGAAATCGAGGAAGAGTTTACCGACGCGGCCGATGATGCTCGCTCGCGGGATGCCAGAGGCCTCGATGCGCTTGAAGTCTTCTTCCGTGAGCGTGAGGATGAACTCGTGCATGCGCGGCACGCCGTCGGCCGCGGCGGGGAGCGCGGGGAAGGACTTGCCTAGCTGGGAGAACAGGTAGCGGCTGGAGAGGACGGACATTGCGGCCATGCGGCGGACGCCTTCCTTGCCGAGGCGCTGCAGGTACGTGTAGACGCGCACCTTGTGGGCGAAGTTGCCCCAGTGGCGGTGGAAGGAGCCGATGCTGTGTTTCGGCTTCACGGCCACGTAGGTGTCGCCGTGCTTCTCGATTTGGAAGCCCGGGAGGAAGTCGACGAGGCGTGCGGAGACGGCCACGATGCCGTCGCCGGGGCCGCCGCCGCCGTGCGGGACGGTCCAGGTCTTATGTAAGTTATTGTGGACCGCGTCGACGCCAAGGGCGCCGAGGTTTACCCAGCCGGCGATGGCGTTCATGTTGGCGCCGTCCATGTAGACGAGGCCGCCGACGCGGTGGATTTCCGCCGCCATCTTCTGGAAGTCGGTCTCGAAGACGCCCGAGGTGTTGGGGTTGGTCACCATCATGCCGGCGATGCGCGGTCCGAACTCGGCGATCTTCGCGGCGAAGTCGGCCTGGTCGACGCGGCCATCGGGGGCGGACTTCAGGAGCACGATACCCGAAGGCGAGCCGTCGGAATTACGCTTGGTGGCGTAGCCGGCGGTGGTGGCCGTGGCGAAGTTCGTGCCGTGGGCCGAGGCCGGGATCAGGATGATGTCGCGGTGCTGGCCGTGGTGGCGGTGGTAGGCCTGGAAGAGCTTGAGGCCAACGAGTTCGCCCTGGGCGCCGGCGACGGGCTGGGTGGTCAGGCCGGCGAGACCAGTGATTTTGCGGAGCCATTCCTGGATCTGCCAGAGGAGTTCGAGCGAGCCCTGCGCATCCTCGGCCGGAGCCTGCGGATGCAGGCCGGTGAAGCCCGGCAGTCCTGCGGCCCAGTCGTTGATGTGTGGGTTATACTTCATCGTGCACGAACCGAGCGGGAAGCAGCCGGTGTCGGGCGAGACGTTGAGTTCGCCGAGCTTCGAGTAGTAGGCCTTCAGTTCGGCGAGCGGGAAGGAGGGCAGGCCGACGGCGCCTTGGCGGAGCAGGGCGGCAGGGACTTCGGCGAGGGCCTTCGTGCCGGCGGACTTACCGTAGAGCCCTTCGAAGAAGGCGACGAGCTTGTCGGTGTCGGCGGCGGTCTGGAGGTCGCTGAAGGAGATCTTGAGCAGCGAGCAATGGCAGGGCGTGCGGCCGGTGATGTCGACGCCCACGTGCAGACCGGCGGCGCGGCCCTTGGTGATGACGGCGGCGGCGGGCTCGGGGAGCATCAGGCTGAACTCGTTCCAGAAGGCCTGGTCGGCGTAGCAGACCTTGAGTCCGGGGATGTTGTGCAGCTTCGCGGCGGCGCGGTGGGCTTGGTCGCGTCCGGCGACGCAGGAGTCAGCCATGCCTTGTTCGCCGCGGGCGAGGATGGCGGCGCCGGCGATCGTGGCGATGAACGCCTGGTTGGAGCAGATGTTGGACGTGGCCTTGTCCTTGCGGATGTGCTGCTCGCGGGTGGACATCACCATCACGATGCAATCACGCCCGGCGTTGTCCTTGGCCTTGCCGACGAAGCGGCCCGGGGTCTCGCGGACTTCGTTCTTCTTGTCGGCGTGGTGGCGGACGGCGAAGATGCCGAGGCCGGGGCCACCGAAGTTGGCGCCGATGGCGAGGTGCTGGCCTTCGCCGACGAGGATGTCGGCGCCCTGTCGGCCGTAGTTCGCCGGAGCCTTGAGGCCGCCGGTGGCGAGCAGCATCGGGTCGACGACAGCGATGGACTTTACGCCGGCGTCGGCGCACGCGTCGGTCAGCGCATCGACGTCCTCGAGCAGGCCGAGGGCGTTAACCTGCGGGAAGATGACGGCGGCGAGCTGTTTGCCGAGGCGGGCGGAGGCGGCGGCGAGGCCGGCGGCGGAGAGGCGGCCGGTGGCGTCTTCGGGGGCGAGGAATTCCAGTTTTACCGACGTGTCGGCGACGTGCGTGCGGAGGACTTCGAGGTCGGCCGGCATCAGGTTGCCGGCGACGAGCACCGTGTTGGCTTCGGCGTCGCCCATGCGGACGGCACAGACGGCAGCTTCGAAGAGGGCGCTGGCCCGCTCATAGAGCGAGGAATTGACGGCTTCGAAGCCGGTCAGCTGGGCGAGGGTGGACTGGTAGATCCAGTGCGTGATCAGCGTGCCCTGCGAGCGCTCGGGCTGGTAAGGAGTGTAAGAGGTCGTCAGGTTGCGGATGGAGCAGACGTGGCCGACAATCTCGTGCGTGCGGTAGACCTGCAGGCCGTCGCCGAGGAAGGTGGTCTTGACGGAGTTCTTCTGCGAGAGTTCCTCCATGCGGTCCGCGAGGGCCTGGTATTCGAGCTCGTCGGGCAGATCCTGGACGTCGGGGAATTTCACCGCGGCGTCGATGTGCGCGAACATGTCCGGGAAGTCCTTCGAGCCGACGGCGGCGAACATCGCCTGGATGTCGGCTTCGGTCGCCGCGATGTAATGGCGGGCGAGTTCGCGAGAGATTTCCGAAGGGTTGTAGGGCAGTTGGGCCATGGGCTGAAAGGAGGCTGACTTTTTTGAACCGCCAGTGGGTGTCCGCAATCGTCCAGCCCCCCGGGTAGGGGGTATTAGGACGCTAGCAAACGGCTATAAGCAGAGGGTCTCTCCGGCGCCCGCTTAAGAGCGAAACCACGCATCTGTGAATAACTCGTGGGTGCGGATTTGCCGAAACGGCGGCGAGGGCCTAGCGTCAGGCGATGACCCGCCAAGCCCGTGCCGACTTCGTCGCCCGAACCTTGGCGAAGCTCTACCCGGAGACCCCGGTCCCGCTGGACCACACGGACGCCTTCACCTTGCTCGTGGCCGTGGTGCTCTCCGCGCAATGCACGGACAAGAAGGTCAACGAAGTCACCCCGGCCTTGTTCGCGGTCGCCGGCACCCCCGCGCAGATGGCGGCGCTGCCGGTTGACCGCGTGTTGGGCCTGATCCGGCAGCTCGGGCTGGCCCCGCAGAAGTCCAAGGCGCTCGTCGGCCTGGCGAAACTGATCATGACGAAGCACGGTGGTCAGGTGCCTCGCACCTTCGAGGAACTCGAGGAACTCCCTGGCGTCGGCCATAAGACCGCCTCGGTCGTCATGGCCCAGGCCTTCGGCGTGCCGGCCTTCCCCGTCGATACGCATATCCATCGTCTGGCGATGCGGTGGAAGCTCAGCCCCGGCAAGTCGGTCGAGCAGGTCGAGCGGGACCTCAAGAAAGTCTTCCCGGAGGACGCGTGGAACCAGCTCCACCTCCGCATCATCTTCTACGGCCGCGAGCACTGCACCGCGAGAGGGTGCGACGGGAAAACTTGCGGGATTTGCGCGGCCCTGCGGGCTGTTTGATTACAGATTACGGAGTACAGATTGCGGATTGCGGAGTGCAGATTACGGAGTGCCGAGTGCAGATTACAGATTACGGAGTACTGAGTACAGAGGGCGGATTACGGATTACGGAGGGGCTTGGCCGGTCTTTCGGATTGTAGGTTCCCCGCCTCAGTTCGCTGGCGGTAGTGGATGAGCCCACCGATGAGCCGGCCAACGATCGCCGCTTGTGCCATCAGTTGCTTGGCGACGGCGACGGGGAGTATCTTTGCGTCGACGCAGACTTCGATCTGGGTTTCCAATTCGCAGAGGGAACCCCTTGCTATGTAAAGGAAACGTAGCGTGTCCTTGTTCGAGCCTCGGCCGTTCCCCTCGGCGATGTTGGACGGGATGGAGACCGCCGCGCGCCGGATTTGATCGATTAACCCTCGATCAAGGAGGCGTTTCTGCCTGTCGCAGGCTTCATACGTGAAAACCGCCAGGGTCTTTGCCTCCCGCCAGGCGAGCAGTCGCCGATGACTCGGTCCATCAAGGTGTTTCTCCATGTGGCGAGAACTGCCGAGCTTTACGACCCATACGAGGTCAGAGACACCTCAGGGCTTTCCCCGGCTTGGTTGAAGCCGCCCCTGGATGCCTTGGTAGCCCGTCCCTCTATGGATTTACTCAGCACTCAGTGCTCCGTAATCCGTACTCCGCCTTCAGTACTCTGTACTCAGTACTCAGTAATCCGTCTTCCGACCTTCAGCGCACCAACCCCTCGTGCTTCGCGCGGAATTCCTCGCTCCACGCCGCCGGCTGGTGGGTCGTGCCATCCATGCGGCAGACCGTACGCGAGGCCTTGGCGTAAAGGATGGCGTGATCCGGGCTCCGGAACTCGACGTCCACCGTCAGGCCGGCTGCGCGGACTTTGCGGACGCTGAGAATCAGCTTCACGTCGCACTCAGGGCGGATGGCGACGAGGTAGTGCAGGTCGATGTCGCGGACGACCACGTAGACGTCCGGCGCCACGGCAGGGTCGATGGTGTCCTTGCCCATCAAGGCGATGAACATCACCTTCTGCGCGCGTTCCATCATGAGCACGTAGTGCGAGTGATGGAGGATTCCGAGCCCGTCGGTCTGGTCGAACCAGGTCCGGATGGTCACGTGGAAAGTCTTATCAGGCTGGAGTCCGTCGGCGGGCATGGGTGAGAGAGATGCGGTGAAAAGTGGGCGGGGCAAGCGAACGCATCACTTCCTTCGCAGGGTCGCCGCGAGGCGGTCGAGCTCGGTCCAAGTGTCGACGGCGGGCTTGAGCCCGAGGTCGCGCTGGGCGGCGGAGACGTCGAACCAATGGTCCTTGGCCAGTTCGACGGCGACGAACCGGGTCATGGGGGGCTCGCCCTTGAGCGGGAGCAGCGTCCAGAGGCCTTCCATCAGCGCACCGAGCGCGTAGGCGCGGCGGAGCGGCATTCGTTTGGTGACGGGCGGAAGGCCGGCCCCGACGACGAGACGATTGATGAAGTCCCAGAGCTTCACGGGTTCGCCCTGCGACAGGAAGTAGGCCTTGCCATTGGCGTGGCCGGCGAGGAGCGCGTCTAGCGCGCCGAGATGCGCGTTGGCCGCGGTATCGACGTGCGTGACGTCGACCTGGTTCGTGCCCTCGCCGACGATGCGGAGTTTCCCGGCGCGGGCGCGGGCCAGTACCCGGGGGAAGAGGTGGTGATCCCCCGGGCCCCAGATCAGGTGCGGACGGAGCGCGCAGACCTTGAGGGTCTCCGAGGCGGCCTCAAGGGCGCGCCGTTCGGCGATGGCCTTGGTCTCGGCGTAGGCGCAGAGGAAATCCGTCCCGTAAGGCAGGGATTCGTCGGCCCCGCGGAACGATTCGCCGTTGAAGACCACGCTCGGGGTGCTCGTGTAGACCAAGGCCTTGACGCCATGGTCGCGGCAGGCCTGCACGACGGTCTCCGTACCCGTGATGTTGCTGCGCACGTACTCTTCCCACTTGCCCCAGACCCCGGCCTTCGCCGCGACGTGGAAGACGAAGTCGCATCCCCGGACCGCCGCCGTCAGCGCCGCGGCGTCCGCGAGGTCGCCCCGATGGAACGCGACGCGCGCGGCCAGGTCGGTCGCCAAGGCCGAACGGCCGTAGACCCGCACCGCATAACCCCGGGCGAGGCAACGCTCGACGACGGCGCGGCCGAGGAAGCCGCCGCCACCGGTGACGAGGACGGTCGGACGGCTCATCGGAAGAGCCGGCGCAAGGGGTTGAGCCGGTCCGCCCGCAGGCGTTCCGTCCATGCCTTCGCCAACTGGAGGCGATGGATCTTGGCGTTGTGCCGCACGTCGACCGGCAGCTTGGCCTGAAAGAGGAAGGTGTCCACCCGGGTCGCCGCCGGGTTGCCCCCAGCGCAGGCGCGAAGCTTGGCGATGAACTGTTCGCGTTCGCGGGCGTCGGCGGGGAAGCGCCCCTCGCGCGGTTCCACGACCAAGGCCGGGACAAACGGCGCCTGCGTCCCGAGCCCGATGAGCGCGCAACGCGCCACGTCGGGGTGGGCGCGGAACGCCGGTTCGACCGCCTCGGTGGGCAGGTCGCCCGACGCGGTGCGGACCCTCTCGGCGCGGCGTCCTAGGAACCGCAGCAAGCCGTCGGCGCCCAGCGCGCCCAGGTCGCCCATGCGGTGCCAGACGCGTCCTCCGTCCGCGATCTTGGCCGCTTCCGTCGCTTCCAGCAGCCGGTGGTAAGCGCGCGTCACGCTCGGCCCCGTGGCAATGATCTCACCCACCTCCCCGGGGGCGCAGGCGGTCGTTTCGGCCATGGTACGGAGCGGCCCGTCGACCTCGCGGATCACCCGGAGCTCGACGCCGTTCACGGGCCGGCCCACGCAGGTGCCGAGGCCTTGGCGCGCAGCGGCGACGTGGTCGGCGAGGAGTTCGGCCGCCGTGATCGTCGACACCGGTAGGCATTCCGTCGCCCCGTAAGGCGTGTGCACCTGCGCCTGCGGCGCGATCCGGCGGAGTTGCGCCAGCAAACCGTCCGGCACCGGGGCGCCGGCGATGAGCACGCGCCGCAAGGACGGCAGGCTCAGGCCGCGTCGCTCGCAATGGTCGGCCAGGCGCCCCCAGACCGCGGGCGAGCCGAACGAATTCGTCACCTGCTCGGAGCGCAAGGCCGCCACGATTGGCGCCGGGTCGGCGGCCGCGGGGCGCGAAGGATCGAGGAGCGGCGTGACCGTCGTCATCCGCAGCGCCGGGTTGAAGAGCGCGAAGAGCGGCAACATCGGCATGTCGACCTCGCCCGGCTGGATGGCGTAGGTCCGGCGGATCAGCTCGATCTGCGCGTCGAACATCCCGTGCGTGTAGTCGACCCCCTTGGGCGCGCCCGTGGAGCCGGAAGTGAAGAGGATCGCCGCGGGCGAGTCCGGCGACACCTCCGCGAGCGGCCGGGGCTCGGCGGCGACGCACTGCTCGCGCAGGAGGCGCCACTTCGTCGTGCCGACCTGGACGCGCGTGCGCAGGGAGCGGAAGGCGGGCAGCGGGGTCCAGCTCAGCCAGACGGCCGCGCGCACGCCGACCAAGGCCTCCGGTTCGGTGTGGCGCACGCAGCGCAGGAAGGACCGCGTGCCCATGCCCGGGTCGATGGCCACCGGGATCGCGCCGAGCTTCAGCAACCCGAACATCGCCACGATGAGGTCATGCCCCGGCCGCACGGCGAGCAAGGTGCGGGTGCCGAGGGTGATGCCCTCCGCTTGGAAGATGCGCGCCGCTGCGTCGCTTTCCTGGTCGAGCCGCCGGAAGGAACACCGGGCGTGGACGACCTTGGCGTCGGGACCGACCGACAAGGGGGAAAGCGTGGCGACCGCCTCGGGCTGTTCCAGGGCGGCCTGGCGCAGGTGGCGGGCGACGTTGCTTCCGGGGACGTTCATGGGCCAGTAAATGAAGAAGCCCCGAATCCGGGGCTTCTGCAAGGCTAGTCGACCTTCCGACTCAGTAGTCGGTGATGGTGATTGCGCCCCAGAACAGGGTGATGCGGTCTCCGCTGGTCGTGCGGTGGGTGAAAAGTTCGTTGGTCGACAGGCTGATCGTGGCCTTGTTGTTCGGCGCGTAGGAACCGGGCTCGGTCTTAATGATGCCCATGAAATTGTGGCTGGCCTCCAGCGACACGCTCTTGCCGTGGTTGGGGGTGTCGTAGGTGTGGCAGCCCACGAGGGCGGTGGCGGCGAGCAAAGAGGCGAGGGCGAGCTGCTTCATGGTGGGGAGAAGAGGAGATTTGGTAGGGGGGAGGGGGGTGACAAGCCAGAAACCTCATCCATTCACCCAATGGTGCCAGGCCGTCGCCAGCTCGGGGCCCCGGAAGAACCAGAGGACCCCCGCGGCCGCCATGCTGGGCACGAAGGGGACCACCCCGGCATACTCCTCGCCCTTGATGAATTTGGCCGAAATCAGGCCCGGCAGGGCGGTGATGACCCCGATGACCGAGCCCCCGAAGACGCAGAACAGCGCGCCTTGCCAGCCGCAGAAAGCCCCGACCCCCGCGCATAGGATGATGTCGGCCTCGCCCATGGCCTCGCGGCCAGCGAGCAAGGTCCCGACGGTGCGGATCCACCAGACGATCGCGGTCCCCACGGCGACGCCGATGAGGCTATCGCTCAGCGACAGCACCCGGTCGAGCACCGGTAGGTCGAGGTTGCCAGCGTGCCCATGCAAGGAGGGGACCAGTACCGAGAGGAAGAGGCCGGCCCCGACGAGCGTGAAGTTAGGTCCATCGGGCACGGTCATGTCATCCAGGTCGCACCCAGCCAGGAGCACGAGTAGGGGGAGGAAAACGAACGCCACCGCGGCCTTGGGGCCGGAGAGTAACGTCCAGGCCGACGCGAAGAGTACCGCGGTGATCAGCTCGACCAGCGGGTAGCGGAGGGAGATCGCTCCGCCGCAGCAGCGCGCCCGGCCCCGGAGCATCAGCCAGCCCACCACGGGCAGGTTGAACCAGAAGGGAATCGGCTGGCCGCAGGCGCAGCGCGACGCCGGGGTCACCACCGATTCGCCCTTGGGCATCCGGTGGATGCAGACGTTCAGGAAACTGCCGACGCAGGCGCCGAGGAGGCCCGCGAACACCGCGGCGAGGCGCGGGTAGTCGGCGGAGAAGCGTTGCAGTTCGGCGAGCATGGTCAGGAAGCGGTTTCGTCTAGGGCGCGGCGCATGGGTTCGGCGGGCGGTAGCACGCCGGTCCAGAGGCGGAAGGCGAGCGCGCCCTGCCAGCGCAGCATCGGTCGTCCATCGCAGCCGTCGGCGCCGGCCGCGCGGGCGTCGCGCAGCAGCCGCGAGGGCGTGGCCGCGTAGGTCGTATCGAAGACGAAGTGGCCGGGGTGCAGCGCCGTCGCGCCCAGCGGGGAAGGGTCGTCGGCCTTGAGGCCGAGCGTGGTGCAGTTCACGACGAGGGCCTCGGCGGGCAGTATCGTCAGCGTGTCGAGCCCCGTCCCGTGCGCGCGGGGATCCGCGAGCGCCGCCGCCAGTTCGCTGGCTTTCGCGGCGTCGCGGTTATGAATCGTCAGGTGGGCGCAGCCCCCGTCGAGGCAGGCCGCCGCGACCGCCCGGGCCGCGCCCCCCGCGCCGAGGAGCACCACGGGTCGGCCTGCGACCGCGCGCCCCGTCCGCTCCTGAAGCGCCGCGAGGAAGCCTTGGCCATCGGTGGTGTGGCCGGTCCAGCCCGTCGGGGTGGCGATGAGCGTGTTCACCGACGCGGCGCGCCGGGCTTCGGCCGATAGTGACTCGACGAGCCCCAGGGCCTGCACCTTGTGCGGCACGGTCAGGTTCAGGCCGACGAACCCTTTCGCATGCAGCGTCCGCAGCGCCGCGGGTAGTTCCGCCGCGGTGACGTGGAGGCGATGATAGCGCCAGCCGGCCAGCTCGGGGTGGGTCGGGCCGAGCGCCGCGAGCGCGGCGCCGTGCATCGCCGGGCTGAGCGAATGGGCGATGGGGTCGCCGAGGACGCCAAGCTGCGGGCCGGGGAAGCTCGCCGCGGCCAGCGTCGCCGGCGTCAGGGTCTCAGGCGCGCTCATCGAGTTGTTCCAGGGCGCGGACGAAGCCCAGGTAGAGCCGGCTCGTGCGGTCGTCGCCTTGGGCTTCGTATTGGGAGACCAGGTTGCGGCAGCAACGCGCCAAGGTCTGTTCGGCGGAGACCGGTCCAAGGAAGGCCTCGTCGGCGGGCAGGTCGTTATCCAGCAACATGAGCTGGACTTCCGCGCGGGTGCGGAAGGCGCCGCCCTCGTAGCAGTCGATGTAGAGCGGTTCCCGGCCGCGGAAGACCCCGACCATGAAGCGCCCCGGCAGGCCGACCGGCTGCAGCGGGAGGCCGAGGCGTCGGCCGACGAGCAGGAAGACCAGACAGAGCGAGATGGGGATGCCGCGCCGGGTCGAGATCACCTGGGACAGCAGGGACGAAGCCGGCGCGGAGAAGCTTTCTTGCGCTCCGCGGTAGCCTTCCTCTCCGAACAGCACGCGGCAGAGGAGCCGGCATTTCGCCCTTAGGTCCAGTGGCTCGGCGATCAGTTCCCGCGTGCGGGCCGCGAGCCGGTCGAGCTCGGCCGCATAGGCCGAGGTGGGCAGGGAAGGGGTGGCCACCCGTTCCAGGAGCAGGCAGGCCTCCTCCAGGTCGATCGGCCCGGAGCGCAGGTAGGTGAGGAACGTTTGGGCCGAAGCCTCGACCGTACGGAGGTCGGCGAGCAGGGAGTGCGCATGCGGGGCCAGCTCGGCCTTCGCGGCCAGCTTCTCGAGCCAGAGGATGCCGGCGGTGCCGGCCGCCTTCACGCGAGCGGCCACGGCCTGACGGACGACCGGGGAGGGGTCGTCGATGAGGCGCTCCAGGGCGGCCAGCTGCGCATCGGAAGTCATGCGTGAGGCAGTTTGGGCGAAGGCCCGCTGCGGGCAACACGGGACTGATCCCCGGATCGGCGGGGCAGGGCGACAACTCGTCCCGCTGGCGACGCGCTGTCACTCCGCCTGTCCCTCGGAAAAGGGCCGGAATCGCGGGTTTGGGCTTCGTCTTTGATCGCGCAGGAGGAAAACCAAGCCAGAATGCCTTTTGCCGCTTGGAACGGTTCGTGCAACCTCGATCCCATGACTACTCCTTACGGCAACCTGACCGACAAGACCACCGAGGCCTTGCAGCTTGCGACGACCGAGGCAATCAACCGTCGCCACTCTTCCCTGGAGCCCGCCCACGTGCTCGTCGCGCTGCTCGCCCAGGACGGCGGGGTCGCGTCTTCCCTGTTCCGCCGCGCCGGCAAGGATGAGCAGGCGATCGCCGCGGCGGCCGCCGCCGTCCTCGCCCGGCTCCCCAAACTGGCCCAGAGTGCCGGCCAGCCGAACCTCTCCGCCGATACCCATCAGCTGCTGCTGAAGGCGAAGGAGGAGGCCGAGACCATGAAGGACGCCTTCGTGTCCGCCGAGCACGTGCTGCTCGCCCTGGCCGAGACCCCGTCGCTCCGCGCGGCTTTCGAGCAGCAGGCCTTCGGTCGCCGCAATATCCTCGGCGCTCTTCAGGCCGTCCGCGGCGCCCAGCGCGTGACCTCCGCCAATCCCGAGGCGACCTACGAGGCGCTCGAGAAGTACGGCATGGACCTCACCGCCCGCGCCCGCACCGGCAAGATGGATCCGGTGATCGGCCGGGACGAGGAGATCCGCCGCGTCATCCGCATCCTTTCCCGCCGCACGAAGAACAACCCCGTGCTCATCGGCGAGCCTGGCGTCGGCAAGACCGCCGTGGTCGAGGGTCTGGCGCAGCGCATCGTCAATGGCGACGTGCCCGAAGGTCTGCGCGACAAGACGGTGTTCTCCCTCGACATGGGCTCCCTGCTCGCCGGCGCCAAGTACCGCGGCGAGTTCGAGGAACGCCTCAAGGCGGTGCTGGCCGAGGTGAAGAACGCCGAGGGCCGGATCCTCCTGTTCATCGACGAGATGCACACGCTGGTCGGCGCCGGTAAGGCCGACGGCGCGATGGACGCCGCCAACCTCCTCAAGCCCATGCTGGCCCGCGGCGAGCTGCATTGCATCGGCGCGACCACCCTCAAGGAGTTCCGCGAGCACGTGGAGAAGGACCCCGCCCTCGAGCGTCGCTTCCAGCAGGTGCTGGTCGAGCCGCCGAGCGTGGCCGACACGGTCTCCATCCTCCGCGGCCTGAAGGAACGTTTCGAGGTCCACCACGGGGTGCGCATCGAGGACGCCGCCCTGGTCGAGGCCGCCAGCCTCTCGGATCGCTACATCACCGCGCGTTTCCTGCCGGATAAGGCGATCGACCTCATCGACGAAGCCTGCGCCCAGATCCGCACCGAGATCGACAGCGTGCCGTCCGAGCTCGACGCGCTCAACCGCCGCGTGCTCCAGCTCGACGTCGAGGAGTCCGCGCTCAGGCACGAGAAGGACGACGGCTCGAAGGCCCGCCTCGCCGCGCTCCGCAAGGAGCTGGCCCAGGCCCGCGAGGAGCAGACGGAGTTTCGCGCCCGCTGGCAGGCCGACAAACAGGCCGTGACGAAGGTCCGCGACGTCCGCGAGAAGCTGGAGACCGCCAAGGCCGAGATGGCCCGCGCCGAACGCGCGGGTAAGCTGGAGGAGGTCGCCAAGCTGCGCTACGGCGTCATCCCCGAGCTCGAGAAGGAGGCCGCGCGCCTTGAGTCCGGGGCGAAGTCCGCCACGGGTCTCTTCCGCGAGACCGTCACCCCCGAGGAGGTCGCCGAGGTGGTGGCTCGCTGGACGGGCGTACCGGTGAGCAAACTGCTCGCGGGCGAACGCGAGAAAATCCTGCGCCTGGCCGACAGCCTCAAGGCCCGCGTCATCGGGCAGGACGATGCCGTGCGCGCCGTCGCCGAGGCCGTCCAACGCTCGCGCGCCGGTGTCCAGGACCCGCGCCGTCCCGTCGGCTCGTTCCTCTTCCTCGGCCCCACCGGCGTCGGCAAGACCGAGCTTGCCAAGGCCCTCGCCGTCGAGCTGTTCGACAACGAGAAGGCGATGATCCGCATCGATATGTCGGAATACATGGAGAAGCACGCGGTCTCCCGCCTGGTCGGCGCGCCGCCCGGCTACGTCGGCCACGAGGAAGGCGGCCAGCTCACGGAAGCGCTCCGTCGCCACCCCTACGCGGTGGTCCTGCTCGACGAAGTCGAGAAGGCGCACCCGGAGGTCTTCAACATCCTGCTGCAGGTCCTCGACGACGGTCGCCTGACCGACTCGCAGGGCCGGACCGTCGATTGCCGCAATGCGATTTTCATCCTCACCTCCAACATCGGCAGCCGCCATATCGCCGAGCACGCCGGCTTCGGCCTAACCGAGAGTGTGCGCGAAGCCGTCATGACCGACCTCCGCGGCCACTTCCGTCCGGAATTCCTCAACCGCATCGACGAGGTCGTGCTCTTCCGCCCGCTGGGCGAGGAACAGGTGGCGACCATCGCCGGCCTGCTGTTGGAGGGCCTGAATGCCCGCCTCGCGGCCAAGCGCATCCGCCTCGAGCTCACGCCCGAGGCCCTCGCCTGGATCGCCGCCCGCGGCTTCGACATCGTCTATGGCGCCCGTCCGCTCCGCCGCTTCCTGCAGCGCGAGCTCGAGACGCCCCTGGCCCGCGACCTCCTCGGCGGTAAGATCCCGGACGGCAGCCTCGTCCGGGTCCGCCGGGACCAGGAAGCGCTCGCCTTCGAGGTCGTGGCCGGCGGGTTTTCGGATTGAAGAAGCCCCGCGCCCGCTGAATCCTGTCGGCCATGACCGCTACGCGCATCCGCTGCGGGGTGGCTGGCACGGGTTCGCTCGGCCAGCACCACGCCCGTATCTACTCGACCCTGCCCGGCGCCGAACTTGCTGGCATCTTCGAGCCGAATGACGCCCGCGCGGCCGAAATCTGCGCCAAGCACGGCTGCCGGCGCTTCGCCACCCTCGATGAGATGGCGGCCGCCTGCGACGCCGTGAGCGTCGTCGTCCCGACCAATCATCATGCCGCCGTCGCGCTGCCCTTGCTGGCCAAGGGCGTCCACCTCCTGATTGAGAAGCCGATCTGCGTCACCCTCGCGGAGGCCGCCCAGATCCTCGAGGCCGCCGCCAAGGCCGACCGCATCGTCCAGGTCGGACACATCGAGCACTACAACCCGGTGATGTCCTACCTCGAGCAGGCCGTCGTCGACGCCCGCTACATCACCGCCGAGCGTCTGGCTCCCTTCACGCCCCGTGGCACCGAGGTCGGCGTCGTGCTGGACCTGATGATCCATGATATCGGTATCGTCCTGCAGCTGGCCAATTCGCCCGTCGAGCGCATCGACGCTGTCGGCGTCTCGGTCGTCACGAAGACCGAGGATATCGCCAACGCCCGGATCGCGTTCAAGAACGGCTGCGTCGCCAACCTCAGCGCCAGCCGCGTCTCGCTGAAGAAGAACCGCGAGATCCGGGTCTTCCAGACCGGCGGCTACCTCTCTATCGACTTCATGGGCCAGAAGGGCCACACCGTGCGCGTCGACCCGACCGCCGAGGGCGGCTTTGCCAAGGAGGAGATTCCGATCGAGAAGGGTGAGCCCCTCGCCATCGAGCTCGCCTCGTTCACCGCGTGCGTCCGCGACCGCAGCCGACCGAAGGTCAGCGGCGAGCTGGGTCGTACCGCCCTCGAGGTCGCCATCCAGATCACCGAGCAGATCCGCGCCGGCATGGCGCGCCGATGAGCTCCTTCCCGGCCATCCCCGGCGCGTTCGACCGTCCTCGCTCCGGCGAGGTCGACGTCCTGGTCGTAGCCGGCGAGCACTCGGGGGACCAGCATGCGGCCAAGCTCGTAGCCGAACTGCGCGCCGCCCACCCGCGGCTGCGTATCGCGGCCTTCGGCGGCCCGTGCCTGCGCGAGGCCGGTGCCCAACTGCTGTTTGATATGACGGGTTTCTCCGCCGTCGGCATCGTCGAGATCCTGGCCGCCTACCCGTTCTACCGGAAACTCTTCGACCGCATGGTCGCCTGGACCCTGCGCTGGAAGCCCCGGCTCGTCATCCTGGTCGATTACCCCGGGCTTAACCTTCGGCTGGCCGATCGCCTGCGTCGCGGCGGCCTGTCCCGCGCCGGCGGCGGCGAGACGGCGGTGATCCAATACGTCAGCCCGCAGCTCTGGGCATGGAAACCCAAGCGCCGCTTCACCATGGCGCGGGATCTCGATGGCGTCGGGACGATCTTCCCCTTCGAGCCGGCGGTCTACGCCGACACCGGCCTGGACGCCCGTTTCGTCGGGCATCCCTTCGTCGAGGCCGGGCATGAGTCGCCGCTGCGCTACGAGGCGGAGGGCCCGGTCCTCCTGCTGCCGGGCAGCCGCCCCAAGCCGGTGCGGAAAATTTTCCCCGCGCTGGTCGAAGCCTTCGCCGGTTTCCGCCGTACGCACCCCGGACGACGCGCTTTGGTCCTGCACACCGGGGGCGAGGTCCATGCTGAGCTTTACCGCTTCTGCGCCGAGTACGGTGATGCCGCGAAGGGCATCGACCTGCGCCCGGTGTCCGAGGGGCCCGTCGGCGCGAGCGCCGCGCTCGTCAGTTCCGGCACGATGTCGCTCACGGTCGCCCTCGCGGGTATCCCGGGGGCGGTCGTGTATCGCGCGAACCCGTTGACCTGGGTCGTCGGCCGTCGCCTCATCGCTGGGCGGGTCGATCATCTGGGCATCGCCAATATCCTCCTCAAGCGGCCGGCCTGGCCGGAGTACCTGCAGTCGGCTTGCGAGCCGCGGGCGCTCGCCGTGCGACTCTCGGCCTGCGTCGACGACCCCGCCCTCCGGACCGCCGCCGCCGCGGATGCCGCGGAGCTTCGCGCCGGGCTCTCGGCGCGCGCCGGGGCGACGCCCGCCGAATGGGCGGCGACCTTCCTGCGTCCATGAGCGCTCCGCTGCGCATCGCCGTGCTCGGTTGCGGTTATGTCGGCGCGGAATTCGCGCGCCAGGCCCGGGCCGCCGGTCATGACGTCCTGGGCGTGGTGCGCAGCATCGACTCCCGCGACCGGCTCCGGGCCGAGGGCCTGGCGGCCGAGGCCTTTGATCTCTTCGCGGGTGATTGGTCCGCCTTGCCCGCCGCGTTCGACGTCGTCGTCTACGCCGCGAGCACGGGCGGCGGCGGCCCCGAGGCCTACGCCCTCGCCTACGACGTCGGCGTGAAGCGGGCGCTCGCCTGGGCCGCCGCGGTTGGCGCACAGACCTTCGTCTTCACCAGCTCCACCGGCGTGTATCGTCAGGATGACGGCCGTATCGTCGACGAAGAGAGCGTCGTTGGCGGTGCCCCGACCGCGGACGCGATCCTTGGTGGTGAGCGCGCGGTTTTGAATTCCGGTTTCGCCAAGGCCCGCGTGCTGCGTTTCGGCGGACTCTACGGTCCCGGTCGCCACCACCTCGTCGACCAGCTGCGTCGCGGCGAGCACGTCATCGGCGGACGCATCGATCACTACATCAATTACCTGCACCGCGATGATGCCGCGTCGGCGCTGCTCGCCGCACTCGTCGCTGGTCCGGACGGCGCACGCGTCTACAACGTCGGCGACGGCTGTCCCGTGACGAAGGAAGCGCTCGCGCGTTGGATCGCGGAACGCCTCGGCCAGCCGGCGCCGGTCTTTGATCCGTCGGCCCCGGCCGGGCCGCGTGTGGCCAAAGGCGGTCGGACGCAGCCGAGCCGTATCGTGGCAACGGGTCGAATCCGGGCCGAACTTGGCTGGAAGCCCGCTTTGGCGGATGTTTTCGCCGGATTGGCCCCTTTCCTGGGCTAAGTAATCCATAGGGCTGTTGCGGGCTCTTACCTCGTTAGCCATGAAACCGTAACAATCGCATGAGAGGATGCCTTCGCATTCGCACCATCTCATGAACCACCGCATCAAGCAGTTCCTCGTCGCCGCCGCTGTCCTAGGTAGCGCTCACACCGCGCTCGCCGCCGATCGCAATCCCGCCCTCGACATTCTCGTCAAGAAGGGACTCATCACCGCCGAGGAGCGCGCGCAAGCTCTCGAGACGGCGGCGATCTCCAAGCTCGCCGAAGGCCCCAAGAAGGCAGCTTGGTATGACACGCTGAAGATCGACGGTTACACCCAGGTCCGTCAGACCGAGCAGCTGAATGACGCCGCCAAGCTCATCGGCGGTCTTCCGGCCGACCGCTCTGTCGACCCCGTCCAGTCGATCGTTATTCGCCGCGCCCGTTTCAAGATCACGGGCGATATCGGCCGTGTGTCCCTCTATACCCAGTTCGATCTGGCGGCCAGCGTCGACTCCGGCACCTCCCGCAACTTTGGCCTCCAAACGCGCGACATCTACGCTGACATCGCCCTCGATGAAGCCAGGGAGCATCGCATCCGCGTCGGCGTCTCCAAGGTGCCTTACGGTTGGGTTAACCTCCAGTCCTCCCAGAACCGACTCGCCATCGAGCGTCCGGAAGCCCTCAACTCTGCGGTCGAAGGCGAACGCGACCAGGGCGTCTACTACATGTACGCCGACAAGGACAGCCGTGCCCTCTTCAAGAAGCACAACGCCGACGGCTTCAAAGGCTCGGGTGACTACGCGGTGTTCGCCGCCGGTTTCTTCGGTGGCACCGGCCTGAACAAGGCCGACAATAACGGCGAAGTCCACTCGCTGATCCGCTTCACTTACCCGTGGGTCACCGCCAGCGGCCAGATGTATGAAGCCGGCCTCGGCGGTTACGCGGGTCGCTTCATGGTCACCCCGACCTTGATCACCGGCGCCGGTACCCCTGCGGCAGCCACTGAGCGCCAGAAAACCGACGGCTTCAAGGATCGCCGCGCCTCCGCCCACTTCATCATGTTCCCGCAGCCTTGGGGCATCGAAGCCGAGTGGACCACCGGTCAGGGCCCTCAGCTGAACAACGCCCGCACGATCATCGACGAATGTTATCTCGAGGGCGGCTACATCCAGGCCAGCTACCGCTACCAGTATGGCGAAGGCTCCGAGCTCATCCCCTTCGTCCGCTGGAACTACTATGACGGCGCCCGCAAGTTCGGTACCAACGCCCATAAGATGGTCGTTAACGACCTGGACCTCGGTTTCGAGTGGCAGTGGCGCCCGGAGGTCGAGCTCTCGATGATGTACTCGCTCACGGGTGAGCGCACCAACGCCGCCGGCACCGCCATCGTCAAGGATGCCCGCCGCCTGGCTATCCAGCTCCAGTTCAACTACTAAGCCGATCTAAAGGTCGGGATATGCTTCGAGGGCCGGCAGGGATGCCGGCCCTCTTTGTTTGGCGGATTCGCCGACCAGCCCTGGCCTTGCGGTCTGGGCTGTTTCGTATCCATGCCAGGTCATGGCCGACCGCCTCACCGTCGCCCAGCGCAGCGCCCTGATAGCCAAGGTGCGGGCGCGGGGCAATGCGACCACCGAGCTGGCTTTGGCCCGGGTCCTCCGCGCCGAGGGCCTGATTGGTTGGCGACGTCAACGCCTCCTCACGGGGCGGGGCGGCGCGTGGAAGGTCCGCCCGGACTTCATCTTCCCTCGCCGGCGTTGGGCCGTCTTCGTCGATGGCTGCTTCTGGCATGGCTGCCCCCGGCACGGGACGCGGCCGAAGGGGCGCGCCGCCTTCTGGCGGCGGAAGTTCGTCGCCAGCCGGGCCCGCGACCGGCGCAACACCCGTCAGCCGCGGGCCGCCGGTTGGCGCGTGCTACGGCTGTGGGAGCATGAGCGGCGGGCCGCCTTCCGGCCGGCGCTCCTCCGTAAACTTCGCCGCTTCACGTCCGCTCCCGCCAACAAAAAACCCGGCCAGTCGGCCGGGTTTTCGGGGCGAAACCGCGGGGCGGCTCAGCGCGCGCGGTAGTTCGGAGAAGGGTTGTCGAACCCCTTCATGTCGGCCTTGAGGCGGGCGGTTTCCTCCTCGAGCGCGGCGAGCTTGGCCGTCGCTTCGGTCAGCTTGCCGTTGGCGTCGCGCAGGGCGAGGGAAGCCTGTGCAAGGTCGCCTTCGGCCTTCTTGGCCTTGGCCACGGCTTCGCGGAGGTCGGAGCCGTCGCGGAGCTTGGCGATCTCGGCGTTCACCTCGTTGAGGCGGGCGGCGGCTTCAGAGCGGGCCTTCTCGAGTTCGGCGATCTTGGTGGCGCCGGCCTTCAGGTCGGCCAGGGCTTGGGCCAGGTCATCGCTGGTCTTCTTCGTGCTGTCGACGGTGGCCTTGGCGGCGTCCTTGGCGGCGGCTTCGCCGGCGAGGGCGGCCTTGGCGCGGACTTCCGCCTCGAAGGTCTTGCGTTCGGCGGCGGCGACCTTGGCGCCGGAGGCGCGGATGGCGGCGAGGGAATCCTCCTTGGCCTTGACGACTTCCTGTTTGGCCAGGTCGGCGTCGTTGAAGGTCACGATCGTGACGCCGGCGAGGGCGGCGGCCACGAGGCTCAGGATGGTGGTGGTGGGATTCATGATTTTCGCCAGACTTTGGCCGAAAACCCCCGGGGGTCAAGCGCCTACGGGCTTCAGGAAAGGCGGTTCTTGTAGTCCGCGTAACCGAAGCGGCGGACCACTTCCGTCCGCCCGGTCGCCGGGTCGAAGCTGGCGATGGCGGGCAGAGGCACGCCGTTGAAGGTCGTGTTCTTGACGAAGGTATAATGGGACATGTCCAGGAACACGAGGCGCTGTCCGACCTGGAGGGGGGCGGCGAAGGAGTAGTCCCCGATCACGTCGCCCGCGAGGCAGGTGGCGCTACCAAGGCGGTAGGTGTGGGGCAGTTTGCCGGGTAGGTCCGCCCCGACGATGTCGGCCCGGTAAGGCATCTCCAAGGTGTCGGGCATGTGACAGGTCGCGGAGAGGTCGAGGATGGCGATGTCCACCCCGTTGTGGACCAGGTCGAGCACCGTGCCGACGAGCACGCCGGTGCCGATGCCGATGGCCTCGCCGGGTTCGAGGTAGACCTGGAGGTGCTCGCCCCAGCGCTGGCGGAAGCCCGTGATGATGCGGACGAGACGGTCGAGGTCATAGCCCGGACGGGTGATGTGGTGACCGCCGCCGAAGTTCACCCACTTCATCTGCGGGAGGAACTCGCCGAACTTCGCCTCGAAGGCCGCGACCGTCCGCTCGAGGACATCCGCGCCCTGCTGGCACATCGTGTGGAAGTGCAGGCCGTCGAGTCCGTCGAGGTCGGCCGGATCCTTGATCTCGGAACGGAGCGTGCCGAGGCGCGAGCCGGCCGCGCAGGGATTGTAGAGCTCGACGTCGACCTCGGCGTGCTCGGGGTTGACGCGCAGGCCGAAGGAGATTTTGCGCCCAGCGTCTCGGGCCGCGGCCCGGTGGCGCTTCCACTGCGAGGGTGAGTTGAAGGAGATGTGATCGGCGATGCGGAGCAGGTGCGCGAACTCCTCGTCCTTGAAGGCCGGCGAATACGCGTGCACCTCGCCGCCGAACTCCTCGCGGCCGAGCAGGGCCTCGTGCAGGCCCGAGGACGTGGTCCCCACGAGGTACTTCGAGACGAGCTTCGCCTCGCTGAACTGGGCGAAGCCCTTGAGCGCCAGGAGGACCTTGGCGCCCGAGCGGTCCATCACCGAGCGCAGGATGCGGAGGTTCTGTTCCAGCAGGCCGCGGTGCAGCACGTGGCAGGGGCTCGGGACCTGGGAAAGGTCGACCTTCGCGAAGGCATCGGTGAGGGCGTCGGACACGGGGGAAAAGTTGGCGGGCGCGGGACGGGGCGCAAATGAAAAGCCCGCCGGGTGGCGGGCTTCGTCGGGGGCCGGTCAGACGGCCAGTTCCTTCACGTGCCAGGGCAGGCCGCGCTTGTTCAGCTCGGCCATGAACGGGTCCGGATTCATCTCCTCCATGTTCCAGACGCCCGGGCGGGTCCACTGGCCCGAGGCGATCATCGCGCCGCCGATCGCCGCAGGGACGCCGGTGGTGTAGCTGATGGCCTGGGACTTCACCTCGGCGTAGCACTCCTGGTGGTCGCAGATGTTGTGGATGAAGACCTTGCGGGGCTTGCCGTCCTTGACGCCGGTGATCTCGCAGCCGATGCAGGTCTTGCCCTTGGTGCGCGGGCCCAGCGACGCGGGGTCGGGGAGCAGCGCCTTGAGGAACTGGATCGGGACGATCTTGTGACCCTGGAACTCGATCGGGTCGATGCGGGTCATGCCGACGTTCTCGAGCACGCGCAGGTGCGTCAGGTAGTTCTGCGAGAAGGTCATGAAGAAGCGGATGCGCTTCAGGCCCTTGATGTTGATCGCCAGGGACTCGAGCTCCTCATGGAAGAGCAGGTAGCTGTCTTTGGGGCCGATGCCGGGGTAATCGTACACCCATTTCAGGGACAGCGGGTCGGTCTCCTTCCACTCGCCCTGTTCCCAGTAGCGGCCGCGCTGCGTGATCTCGCGGATGTTGATCTCCGGGTTGAAGTTCGTGGCGAACGGGTAGCCATGGTCGCCTGCGTTGGCGTCCATGATGTCGATCGTTTCGATGGTATCGAAGAGGTGCTTCTGGGCGTACGCGCAGAAGACGTTGGTCACGCCGGGGTCGAAGCCGGAGCCGAGGAGGGCGGTGAGGCCGGCCTTCTGGAAGCGCTCGCGGTAGGCCCACTGCCAGGAGTACTCGAACTTCGCGAGGTGCGGCGGCTCGTAGTTGGCGGTGTCGACGTAGTGGATGCCGGCGTGGAGGCAGGCGTCCATCAGGGGGAGGTCCTGGTAGGGCAGGGCGACGTTGATGAGGAGGTCGGCGCCGAAGGACTTGATGAGCGCGACGGTGGCCTTGACGTCGTCGGCGTCGACGGCGGCGGTGCGGAGCGTGCGCCCGGTCGCCTGCTTCACGTCGGCGGCGATGGCCTTGCACTTGTTCTCGTTGCGCGAGGCCAGCATGATCTCCGAGAAATACTCGGTCAGCATGGCGCACTTGTGGGCGACGACGTTGCCCACGCCGCCCGCGCCAATGATCAGGACTTTTTTGCTCATAGGGTGAGGTTGATTTCTGTCCACAAGGGGGGAGGGGGGAAGCAAAAAGGATGCACAGGTCGGCCCCGTCCGGGTGACGTTCCAGCGACAGGGCTTCTCCGGCCGCCGGAGCGGCCTTCAAAGGCGTCCTTTTGGCTGGCGGGATGGACGGGACTCGAACCCGCGACCTCCTACGTGACAGGCAGGCGCTCTAACCAACTGAGC
>Ga0255108_1000018_pt1 | contig 56203 bp, 47 predicted proteins | sample Law_Miss_RepA_8h_FD_188469 | JGI IMG/M metagenome (GOLD analysis project Ga0255108, IMG submission 188469) | Freshwater microbial communities from St. Lawrence River, New York, United States - Law_Miss_RepA_8h | ecosystem: Environmental > Aquatic > Freshwater > River | place: USA: New York... | reverse complement strand
CCTCATGGACCCCGTGGTGTCAGGCGTGCATGCCGGGGTCCCCGGCATGCACGCCTGACACCACGGGGTCCATGAGGAGGTCGGCGGCTTCCGCGCCAAAGCGCCTGGTCATGAAAGCTTGCACCGTTTCCTCGGCGGACCCGCCGCGGGGGCGGAAGATTTCCGACAGGAAGCGGAGTTTGCCGCGCCAAGTAAGCAGATCGCCCTTGAACAGGGAGGAAGGCTTATTCGTCAGCGCGTGCAGTTTTCCTTTCGATAAGATGAAACGCTGGGCCGAAGCATGGTCCGCCTCCTGCAGGACCGCCCCCAGTCCATAGTGGTCAAGCAAGGCACGGTCGGCTTCCCCCTCGATTTGGAGCGTGTTGGGGCCCGTCTCGACGAGCCAGCCATCCTCGCGCACGGTCCGAATGGATCCACCTGGACGGGTCGAAGGCTCGATGACTTTCACCTGGGCCCCTTGCCTCACCATGGCATGGGCCACCGCCAGGCCGGCGGGACCGGCGCCCAAGATGATGGCATCCAGTTGCATGCTTCGATGACAACCCCTCACACGAAGGTTGGCAACCCTGCGTCCTTTGGTTTGGCTGGTTTCCTCGATGAAGCGTTTCCTGCTGCTCTTGGCGCCCCTCTGGGCATTCGCCGATACCGTGACCTTAACGGACGGTACTTTCTTGCGCGGGACAATTGAACGCGCGGCCGACGGCTATCTGGAAGTGAGCGTGCCCGCGCTCGGGGGCGCATCGCAAAAGATCGCCTTGGCGAAGGTCGAATCATTCCGGACCGAGGCGGCGGTCGCCGTCAGCATGGGTGGTGTGGTGCAGCGCGGCATCGCCGCTGCCGTCGCGGGCCGCGTGACTTCCTCCGGGGGCGTCGAAACATGCGAGCTGAACGGCAAGTTCGAGCTTTGGCGTGAGCCGGCGCTACGGCCCGTGGAACGGCGCGGGCATCGTCAGTGGACGATGCAAGCGGACTTCGACCTTTCGGGCCGCTCGGGGGCGACGCAAGGCAGTGGCATCAGCGCCGGTTTCCAGGCGAAGGGCGTCCGTGAAGTCGATACGTTGCTGGCGGGCATCCGCATCGTCCGCGCCCAGGCCGGCACGCAGACCTCCGCCGACGACTTGCACGTCAACCTCGCTTACGAGACCAACCCCACGAATATCGTCTTCTGGTACGCTCGCACCGATAGCGGTTACGACAACGCGCGACTCGTCGATTTCTTCTCGGTCAATGCCGCTGGGCTTGGCTTGCGGCTCTACACGGATGGAGCCGGCAAGCTCGATGCCCGCGTAGGTCTGGCGCATCGTACGGAGCGTTATGCGACGGCGGGACTGGCCAATCTCGCCACTCCTTCGGCGGACTTGGGCTTGGTGCTGAGCCGGGAGTTGGGCTGGGCCGCCTTGGACTCCTCCATTTCGATTGTGCCTTCCTTCCAGAAGTCGGGGGACTTCTACATTCGGCATGAGTCCTCGATCAACCTGCTGCGGGGACCTCGGCCACTTTCCCTTCGCTTAGGCCTTTCCAATGACTTTCGGTCTAAACCTCAGGCTGGGCAGGTGAAGCTAGACACAGCCTACTTTGCCCGCCTTACCTATGCTTGGAAATGAGCAGGGCTGTTTTGCTGGTAATTAAGCAGAACTGACTAAAATTAAGCAATACCCCTTGTGAATGGTTGCCTGTTGAAGCGTGGCACAAGGGGTGCTTTTCAGTACGTGCAACCCATCGCTTTCCAATCCCCCAATCCATGAGTACCAACCCAGCCCGCCGCAACGCCATCGAGGCGATTGCCTCTCAGCCTCGCCTTCAGGGCAGCTTCGACTTCCGCAACGAGAAGATCGACCTGATCTACGGCCAGAATGTTTTCTCCCTCGATAAGATGGAAAAGCGCCTTCCGAAGGACGTCTTCAAGTCCCTCAAGGCCAATATCGAGTCCGGCACCAAGTTGGATGCCGCCTCGGCCGATGTCGTCGCCGCCGCCATCAAGGATTGGGCGCTCGAGCGTGGTGCGACGCACTACGCGCACGTCTTCTACCCGCTGACCGGCTTCACCGCCGAAAAGCACGACACCTTCTTCGAGCCCAACGGTAACGGCACGCTCGCCCAGTTCTCGGGAAAGGCGCTCATCCAGGCTGAGCCCGATGCGTCTTCCTTCCCGAACGGCGGTCTCCGCTCCACCTTCGAAGCCCGTGGTTACACGGCTTGGGACGTGACCTCCCCGGCTTACATCTTCGACACCGAAAACGGCTCCACGCTCTGCATCCCGACCGCTTTCGTGTCGTGGAAGGGCGAGGCCCTCGACAAGAAGACCCCGCTGCTCCGCTCGATGGCTGCCGTCAACAAGGCCGCTACCCGCGTCCTCGCGCTCTTCGGCAAGAAGCACGGCTTCATCTCCGCCTCTTGCGGCCCCGAGCAGGAATACTTCCTCATCGATTCCCGCCTCTTCCATCTCCGTCCCGACCTCTACACCTGCGGTCGCTCCCTCTTCGGCGCCAAGCCGGCCAAGGGGCAGGAGTTCGAAGACCAGTACTTCGGCACCATCCCTGATCGCGTGCTCGCCTGCATGATGGAAACCGAGCGCGAGTGCTTCAAACTCGGGATCCCGATCAAGACCCGCCACAACGAAGTCGCTCCGGCCCAGTACGAAGTGGCCCCGATCTACGAATCCGCTAACGTCGCCCACGACCACCAGATGCTCACGATGACGCTGCTCCGCCGCGTCGCCACCAAGCATGGTTTCGTCTGCCTGCTCGCCGAAAAGCCCTTCGCGGGCGTCAACGGTTCGGGTAAGCACGTCAACTGGTCCATCGGTGGTGCCGGCGTCGGCAACCTCCTCGAGCCCGGCCACAACCCGCACGAGAACGCCCAGTTCCTGACCTTCTGCTCCGCCGTCGTCCGCGCCGTCGATCTGCACCAAGGCCTGCTCCGCGCTTCCGTCGCTTCCGCCGGTAACGATCACCGCCTCGGCGCCAACGAAGCTCCGCCCGCCATCATCTCGATCTACCTCGGCGACATGCTCAACGAAGTCATCGAGCAGGTGAAGAAGAGCGGTTCGGCTTCGACCTCCCGCAAGGGTGGTCACATGACCCTCGGCGTCGACACGCTGCCCGTCCTCCCGAAGGACGCCGGCGACCGCAATCGCACCAGCCCGTTTGCCTTCACCGGCAACAAGTTCGAGTTCCGCGCCGTCGGTTCCGCCTTCTCGGTGGCTGGCCCGCTCACGGTCCTCAACACGATCATGGCTGACTCCCTCGACAAGCTCGCCGACGAACTCGCCGAAGAGATCAAGGCCAAGAAGGGTGACTTCAACGCCGCCCTCCAGGTCGTCCTGAAGAACATCCTCTCGAAGCATGGCCGCGTGATCTTCAACGGCAATGGTTACTCCGAAGAGTGGCACAAGGAAGCCGCCAAGCGTGGCCTCAAGAACCTCCGCACGACCCCCGACGCGCTCCCCGAGATCGTCTCCAAGTCTTCGATCGAGGTCTTCGAACGCCAAGGCGTCCTCTCCAAGGCCGAGCTCGAGTCCCGTGAAGAGATCTACACGCACTCCTACGTGTTGGCCATCAACACCGAGTCCAAGCTCGTCTCGGAAATCGCCAAGACCCTCCTCCTGCCGGCGGCCCTCAAGTATGCCGCTGACCTGACCCCGGTCGAGAAGACCAAGTCCGGCGGCAAACTCCGCAAGGAAGTCATCGGCCTCGCCGACGAACTCGCCGCGGCGATCGACGCCCTCGACGCCGCCCGCGACGTCACGAAGTCCGACACGCACGCCCAGGCCAAGCACTCCTGCGATAAGGTTCTCCCGGCCATGCTCAAGGTCCGCACCGCCGCCGACGCGCTCGAAGAGATCGTCGCCGACGAGTACTGGCCGCTGCCGTCCTACCAAGAGCTGCTGTTCCTCCGCTAAGCTTCACCGCTTGGTGCGCTCAAGGGCCGAACCTCCGGGTTCGGCCCTTTTTGTTGTCCCGCCTCCGTGGGCCGCCCGGAAAGCAAAAAGGCCCGACGTCGAGACGTCAGGCCTTTGGAGCAGGTGCTAAGGGCGAGCCTTAGGCGTTATCCCACTTCTTGCGGAGGTAGCTGTTGAAGTTCTTGACCTTCGTCTTGCGACGACGGCGCTCGCAGGGCTTTTCATAGCCACGCTTCGCACGGGCGTCCTTGATGACGCCTTCGCGGTCGATCTTCTTCTTGAGGCGGCGGAGAGCCTTGTCGATGGTCTCGCCCTTGCGGATCTTGATTTCTACAGACATGTTGGCAGTTGGAGGGTCGAGGCAACAGGGGGGCGGGGGGTTCGTCAATCCATAAACCACCTTTTAAATCTCCATCGAAACCGTGAATAACTCGGCCCCAAACGGGGTGATAGACGCTTGCGGGAGGGGGTAGGCGGGGCAATCGTTCGGGACAACCCCTCGATGTACCTCAAGGAAATCGTCGCCAACGGATTTAAAAGCTTCGCCGACCGGACTCGCATCGAGCTCCGTCCCGGCGTCACGGCTGTCGTCGGCCCCAACGGCTGCGGCAAGTCCAACATCGTCGACGCCATCCGTTGGGTGCTCGGCGAGCAGAGCGCCAAGTCCCTCCGCGGGACGAGCATGCAGGACGTCATCTTCTCGGGGACGGACCGCCGCAAGCCCCTGCCGCAGTGCGAGGTCGAATTGATCTTCGCCGATTGCGAAAAGGAACTGGGGACGGCCTTCGCCGAAGTGTCGGTCATGCGCCGCATCTATCGCGAAGGCACCAGCGACTATTTCCTCAACGGCAAGCCGGCCCGCCTCAAGGACATCCAGCGCCTCTTTATGGACACCGGCATCGGCCGCATGTCCTACTCGTTCATGGTGCAGGGCCAGATCGACCAGATCCTCTCCGCCAATCCCGCCGAGCGCCGCTACCTGTTCGAAGAGGCTGCCGGCATCACCCGCTACAAATCGCAGCGCAAGGAAGCGCTGAACAAACTCGCCGGCGTCGACGCCAACTTGGCCCGCGTGACCGACGTCATCGGCGAAGTGGGTCGCCAGATCGCGACGTTGCGGCGGCAGGCCGCCAAGGCCCTGCGCTATCGCCGCCTCCGCCATCGCTACACGCACCTCGACCTGGCTTGGCAGTCCAAGCAGTTCCTCGACCGCAAGACCCAGATCGAGCGCCTCGAGGTCGACGCCGCCGCCTGTCGCGGGGAAGTCGCCACCTTGTCCGACGACCTGCGCACCCGTGAGGCCGCGTTGGCTTCGACCCGTGCGTTGCGCCTCGAACTGGCCGAACGCGTGCAGCAGTCGCAGCAGGCTCTTTTTGACCTGCGCACCGCGCGCGAAAACGCGGAAGCCTCGGCCCGGACCGCCGACCTGCGTTCGGAAGATCTGACCGCCCGGCTCGTCGAAGTCCGCCGGGAAGCGGCGGAAGCCGAGCAGGCCATCGTCGAATACGTGGCCCGCTTGCAGGGCACCTCCGACGTCAAGTCGGCCGCCGCCGGTGACGTCACCGCCGCCGATGCGACCTTCCGGGAGAAGACCGCGGAAGTGGACCAGTCGTTGCGCCAATTGCTGGACGCGGAAAATCGCCTGCGCCGCGCCCGTCAGGATATCCTGATCGCCGAAGGTGAGATGACGCGGGCGCGCGCCGATGTCACCAACCTCGAAGTCGATCTGCGCGGTTACCAGCAGCGCCACGTCGATCTTTCGGCCTCGCTGACGCAGGCCAAGGCCGAGCGCGAAGGCCTCGAACGCCGCGCGCAGGAAAGCGCCACCGTCGTCACCACCCGCCATGCGGAACTGCAGGCCGCCCGCGCCAACGAACAGGCCGGCGCGGAAAAGGCCAAGGCTCTCCTGGGCGAATTCCGCGCCTTGCAACAGACGATTTCCGAGCAGGATCGCCAAGTCGCCAAGCTGTCCGCGCAATTGGGTCTGCTGGAGCAGATGCAGTCGCGCCTCGAAGGTTTCTCGGATGCCGCCAAGGCCGTCCTGCGGGGTGAGTTCGCCGAAAGCATGCCCGCCGGCAAGGCCGCGGCGCTGGCCGACCTCGTCACCGTAACCGACACCGCCATCGCGGGTCCCCTCGAAAGCATCTTGGGCGCCGCTTCCGAAGCGGTCGCCTTGGAGAGCGCCGAATTCCTGCCCGGCATCGTCGCCAAACTCGGCGAACGCCAGCTCGGGCGCGCGGTCTTCCAGGTCGAAGCGCCGCCGGCGGCCCGTAACGGTTCCGCCGCCCCCGCTTGGTTGCGCGCCGCCGGTACCGCCGTCGCCCCGAAGTCTCCGGCTCATGCCCGCTTGGTCGCTAACCTCTTCGACGGATGCTACGTCTGCGACAGCCTCGGGGATTTCCTGGGCTGGTGGCGCGCCAATCCAGGTTTCGAATTCTTCCTCGTCGCCACGACCGAGGGTGACCTCGTCGATCGCCGCGGCTTGGTCTTCGCGGGCCGCCCGCGGAAGGCTTCGACCGGCGCCGGTTCCAGCGTGTTTTCGCGTGAAAGCGAAATCCGCGCGGTCCGCGCCAAATTGGAGGCCGAGAACGACAAGCTCACCACGCTGAACGAACAGGCCCTCGGGTTGCAGGCTTCCATCGACACCCACGAAGTCGAAGTCACCAATCTCCGCGGCGCCACGCAGCTCGCCGCTCAGGAACTTTCCGTCGCGCAGGCCGATGAGCGTTCCGCGCGTTCGACCTTGGTCACCGCCGATGACCGGATCAACCGCGAGCAGCGCCAGTTGAACGAAATCGAGACGTCGAAGGCCGAGGCCTTGCTGCGCCGCGATCGCGCCCAGGAAACCCTGACCACCAAGGACACGCAGGTGGCGACCCTCCGGCAGGCAATCACCGACGGCGAGAAGGACGTGGAAGTCCGCCGCGCTGAAGCCGAGTTGCGCCGGAATTCCTTGGGCGAAGTCCGCCTCACCTTGGCCGAACAGCGCCAGCGCCTGGAATTGGTCGGTCGCGAGGTCTCGGATTTGGAGTCCCGCCGGGCCGAGGCCGCCAACCGCCTTGCGGCCCGCCGACAGGAAGGTCAAAGCAACGAACGTTTAATCGCCGACCTGAAGGCGCAAGGCGAGGCCGCGCGCGCGACCTCCGTCCGCTTGGCCTCCGAGATTGAAGTTTCCGCCACCGAGTTGACCGCCTTGCGCGAGGAATTGGCGCAGAAGGACGGCCTCCTCGAAAGCGAGGACAAGGTCCTCTCCGTCGACCGCGAGCGCCTCCGCGAGAGGGATGCCCGCCTCAAGTCGCTGGAAGTGAACCTCGCGGAGCAGACCTCGCAGTGCGGCTTCATCGTCGAGAAGGTCCAAGCCGACCACCAGCTCGACGTCGCGACGGTCGATTGGCGCACCCAACTTTGGCTGTCGGAGGGTGAACCTGAAGGCGCCGCCGGTTTCGGTGACCTCGAGGAAACCGAAGAGGAGGGCAGCCGCTCCGCGCGTGCCGCCGTCGTGCGCCGCGGGGAACCGACCGAAGAGGATTTGGCCGCGTTGGCCGCGACGGACTGGCCGCCGTTGGTGCGGGAAATCGCCGAACTCCGTGACCGCATGGCCGGCATGGGCTCCGTCAACCTCGTCGCGGTCGAGGAATACTCCTCCCTGCGCGATCGCCACGACTTCCTGACCAAACAGAGCGATGACCTTTGGAAGGCGAAGGAGGAGCTCACCAAGGCGATCGACGAGCTCAACCAGACCTCGCTCAAGCTCTTCACGGACACCTTCGAGCAGGTCCGGAAGAACTTCAAATTCACCTTTGAACGTCTCTTCGTGGGGGGGGCGGCGGACCTCACCATGGTTCAGGCCGAGGATCCGCTGGAAAGCGGCATCGAAATCGTGGCCCAGCCCCCGGGGACCAAGCTCAAGGGCATTTCCCTGCTTTCCGGTGGCCAGCGCACGATGACAGCCGTGGCCTTGCTCTTCGCCATCTACATGGTGAAGCCTTCCCCGCTGTGCGTGCTCGATGAGCTCGATGCGCCGTTGGACGACGCCAATGTCGGCCGCTTCACGGACATCATCCGCGAGTTCACCCGTTTTTCCCAGTTTGTCGTGATTACCCACAATAAGCGCACCGTTTCGGCGGCCGACGCCATCTTCGGGGCGACGATGCAGGAAAAGGGCGTGACCCGTCTCTTCTCGATGCGTTTCAACAAGGAGCGGGACGAGGCGGAACCGACCTCGCCGGGGGCCGGTTTTACGATGGCCCGCTGAGGTCGCTTGCATTGGCCCGTATTCCTCCTAAAGTCGGGGGCGTATGAGACGTATCCTCGCCGTGCTTTGCTTCGCGCCGGCCATGATGCTGGCGGCCGTTTCCTTCCAGGTCGACGGGAAGGACATCAACCGCGCCCAGCCTGGTGCCGGTACCGCCGACATGTTATCCCGCGTCATGCCGGCCGTCGTCAGCATCCGGACGGCCGCCACGATCCCCCCGGATTATCTGCGGCGCCTGAAGACCCGCATCGCGCCCGACGACCTCAAGTCGAATACCAAGACCGACCCCAAGACCGGCGAAGTGCAGATGTTCGTCGGGTTGGGCTCCGGCACGATCATCAATCCCGACGGCTATATCATCACCAACCGGCACGTGGTCATGATGCCTGACAACACGGTCGCCAAGCTGGCCTATGTCACGCTGTCGGATCGCCGTGAATTCAAGGCCCGCGTGCTCGCGGTGGATGACAAGACCGACATCGCCATCGTCAAGGTCGAGGAGCGCAACCTCCCGTTTGCGCGGCTCGCGGACAGCGATAAAGCCCGCGTCGGCGACCCGGTCTACGCGATCGGCAACCCCCTAGGCGTCGGGATGTCCGTCTCTTCGGGTATCGTTTCCGCCTTGGGCCGCTCGGGTTTGGGCCTGAATTACGAGGATTTCATCCAAACCGACGCCGCCATCAATCATGGCAATTCGGGCGGCCCGCTGGTTGATTTCGAAGGGCGCATCGTCGGCATGAACACCATGATTCGCACGGATGGCCGCGGCGAAGGGAACATCGGCATCGGTTTCTCGATTCCTTCCAATTTAATGCTGAGCATCGCGCTGGATCTCGCGAACTCGGGCAAGGTCGTCCGGGGTTTCGTCGGTCTTTTCGGTGAAGACCTCCCCGTGGAAGAATCCGCCAAGCTCACGCAGGCTCGGAACGGCGCCGTGCGCATCACGGAAGTGACGGCGGATTCCCCCGCGTCTCGGGGCGGCTTGCGCAAAGATGACGTCATCGTGGCGATCAACAACAAGCCGTTTGAGAATTGGAACGAACTGCGCCTCACCATCGCCAAGCGCCGGCCGGGCGACGTCATCCTGATGTCCATCATCCGCAAAGGGCAGGGGTCCTTGGTGCGCATCTCCGTTGCCGAGCGGCCCGCCGGAAGTTGAATCATGGGGTTGTTGAGCACCGTTCGTGATGTCGCGGGAGGTCGGTTGCCGCCGGCTACGCGTTTCGCGGTACTCTGCGGATTCGGCGTCTTCGTCGTCGGACTCCTGATCTTCAAGCCGGTGTCTGGCGGGGCTCCGGCAGCCCAGCCCTTGACCGCCGGTACGGTTCTGCTTCCGCCCGGGAATGCCTTGGCCGAGACCCAGGCCTTATTGGACCCTTCCGCCGCCTATTTGCCGGCCGGGTCCCCCAAGTCGCCCTTGGCCGCGGTGGACGATGTCCAGGTGGACGACTCCCCCTTGGCGGGCTTCGACCCTATCCTACGCTTTGCCCCCGGTAAGCCGGTCGATTTGACCCTCGAATCCGAGAAGCCTGTCGCCCTCGTGCCGTATGCCGCCGTTCCCCTAAATCAGTGGGAACCCTTTAGTACCCTTGGTAGCGCCAATTTGACTCAACGAGCGATCGACCCGCGTAGCTTTTATTACGACGTTTCCGACGTTGGTGGGGCTAAAAAGTCCATTTTGAAGGGTAAAGTTACAAATATAAGTATTAAAAATGAAAAAAATGGGGCTAAAAGTGATAAAAACGCCCCACTCTTGTCCTCTTTGGAGCTGATTATCGGTATCGACTCCTTGGGTTTGCAGGCGCCCGCCCAAATTGTGCGATCTTCGGGGAATGCGGCCGTAGATGCGGCCGTGGTATCCTGGTCCAGCCAGGTCCCCTGGGCTAAGCGCCTCCCCCCGGGGTCGTATCGGGTAACCGTGGGTCCTTGAACGGGGAAACCGCCCTGTAAAAGGGTTGCAAAAATCCTCTTGACGATGGGTTGGGCGGTGGTCATTCAAACCCTCCCTTCACGTTCCCAATCAACGTCGACGGTTCGCCCCTGTAGCTCAGTTGGTAGAGCGCGTCCTTGGTAAGGACGAGGTCGCTGGTTCAAATCCAGTCGGGGGCTCCACCACTTCCACACCAGAACAATAGCAAAACAACCTCCTCACCACACAAAACCATGGCCAAAGAGAAGTTCAATCGTACCAAGCCTCACGTGAATGTCGGCACCATCGGTCACATCGACCATGGCAAGTCCACCACGACCGCGGCCATCGTCGCCGTTCAGGCCCGCAAGGGTCTGGCTGAGACCAAGTCCTACGCCGAAATCACCAAGGGTGGTACGGTCCGTGACGCCACCAAGACCGTGACCATCGCTGCCTCGCACGTTGAGTACGAGTCCACCAACCGTCACTACGCCCACGTCGACTGCCCGGGCCACGCCGACTTCGTCAAGAACATGATCACCGGTGCTGCCCAGATGGACGGCGCCATCCTGGTCGTCTCCGCCGCTGACGGCGTCATGCCCCAGACCAAGGAGCACATCCTCCTCGCCCGCCAGGTCGGCGTGCCGAAGATCGTTGTCTGGCTCAATAAGGTCGACCTCTCCGAGCCCGACCTCATCGACCTCGTTGAAATGGAAGTCCGCGACCTCCTCAACAAGTACCAGTACGACGGCGACAACGCCAAGATCGTCCGTGGCTCCGCCACCGCCGCTCTCGACGCGACGCCCGAAGGCGAGCAGGCCATCCAGAACCTCCTGGACGCTCTCGACTCCGAAATCCCTGAGCCGAAGCGCGAAACCGACAAGCCTTTCATGATGTCCGTCGAAGACGTCTTCTCCATCACCGGTCGCGGCACCGTCGCCACCGGTCGTATCGAGCGTGGCGTGGTCAAGGTCGGCGAAGAAATCGAAGTCGTCGGTATGCGCGACACCATCAAGACCACCGTCACCGGCGTCGAAATGTTCCGCAAGGAGCTCGACCAAGGCCAGGCTGGCGACAACGTCGGTCTCCTCCTCCGTGGCGTCGAAAAGAGCCAGGTCGAGCGTGGCCAGGTGCTCGCCAAGACCGGCAGCATCAAGCCGCACACCCAGGGTAAGGCCCAGATCTACGTCCTCAAGCAGGACGAAGGTGGCCGCCACACCTCCTTCACGAACAACTATCGCCCGCAGTTCTTCTTCGGTACCTGCGACGTCACCGGCACCGTCATCCTCCCTGAGGGTGTCGAAATGGTGATGCCTGGCGACAACGTCACCATCACGATCGACCTCCAGAAGCCGGTCGCGATGGAAAAGGGCCAGCGCTTCGCTCTCCGCGAAGGTGGTAAGACCATCGGCGCCGGCCAGATTCTTGACATCATCAAGTAATCAACCGCCGGAAGGCCTGACTACGGTGCCGTGGTTCCCTAAAAAGGAGCCCGGCATTTGTCACTTTCTAACAACCAGCACAGGACGGTAGCTCAATTGGCAGAGTAGCGGTCTCCAAAACCGTTGGTTGGGGGTTCGACTCCCCCCCGTCCTGCCACCTTCCACTTCAAACTCCTTCACCCACACCCATGTTCGGCCGCCTCCGCACTTTCTGGAACGAGACCCTCACCGAGGTCTTCGTCAAGGCAACATGGCCGTCGCCGAAGGAGCTCGTGGATTCCACCCTCGTCGTGATCGCGGCGGTCGCCCTCCTGGGCGCCGTCGTTTTCCTCTGCGATTTTTCCCTTTCCAATTTCGTGCAGTTCGCGACCCAACTGGTCCGCTAAGTCCCCATGTCGAACACCTCTTCCGATTTCCGCTGGTACACGCTCCAGACCCTCTCGAACAACGAGAGCAAGGTGAAGCGCACCCTTGACCGCACCATCAAGGAAGAGGAGATGGGAGACTTCGTCGCCGAGATCCTGATGCCCGTCAAGACGGTGAAGGATTTCCGCAACGGCAAGAAGCGCGAAAGCGAGATGAAGCTGTACCCATCGTACCTCTTCGTCCGCGCCCGTCTCTTCGACGACGAAGGCAGCCTCCTCGAAGGCCCTTGGAATTTCCTCAAGAAGACCGATGGCGTCATCGGCCTCATCGGCGGCATGAATCCGGTCCCGCTCCGCCAGGAAGAGATCAATACGATCATCCAGCAGATGGCGGATGCGGCCGACAAGGTCGTTCCGAAGGTCAGCTTCCACGTCGGTGAACGCGTCAAGATCACCGATGGTCCTTTCGCCAATCTCTCCGGTAACATCGACACCATCGACGCCGACCGCGGCCGTCTCCAGGTCTCGGTGGATATCTTCGGTCGTTTGGCGCCCGTCGAGCTCGAGTTCTGGCAGGTCGAACGCGACGACCGCGAATAATCCCTCTTTCAACTAAACCCACTCATTCTACACAACCATGGCTAAGAAAGTCGTCGGCGAAATCAGGCTCCAGCTCCCCGCAGGTGCCGCTAACCCTGCTCCTCCTGTCGGCCCCGCTCTGGGTGCCAAGGGCGTCAACATCATGGCGTTCTGTAAGGAGTTCAATGCCAAGACCAAGGACCAGGCTGGCATGATCCTGCCGGTCATCATCTCCGTCTACCAGGATAAGTCCTTCACGTTCATCCTGAAGTCCCCGCCCGCTTCCGTCCTCCTCAAGAAGGCCGCGAAGATCGAGAGCGGTGCCGCCGTGCCGAACCGCGATAAGGTCGGCAAGGTCACCAAGAAGCAGCTCCTCGAAATCGTCGAGCTGAAGAAGAAGGACCTCAACGCCATCAACCCCGAGAACGCCGCCCGCATGATCGCCGGCACGGCTCGCTCGATGGGCATCGAAGTCGTCGGTTAATTTTCACCCAAACCTAAACCCAACTACCCACTGCATCCCGCAGGAGACCAAAAGTCGCTATGAGCAAAAAACCCAGCAAGCGCTACCGCGCCGCCCAACAGGTCGCCGACCTGAAGGCCAAGTATGACGTCAACCAGGCCGCCGAGATCATCAAGAAGATGCCCGGCACCAAGTTCGACGAAACCGTGGAGATCTCCGCCTTCTTGGGCGTCGACCCCAAGCAGTCGGACCAGATGGTCCGCGGCACCGTCTCCCTCCCGAATGGTTCGGGTAAGAAGATCAAGGTCCTCGCCTTTACCGAAAACGCCGCCGAAGCCCTCGCCGCTGGCGCTGACTACGCCGGCCTCGCCGACCTGATCGCCAAGGTCAACGGCGGCTTCCTCGACTTCGACGTCGCCATCTCGACCACCTCCGCGATGAAGGACGTCCGTCAGGTCGCCCGCGTCCTCGGTCCGAAGGGCCTCATGCCGAACCCCAAGTCCGGCACCGTTTCCGACGACATCCCGAAGACCATCAAGGAAGTCAAGGCAGGCCGCGTTGAGTTCAAGATGGACAAGACCGGCAACATCGTGGTCGTCGTCGGCAAGAAGTCCTTCACTGCTCAGCAGCTCTCCGAGAACGCCGCCGTGGCCCTCGCCGCCCTCGTCAAGGCCCAGCCCGCTGGCTTCGCCGGCGGTCGCTTCATCAAGTCCCTCACCCTCAGCGCCTCGATGAGCCCCGGCGTGAACATCGACCTCAAGCCCTACTCGGCTGCCGTCGTCGCCTAATCACCCAACCCTCACCGAAAGCACACGAACATGCGCGCTGAAAAACAATTCCTCGTCGACGAAGTGGCCGCCCAGTTGGCCACCTCGAACTACCTCCTGATCGCCAACTTCACCGGTGTCACCGTCGAAGACGCGACCAAGGTGCGTACCCAGCTCCGTGAACACGGCGCCGAGTACCACGTCGTGAAGAACAGCATCCTCACGATCGCCGCCAAGCAGGCGAACCTCCCCGACTTCTCGCAGCAGCTCGTCGGCCATACGGCCCTCGTGACCGGCGGCAAGAACCCCACGGGCGTCGCCAAGGTCCTCGTCACCTTCTTCAAGGACTTCTCCAAGCTCGAAGTGAAGGCCGGCGTCCTGGACTCCAAGATCCTCACCAAGGCGGAAGTCGAAGCGCTCTCCAAGCTGCCTTCCCTCGACGGCATCCGCGCCCAGCTCCTCTCGCTGCTCTCGACCCCGGCTTCCTCGCTCGTCCGCCTCTTGGACGCGAAGCGCCAGAAGGACGAGACGGCCGCCTAAGACCCTTTCCCCGCAAACGCTGGTCCATGTGGATCAGTGGGCGCGGGGGGAAACCCAAAACCAAAAACCAACACACATCCAAAGAATACCGGTTAGGGGCCTCGTGCTCTCAATTGTCCTCTCGTAGGACGCTAACCGTTCAAGGAACCAAAGTACCATGAGCAACATCACCAAAGAACAAGTCATCGAGTTTTTGAGCGCCCAGAGCGTCCTCGAAATCGCCGGCCTCGTTAAGGAACTCGAAACCAAGTGGGGCGTTTCCGCCGCCGCTCCGGTCGCCGTCGCCGTCGCTGGTGCCGCCGCCGCCGCTCCTGCCGAAGAGAAGACCACCTTCGACATCATCCTCAAGGCCAAGGGTGCTACCCCGATCAACGTCATTAAGGAAGTCCGCGCCATCACCGGCCTGGGCCTCAAGGAAGCCAAGGACCTGGTCGACGGCGCTCCGAAGCCCGTCAAGGAAGGCGTCTCCAAGGACGAAGCCAAGGACATCGAAGCCAAGCTCAAGGCCGCCGGTGCCGAGGTCGAAGTCAAGTAACCTTACCTACGCGCATTAGCGCGTTCCGCCAAGCGGGGAGGGGAGTGGCCCTCCAGGGTCACCCCCTCTCCCTCTTGTTTTCCCCCGGCCGCCTGAACCGTCCCCTTCAGGCAAACACCACACCAGCCACTCTCGAGAATCCTCCACGTCATGTCGCAAGCTCGCAATAACTTCGGTAAACTCAGCGAAGTCATTCCTCCGCCGAACCTCATCGAGAACCAGATTTTCTCGTTCAATGATTTTCTGCAGTTGGACACGAACGCCCCTGCCCGCAACAACCTCGGTCTCGAGGCGGTCTTCCGCGAGGCCTTCCCGGTCGAGAGCAACAACGGCAACTTCCGTCTCGAGTACCTCGAGTACGCTTTGGTCCTCCCCAAGTCCACCGAGCTCGAGTGCATCCGCGAAGGCACGACCTACGCGATTTCCGTGATGCTGAAGCTGCGCCTCCGCGAAAAGGGCGCCTTCAAGGACGAAGAAATCCTCATGGGCGAAGTCCCCATGATCACCGATCGCGGTTCCTTCATCGTCAACGGCGCCGAGCGCGTCGTCGTCTCCCAGCTGCACCGCAGCCCGGGCATCTGCTTCGAAGAATCGGCCCACACGAGCGGCAAGACCCTCCACGCTTTCCGCATCATCCCCGACCGTGGCACCTGGATCGAAGTCCAGTTCGACCAGAACGATCTCCTCTGGGTCTACCTCGACCGCCGTCGCCGTCGCCGCAAGTTCCTCGTCACGACCTTGCTCCGCGCCTTCGGTTACAAGGACGACAAGGACATCCTCGGCCTCTTCTACAAGTCCCGCGACCTGACCGCCAAGGCGGCCCTCGATCTCGAACCCGAAGAACTCGCCCACCTCGTCTACGCCGACCCGATCGTCGACGTCGAGACCGGCAAGGTCGTCGCCAAGCAGTACGACAAGCTTTCCCGCGAAACGCTCAAGGAAATCCACAAGCAGCTGCCGAAGCAGAAGTTTGGCGTGTTCGACACGAGCTTCGATGAAGGCGCGGTCATCCTTTCCCTCCGTAAGGACATCGGTTCCGTCCGCAACGAAGAGGAAGCCCTCAAGGAAATCTTCCGCAAGCTCCGTCCCGGCGAGCCCGTCAACGTCAAGAGCGCCCGTGCGCACATGCAGCGTCTCTTCCAGGATGCGCTCCGTTACGACCTGGGTCGCGTCGGCCGTTACAAGCTGAACCAGAAGCTCGGCCTCGAGGTCTCCCTCGACACGCGCACGATCACCCCTGAGGACATCGTGGAAGCCACCAAGCTCCTTTGCCGCCAGCGTTCCTCCGAAGCCAAGAGCGACGACATCGATCACCTCGGTAGCCGCCGCGTCCGCAATGTCGGCGAACTCCTTGCGAACCAGTGCCGCGCCGGCCTCAAGAACGTCATCAAGACCGTCAAGGCCCGTATCAACGAGTACGACCAGAGCGTCGACTCCATCACCCCGCAGAAGCTCGTCAACCCGAAGCCTTTCGGCAATTCGATCCGCGAGTTCTTCGCGCGCAGCCAGCTGTCCCAGTTGATGGACCAAATCAACCCGCTCGCCGAGCTGACGCACAAGCGTCGTCTCTCCGCCCTCGGGCCTGGTGGTCTCAACCGCGACCGCGCCGGCTTCGAAGTCCGCGACGTCCATCCTTCGCACTACGGCCGCATCTGCCCGATCGAGACCCCGGAAGGTCCGAACATCGGTTTGATCAACTCCCTCTCCACCTACTCGCGCATCAACGAGTTCGGCTTCATCGAAGCCCCGTACCGCAAGGTCGTGCGCGGCAAGGTCACCGACAAGGTCGAGTTCATGACGGCCGACCAGGAAGAAAAGTTCAAGGTCGCCCAGGCCAACTCCGAGCTCGACGACTCCAGCCGCCTCAAGGGCAAGGTCACCGTCCGTTCTCGCGACGACATTCTCGAAGTCGATCCGGAAGACGTCGATTACATGGATGTCTCCCCGCAGCAGGTTGTCTCGGTCGCTGCCGCCCTCATCCCTTTCCTGGAGCATGACGACGCGAACCGCGCACTCATGGGTTCTAACATGCAGCGTCAAGGCGTGCCGCTCGTTATCACCGAAGCTCCTTACGTCGGTACCGGCCTCGAACGCCGCGTGGCCATCGACTCCAAGACGGTCGTCGTCTCCGAAGGCCCCGGCATCGTGGCCGCCGCTGACGCCCGTCGCATCATCGTGACGAAGGACGGCGAAGTGCCCCCGAATTCCCTCGAGAACAAGAAGTTCAAGACCGAGGCGGCCAAGGGCGTCTATGTTTACGACCTCCGCAAGTTCCTGAAGACCAATTCCTCGACCTGCTTCAACCAGCGTCCGCTGGTTCGTCGCGGCGACAAGATCAAGGCGGGCGATATCATCGCCGATGGCGCCGCCACCGATAAGGGCGAACTCGCCCTCGGTCGCAACGTCCTCGTCGGCTTCATGCCATGGAACGGTTACAACTTCGAAGACGCGATCCTCCTCTCCGAGCGCATGCTCAAGGATGACGTGTTCACCTCGATCCACATCGAAGAATTCGAAGTCACCGCCCGCGACACCAAGCTCGGGCCGGAACAGATCACGCGCGACATCCCGAACCTCGGTGAAGAAGCGCTCCGCAACCTCAACCGCGACGGCGTCATCCGCATCGGTGCCGAGGTGAAGCCGGACGACATCCTCGTCGGGAAGATCACCCCGAAGTCCGAAGGCGACCTCGCTCCGGAAGAGAAGCTCCTCCGCGCCATCTTCGGCGAAAAGGCCCGCGACGTGAAGGACACCTCCCTCCGCGTGCCGTCCGGCATCTCCGGCATCATCATGGACGTGAAGGTTTCTTCGCGCACCGACAAGGATGACGGCCGCCTCTCCCCGAACGACCAGCGTCGTGCCCTCAAGAAGGTCAACGAAGAGTACCGCACCGCCGATTCCCGCCTCCGCGAGGAAATGACGGAATCCCTCTCGAACATCCTCCTCGGCGAAAAGATCCCGCTGGACGTCAAGAATTCCGAAACCGGCGAAGCCATCATCCCGGCCAACCGCAAGATCACCAAGACGCTGCTGCGTCGCCTGGCCTCCGTCTCCCGCACCATCGAGATGAACGATTCGCCGGTGAAGCAGAAGATTCGTCAGATCGTCGACGGCTACCATCGCCGCTTCGACGAACTCGAACAGGAGCGCGCCCGCAAGGTCGAAGCCATCGAACAAGGCATCGACGAGGGCGGCGCCATCAAGAACGTCAAGGTCTACATCGCCACGAAGCGCAAGATCCAGGTCGGCGATAAGATGGCCGGTCGTCACGGCAATAAGGGCGTCGTAGCCCGCATCGTCCCGGTTGAAGACATGCCCTTCCTCGCGGACGGCACCCCGGTCGACATCTGCCTCAACCCGCTCGGCGTGCCTTCGCGCATGAACGTCGGTCAGGTTCTCGAAACGCACCTCGGTTGGGCTTGTTCCAAGCTCGGCCTCAAGGTCGCCACCCCGATCTTCGACGGCATCCCTGAGCAGAAGATCCGCGAATACCTCAAGCAGGCTGGTCTGCCGGAAACCGGCAAGGCCATGCTGACCAACGGTCACACCGGCGAAGCCTTCGACCAAGACGTCGTCGTCGGCTACATCTACATGATGAAGCTGAACCACTTGGTCGCGGACAAGATCCACGCCCGCGCCACCGGTCCGTATAGCCTCATTACCCAGCAGCCGCTCGGCGGTAAGGCCCAGTACGGCGGTCAGCGTTTCGGCGAAATGGAAGTGTGGGCCCTCGAAGCGTACGGCGCCGCCTACACGCTCCAGGAACTCCTCACCGTCAAGTCCGACGACGTCGCCGGCCGCACCAAGATCTACGAACAGCTCGTCAAGGGCGACAACACCCTCGTCAGCGGCACCCCGCAGTCCTTCAACGTTCTGATGAAGGAAATGCAGGCCCTCTGCTTGGATGTCCGCCTCGGCTCCACCACCACGCCTGAACGCAGCTAATCCGCCCCGCGAACCACGACTAAATCCTTACAGACATGATTCATCCGGAGCACACCCCCGAGTTCACCCCCAACGAAGCCAAGGAACAGTCCTTCGACTTCGTCTCCATCTCGATCGCCTCGCCCGAGGAGATCGTGGCTTGGACGGGCGAACAGTTCCTCGACGAGCTCGACGAACACGGCAATCGCAAGGTCAAGGGCCTCAAGGAAGTTAAGAGCCCTGAGACCATCAACTACCGTTCCTTCAAGCCCGAGCCCAACGGCCTCTTCTGTCAGCGCATCTTCGGTCCGGTGCGCGACTACGAGTGCTACTGCGGCAAGTACAAGAAGGTGAAGTACAAGGACGTCGTCTGCGACAAGTGCGGCGTCGAAGTCACCGTTTCCCGCGTCCGTCGCGAACGCATGGGTTACATCCGGATGGCGATTCCGGTCTCCCACATCTGGTTCCTGAAGAGCATGCCCAGCCGCCTGTCGCTGATGCTCGACATGACCACCCGTCAGCTGGAGCAGGTCATCTACTACCAGAAGTACCTGGTCGTCGACCCGGGCCAGACCGGCATGCAGGAAAAGGAACTCCTCGACGAGGAAAGCTACCGCCGCGCCGTCGAACAGCATGGTCCCGACGCCTTCAAGGCCCGCATGGGTGCGGAAGCCCTCCAACAGCTTCTGAAGAAGATGGATCTCGCCGCGACCGTCGAAGGTCTCCGCGACCAGCTCCGCTCCACGCGCTCCAAGCAGATCAAGAAGAAGGTCGCCCGCCGCATGAAGATCATCCAGGGCTTCCTGGCTTCCGGCAAGCGTCCGGAGCACATGATCCTGACGATCCTCCCGGTGATCCCGCCGGACCTCCGTCCGCTCGTGCCGCTCGAAGGCGGTCGCTTTGCGACCTCCGACTTGAACGACCTCTACCGTCGCGTCATCAACCGCAACAACCGCCTCAAGCAGCTCATCCAGATGAAGACGCCCGACGTCATCATCCACAATGAAATGCGCATGCTGCAGGAAGCGGTGGACGCCCTCCTCGACAACGGTCGTCACGGCAAGCCCGTCAAGGATCGCGATCGTCAGCTCAAGTCCATCAGCGACATGCTGAAGGGCAAGCACGGCCGTTTCCGTCAGAACTTGCTCGGTAAGCGCGTCGACTACTCGGGTCGTTCGGTCATCGTCATCGGTCCGGAGCTCAAGCTCAACCAGTGCGGTCTCCCGAAGAAGATGGCGCTCGTCCTCTTCGAGCCGTTCATCATCCGTCGCCTCAAGGACCTGGGCCTCGCCCACACCGTCCGCGGCGCCCGCAAGCACATCGAGCAGAAGAAGCCCGAAGTCTGGGACATCCTGGAGGAAGTGACCCGTGGTCACCCGGTCTTCCTGAACCGCGCCCCGACGCTCCACCGTCTCTCGATCCAGGCTTTCGAGCCCGTCCTCATCGAAGGCGACGCGATCCGCCTGCACCCGCTCGTGTGTACCGCTTACAACGCGGACTTCGACGGTGACCAAATGGCCGTGCACGTCCCGCTGTCCTTGGAAGCCATCATGGAGTGCAAGCTCCTGATGATGTCCACGAACAACATCTTCTCGCCTTCGAGCGGTAAGCCGATCCTCACGCCGTCGCAGGACATCGTGCTGGGTTCGTACTACCTCACCCTCGAACCCGCGAACAAGCCCGCCGCCGCAACCCACCTTCCGGTGATCGGGTCCGTCGACGAGGCCAACTACGCCGAAGCCGAAGGGGCGCTGCACTTCCATGACTGGGTGCGCTACGCCAACCCTGACTTCGGTCGCGACACCGTCCACGGTGACAAGACCTCCCGCACGATCGTGACGACCCTCGGTCGCATCATCTTCAACACGATCTGGCCCACCGAACTCGGCTTCTTCAACGAAACCGTGAAGAAGGGGCAGCTCGGTGACCTCATCCTGAAGACGTACAAGTCCGTCGGCCGCGAGGCTTCGATTCCGGTCTTGGACGCCCTCAAGGACACGGGTTTCCGCATCGCCACCCGCGCCGGCATCTCGATCGGCGTCAGCGACATGATCTACCCGAAGGAGAAGGACGATGTCGTCAAGCAGGCGACCGCCAAGGTCCGCGAATTCCAGCGCCAGAACGAAGCCGGTACAATCACCAACGACGAACGCCGTAACAAGGTCGTCGATACCTGGTCCGGTGCGACGAACACGATCGCCCAGTCGGTGTACAACACGCTTTCGGAATCCGCGAAGGTGGCTGGCGTCCGCAAGGGTGACCCGCGCAACACGCACCGCATGATCATCAACCCGGTGTACGCCATGATGGATTCCGGCGCCCGTGGTAACAAGGCCCAGGTCAAGCAGCTTTGCGGCGCCCGTGGCCTCATGGCCAAGCCTTCCGGCGAAATCATCGAACGCCCGATCTTGTCTTCGTTCCGCGAAGGCCTCTCGGTCCTCGAGTACTTCATCTCGACGCACGGCGCCCGTAAGGGTCTGTCCGACACCGCGCTGAAGACCGCTGACGCCGGTTACATGACCCGTAAGCTCTGTGACGTGGCCATGGATGTGATCGTCACCGACGACCATAACCTCTCCTCCGGCACCGAAGTCATCACCCTCGGTGATGCCGCCATCGGTCGCCACCTCTCGATTGACGTCCTCAATCCTTCCGGTGCCGCCAAGGCCTTGGCCAAGGCCGACACCGCCCTCACCGAGGAGCTGGTGGCCAAGTTGCGCGACGCCGGCGTGGATCGCGTGGCCGTCCGCATGCCGAACGGCGTCTGGAAGAACACCATCTATGACGGTGACGAAATCCTCGTCCCCCTCGCCGACCGCATCGTGGGTCGCTGCCCGTCCGACGACGTCTTCAACCCGCTGAATCCTTCGGAAATCATCGTCCGCTCGGGCGAACTGATCACCGAAGACATCGCGAAGCAGATCGAAAAGGTCGGCCTCGACCGCGTCAAGGTCCTCTCGCCGCTCACCCATATGATGGTGAACGCCATCCCGCCGAAGTCCTACGGCCTCGATCCTTCCACGGGTCGCATCGTCGAGCGCGGCACGGCGGTCGGCATCATCGCCGCCCAGTCCATCGGTGAGCCCGGCACCCAGTTGACCATGCGTACGTTCCACATCGGTGGCGTCGCTCAGCTCAAGACTCCTGAAATCAAGGCCAAGAACGCCGGCCGCGTGCAGTTCGTCGACCTCAACACGGTCGAACTGAAGGACGCCTTCGTCGCCGTCAACGGCACCGGTTCCATCCGCGTCCTCAACGAAGCCAACCAGTCGCTCGAAGAATACCGCATCCTCGCCGGTACCGTCATCAACGTGAAGGACGGCAAGAACGTGAAGAAGGACGAGCTCATCGCCGCTTGGGATCCGAACAACACCTCGATCCTCGCGAACAGCGCCGGTCGCATCCGTCTCTTGGACATGATCTCGGGCGTGACCTACAATGAAGAACGCGACCCGTCCAACAACGCGTTCTACAAGTCCGTCATCGAACACTCCGACGAACAGAATCCCCAGATCCAGATCGTCGACGCCCAGGGCGCCAACCTCGGGACGTTCTCCATCCCGGCCGGCGCCCGCGTCCTCGTGGACGAAGGTGACGTCGTCGCCCAGGGTAGCGAACTCGCGAAGATTCCCCGCCAGGCGGCCAAGACCCAGGACATCACCGCCGGTCTCCCCCGCATTTCCGAGCTCTTCGAAGCCCGTCCGCCGAAGGACGCCGCCGAGATCGCCAAGATCGATGGGGAAGTCGAATTCCAGCCCTCGATCCGCGGCAAGAAGCGCCTCGTCATCAAGGACTCCATCGGTCGCGAAGAGGAGCACCTCATCCCGCACGGCAAGCACATCATCGTCGCCGCTGGCGAAAAGGTGAAGCAGGGCCAGTGCCTGACCGAAGGGGCCGTCGATCCGCACGACATCCTCGACATCTTGGGCCAGTCCCGCGTCCAGGACTACCTCATCACCGAAATTCAAAAGGTGTACCGTTCGCAGGGCGTCGTCATCAACGACAAGCACATCGAAATCATCGTCTCGCGTATGCTCCGTAAGGTTCGCATCTCCGAGCCGGGCGACTCCGATTACCTCTGGGGCGAGCAGGTCGACCGCAGCACCCTGGCGGAAGTCAACCGCTCCATCCACGAGCGCGGTGGCCAAATCGCCGAGTACGAGCCGATCCTCCTGGGTATCACCAAGGCATCCTTGGAGACCGAATCCTTCATCTCGGCCGCTTCCTTCCAAGAAACGACCCGCGTCCTCACCGACGCTGCGACGATGGCCAAGCGCGACTTGCTGACGGGCTTCAAGGAGAACGTCATCATGGGTCACTTGGTGCCGGCCGGTACTGGTTTGCCCCTCTACCGCCGCATCAAGGTAAGTCCTACGGTAGAGTCTGCGGGGGCCTAATTAGTCTTAAGTCGATATATATAAACAACTTAAATGACCTCATCACCTTCTAGGGTGGTGGGGTCTTTTTTTACCTATTCGACTCAACTGGGGTGGTTTGGGGGTTGAAGCACTGCGAACCTTGGGCTTATTTTTAAGCCCACTCCCCGCTAACCCTATGCCTAAGGTCCGCTTCCTTGTTGCCGCTGCGCTTCTCTCCACGTCCGTTTGTGCGCATGCCGCCAATCTTTTCCCGACGTCTCCACTGATCCAGGTCGGAGATGACCTCGATATCCTTTTCGACTCCGCGGTCGCTTTGGAAGTCACCGACAACCTTTACTCGGCCGCGACCAAGACCGCGTCGACTTCATGGACGGTGACGCCGGGCTTGACGCTCGAGTACGGCAAGGACTCGCCCCTGGCGCTGACCCTTTCCGCCAAGCGCGGCTACGTTTACTTCAACAAGTCCAGCTTGGCCTCCCTGGAGGATTCCCGCGACAACCTGAGCGGTAATCTGCGCTACGCCCCGGGCGGCCCCCTTACCGTCACGCTGGATTCCTCCTACCGCGTGACGGCCCGTAACGACGAGCTCGCGGCTCAAGGTATCGACAGCGTCCTCCTTGGTGCGACCTTGGTCCGCCAGTCCAACTACAGCCATAACGTGGACGTCGGTTACCAGCTGACCGAGCGTACCAAGGTGAATGTGGGCTTCATCAATACCTACAACCACTACCTGAACCCGACGAAGCTTCGTTTCCCTTACAGTGACACGGCGAATCCAGACTATGCTACCCGAAAGCTCGATCCACTCTGGGATACCATCAACAACAACACCAATTCCCTGACCGAGCTGAACACCAAGAGCATCCCGGTCAGCGTTGATTATCAAGCCCCCGGCGAAAAGATCACCTACGGCTTCAAGTACCAGCACGACATCACCGATTACACGGCCGCTCCCTATTACTCCTTGGCACCGACGGATAACGTCGGTGGACCTACTCCCTACGTCTTGGGAGCCCGTCCAGCCCTTCCCGCGCAGCAGCTCGTGAAGGACTTCTACGGCCTCACCGCCAAGGGCCAAGCGACCGAGTCCGGTAAACTCAATGTGACGGCCAAGGTTGGTTATGCGGTCTCCAAGACCGACGCTCAGCCCAGCTCGGGCGACCCTTCCTATTCCGTGACCCTGTCCCATACGTTGACCGAGATGATCACGCAGACGCTGACCTTCTCGCGCGATACGACCGCTTCCTCGGCCGGCGGCGTCACGGCTTCGAAGACCTACACGTACGGAGCTAACTTCAACGCCGCCACGGACCTGACGCTCAATCTCTCCGTCACCAAGAGCGATGTGCTGTCGGGCACGACGGGCGTCGATACCATGGTCTACACCTTGGGTGCCGACTATAAGTATAATTCCCACCTCAGCCTTCAGGCTGGGTATAATCTGACGGATTCCAAGATTCCAGCCGCCCCCTCGGCTAACTTCCAAGCCAATACCTTCACGCTTTCGGCTGCTTTCCGCTACTAAGGCGAAAGCCCCAAGGCTAGCACTAGGGCGGACGGTCTGATTGACCGACCGCCCTTTTTCATGCATCTTTACCCCATGTCTCTCGGATCAAAGTTCTTTGGGCTCTTGGGCCTCATGGTCCTCGCTTCCGTGTCGCTCTTCGCCGCGGATAAGGAAGAGACCCTGCAGGTGGGTAAGCCGCGCGCCGAAGAGCCCGCCAAGCCCGCCGACCCCGCCAAGCCCACCGAAGTGACGACGAAGTCCAGCTATTGCCTGCGGGCCCGGGACTTCATTCGCGTCGGCGTCATCAACGAGGCGGACACGCTCATCGAGCGCCGCATCAACCCCGATGGCACCATCGACATTCCTTTCCTCAAGACCCTCGTCCCCATCGCCGGTCTGACCATCACCGAAGCACAGGCTGAAATCACCAAGCGCTTCCGCCGTTACTTCAAGGAACCGCAGGTCGTCATCACCATCGTAAATTACGCCGAGCGCCGCGTCTATGTCTCGGGCTACGTGGGCAAGCCCGGCCCCGTGAATATCCCTCCCGAAGAGAACCTCACTCTGGGTAAGGCGCTCTCCATGGCCGGTGGCATCCTGGCCCGCGGCCGCCGTTCCGATGTCGCCATCAAACGCACGCGCGACGGCAAGCTCGTGACCATCGTCAAAGACGTCCGGAAGATCGACTCCGGCGATGAACCTGACTTCGTCCTCGAGGACGACGATGCCATCTACGTCGACGACAGCAAATTCTGAACCCCATGGCCGAAAAAACCCAGAAGCCTGAGGATGATCAGGATGACTCCGCCGCGCGCGGCCGTGGCTACGGTAGCTATGGCAACTACGGCAACTATGGCGGCAACTACGGCGGCGGGTATGGTGCCGGCTATGGTCAGGGTGGCTACGGACGTTACGGCGTGAAAGAGGGCGGCAATCCGCTCTACGCCTACATCGCGATGCTGCGGGAGCGCTTCTGGTGGCTCATCCTGGCCGTCCTCGTGGGTGTGACCATCGCCCTTGTCCTGACTTACCAGACGATGCCGGAATATCGCGCGGTCGGCAAGCTCCGCGTTTTCCGCATGGCCCCCGATGTCACGGCGAACAACACCGCGGCGAACAACAACTTCAACATCACGACCAACGACGACTTCTATACGGCCGTCGAATCGATGCGCAGCACGGGCATCATCGAAAGCGTTTCGCGCCAGCTCACCATCGACGAGAAGAAGCGGGTCATCGAGCCCTACCAGCAAGGGAACATCTTCAGCGGTCCGCTCTCCGAGCAGGAAGTCTTTGGCCGCCAGCGCGCCATCAACCCCCTGAAGTCGACCTTCGTGGTCACCGTCGAGTTCACCCACCCGAACCGTGATTTGGCCCGGCAGGTGGCCGGGATCTTCTGCAAGGCCATCCAAAAGAACAGCGAAGACGAGCGCCTCACCATCACCAACCCGTTGGTGGAAAAACTGCGCAGCGAGATCGACCTGATCGAGGAACGCCTCCGGAAGCTGTCCGACAAGCGGAGCGACCTCATCAAGACCCAGAAGTTGCTCTCCATCGCCAAGGACACCACGACCTTGAACACCGAGCGCGGCGTGCTCGTCCGGAATCGCGAAGATGCCCGCAAGCAGATCGATGAACTGGAGATCATCTGGAAGCTGATCCTGGAGTATAAGACGGCCGGGAAGGACGCCTATGACATCGCCCAGGTTCGCACGGATGAGCGCGTCGCCGCGCTTGGCCCCAAGGTGACCGAACTCCGGGTGCTGGTCAGCACCATGGAGAAGAAGTATACGGACGAGCATCCGACGCTCATCCAGACGCGGGCCCAGCTCGACCAGACCCAGAAGGAGTTGACCCAAGCGGTCGCCAACTCGGTCAACCGCATCCAGGCTTCGGTCCAGAATGCCCGTTCCAGTTACGACGCCATCGTCGCCAACCTCGAGCGCAAGGACGACGAGATCTATCGGCTCCAGGCCGCCAACAACGAGCTCGAGCGCGTCGACAAGGAAATCCGCGGTCAGGAGGAGTTCCTCGCCCGGCAGAAGCAGAATTACGAAGAGCAGAAGCTGCGTTCGTCGACCTCGGGCACCAGCACCTCGATCAAGATCCAGGAGATGCCCTCCGTGGCCGATCGCCCGGTGAACAAGAACTACTACATGAACGCCTTGACCGGCATGGGACTCGGTCTGCTGGTGGGCTTTGGCCTCATCGTCTTGATGGGTTCCTTCGACGACCGGGTGAAGTCCGCGAAGGACGTGGAGATGGGCCTGGGCCTGCCTTTGCTCGGCACCGTACCCAAGGTCACCGAGGCGGTGGGTCCCGATCGGGCGCTCTTGGCCCGCCAGGATAAGGACAAGGTCGCGACCGAGGCTGTCCGCGCGATCTACTCCGCGATGAAGGTCAGTCCCGCCACGGCGAACAGCCGCGTCTTCCTGGTGACCTCGACCCGCCCGGGCGAAGGTAAGACCTTCGTCGTCACCAATCTGGCGCTCAGCTTCGCCCAGCACGCGGAGCGCGTGCTCGTCATCGATGCGGACTTGCGCCTGCCCAACGTCGGCCCCTCCCTCGGTTTTTCCGGTGATGGTGGCGTGAGCCGTTGGTTCAACGGGGAGATGACCTTGGACGAGGCGATCGTGCGCGACGTGGCGCCCGGCCTGGATGTCCTGCCGGTCGGCATGAGTTGCCGCAACCCGACGCAGGTCATCAACAACCCCAAATTCCTCGCCATGTTGGACGAGATGAAGACCCGTTACGACCGCATCTTCATCGACTCGCCGCCGATCGGGGCGGTCTCCGATGCCTTGCACCTCGTTCCGAAGGTCGACGGCGTCATCTACGTGGTCCGCTTCAACCTCGTCCACATGCGGAACGCCGGCTCCTGCCTGGGTCGTTTGGCCGAGACCGGCGTGCCGATCCTGGGGGCGGTCCTGAACCGCATGTCCATCCGGATGGCCTCCGTGTACACGGACTCCTACGACCCCGCCAACAAGAAGTATTATATTGATAGCGAAGGTTCGGACTCGTCCGGCTGAGCCCCGCCCGTTTCAATCCGGAGGTCGTCCCCCCTATGCGTCGCTTCCTTCCCCTGGTTTTGGCCTTTGTCTGCGTCGGCTGCGAAACCGTCCCGGGCACGGGCCGGACGCAGCTCAATTTCGTCAGCAACTCCGAGGTCGCCAGCATGGCGGCGGGCGAGTTCGCCAAGATGAAGAAGTTGCCCAACGATCCGCGTCTTGCCCAGATTCGCCGGATCGGACTCAACATCGTGGCGGTGGCGCGCAAGGAGGACAAGCAGGGCGTGCTCCCGCCCGCGAATCAATGGCAGTTCGCCGTCATCGACGATAAATCACCCAACGCTTTCGCCATGCCCGGCGGTAAGATCGGTTTCAACGTCGGCATGTTCCCTTACGCCAGCACCGACGACGACATCGCGGTCATCCTCGGTCATGAAGTGGCCCACGTCCTCTGCCAGCATAGCAGCGAGCGGATTTCACAAGGCCTGCTGGTCCAGTTGGGGGCGGTCGCCGTCGACGAAGCCACCAAGAAGAAGTCGGCCCAGACCCGGCAGGCTTGGATGGCGGGTTTCGGCCTCGGCAGCCAGTTCGGGCTCCTCCTGCCGTTCAGCCGTGCGCATGAATCGGAGTCCGATCGCCTCGGTCTCATCTTCATGGCTCGGGCCGGTTACAACCCGGAAGCCGCCCCGGCTTTCTGGCAGCGTTTCGCCAAGGCGGGAGGCGCGAAACCGCCGGAGTTCTTTTCGACGCACCCCGCGGACGACACCCGCGTGCGCCAGCTCCAGGCTTGGATGCCTGAAGCGAAGGCGCAGGCTCCGAAGAAGCCCTAAGCGGAGTTAGCGGCCAGCTCCGCGGACGGGGCAGGACAGGTAAACGCCGCGCGGATCGTTCAGCGAGCGGATCGCCTTCAACGTTTCGGCGTGGCTCTTCAGGAAGAGGAGGGCGGGGTCCTTCGACTGCGTCCGCGCGAAGAGCGGCATCCCGTCGCCGTCGTCGGAGAGCAGCGTTTGCAGGATGTTTTCGCGGCCCGAGTGCAGGGCCGGAATCTGGATGATTTCGGCCTCCTTGATCTTCGCGAGCTCTTTGGCTTCGCTGATGGCATCACGGAGGCCCCCGAACTTATCGACCAGGCCGTTCTTGCGGGCGTTGAGGCCCAGCCAGACGCGCCCTTGCGCGATTTCATGGACGCCGTCGCGCTCCATCTTGCGGCCTTCGCCGACGACCTTGAGGAAGTCTTCATAGACGCCGTCCACGGAAGCCTGCACGACGGCCATCTCTTCCGGGGTCGCGGCGTGGTCCATATCGAAGAGGTTGGCGTAGCGATTGGTCTTAACGCCGTCGATGCCGAGGTTCACTTTTTGGGCGAGTTGCTGGTAGTTGAAGTGGAGGCCGAATACGCCGATGGAGCCGGTGATCGTCGAAGGGTCCGCGATGATGACGGAGCCGCGGGCGGCGATGTAGTAGCCGCCGCTGGCCGCGAGGTCGCCCATGGAGACGACGACGGGGATGCCTTTGTTGCGGAGCAGCCCGACCTCCCGGGCGATGATGTCGCTGGCGAAAGCCGAGCCCCCGGGGCTATTCACCCGGAGGACGACGGCCCGGAGCCGCGGGTCGGCGCGGAGTTCCCGCAGGTCGCGCGCCAAGCGGTCGCCCCCGATCTCGCCGAGGCCGCCCCAGCCATCGACGATGTCGCCTTCGGCGTAGACGATGGCGATGCGTTCGCCGCGGTGTGGGAGCCGCACCTTGTGGGCGTATTTGCCCAAGGAAACCTGGCGGAAGGACGTCCCCGATTCATCGGAGCCCGCGCCGACCTTGCGCAGCTCGGTGATCAGTTGGTCGCGTTGCAGGACGCCATCGATCAGCTTCAGGGCCTTGGCCTTTTCGGCGTTGTAGATGCCCGCTTCGTCGGCGGCGCGGCGGAGCGAGTCGATCGTCACCTTGCGGGAGAGCGCGATGTCCGTCAGCAAGCGGTTCCAGACGCCATTGAGCAGGAGTTCCGTCTGTTCGCGGGCCGGCGCGCTCATCTTGTCGCCGATGAACGGTTCGACGGCCGACTTGTATTTGCCGACCTTGGTGACCTGGACGCCGACGCCAAGCAGCTTCAGCGTTTCCCCGTAATACATGTTATAGGAGGCCAGGCCCTTGAGTTCGACTTCGCTCGCCGGGTGCATGTAAACCTTGTCCGCGGCGCTGGTCAGGTAGTACTCGCGCTGGGAAGAGTTCTCGACCCAGCCGATGACCGGCTTCTTGCTTTCCTTGAATTTGATGATGGCCTGCCGGAGCTCGCCGAGCTGCACGATGCCCGCTTCGATTTCCCCGGCGATCAAGAGGCCGGTGACGTTGTTGTCCTTGGCCGCGAGGTCGATGGCTTCCAACGCGCGGAGGAGGTCGACTTGCGGCATCGGGCTACCGCCGAGGAACGAGGTCAACCCCGGCGTGCCATGCTCGGGCGTATCGTTGATCGCCAGGCCGTTGCCGATGACGAGCATCGTTTTGGGTTTCAGGAGGACGGGCGTGGATTCAGGTTGGCTTCCGCTGGAACTGACCAGTCCGACCATGAGCACGAACAGCAGGAAGCAAAGCCCGAGGCCGGCGAGGAAGGTGCCGAGGGTGGAGGCGAGGACGGACTTGAAAAATTCTTTCATGGGATGAGGTGGCGCGGGGGCGGGTGAATTTGCCCATCACTGTGCCTGCCTGCTCATGTTTCGCCAATCCAAAGTCGCCATTTCGTCACCCCTTTCCGCTGGTTTCCGTCACTGGGGCGGGCTACCATTTCGAAATGTCAGAAACTACTCATGAACAGCCCGGTGCGGTGACCGCCCGCAAGGCGCTGGCCATCAACCTCGATCGGTCCGCCTACGGGGTCTTCGCGGAGATCGGCGCCGGGCAGGAGGTCGTTCGGCATTTCTTCAAGGCCGGCGGCGCCTCCGGGACGGTCGCCAAGAGCATGTCGGCGTATGATATGCGGGTCAGCGACGCGATCTATGGTCACCCGAAGCGCTACGTCTCGCGCGAACGCCTCGAGCAGATGATGGGTCACGAGTATGGACTCCTGGTCGATCGGCTGGCTTCCGAGCGCGGCGCCCAGACGCGTTTCTTTGCCTTCGCGGATACCGTGGCCACGACGCCGCATGACGGCAAAGGGCAGGGACACTCCTGGATGGGCATGCGCTTCCAGTCGGAACCAGGGGCGGAACCAAGCGATGTCATCCTCCACCTGCGGCTGTGGGATCGCGATGCCGGTCGTCAGCAGGACGCGCTCGGCATGGTGGGCGTGAACCTGGTCCATGCGGCCCTGCACCGCCGCGCCTCCATCGATGAATTCGTGCAGGCCATCATCGAGGACGTCGGGGCGGGCCGCGTGGAGGTCGATTTCGCCCATTTCAGCGGGCCCGGCTTCCGCGACTTCGATAACCGTACGGCCTTGGTCCGGTTGGTCCGCCTCGGCCTCACGGATGCGGTGCTGTTCGATGAGCGCGGCCTCCCGGCGGTGGCGGGGGAGTTTTTCTACAAGAAGTCCGTGCTTGTCGCCCGTGGCACCTTCCGGCCGCTCTCGCTCGTCAATGAAGACATGATCAGCTGCGCCCAGCAGGCGCAACCGCCGGGCGCGGATACCGTGACGCTCTATGAGATGTGCGTCGGGCAGGAGAACGCCACGGAGGCGGAGATCGTCGCCCGCATCGGTCTGGTGGCCGCGGTCGGTCGCCCGTTGCTCGTGACCCGTCATCGCGGTTGGTATCGTCTCCCGGCCTATTTCCGTCTGCACACCACGGGCGACGTGACGTTGATCGCGGGCATGAACAACCTGGTGGACCTCTTCAATCCCGCCCACTACTCCCATCTCGAAGGCGGCGTGCTCGAAGCTTGCGGCCGCCTGTTCAAGGATGGCGTGAAGGTGATGGTTTATCCGATGCGCGGCGACCAGTTGCGGCGTTTGATTGCGGACCCGGTGGCGTGCCTGGTCTGCTTCCCCGAGACCTATCAAGTCGCCTTGGACGCGGTGGTCACGGCCGCCGACGTGCAGGTTCGGCCCAAGGTCGCTGGCCTGTTTGAGCACCTGCGCAATAACGGCTTCCTCGTCCCGATCACGGGGGCCAGTCCGGCGGCCTTGGCTTGCCAGCCGCGGACCTTGGCCGAGCGCATCCGCCAAGGTTACGAAGGCTGGGAAAAGGAAGTCCCGCCGGCCGTCGCCGCGGAAATCAAACGTTCGAAACTTTGGGTTTCCTGAGTCAATCGTGCGCCTGAGGTTGCAGGCTCGCGGGAAGCCCGCACGGTAGTCGGCTTCATGGCGCCCTTGCCGTCATCCTTGCCCGCCGGGTCCGACACCGAACTCTCCTTGTCGGTGGAGCGCGCCTATCGTGAGGTCGTCGTCGTCGATCGGCTGGGGGCCCTCTGGTCGCTGATCTTGGCGAAGTGCTTCCTGGCGCAATGGGCGATCGACAAGTTCGTCATGCCGATCAGCGGCCTGCGCTACATCTGGGCGTTGACCTTGACCATGGCGGTCATCGCCACCGTGCTTTACCTCCGGGCCCACCGTGCGCGGTTCGCGCTCTTCCCGCACCAGTTCCGGGTGAGCTCAGCCATCTTGGCCGGCCTCCTGGTCGCCCAAGGGTTTCTGCTCTACGCCCACTTCTCCCTTGGCCACCTTTCCGCGGCGGTCACCGCGGGGTTGGCGGCGGCGCTGTTCGGCGCTTGGTCGCTGGCGCGCGCGAGCCTGAAGCGGGCACCGGAGCCCTTGGTGGGAGCCATCCTCTGGTGGGGCTTGGCGGCGACGGCTTTGACCGGCGCCAACGCCGATGCGCTCCTCTGGATCGGCCTCGGCTTCCTGTTGGCGCAAGCGCTACCGGGCTTCGCGCTGGCGCATCGCCTCGAGCGTTCGGCCCGCGTTTGATTTAGGCGCTTTCGGCGCTTTTGCCGTTCAGGCCGTTGAGCATGAGCGCCATGAAGCGTTTCATCGCCGGCGTCAGGACGCGGCCTTTGCGGTGCAGGATGGCCAAGGGCCGGGCGACGCGCCGGTCGCGGAGGCGCAGCTTCACGAGCGTGCCCTGTTCGATTTCGGAGCGGATGGTGCCTTCGGGGACGAGCGCCACGCCGGCATCGACTTCCACCGCGCGCTTGAGCGTTTCGATGTTGTCGAACTCCATCGAGGGTTCGAGTTCGATGCGCTGTTCGCGGAAGAACTGGTCGAGCGCCTTGCGGGTCGGGATGTCTTGGTCGAAGCCGATGAATTTGCAGCCCTGCAGGTCGGCGAGCTCGATTTCCTTCTTCGCGGCGAGCTTGTGCTTGGGGGCGCAGATGGCGACGAGCTGGTCTTCCATGAAAGGGATGATCTCCACCTGGCGATACTTCTGCGGGAAGGCGACGAGGCCGAAGTCGACGGCGCTGGAGACGACGTCTTCGTAGACCAGGTTGGAGCGGCGGTATTCGACGCGCACGTTGACGTGGGGAAACTCCTGCATGAAGCGCTTCACGTAAGGCGGGAGTTCATGGAGGCCGATCGAGACGATGGTGGAGACGTGGACGGTGCCGCTGACGACCTTGCGCATCTCCTGCATCTCGCTGGCGACCTGCTCATAGCGGTTCAGGATATCCTTGGAGGCTTCATACAGGCTCCGGCCTTCGCGGGTGAGGCGGAACTGCTTCTGGCTGCGGTCGACGATCAGGACGTTGAAGTGCTTTTCCATCGAGCGGAGCTGCTGGCTGACGGCCGACTGCGTGATGGCGTTGAGCTTGGCGGCCTTCGAAAAGCTTTCGTTGTCGACCAGGTCCCGGAAGATCTTGAGGTTTTCGATGTGCATGGTGCGCGTTCTTAGATTACTAAATCTAATGGGAAGTTCCTTCAAGTGTAGAAGGGCTAATCCAAGGCCCCAAAATCGGCTCTTTTAAACGAATCGCAGGCGTTGACTCGGAAGCCATAGGTGCTTCATACTGCTCAAATGGTCACCTACGACCAGTTTACCGCCCATTGTCAGGCTGTTTTGGAGCGCCTCGCCCAGGCCTGCCAGGCTAGTGGGCGCTCGCCGTCGTCGGTCCGGCTCCTGCCGGTCACCAAAACGCATCCCTTTGAGGCGGCCGAGTTCGCCCATCGCTTCGGATTGGGGTCAGTCGGGGAGAATCGGGTGCAGGAAGCCCTCTTAAAGCGGCCTCAGTCGCCTGCTGCGCTCCGTTGGGAGCTGATCGGGCACCTCCAGTCCAACAAAGCCAAGCAGGCCCTCCAGGCCTTCGACGTGCTGCAATCGGTGGATTCGGCCGAGTTGGCCGCCAGGCTCGGCCGGATTGCCACGGAGCTGGGGCTGAACCGCGAGGTCTACGTCCAGGTGAACTCCGGCGACGACCCCGCCAAATTCGGCTGCGACCTCGCCGCCGCCCCCGCTGTCTTGGAGGCCTTGCTGCCGCACCGCTCGCTCAAGGTCGTCGGTCTCATGGCCATCGCTCCGCTATCGGACGACCCCGCGGTCGCCCGGCGCACCTTCGCCGAACTACGCCGTTGTCGCGACGGCTTGGAGACGCGTTTCGGGATCAAACTCCCCGAGCTTTCCATGGGTATGAGCGGGGACCTCGAACTCGCCGTGGCCGAGGGATCGACCTGCGTCCGCGTCGGATCCGCCCTGTACGGCGCTCGTCCCGCCCTATGATTCGCCGCCTTGTCATCCGCGACCTCGCCTTGATGGATCGCGCCGAATTGGAACTCGGGGCCGGCTTCACCGTGGTGACGGGTGAGACCGGCGCCGGCAAGTCCGTCCTATTGGGGGCGCTTTCCTTGCTCGCCGGCCATCGCGCCGCCAAGACGGTCGTGCGCAAGGGTTCCGAGGAATGCGTGGTCGAGGCGGAATTCGAAGTCGGCGAGGACCCGCGCTTCGATGCGCTTTTGCAGGAACTGGACCTGCCTGTCTGCGATGAGGGTTTATTGCTTTTCAAGCGCTCGGTGCATGCGACCAAGGCGGGTCGCATCACGATCAATGGGGGCGCGGCCACGCTCGCCCAGCTGCAGCAGCTCGGCGAGCTCTGGATCGATTTCCACGGGCCGGGTGAACCCCAGAAGCTGATGCGCGCCGAGACCCAGCTCGCGATGCTCGACCTGCATGCGGGCTTGGGTAAGGCCTTGGCGACCTATCGCACCGGCTGGCGCCAGCGCCTGAGCCTGCTGCGCGCGGCCGACGAGGCCGCCGGCGCCGAAAAACTCTCCGAAGATGAAGAAGCGTTCCTGCGCTCCCAGTTGGAGAAGCTCGGTTCGCTGGATCTGTCCGACGACGCCGTGGCCAAGTTGGAACGCGATCATGCCCGCGCTTCGCGCGCCCAGGAACTCGGCGCCTTGCTGGGACAGCTCGATGCCGGCTTAGGGACCGATGGCCTCGGTGAAGTCCTGCCGAAATTGCTGAAGGCCTCCGAGGATGTCTCCCGCATCGACGATGAGTCCACGGCCCTCCGCGATCGGCTCAATGCCTTGGCCGCGGAGGCCGAAGATATTCGGGCTGACTATGCCCGGCTGGCCCGCGGTCTCTCCGACGACGATGAGTCGGTCGGAGAACTGGAGGCGAAGATGAATCTCTGGTTGGAGTTTCGACGTAAGTATGGCCCGGAAGCGGTCCAGGTGCGCGCAAAACGAGACGGCATCGCCCAGCGGCTCCTTTCCCAGGGCGACGTGGAGGCCCGGGTGGCCAAGCTCCGCGCGGAGGCGGCGCAGGTGGAGAAGGACCTGCGCAAGCAAGCCGACGCCTTGCATGCGGCGCGGGCCAAGGCGGCCGATAAGCTCGCGGGTGCCGTGCGCAAGATGTTGGGGGCGCTCGGCTTCAAGAAGGCCGACCTGCGCATCGAAGTCGCGGCCGTGGAATTAGGTCCCCAGGGGGCCGATGCCGTCCGTTTCCTTTTCTGTCCGAACGCCGGCCAAGACTTGCTGCCGCTCGACCAGATCGCCTCCAGCGGCGAAGCCGCCCGCGTGATGCTCGCGCTGAAGACGGTCCTCGCGGCGGTCGACCAGACGCCCGTGCTGGTCTTCGATGAAGTCGATGCCAACGTGGGCGGAGAAATCGGCGCGCAGGTCGGCCGCGAGCTCGCCGCCCTCGGCGCCGCCCACCAAGTCTTCTGCGTCACGCACCTTCCGCAGGTCGCCGCCTTGGGCCATGCGCATCTGGTCGTCACCAAGACGCAGGATGAACGCTCCACCACGGTGGCCATCGCCCCCGTCCATGCGAAGCGGAAAGACCGCGAGTCCGAACTGGCCCGCATGCTGGGGGATCGCGCGAGCAAGGTGGCCTTGTCGCACGCCCGCGAGTTGTTGGCGGCGGCCGCCGGTTGATCAGCGCTGCACAAAGCGATCCAGCCGGAGGCGGCGGATCATCCGGAGGCCGATGGCCGCGGCCCAAGGTTTCGGCAAGCGGGCGCTGAACATGCCCAGCAGGCGGTTCTTCCAGCCGGGGATGATCTGCGGACGCGACTTCGCCATGGCGTGGAGCGACTCGTCCACGCAGTCCTCGGCGGTCTGGCCGCCCAGGCCCGTGGGGCCGGAGAAGCCGGCGGCCTTGGAGAAGTTGGTCGAGACCGGTCCCGGGCAGAGCGCCACGCAGCGCACGCCGTACGGCTTGGCTTCCGCGTCGAGCGCGATGCTCCAATGCAGCATGAACGCCTTCGTCGCCGCATAGGTCGTCATCAAGGGCGTGGGCTGATAGCCCGCCAGCGAAGCGACCGTCGCGACCTGTCCGCCGCGCCGTTTGAGTTCATCCCACAGCAGGCCCGTGAGCTGCACCGGCGCGCGCACATTCACGTCGACCATCTTCAAGGTGTGGTCCAGGCCCGGCGCCGGGAACTCGCCGTAGCCTCCGAAGCCGCTATTATTAATGAGTAGAATTCTACCTTCGGACGGCATTAGTTTCCGTAATCCGCGGACAACGTCCTCCACTTGAGCGGGTTGGGAGAGGTCGCAGGTAAGGTGAGTAAACTTGCAGGTATTCGGGACTCCCTCCGGTGGGGTGCGGGAAAGGTTGAAGACGGCGGCCGCGGTCCCAGAATTGTAGATGCGCGAGAGAATCGCGCGACCAATGCCGGAGGAAGCGCCCGTTATGATCACACAGGAAAAACTTCTGAGAAAATCATCGATGGTATCGTTCTTTGACATGGCCGCAGGTTCTCACGCCAAACCCCAAAACACAACACACATGAGCAATGCTCCGGTAGTCGTGACGGGGGTCCATATGGACCTCACCGACGCCCTGAAGGATACGGTGTGCGCCAAAGTCGAAAGACTGATGCGCCACAACCCGCGGATCATCCGCGTGCACGTCGAGCTCGTTTACAACCGCAACCGCGACCACAGCCGTGAGTTCGCCGCCCAGATCCGGTTGGAGGTGCCGGGTCCGGACATCGTGGTCCGCGAGGAATCCGAGGATTTGTACAAATCCATCGATATTTTGATCGATAAGGTCGATCGCCAGCTTCGCCGCCGCCATCGCCTGGAGAAGGAGAAGCGGAATCACCCAAAGCCAACGGACCTGGGCGACTTGGGACGGGCGGCGTAAGGACGGTACCGGCTAGTGCCAGATAAGTCAGTGGTGAGGTCGGTTTAGGACGGTCCAGTCAGTCGGGTAGTCAGCGAAAGCAGACGGTCGGACGGAACAGACGGTCAGAAACAGGTTAGCCAGTGAACATCGGCCGATAGCCCAGAAGGTACAGTCAGAGATGGTCCCGGACCCCGGTTGCCGCAAGGTGACCGGGGTCCTCCTTTTGGCGGGGCGTCGGCCGTTCTCGGCTCGCCCTCGGGGTCGGGTGGGCTTTTATGCCTCGTATGCGGATTTATTTCATGGGCATCTGCGGCACCGCGATGGGCAATGCCGCTTTGTTGATGCGCTCGCTGGGTCACGAAGTGCTGGGTGCCGACACGGGCGTCTACCCGCCGATGTCCGATCACCTCCGTGGCGCCGGCATCGAAATCCTGGAAGGGTGGTCCGCGGAACGCTTGGCCCAACTTAAGCCCGACCTCGTCGTCGTCGGCAACGTCGCCTCGCGCGGCCACCCGGAGGTCGAGTGGTTGTTGGAAGCCCGCACGCAGCCTTATGTTTCGCTGCCGGAGCTGCTCCGCACGCGTCTCTTGAACGAACGGCGCAACATCGTCGTCGCCGGTACCCATGGCAAGACGACGACGACCTGCATGGCGGCGGTGCTGTTGGAGGCCAATGGCGCCCACCCGGGCTGGCTCGTCGGCGGGGTGCCGCGCGACCTGCCGGATAGCTCGCATCCCGGTAAGTCCGGCGGCCCCTTCGTCATCGAGGGCGACGAATACGACACCGCCTTCTTCGATAAGCGCAGCAAGTTCATCCAGTACCTGCCGCATGTCCTCGCGATCAATAACTGCGAATTCGACCATGCCGACATCTTCCGCGACCTCGACGACGTGCTCCGCACGTTCTCGCACGTGCTCCGCATCGTCCCGCGCGATGGCGCCGTGGTCGCCAATGGCGATGACGCCAACGTGCTCGGCTTGGTGAAGAACGTGACGTGGGCTCCGGTGGTCCGCGTCGGCACCGGCGCGGACAACGATGCGGTCATCGCCGATTTCCGGGAGACGGCGACGGGCTCTTCGTTCACGCTGTTCTGGAAGGGCAAGGAGTGGGGGCGCGTGCAGTGGGCTTTGCCCGGTCTGTTCAACGCCCGCAACGCCGCGATGGCCGCGGTCTCGGCTGGGCTCCTGCTCTATCGCCAAGACCCGACCCAGTTGTCGCTCGCGGCGTTGGCGACGTTCCAAGGCGTCATGCGCCGCCAGCAGGTCCTCGTCGACCGTCCGGACCGCGTGGTGATCGAGGATTTCGGCCACCACCCGACCGCGCTGAAACTCACGCTCGAATCCTTGCGCGCCCGTTATCCCCAGCATCGCCTCGTCGCCTGTTTCGAGCCGCGCAGCAACACCGCCGCCCGCAAGGTGATGCAGGACGCCTTCCGCGATGCGTTGCTGCTGGCCGACGACGTCTACTTGGCGCCCGCCCACCGCGCGGACAAGCTCGGCGGCGAAAGCTTCGACAGCACGGGCGTGGCCGCGGCCATCACCGCGGCGGGTCGCCGTGGTTTCGCCCCCGCTTCGAACGATGCGTTGCTGGAAGCCTTGCGCCTGCACACGGCGGAGGGGCAGGGGGCCCGTTGCATCGTCTTCTTCTCCAACGGCGCCTTCGGCGGCATCATCAAGAAGTTCGCTTCCTGAGTTGGCGCTCAGCGCCCGCCAGCGAGTCCGTGAATGACGGCGGCCGCTTGGGCGTCTTCCGCGATCTGGGCCTGGAGGGCCGGGAGATTCGCGAACTTCTGTTCGTGGCGAAGGAAGTGCAACCAGCGGATGCGTACCGCGGCCCCCGTCGTCGGGATCGGGCCGGAGGCGCGGAGGATGTGCGTTTCCAGGAGCGGTTCCACGGGGCCGCTTTCGACCGTGGGTCGGAGTCCCCAATTGGCGACGGCGGGTTCGGCCAGCCCGTCGGCGTTCACGAGCTCGACGGCGTAGACGCCGAAGGCCGGGCGCAACTCGGGGCTCCACGGCAGGTTCAGCGTCGGAAAGCCGATGGTGCGACCGAGGCGGCGGCCATCGATGATCGTGCCCGTGGCTTCATAGGGACGCAGCAGCATCCGATTGGCCAGTGCGAGGTCGCCGTGCCGGAGGGCGGCGCGGATGCGGGAACTGCTGACGGCTTCGCCGTCAAGGGCGACGGGTTCGACGAGGTGAACCGTGAGACCAAGTTTGCCGGAATCGCGGACGAGCGACTCGCCGTCGCCGGTGCGGCCTTGGCCATAGCGGAAGTTCGCGCCGACGTGGACCGAGCGGAGGCCCTTGAAGTGATGGAGCAGCCAAGCCGGGAAATCCGCGGCCTCCATCGCGGCATGCTGGAGCGTGAACTCCTGATGGTGGATGAATTCAGCCCCGGCCTCGGTCAGGCGCTCATCTTTCTGGGTGCGGTTGAGGATGAGCGGGACCGCCGATTCCGGCCGGAGGACCTTGCTGGGATGCGGCTCGAAGGTCATGACCCCGACGCTGCCATGGGCTTGGCGGGCCGCGGCGCGGGCGGAATGCAGGACGGCGCGGTGGCCGAGGTGCACCCCATCAAAGGCGCCCAACGCGAGGTGGATGCTCGTGGCGTGGCTCATCCCAAGGCGATGCTCGGCACGGCTTCGTGCACGGGAATCAGGCAGGCGACGAGCTGTTCGCGGTTCATGGCGCCCAGCTCCATCAGCGTCTTGGCGCGATCGACGTGCAGGTTGCCCGATAGCGTCCGGCGGAGCATCGTGAGGTGCGCGCCGGGGCCGAGCTTGCGGCCCAAGTCATAGGCGATGGTGCGCACATAAGTGCCCTTGGTGCAATGGACGCGGAAGTTGAGCCGCGGGGTCTCCCACGACAGCAGTTCGAAGGCGTCGATGCGGATGAAGCGTGGTTCGCGTTCGACTTCGATGCCCTTGCGGGCGAGCTCGTAGAGTTTCTTGCCGCCGATCTTCTTCGCCGAGTGCATCGGCGGAAGCTGGTGCTGGTCGCCGAGCATCGTGGCCATCGTGGCGGCGACTTGGGCGTTCGTGAGCTCCGGCACCGGGTTGGTTTCGGTGGGTTCGCCATCGGCATCCTGGGAGTCCGTGACCACGCCGAGGGTGGCCTCACCGAGGTATTCCTTCTCCTGGGACATCAGGTACTGCGAGGCCTTGGTGGCCTTGCCGACGAGGATGATGAGGAGCCCCGTGGCCATCGGGTCGAGCGTGCCGGCGTGGCCCACGCGGCGCGTCTGGTAGAGCCAGCGGACCTTGTCGACGACGTCGTGCGAGGTGATGCCTTGCGGCTTATCAACCAGTAGGACGCCTTCGGGTTCGGGGAGGCCGTCGCTCATCGGGCGGTATGCTCGCGGTAGTGGTCGGCGACGATGCCGAGGATACGCGCGCGGTCCTTGGCGAGCGTGCAGCCCAGCATGTTGAAGCCGGCGGCCAAGACATGTCCGCCGCCGTTCAGTTTGCCGGCCAAGAGGTCCAGGCGCAGGCGGGGATCGCGGCCACGTAGGCTGCCACGAACGCCGTCACGGCCTTCTTCCATGAGGACGGCGATTTCGACGCCTTCGACGGAGCGGGGGAATTCCACGAGGCCTTCCTTGTCTTCCTTGGTGGTGCCGGTCGCGGCGTAGTCGGCCTGCGTGAGTTCGCCGGAGCAGATCTTGCCGCCTTCGTGGAATTGGATCGTGTTGAGGAAGCGCTTGGTGAGCTCGAGCTTACCGCGGCTTTCGTGTTCAAAGACCAAGAAGTTCGTCTCCGCCGGGTTGGCGCCGCGTTCGATGAGTTCCGCGGCCAAGGCGAAGACTTCGGCCGTGGCGCTGGCATAGCTGAAACGACCGGTGTCGGTCACGATGCCGAGGTGCAAGGCTTTGGCCGTGGCGGCGTCGCAGCCTAAGTGCTGGCGGAGCGCGCCGTAAGCGAGCACATGGCAAGTCGCCGCCGCCGTCTTGACCACGATGTTGTGCTGGGCGTAGCCGGGATTCGAAGCGTGGTGGTCGATGTTGCCCCAAAGCTTGCCGCCGAACTTGTCCAAGAGGTCCGGACCAATGCGAGACGCATCGGCACAGTCGACTGCGACAGCCACCCGGCCATCTGGGACATACTGGTCGCCCGTGAGGAAGGTGACCCCCTGGGTGTATGACACCATATTCGGGGGGACGCGGTCGCGGTTGACGCAGAGGGCGTCAATGCCGGCGGCCAGGAGGATACGGCAGAGGGCGACTTGGGAGCCGATGCAGTCGCCGTCGGGGCGCATGTGGCCCAATACGGCCACTTTCTGGCCTTGGAGGCCTTGGACGAGCCCTTGGAGGGCAGGTCCGGCTGCTTGCATGCTGATTCCCATGGTGTAGTCTCGAAGAAACAAGCCCGCTCGGTCGCTGGCAAAGGCAAAAGGCGAGGTTATTTACAATGTAGGGTCCCCGCTTGATGCCCTGAATGGCTTGGGCATAGTATCTGCTTAACAGGCTCTCAAGCCCACCTCACCACCCATCCCATGGACAAGGACAAGAATAACAACAATTTCACGCCCCGCGCCCGTAAGGTCGTGGAGCTCGCCCGGGCCGAAGCGCGCCGTTTCAACCACAACTACGTCGGGACGGAGCACATCCTGCTCGGTCTGATCAAGCTGGGGGAAGGGGTGGCCGTGAACGTCCTCGGCCGCATGGGCCTCGACCTCAAGAACGTCCGCGCCGCGGTCGAGAAGCAGGTGGGCCAAGGTCCCGAGGAAGCGAAGGCGCCCGACACCATTCCCCTCACGCCGCGTGTGCAGAAGGTCATGGCCCATGCCGTCACCGAAGCCCGTAGTCTTGGCCATGCTTACGTCGGCACCGAACATATCCTGCTCGGCCTCCTCAAGGAAGGGGAGGGCGTCGCCGCGCGCGTCTTGCAGCAGCTCGACGTCGACCTCGAGCGCTGCCGCAAGGAAATCCTCGCCGACATCGACCCCAACGCGTCCGTTGAGGGCGAAGGTAAGTCCGACGACACCCCGCCCGAGGAGAAATCCGACGGTGACGATGCCGCGCCGCCCCGTCGCTCCGGCGAAGAAGGTGGTCGGCCGGGCCGTGGTGAGCGCCTTTCGTTGCTCAAGACTTTTGGCCGTGACCTCACGGAGCTGGCCCGCGCCGGCGAACTGGACCCCGTCATCGGCCGTAAGGAAGAAATCCGCCGCGTGGTGCAGATCCTCTGCCGCCGCACGAAGAACAACCCCGTGCTCATCGGTGAAGCGGGCGTCGGTAAGACCGCCATCGTCGAAGGCTTGGCCCAGGAAATCGCTTCCGGCATCGTCCCGGAAATCTTGCTCGACCGCAAGGTCGTGACCCTGGACCTTGCCCTCATGGTTGCCGGTACCAAGTACCGCGGTCAGTTCGAGGAGCGCATCAAGGGCATCATGGACGAGATCAAGCGCGCCAAGAACATCATCCTCTTCATCGACGAAATGCACACCATCGTCGGCGCAGGTGCGGCCGAAGGCGCCATGGATGCCTCCAATATCCTCAAGCCGGCCTTGTCCCGCGGTGAAATCCAGTGCGTCGGCGCGACGACCTTGTCCGAGTACCGCAAGCACATCGAGAAGGACGCCGCCCTCGAGCGCCGCTTCCAATCCGTGAAGGTCGACGATCCGTCGCCCGAAGACGCGGTGCTCATCCTGCGTGGCATCCGTTCGAAGTACGAAGACCACCACAAGTGCGAGTACACCGACGCCGCCATCGAGGCCGCGGTCCGACTCTCGCACCGTTACATCACCGCTCGCCACCTGCCGGACAAGGCCATCGATGTGATGGATGAAGCCGGCGCCCGCGCCCGCATCCGTTCGCTGAACCTGCCCCCCGAGCTCGACAAGGCCCAGGCCGACATCGACGCCGTCGTGCTGCAGAAGGAAGACGCTTCCCGGCACCAGAAGTTCGAGGAAGCCGCCAACCTCCGCGATCAGGAGAAGAAGCTCCGCGCCAAGCGCGAGAAGATGCTCGAAGAGTGGCGCAAGAAGCGCGATGAGAAGCGCATCGTCGTCGGTGAGGAGGAGATGCTCCACATCGTCGCCGATTGGACGGGCGTCCCGCTCAACCGCATGGAGAAGAAGGAGACCCAGAAGCTCCTCGACCTCGAGAAGGATTTGCAGGGCAGCGTCATCGGTCAGGACCGCGCCTGCGAAGTCATCTCCCGCGCGTTGCGCCGCTCCCGCGCAGACCTCAAGGACCCGCGTCGCCCGATCGGCTCTTTCCTTTTCCTCGGTCCGACCGGCGTCGGCAAGACGCTCCTGGCCCGCACCCTCGCGGAACGCATGTTCGGCGAGAAGGAAGCGATCATCCAGATCGACATGTCGGAATACATGGAGAAGTTCACGGTCTCCCGCATGATCGGGTCGCCGCCCGGCTACGTCGGCCACGACGAAGGCGGCCAGCTGACCGAACAGGTCCGCCGCAAGCCCTACTCCGTGGTGCTCTTCGACGAAATCGAGAAGGCCCACCCGGATGTCATCCAGCTGCTGCTCCAGGCCCTCGAAGATGGTCGCCTGACCGACTCGCTCGGCCGCGTGGTCGATTTCCGCAATACGATCATCATCATGACGTCCAACGTCGGCGCCGACGTACTGCAGCGCAACAATTCGGTTGGCTTTGATGTCGGCGTGGATTCCACCCGGGATTACGAAAAGCTCAAGGAGCGCATCATGGATGAGACCAAGCGCGCCTTTAAGCCTGAGTTCCTCAACCGCCTCACGGACATCGTCATCTTCCAGCAGCTCGCGAAGACGCATATGACCAAGATCGTCGACATCGAAGTCGCCAAGGTGGCCAAGCGCCTCCTCGACCTCGGCGTGAAGCTCGTCGTCAACGAAGCCGCCCGCGGCTACCTCGTCGACAACGGTTGGGACGAGAAGTACGGCGCCCGCCCGCTCCGCCGCGCGGTGGAACGTCTCCTCGAAGACCCGTTGGCCGAAGCCATCTTGCGCGATGACTACAACAAGGAAGAGCCGGTCATCGTCTCGGTCGGCGAGAAGGGCCTGGTCTTCACGCAGAAGAAGTCGGGCGCTGATACCGAGCCCAAGGCCTGATGTCCGGTCGTCTGGTCACTGCAGGGCTCCTGGGCGCGACTGCCGTCGCGCTCGGGGCCTTCGGTGCCCATGGCTTGAAGGATCGCCTCGCCCTCAACCCTGAGGCCGCGGGTTGGTGGCAGACTGCGACCTTCTATTTGCTGACGCATGCGTTGGCCGTCGGGGCGATTGCTTCGCCCTCGGCTTGGCCAGCCCGCCTGTGGTCGTCTGGGGCGTTGATCTTCGCCGCAACCCTATACGCGATGGCCTTGGGTGCGCCGCGTTGGCTTGGGGCCGTGACGCCGCTGGGCGGCACACTGCTCATCGCGGGCTGGCTGAGCTTGGCTTGGGTGGCGCGTCGTCGCTAGGCACGGGCCAGCGAGGTTTTGACTTCCGGCGGCCGGCCCGTTGCAATCCCGCATGCCCCATTACCACGTCAGTCGTGCGCGTGAGCAGCTCGGCGTCTTTGCTGAGCAAGAAGTCCTGGCCAAACTGAATCGCGGTGAATTGTTGCCCGGCGACCTTGCCTGGACCGAAGGCATGGCCAACTGGCAGCCGTTAGCCTCGCTCTTCCCTCCGGCGAACGGCGCACCACCGCCCGTTCCCGCTCCAGCCGATCCCGCCCTTTCCATGGTTATACCGATTAACCGCTCGGGCTGGGCCATCGCCGCCGGCTATTTGGCGTTGGTGTCAGTACTCTGTTTTCCCGCGCCCATTGCGCTCTTTTGCGGGATCATGGCGCTTCGCGACCTCAAGCGTCAGCCCCACCTCCAGGGAGCTGGTCGGGCTTGGTTTGGCATCGTCATGGGGGTCCTCTTTACGCTGGTTCTCCTGTTCGCGGCGTTGAGCTATGCGTTCCTCCTCATAAGCGATGACGCCCGCTGAGCTGAAGCAATCGGCCCTGAAGGATGCGCGCCCGCCGGCTGGGCTGAGCGAAGCCGCCCAAGCGCTGTGGCATCTCAAGAAAGGCGATTGGGAGAAAGCGCATGCCATCGCGCAGGACATCCACGATGCCCAAGGCGCCTGGATCCATGGTCTGCTGCATCTCGTCGAGGGCGACCTCGGTAATGCCCGCTATTGGTTCGCGGAGGCCGGCCGGCCATCGGTTAAGCCGGCACAGGCGGACGCCGTCTGGGATGAGATCGCGGCCGAGGTCTTGGCGGGGCGCTAGTCGTCCGTCCGCTTGCATCCGGCAGGCGTTCACCTAAGGTTTCTCCATGCGCTTCCTCGCCTTCTTGGCCACGCTCTTGACCCTCTCTATGCACGCCGCCGAAACACCGAATCTGCTCACCATCCCGCTTAAGGACATTGATGGCAAGGAGACGACCCTCGCCGCCTACAAGGCCAAGGCTGTCTTGGTCGTCAACGTCGCCAGCGCATGTGGTTATACTGCCCAATACGAAGGTCTCGAAGCCCTTTACCGCAAGTACAAGGACAAGGGCCTCGTCATCGTGGGCGTGCCTTGCAATGACTTCGGTGGCCAAGAGCCCGGCACCGAGGTGGAGATCAAGAAGTTCTGCTCCAGCCGCTTTCAGGTCACGTTTCCCCTGACCAGCAAAGTCAGCGCCAAAGGCAAGGCCGCCCATCCCTTGTTCGTCGCGTTCACCGGCAAGGAAGCTGGCCAGCCCGGACCCGTCACCTGGAACTTCAACAAGTTCCTCGTCGGTAAAGATGGCAAGTTGCTCGCCCGCTTCGATTCGTCCGTTGAGCCTGAGTCCGCCGAACTTCAGTCCGCCATCGAGAAGGCGCTGAAGTAAGCCCGTCGGTTAAACTGGCCAGAGCAGTTTCGCGATCAACGCCAAGACGACCGCTAGGAAAGCCCCGCGGATGAGCCCGGCGCCGTGTTTCAGCACGAGTCCGGAGCCGAGCCGTGCCCCGATGAGCTGGCCACCGACCATCGCCAAGGCGACCCAAGGGGCGACGTGTCCAAGCCAAGCGAAGACCACCAGGGAACCCAGGTTGCTGGCGAGGTTGACCACCTTGGTGTAAGCGTTGGCCCGGGTGAGTTCGAGTCCGAGCAGGGTGACCAAGGACAGAATCCAGAACGCCCCCGTGCCGGGCCCGAAGAACCCGTCGTAGAACCCGAGCGTCAGGCCGAAGATCACGGAGAAGAGGACGGTGTTCATCCGCGCGCGGGTCATCGTCGTGCCGAGCCGTGGGCTGGCGATGACATAGATGACCACGGCGAGGAGCATCCATGGAATTACCCTCTTCAGGGCCTCGTTGCCGATGAGCGTGAGGACGAAGGCCCCGCCCATGGAGCCAAGGAAAGAAAGCAGCGCGGCCAGTCGGACCTCCGACCATTGGACGAGCCCGGCTTGCGCATAGCGGCTGACGGCGATGGCCGTGCCAAACGAGCTTTGCGCCTTGTTCGTCCCGAGCGCCAACTGCGGCGGGAGCCCCGCCCAGAGTAAGGCGGGGACGGTGATGAGCCCGCCGCCACCGGCGATCGAGTCGATGAAGCCGCCCAACAGCCCCGCTGCGAAGAGCAGCACGTAGACGTGAGGGGCGAGGTCCATGGCGAGGGCATAGGCCGCCGGCGGGTTCGGGTCAACGTCCAGACTTGCCTGCGTTGACTCCCTTCATCCGCGTCCTAATTTTCGTGCCGATGAGCCATCCCTTGCGCCGTCTTTTTCTCCGCTGGGTAGGTGTCGTCAGCTTAAGCCTCGGCACCCTTGGTTCGGCGTCGGCAACACCCATCGATGGCTACGACGTTTGCGTCTACGGTGGTAATGCAAGTGGGGTGATGGCCGCGTGCGCCGCGGCGAAGGAAGGCGCGAAGGTCATCGTGGTCGAGCCGAGCCGATGGTTGGGCGGCATGACGGGCGGTGGGCTGATGCATATCGACTGGGGGCGGGAAGAGGCCGTCAGTGGCTCGACCCGGCCGATCCTGAAGAAGGATTACAAAGATGCCCAGTATCGCGCCGTCTTCGCCGACATGCTGAAGTCGGCTGGCGTCACCGTACTCTTTGAGCATCGCGTCAGCGCCGCGCAGAAGGTCGATGGCGTGATCCGCGCGATCGACTTGGACCTTGCCCCTTTCGACGCGTACGGTTGCCCCCCGGCGCAGCCGACGAAGCCCGTGGCGCGAGTCATCAAGGCCAAGGTCTTCATCGATTGCTCCTACGAAGGCGACCTCATGGCGCGAGCCGGGGTCGACTACACCTTTGGCCGGGAGGCCAAGTCGACCTATGGCGAAAGCCTGGCGGGGGCCCAGCCGCCGATGGCGGTCTACGCGATCGACCCTTATGTGCAGGCCGGTGACCCGCGAAGCGGGCTGCTGCCGGGCCTGCAGGCGACGCCGGTCGCACCGGTCGGCGCGGCGGATAAGTTGACGATGGGCTATGGCTTCCGTTGGCGCTTCGTCTTCAAGGGCGAGAGCCTGCCGATCGAGCCGCCGGCGAACTACGACCCGAAGCAGTTCGAGCTCTATCGTCGGGCCTTCCAGCAGGGCGTGGATATCCTTTCGGGCCGCGTCTTGCGCGGCACCTTGGATGGCTGGGAAAAGAGTGGTGGCCGCGTGTATTCCGGCGGCGCCGGCAATCTCGCCCGCGCCTTGTTCGCGCCGACGAACTACGGCCACAACGCCGGCTATCCGGATGGCGATTATGCGACCCGCGCGCAAATCTGGAAGGAGCAGCAGGATTTCGTGCGCGGCATGACGCACTTCCTGCGTACCGACCCCAGCGTCCCCGCCAAGCAGAAGGAAATCGCGCTCAGTGCCGGCCTCGAGAAAGGCGCGTTCGATGACACCAAGGGTTACCCGCATCAGCTCTACGTCCGGGAGGCGCGGCGCATGGTCTCGGACTACGTCGTCACGCAGAAGGACATGGAAGGCAAGGCGACCCCCGCGGACTCCGTCGGCCTCGCCTCCTATGGCGTCGACGAGTGGCCTTATGGGACCGTCGCCTTCGACGGCCAGGTCGCGCTCATGGGCGGCTATTACTCGATGCTTTACCTCGAGGAGAAGCATCGCGGCATCTACCAGATTCCGTACCGAGCCATCCGGCCCAAGAAGGATCAGTGCACGAACCTCCTCGTCCCGGTTTGCATTTCGGCGAGCCACATCGCCATGACCTCGATACGCATGGAGCCCGTGTGGATGATCCTCGGAGAGTCCGCGGGCGTCGCCGCGGCGATGGCCGGGAAGTCTGGGCAGGCGGTGCAGGACGTGCCTTATGCCGACCTGCAACCGAAGCTGCGGGCTTTGCATCAGAAACTGGATATCCCCAAGAAGAAGGAACCTACGCAGAAGTAGGCCCGGCGAACCGGAGGTCCGCCACGATGCGCCCGCCCACCAAGTGCTCTTGGATGATGCGGTCCAGGTTCTCGGGCGTGCAATCGCGGTACCAGACGCCTTCCGGGTAGACCACGGCGATGGGGCCTTGCACGCAGACCCGGAGGCAGTCGGCCTTGGTGCGCTGGATGCCGCCCCGGCCGTCCAAGCCGAGCTGTTTCAGCCGGGTCTTCAGGTGTTCCCAGGAGCGCAGGGCGAGTTCGCCGCCGCAGCACGCCTGCTCCGTCGACTTGACGCACAGGAAGAGGTGTCGCTTCGTCCGGTCGAGTCCGAGTGCGAGGGCCTGCTCTGCGGACGTCGGTTTCACGCGGCTTATTCGAAGCGCGGGATGATGCCGTCTTTCTCGAGTTTCAGGAACAGCTCGCGGCTGAACCAGGCATCGTTGGCGGCATAGACGATCTGCTTACGGGCGAATTCGGCGTCCTTCTTGTTCTTGCTGTTCACCGCGAACGGCAGTTCCCAGTGGGAGCACTGGACGCTCTTGGACTTCTTCATCTGCAGTCCCAGGTAGATCGCGGCGAGCGCCCGGAGACCCGTATTGATCACGCCGGCGCGTTTGGTGAAGTCGGAGACGTCGATGAAACCCGGGGCGTCGAACGGCGCGCGTTCCTGAAGGTGGCGGACATCGTCGCGGACGGCGACGCCGACCTTGGCTTTGCGCGGGTCGCAGAGCAGGGGGAACATCACCGGGACACCGCCGCAGTCATCCAGGCGGAAGATGAAGATTTTCTCGGCGCCGGCCAACTGCAGGATGGAAGGCAGGTAGGTGACCCCGCGGGTATGGGAGGGGCGGGTCTCGGTGTCGAAGCCCAGGACACGTTCCTTGGAGAGGTGCTTCACGGCCCGTTCGGCGTCCTGTTCGCTCTCGATGACCTCCGTGTAGCCATCCCATTGGCCGACGGGTAGGGTGGCGATCAAATCGTCGGTAAAACGCAGCCCGCGGGCGGGCTGTTGGCCTATTTTGCCCTCTTCTGGGCTGTCTGCTGACTCATCCACAGGGGGAAAGCAAAGGTCTGCCCGCCCATTGGCAACCAGAGACTAGGACTGTTGGGAAAAAAGCGTTGACCGTGCCCCGCGTGCCACCTTTGTTAACCATCCCTTTTCAAGGGGCCTTAGCTCAGTTGGTAGAGCGCTTGCATGGCATGCAAGAGGTCGTCGGTTCAAGCCCGATAGGCTCCACCATTAAAAAACCGGCTGTCTTCTCACGAAGGCGGCCGGTTCCTTTTGAAGGGCTTCGGGGGTGGGCCTTACTTCGGCAGGCGGCTCAGGAGGGCTTGGCAGTCGTTGCTGAGGCGCAAGTCCATCGCGAGGGAGTCGCGGTTGACCTTCTCGATCGATTCAGCCGCGTTCTGCAGCTGCTTCTTGAGCGCCAGATTGTCGTTGCGGGAGGCCTTGGCGTCGGGCTTCTCGGCCAATTCACCAGCCATGACCTCATATTTCCGCAACAGGGTGACGATGGCCTTCCGGTCGTCGGGCGCGCGCCGCAGCATCGCCCAGGTGACCTTGGCTTTGACGCCACCCTCGGCGAGCAGACGGAAGTAGCCGAGGGCGGAGAAGTTCTTCTTGTCGGCCTCGAAATCTTTCTTGGCGTTTTCCTCGAAGGTCTTGAATTGGTCGGGGCGCTGGGTGGTTTTGGGCGTGTTGTTGTTGGCGTTGTTCTTCGTCCGCGCCGCGGCCTTCTTGGTTTCGGGCTTTTCCGCCTTCTCGGTCATCTCCTTGTCGGCTGCCTCGGTTTTTTCCTTGGTCTCCGGCGCGGGTTTGCTGGCGGCCTTCAATTCGCCGAAGGTTTTCCAGAAGGTGGCCTCTTCCACGGCGCCATCCTTGAGGAAATATTCTATGTTGGTGATCTGGGCGCCCTTGAGGCCGTCGAGCATCGAGACGGAGAGGTTGCGGAGCAGCGACTTGGTGTCGGTCGGCGTGGCTTCCTTGGCGAAGGGGTCTTCTTCCGGCTCCTGATCGCGTTTCTTCTTTTCCATCGCCTCGTCTTTCGAGGGCTTCAGGAGCAGTTCGCGTTCGGCCCAGACCTTCGGGGAACTCTTCTTCGTCCATTCCTGGTCCAGGTCTTCCCACTTGTAGGTCAGGACGGAGTCTTTGCCCGGGACCTGCACGGTGATCGTGTCCTCGTCTTGGGTGATGTATTCGAACGTCACGATGTTGCCGTTCTTGCGCAACTGGACCGGCTCGGCGGTCAGCATGGTGGCGGCAAGGAGCAGGAGGAGGGTCAAGGGTTTCACGGGGTGGTGGGACTTATCGATGATACTGTCAGGTGCCTGGACGGGGGCAAATAAAGAAGGAGGCCACCCCGCTGGGTGGCCTCCTTCTTTACCGGGGGCGGGGGACTTACTTGCTGCCCTTGGCCTGGAACTTCGGCAGCAGGTATTCGGCGCAGGAATCGAGGGACGCCAACTGGACGTAATCGGCTTCGGGTACCTCGATCCCGTGCTTCTTGCGAAGTTCCATGACGATATCCAGGAAGTCCATCGAGTCGAGGGACAGCTGGTCGCGGAGCCGGACTTCCGGCTTAACGGCGGAAAGGTCCTCGTCCGGCGCGATGTCGGCGATGATGTCGAGTACGACCTGCTTGATGTCTTCCTTGGTCATTGTGCGTGGAGGTTTGTTTCAATCGCCCTTGGCCGTTCAGGCAACCCCATATTTCTTCACGATGAGGGCGGAATTGATGCCCAGCATCCCGAAGGAGTTGTTCAAGATGGCCTCCAGCCGGGAGGCTTGGACGGCCTGATTAATGACCAAGCCGGGCATGGCGCATTCGGGGTCTAATTCCTCGATATTGATGGTCGGGTGGACCCAGCCATCGTCAAAAGAGGGCAGATTACCCGCTAATTCGAGGGCGCCGGCGGCTCCCATGCAGTGGCCGATGAAGCTCTTCGTATTGTTAATATAGGTCCCCGGGCAGTCCGTGAAGACCTCCCGGAGGGCGGTGCACTCTTGGATGTCGCCCAAGGCCGTGGCCGTGGCGTGGGTGGACACGATGTGGATGTCCTGGGGGCGCATCCCCGCCCGCTGGAGGGCGAGGCGGACGCATTCCGCCTGCCGCTCGGGATTGGGGAGGACGGCGTCCGTGGCGTCGGAATTGATGCACCAGCCGGCGATTTCGGCGATGATCCGGGCCCCGCGCTTCTGGGCGTCCTCCAGACGCTCCAGGACGTAGATCGCGCCACCTTCGGAGATGACGATGCCGTTGCGGTTCTTGTCGAAGGGGCGGGAGGCCTTGGTGGGGTCCTCGTGGGCGCCCAAGGCGCCTTGGTTCTTGAAGCCGGCGAAGATGCCGAAGGTGTGGATCGACTCCGAGACGCCGCCCGCGAAGGCCACGTCGACCTCGCCCAGCTGGAGCATCTGCGCGGCTTGGATGAGGCCGGCATTGCCCGCGGCGCAGGCCGCTCCGATGGTATAATGGGGCCCCGTGATGCCCATATTCATCGTCACTTCACCGGCCGGGTTATTGGCCACCGTGCGCGGGTTGTGGTGGTGGGTCCAGTACTTCGTGTCGTTGCCGAACTGGGAAATGTTGTGGATTTCGTTCTCGGTCTCGACGTTGCCGTGTTCGGTGATGCCCAGGTAAACGCCGACGCGGGACTTGACGACGGTCTCCCAGTTCAGCCCGGAATCCCCGAGGGCCTCGCGGGCACAGTAGATGGAAATCGACCCGACCCGCGTACCGTTCCGGATTTCCTTCCGCTTCTGCCACTTGGTGGCGTCGAAGTCGCAGACCCCGGCGGGGTGGCGTCCCATGTGGCGGACATCGATTTCGGCGATGCGTGCCTTGCCGGCCAGGAGGTTGGCGCGGAACTCCGGGAGGGAATTCCCGTTGGGGGCGGTTAGGCCAATCCCAGTGATGACGATGCGGGTCTTGGAGGACATCTGGCTACGCCTCCATCAAGTGCTGCCGAGCGATGAAGTCAAACCCGCCCCCGCTTGCCCTTGCCAACGGTGGTTCCCTCGTTTTGCTGGTATTTCGATGTCCAACCCGCTCAAGTGCTCTGTCTGCGATGCCGTCGCGACCGTCCACCTGACCCAAATCGTCCAGGGTAAGGTGACGAAGGTGGATTTTTGCGAGGCCTGTGCCGCCACCGGCGGGGCGGGAGATGCGGCGGTCTTCAAGCTCGCGGACGCGGTCAACGCGCTGACGCCGGCTCCGGCCATCACCTGCCCGGATTGTGGGTTCACCGACGTCGAGTTCCGCCGCCGCGGTCGCTTGGGCTGCCCATCGTGCTGGAAAGTCTTCGGCGTCGCCCTCGGCGGCCTCCTGACCAAGGTCCAGCATGAGACCCAGCACGTCGGTCGGGCACCCGCCGGAACGCTCCCGCTGGGGCAACTCCGCCATCGCCTCCTCGCCGCGCAGCAGGAGATGACCGCCGCCATCGCCGCGGAAGATTACGAGACCGCCGCGAAGCTCCGCGACGAGGTCGCCCGGATCGCCGCCCAACTCGACACCCTTTAAATCCATGTCCGTCCAGGAAATCCTCGCCGATGAGAATGAGCTCACGCACCTGCTGGGCGCCCAGCAGGCCGTGGTCCTCAGTACCCGCGTGCGTCTCGCCCGTAATCTCGAGGGGTTCCCCTTTCCGGGCTGGGCCAAGCCCGCGCACCGCAAGGAAATCGCCGAGCGTTGCATCGAGGCCCTGACGAAGCTGCCGCGCTTCCGGAAGTCGCACGTCTTCAAGATGGGCGACTTGCCCGACCTCGACCGGGCCGTGCTGGTCGAACGCCACCTGGTCTCCAAGGAGTTGGCCTCGGGCAAGAGCGGCGCCGCCGTCATCAGCCGCGACCAGACCTGCGCGGTCATGGTGAACGAAGAGGACCACCTCCGTATCCAAGTCGTCAAGGCCGGCTGGCACCTGCGCGGCACCTGGAACATCGCCGAACAACTCGATGACGCCATCGGCGCCTCGCTCGGCCTCGCTTTCTCGGATGAACTCGGCTTCCTGACGGCTTGCCCGACGAACGTCGGCACCGGCCTGCGCGCCTCGGCCATGGTGCACCTCCCCGGCCTCTGCCTCGCGGGGCACATGGAGAAGGTCACGCGCGCGCTCAGCCAAGATGGTCTCGCGGTCCGCGGTTGGCTCGGCGAGGGCACGGAAGCGGCCGGCAACGTCTTCCAGATCTCGAATCAGCAGACGCTGGGCCTGTCCGAAGACGCCATCCTGCGGCACCTCGGCGGTTGGGTGAAGACGCTGGTCGAGCAGGAATGGAACGCGCGCCGCAAGTTGGCGCAGGAGGAAGGGGAGCGCTTCGTGGACCGCCTCGCGCGCTCGCTCGGCCTGCTCCGTCATGCCCGCCTCCTGACGAGCGCGGAAGCGATGAACATGCTTTCGCACCTGCGCCTGGCTTGCGACATGGGCTGTTTGCCCGAAGGGCGTCGCCACGTCGTCGATCGCCTCATGATCGAAGGCCAGCCCGCCCACGTGCAGGCCCGCCAAGGCGCGGAACTCGACAGCGATGGCCGCGATAGCCGCCGCGCCACCGGGGTGCGCGAAGCGCTCCGTGATTTCCCGGAAGTCGGCCCACCGACGGCTTAGGCCCGCCGCGGCTTACTCGTCGGAATCCGCGGGCGTCGCCGGCTTGTCCTTGCGCGACATCTCGTCGAGCAGGGCCTGGACGCGCGCGACGCCGCCGGTGACGTCATCCTCGGCGAGGATGAGTTCGGGGGCGTTCTTCATCTGCAAGATACCGCTGACCGCGGCGCGGAGTTCGCGGCGGATGCGTTTAAGGAAGGTCCGGGCGGCCTTCTTTTCGGGGTCGCCGCCCGAGACCGCGTAGCCCACCCGCACTTGGCGGAGGTCGGGCGATACGGTCGCGCGGGTGATGGTGATCAACGCCGACTCGGTGATCCAATTGCGCCGGAGCGCGACGGATACCTCGCGCTGGATCAATTCGGCTACCCGGAGCTGGCGCTGCGACATGGCTTAGAGGCTGGGGCGGACCTGCAGCATCTCGACGACTTCGATGATGTCGCCGGGCTGGTACTCATCGTAGCCACCCAACTTGATGCCGCACTCGAAGCCGGCCTTGACCTCGGACGCATCGTCCTTGAAGCGACGCAGCGTTTCGACGGGGCCTTGGTGGATGATCTGGCCCTTGCGGACGAGACGGGCCTTGGCTTGGCGACGGACGAGGCCTTCGGTGACCATGCAACCGGCCACCTTGTGTTCCTTGCCCAGCGGGAAGACCGCGCGGACCTCGGCGCCACCGAGCTTGTTCTCGCGGACTTCGGGGTCGAGCAGCTCCGCCATGGCTTCCTTCACCAAGGTGATGAGCTCGTAGATGATGTCGTGCGTCACGATGCGGACGCCCGTGCGCTTGAGGTGGGCTTGGACGCCGTTCTCGATCTTGGTGTCGAAGCCGACGATGATGGACTTGGCCGCTTCGGCCAACTGGACGTCGCTCTGCGTGATCGGGCCCACGGAGCCACCGACGATGTCGAGGCGGACCTTGGTCGACTTGATTTCGCGGAGGCAACCTTCGAGGGCTTCGAGCGTGCCGTTGACGTCGGCCTTGAGCAGGACGCGGAGGATCTTCTCCTTGTCCTGGGCGAGGGCGGCCATGAGGCGTTCGAGGTCCGTCATGCCCGGGCGGGCACCGGTGTTCGGGGCCTGCTGCTGGGCTTCGGCGGCCTTGCGGCCGGCGAGGGCGGCCTCTTCGGCCTGCTCGCGGGCTTCGCGGTCGTTCTTGACCGTCTGGAACTTCGTCCCGGGAGCGGGGACGGCGTCCCAGCCGAGGACGAGGGCAGGGGTGCCCGGGGAGGAATTCTGGAGGCGGCCACCGCGTTCATCCATGAGCGCGCGGACCTTGCACCACGTTTCGCCGCAGACGAAGGAATCGCCGGGCTTGAGGGTGCCCTTCTGGACGATGACGGTCGCGGTTGGGCCACGGCCGGTTTCCATCTGGGATTCGATGACGACGCCTTGGGCGGCGCACTTCGGGTTGGCCTTGAGGTCGAGGATTTCGGCCTGCAGGAGGATCGACTCGAGGAGCTCGTTCATGCCCGTGCCCTTGAGCGCGGAAACCGGGTTCGTGATGGTTTCGCCACCCCAATCTTCCGGGGTGATGCCGCGTTGCTGCATCTGCTGCTTCACGCGATCGATGTTGGCGCCCTTGGCGTCGACCTTGTTCACGGCGCAGACGATGGCGCTGGCGTGCTTCTGGGCGAACTTCAGGGCCTCCTCGGTCTGCGGCATGAAACCGTCGTCCGCCGCCACCACGAGGACGGCGATGTCGGTGACGGACGCGCCGCGTTCGCGCATCTTGGCGAAGGCCGCGTGGCCGGGGGTGTCGAGGAAGGTGACGGTCCGTCCTTTGTACTCGGGCTTCTCGCCCTGGTACTTCACGGAGTAGGCGCCGATGTGCTGGGTGATGCCGCCGGCTTCGCCGGACACCACGTTGGTCTTGCGGAAGTAGTCGAGGAGGGTCGTTTTGCCGTGGTCGACGTGGCCGAGCACGCAGACGACGGGCGGGCGCTGCGCGAGCAGGGCGGGATCGTCGTCGGTGTTCTTTTCGACCTTCTTGACGGGCTGGGCGCCTTCGCCGCGGTGGCGGATTTCCAGGACGTACCCATGCTTCTCGGCGACCTTGCGCGCATCGGCTTCTTCAATGACCGAGGCGACGCTCACGACCTTGTTCAGCTCCATCAGGCTACCGATGACCTGGAAGGGCTTGAGGTTGAGGGCGATCGCGAAGTCGCGCACCACGATGGGCGGACGAACGGTGACGGCGCCCTTGCTGCCTGGGGCGACTTGACCAGCCCCACCGACGGTACGCGTGACCACCGGTGCGGCGGGCGGACGGACGA
>Ga0255108_1000015_pt1 | contig 57910 bp, 45 predicted proteins | sample Law_Miss_RepA_8h_FD_188469 | JGI IMG/M metagenome (GOLD analysis project Ga0255108, IMG submission 188469) | Freshwater microbial communities from St. Lawrence River, New York, United States - Law_Miss_RepA_8h | ecosystem: Environmental > Aquatic > Freshwater > River | place: USA: New York... | reverse complement strand
GGGTGGACGTGTCGTCCTGCCCGGGGTTTTCTTGGCTCATGGTTTCTCTTGGTGTGGCGACCGGATGTTCGGTCGCCTGGTGAAGGCCGTTTCCGCCGTTGTGGCGGAAAGGCCGGGTCTCCGGTAAATCCCCGTCGCTTCGAAGGAAGGCGGGGAGGTCCGGTTGGTAGCCGAGACGGGTGTCTCAGAACCGCTGTGAATAAAACATCCCTTCCCAGTTAACAATAAGAAAGTCCCCGCCCGGCCCAAAAAGGTGAAACTATGTTCACCCAAGCGACCGCCCGGCCAAGACCTGGACCCAATCGCCGGTCAGCGGGCCTCATCCGTGAACCGCTGTTCCCGGATGAGGATGATTTTGACCGTCCCTTGGTAGGAAAGCTTTTCCTCGATGGCGATGCGCAGGCGGCGGAGCAGTTCGGTCGCGCCAAAATCATCCACCAGGCCTGGATCGACGATGACCCGGAGTTCGCGGCCGGATTGGAAGGCGTAGGCCTCCCGGATACCTTCGAAACTGAGGGCGAGGGTTTCCAGGTGCTTGACCCGCTGGACATAGCTTTCGAGCGTCGAGGAGCGGGCCCCGGGCCGCGAGCCCGAGGCGGCGTCGGCGATCATGACCAAGGGCGCGTAAAGGCTCTCGGCTTCGACTTCGCGGTGGTGGGCGGCGACGGCATTGACCACGCGCGGTTCTTCGCCCAAGCGGCGGAGCAGGGCGGCGCCGATGAGGGCATGGCTCCCACCGTCCTCCGCTTCCATGGCTTTACCTAAATCATGCAGGAGACCGGCGCGCTTGGCCGGAATCGGGTCGAGTCCCAGTTCACCGGCCAACACCGCGCAGAGTTGCGCGACCTCGATGGAATGCGCGAGGGTGTTCTGGTTGGAGGACAGGCGGAAATGGAGGCGGCCCAGCAGCTCCTCCACGCGACCATCCATGGGCGGGAGGCCCAGGTCGCGGACGGCGTCGCGGCCGAGGCGTTGGGCGTGGCGGACGACTTCGTCGGAAGCTTTGCGGACGAGGTCTTCGATGAGGCTCGGCGCGACATTGCCGTTCTTGATGATGCGGTCGAGGGCGATGCGCGCGATTTCCCGGCGCACGGGGTCGAAGCATGAAACCAGCACCATCCCCGGGGTTTCGTCGATCATCAGCGTCGCGCCCGTGGCTTGTTCGAACGTGCGGATGTTGCGGCCCTCGCGGCCGATGAGACGGCCCTTCATGTCTTCGGAGGGGATGTCGACGGACACGGCCGTCGCGTCCTGCGTCGTCTGCGTCGTCAGCCGCTGCATGGCCGCGAGCAGGATGCGGCGGGCTTCGTCGGCCACGTCCTGCTCGGGCCGGTCGAGCACCTCGTGGCGCAGGCGGCGGGCTTCGGCTTCGTACTGCTTCTGCAGGTCGGCCATCGCTTGGCGCTTGGCGTCTTCCGGCGTGAGCCCGGATAGTCGAAGCGTTTCCTTGGAGAGGAAGTCGCGTTGGCGGAGGCTCGCGGCCTTGAGGCTTTCGGCGGCCTGGGTTTCGGCCTTCGCTTCCGCCAGCAGTCGGTGTGCCTCGCGTTGCTCGTCTTGGGCTCGGGCGTGGAGCTCGGCGGCTTCGACCGTCGCCTCGCGGCGCGCCAACTCGATTTCGTTCTTCAGGCGCGTCTCCCGGAGGGCACCCAAGGTCGATTCGCGCCATTTGGCGACCGCGTAGGCGACGATGGCGCCCGACGAGAACGCCACGGCGGCAAGGATACTTTGGTCGGCGGCCTCGGCCATGGTTACGGTGCGGGCGGGACGCCCACGGCCCGTTACCCTTGCGTCCAGTCCCTTGTCCGCAAGCCCTTTCGGGAGGTTCGCCTTGCACCTTGGGGTTTTGGCGGTTGTTTGGGAGGCATGTCACTCCGTACCCAAGAAGAAGGCTCTGCGGCCTCCCTCTGGTGGGATAAATTTGCCAATTTCTCTTGGCGGACCGACTGGACGCAGGTGGTGGTGATCGCCCTCTTGAGTACGCTGGGGGTCATCGCGATCGATTCGGCAGGGAGCTATCGGCAGACGTCCTATGCCCGGTCCCAGGTCGTTTTTCTGGTGGTGGGGTGGGTCGCCTACTGGGTGGTGTCCTCCCTGGATTATCGTCGGCTCCGGGTCCATGCCCGCATGATCTATATCGTGGGGATTTTGCTGCTCTTGCCGGTGGCGGCCAGCGCCCTGCTCAAGCAAGACATCGGGGCTTTCATCCGGAGCATCAATGGGGCCAGGCGTTGGATGGATTTCGGGCCTTTTTCGATTCAGCCCTCCGAATTCGCCAAGGTTACCGCCCTGGTCTTCATCGCGGCCCTGCTGGCGCGGGACCCCATCGGTTCTTTGCGGGCGACCTGGCTGACCGTCCTCAAGGTCGCAGGGGCCGCGCTGCTGCCCTTTGGCTTGATTTTTGTGCAACCTGACCTAGGGTCGGCTCTCATCTACCTGCCGCTGTCATTCGCCCTCCTATTCGTCGCCGGCCTGAGTTCCAGGTTCTTCATGGTGGCGGGGTTAGCGTCGCTGCTCTTGGTGGCGGTTGTCGCGGTCGACCTCGTCGAATACGCCGGTAAAGTGTCGGAATATTCCAAGGCGAATCCGGAGGATCGCGATCCCGCCAAGGCCGTCCGCGGCAAGCACGAAGCCACCGCTTGGTTCGTCCTGCTGAAGGATTACCAGCGCGAGCGCTTGATGTCCTTCGTGGCCCCCACGGTCGTCGACCCCAAAGGCCTCGGCGCCACCTGGAACGTCAAGCAGGCTGTCATCGCGGTGGGCCGAGGTGGCCTGACGGGGCAGGGCGTCGGCAAGGGTACGCAAGCTCGTTTCGGTTACCTGCCGGAAGCGGCCGCGCACAATGATTTCATCTTCTCGGGCATGGCCGAAGAAATCGGGTTCACGGGCGGCCTCATGGTGATCTCCGCATTCGCCTTGCTCTTCTGGCGCGTCGTCCGGACCGCGGTCCGCGCGGCCGACCGTTTTGGTTCCCTCTTGGCCCTCGGCGCGGCCGCCATCCTGGGCACGCACGTCGTGATCAACCTCGGGATGAATATCGATTTGATGCCCGTTACGGGCGTTCCACTGCCTTTCCTCAGCTACGGGGGGTCTTTCGTGCTCAGCTGCTTCCTGCTCCTTGGATTAGTCCAGAGCGTCCACCGGCATTCGGCTGGTGGCGGCGAACATGAAGGCTCTCCGGCAACCGGCCTTACCGCCTAATTCCGAGATGTCCGAAAATACCGAACCCGAAGATCACACCGAAGATTCCCCCGAAGAAGGCACGCCGCCGTCGACCGGGGTGGATCAGCAGAAGCTCGCCGAAGAGGCGGCGCGCCGCCGCAAGGAACTCCCGTTGCTGCAGCGGATCGTCAAGCACTTCTCCAAGGATCGCAACACGTACCGCGAGCTCGTCATCAACGCCGAGACGTTGGAGAAGCGTGTCGCGCTCCTGACGAACGGCGTCCTCGACAAGTTCGAGATCGAGCACAAGGGCGAGAACCGCATGGTCGGCGCGATCTTCAAGGGCCGCGTCCAGAACTTGGAGTCCGGCCTCAAGGCCGCCTTCGTCGACATCGGCCAGCCGAAGAACGCCTTCCTGCACTACTGGGACATGCTCCCGGCGGCCAACGATTCGCAGGTGGAGTTCATCCGCGACAACGAATCCGCCGAGCAGAAGCAGCGCAAGGCCCGCTATCAGGCCAAGGACATCCCGCAGCTCTTCCCCGGCGGCTCCGACATCGTCATCCAGGTGGTCAAGGACCAGATCGGCACCAAGGGCCCGCGCTCGACGACGAACATCGCCCTGCCCGGTCGCTACCTCGTCTTGATGCCGTTCAGCGGTGCTTGCGGCGTCTCCCGCAAGATCGAAGACAACGCCGAACGCGATCGTCTCAAGGACATCCTGCGTTCGCTGACCATTCCGGAAGGCATGGGGGTGATCATCCGCACCGCCGGCGAGGGCAAGCAGGCCCGCTGGTTCGTGCGCGACCTGCACATGCTGCTCAAGCGCTGGCAGGCCATCGTCGAAAAGATCAACGCACCCGACCGCAAGCCCGTGCTCCTGTACCAAGAGCCCGGCCTGATCGAGCGTACGGTCCGCGACTTCCTGACCGAGGAGGTCGACCGCATCCTCGTCGACAACCCCGGCGACTTCAAGCTGGTCCAGGACCTCGTCGGGGAGATTTCCCCACGCTCCCGTTCCCGCGTCGAACTCTACAGCGACCCCATCCCGGTTTTTGAACGCTACAACATCGAGCGTCAAATCGAGCAGCTCTTCCAGCGGCGCGTCCCGCTCCCGAGCGGCGGCGAAATCGTCATCGACGAAACCGAGGCCCTCACGGCCATCGACGTCAATACCGGCTCCCACCGCGGCAAGGAGGGCAAGGACGGCAGCTTCATCACCCAGGCCAACTTGGAGGCCGTGACCGAGGCCGCCCGCCAGATCCAGCTCCGTAACTTAGGCGGCCTCATCATGATCGACACGATCGACATGAAGAACGCCAAGGACCGCAAGAAGGTCTTCGATACCTTGCGCGAAGCGATGGAGAACGACCGCGCGAAGCACCAGATCTTGCCGATCTCGCAGCTCGGCGTCCTGCAGATGACCCGCCAGCGTCACACCGAGTCGAACACGACCTCGATGTACACGGCGTGCCCGCATTGCCAAGGCCGTGGCATCGTCAAGAACCCGCGCACCGTCTCCGTGGAGGTCCAGCGCAAGCTCTTGGGCTTGATCCGTCGCCTCCGCACCGAGCGCAAGGTCGCCGGCGAGATCGTCATCCGCATCGTCCTGCACCCCATCAACCTCGACCGCATCAAGCTCGAGGATAAGGAGTTCTTCATCGACCTCGAGAAGTCCTGCAATGTCCGCCTCCTCTTCAAGCACGACGCCACGTTCCACGTGGAGACGTTCAAGTTGATGGATGAGGCGGGCAACGACTTCCGCTAAGCCGGCACCGGTCGGGGCGTCAGACGCCCCGGCGGGCCCGGTGGGCGAGGAGCCGCAGTCCATTGAGGCAGACGATCACCGTGCTGCCTTCGTGGACGGCTACGCCCAAGGTGAGCGGGGCCCCTTTGAAGATGACGATGGCGGCCATCGTGCAGGCGGCGCCGACCGAAATCACGATGTTCACGCGGATCGCCCGCCGGGCGGCTTGGCTGAGGTCGATGGCCGTCAGCAGCCGTTCGATGCGGTCATCCGTCAGGACGACGTCGCTGGATTCCAGCGCCGCGTCGCTGCCGCGTCCGCCCATGCCGATGGCGACGTCGGCGGCGGCCAAGCTGGGGGCATCGTTGACGCCATCCCCGACCATCGCGACGACATGGCCTTCGGCTGAAAGTTTGCGGATGGCCTGCATCTTCGCGTCCGGCGTGAGGGCCGCCCGGTAGCTCTGGATGCCCACCTGCTGGGCCGCGACAGCCGCGGCTTCTTCCCGGTCTCCGGTCAGCATGACCGTCCGGATGCCTTGATGATGGAGGGCGGCGAGGGTAGGGGCGCTGGCCGGGCGGATGGCATCGACGAGCGTCGCCCGGACTTGGACGGAGCCGTCGGAAGCCCAGACCTCGCTGACGATGGCGCCGGCGGCGACTGGGGCGCCCGGGAGGTCATGCCCGCCGACGAATTCACGGGAGCCCACGCTCCAGCGGGTGCCGCCGACCGTGCCGGCGATGCCTTGGCCGGGTGAGTTGGAGAGCCCGGTGACCGCTTGGGTGGTCGCGCCTTCGTCTTGGCAGGCTTTGACGATGCCGAGGGCGAAGGGGTGCGTCGAGTTCGCCTCGATGGAGAGCAGGGCGCTCAGGGCTCTTCGGCGATCTGCGCTCGCGGGGAAGACCTCCAAGGCGGCGACGGCGGGCTCTCCGGCCGTCAAGGTGCCCGTCTTGTCGAAACAGACGCAGTCCACGTCCGCCAAGCGCTCCACCGCCGCCCCTCCGCGGAAGAGGATGCCATGGCGGGCGCCGCTGGCAATGGCGGCGAGGACCGCGGAAGGCACGGAGAGCACCAAGGCGCAGGGGCTGAGCACGACCAAGAGCGTCATGGCTCGGTAAAGGGCGGAATCTTCGCCGCCCATCGCTGGGCGCCCCAGCCAGAGTTGTAGGCCGAAGAAGGCAGCCGAAGCGGTTAAGGTGAAGATGGCGTAGCTGTCGCCCCAGCGGTCGATGGCGCGTTGGGCGGGGGCCTTGCTCTCTTGAGCCTCGCGGATGAGAGCGACGATGCGGTGGAGGGCGCTGTCCTTTTCGGCTTTGGTGACGCGGACCACGAGCCGACCCCAGCCATTGAGGGTCCCGCTGGAGACGCTTGCGCCGGTGCGTTTCTCGACAGGCTTAGCTTCCCCGGTGAGGTTGGATTCATCGATGCCGCTCTCGCCCTCGGTGACGATGCCGTCAGCAGGAACCAGTTCGCCGGGTAGGACTAGGACGACCTGGCCTGGCTGGAGGGCGGAGACCGCGACAACACTCTCGAGGCCGTCTAAACCCAGTAAACGGGCCTGTTTTGGGGCTTTATCGAGGAGGGCGTCGATGGCTCCCCGCGTCCGATCCATCGCATAATGCTCGATGGCACCGGCGGTACTGAAGAGGAAGAGGAGGAGGACGCCTTCCTCTGGGTGGCCGACGCTCCAAGCGCCACCCGCGGCGAGCAGCATCAGTAAATGGACGTCGATGCGGCGCTCGCGGAGCGCCGCGAGGGCGTCGACGGCTGCATCCCAACCGCCTGCGAGGCAGGCGAGCGCGAGGAGTGTCGGCGCGCACCAGGCCCACGCGCTCGGTGGCGCCCAAAAGTGACCGCAAGCGAGTGCCGCGAGACCTAAAACTCCGCAGGTCGCCGCCAAGACCGCAATTTTTTTCCATTCACCAGGAGCTTCATCGTGCATGCAATTCTTCTACGCGTGAAATTTACACGCGTCAATCTCGCTACGATAAATACGAGGTGAAATCGATGTAGTGAATCTGCGTTTACGATTTCGTCGCCCGCGAAACGCTGAGCGCTAAAAGTCACTTCGCGTCGATCGCAAAAATTCCTCTTGCGCAGTCGCGACAAATGCCTACACCTTAACCCAGAGTTAACCGCAACGTGACGAACCGAACCGAAACCCCCAGCGAAAGCCTGATCACCGTGTCGCTTCCCCCGAAGCTCCACTCTGATGCGGTCGCCTTTCAGCATCGGGCCGGTCTCGCGACTCTCAGTGAAGTCATCCGTCATGCGCTCGACTGCTATGACGATGCTCGTCCGGCCCTCGAGTCTACTCGATCCCGCCAAGTTTCTTTCCGCGTACCGTCGGAGCTCCGTACTCGCATCACCCGTCAGGCGCGCAACGCCCGGGTAAGCGTGGGGCGAATCGTCAGGGTGGCGCTTCAGGCGCTGCCCTCTAACCCAACAACGATCCAAAATAAGGAAAAAACTATGGCAAAGAAAAAGGCTGCTGCTAAGAAGAGCGCCAAGAAGGCCACCAAAGCTAAGAAGAAGTAATTCTTCCTAGTCTTTTCCGTCCCTCGGGGCGGATGGCGCCGGCACTCCCGGTTATAACAAGGACCCTCGCAAGAGGGTCCTTTTCTGTTTATGGGCTTCGTGGCGGTGTTGGCTTGAAAATACGCCTCCGCAGTCTTTCTTCCCCCTACTAACCCTTCCCAATGAGCACCCCTCCTGACAACGCCGGCCGCATCACCATTGCCCACGGCAAACTGACGGTCCCTGATCGCCCGATCATCCCCTTCATCGAAGGCGACGGCACGGGTCCCGACATCTGGCGCGCTTCGGTCCGCGTCCTCGATGCGGCGGTCGCCAAGGCTTACGCCGGCAAGCGGCAGATCCAGTGGCTCGAAGTCCTCGCGGGCGAGAAGGCCTACAACAAGACGCAGAACTGGCTCCCGGAGGAGACCCTCACCGCTTTCCGTGATTACCTCGTCGGCATCAAAGGTCCCCTCACGACGCCGACCGGTGGCGGCATCCGCTCCTTGAACGTCGCCCTGCGCCAGCAGCTCGACCTCTACGTCTGCCTCCGTCCGGTGCAGTGGTTCACCGGCGTGCCTTCCCCGGTCAAGAACCCGGGTAAGGTCGACATGGTCATCTTCCGCGAGAACACCGAAGACATCTACGCGGGCATCGATTTCGAGGCCGGTTCCGAAATCGCCCTCAAGACCCTGGAGTTCATCCAGACCAACTTCCCGAAGGAGTTTAAGAAGATCCGGTTCGGCGCCGAGCAGCCCGCCACGGTCGGCATCGGCATCAAGCCCGTGTCTCGCCCGGGTTCCGAGCGCCTCATCCGCTCGGCCATCCAGTACGCCATCGCCAACAAGCGCAAGTCGCTGACCTTGGTCCACAAGGGCAACATCATGAAGTACACCGAAGGCGCCTTCATGAAGTGGGGCTACGACCTCGCCAAGAGCGAGTTCGGCGCGGTCGAAATCGACGGCGGCCCGTGGTGTAAGATCCCGGAAGGGAAGCCCGGCGCCGGCCTCATCATCAAGGACGCGATCGCCGACATCACCCTTCAGCAGGTGCTCACGCGCCCGACCGATTTCGACGTCATCGCCACGCTCAACCTCAATGGCGACTACCTCTCCGACGCCTTGGCGGCCCAGGTCGGCGGCATCGGCATCGCTCCCGGCGGCAACATCAATTACCTCACCGGCCACGCCATCTTCGAAGCGACCCACGGGACGGCGCCGAAGTACGCGAACAAGGATGTCGTCAACCCCGGCTCGGTGGTCCTCTCGGGTGAGATGATGCTCCGCTACATGGGTTGGACCGAAGCCGCGGACCTCGTCCTGAAGGGCCTCAACGGCGCCATCGGCGGTGGCCGCGTGACCTATGACTTCGCTCGCCAGATGCAGGGTGCGACGGAGATCAAGTGCTCCGAGTTCGGCGACGCGATCATCGCGTCGATGTAACTGGCCCGTTTTCCGTTCAAGGTTTTTACAGCGATGGCAGGTTCCGAAAGGGGCTTGCCATCGCTTATTTTTAGGCTACAAAAACGCTTCCTGACCAAACCATGAAGAACACCCTCACCGCCCTCGCCCTCGCTGTTTTCACCGCGGGTCTCGCCCACGCTCAAACCGCTCCGGCTCCCGTCGCCGTCGCCACCCCTACCTCTGACATCTCCGTCAGCGGCCGCTTCTCCTGGGAAGCCAAGAACGTCTTCCGTGGCAAGGAGCGCTCCAGCACCGATGGTCTGATCCAGTCCACCGTCACCGTCGAGTCCGCTATCCCGGGCTTCGCCGGCGTCTCCGCTTACGTCAGCTACTTCAACGCCGACAGCTTCGAGCGTACGATCAACATCGGTGGCCGCACCGACCTCAACGGCGTGGGCACGATCGACTTCGGCGTGTCCCGCACCTTGAGCGTCAACTCCGTGACCGCGACCCTCGCTGGCCAAGGCTTCACCCGCATCGACAACAGCCGCGAACTCTACGTCGGCGTCGTCCAGAAGGCCGGTTCCTTCCTCAAGGCCTCCGCCTTCCTCTACTACAACACCGACCTCAAGCAGACCAACTTCGTGGTGGCCGGCTCCAAGGACTTCGAAGGCAAGAACCTGGGCGTCCCGGGCTTCGACCTCGAAACCAAGGCTTACCTCGGTTTGGCTGATTCCAAGGTCTCGGCCTACGACGTCGCCAACTCCTACGTCTACCTCGGTGCTTCGGCCGACGTGACCCGTGCCATCGGCACCGGTGCCAAGGTTGGTCTCGGCGTCAACTGGGCCTACAACACCGACGGTCAGGCCGCCACCTCTGGTTCGGCCGTTTGGCTCAAGGCTTACGCCAACTTCAAGTTCTAAGCCCCTAGCTTAGGACTTTCCCCCGAAAGGCGCGACTTAGGTCGCGCCTTTCTTGTTTTTAGCCCTAGACCACCCTCCGGGGGTACTTTCCCCTCGAATCCCATATTCGGGTGTTGACGGAGGGGGGTGACTTCTCATTTTCCGACTTTCCCTCTTTATGAAGACCACGCTAGCCAAGAACGTGCAGCTCAAGGACAAGACCTGGTACGTCATCGACGCCAAGGATCAAATCCTTGGCCGTCTCGCCGTCAAAATCGCCAACGTCCTCCGCGGCCGCCACAAGCCCACCTACACCCCCCACGTCGACACGGGTGACTACGTCATCGTGATCAACGCCGACAAGGTGCGCCTCACCGGTTCCAAGGAAACGGACAAGACCTACATGTTCTACACCGGCTGGGTCGGTACCGCTTACCGCCGCACCGCCGCCGCCATGCGCGAGCGTCGTCCGGAGTTCCTGGTCACCCATGCCGTCAAGGGCATGCTGCCCAAGAACCGCCTCGCCAACGACATGCTCACCAAGCTGCGCGTCTACGCCGGCGACAAGCATGAGCACGCCGCCTCGAACCCGGTTCCCTTCCCCGAGTTCAAGAAGGTCTAATCGTCTAATTTCTTTCTAAATGAGCGCCACCAAGTCCACCGCCATCACCGCCGTCGGCCGTCGCAAGACCGCCTCGGCTCGTATCCGTCTCACGACCGGTACCGGCTCCATCTCCATCAACGGCAAGCCCCTCGAGGAGTACCTCTACACCGAGGCCCTCGTAAAGTCCGCCACCGCCCCGATCCGCACCGCGGGTCTCGAAGGCCAGGTCGACGTGACGGTCAATGTCATCGGTGGCGGCCCCAACGGCCAAGCCGGTGCCATCTCCCATGGTCTCGCCCGTGCGATCCAGAAGATGAACCCCGAGCTCCGCGCCCCCCTCAAGAAGGAAGGCCTGCTGACCCGCGATGGTCGCATGCGCGAACGTAAGAAGCCCGGTCGTCCTGGTGCCCGTAAGCGCTTCCAGTTCTCCAAGCGCTAAACCGCCCCGAGACAGGAAAACACCAGGCCCCGGACTCCGGGGCCTTTTTGTTGCCTAGTTTTCTGTGTCCAAGCACCCAAACGTCGTCTAATCATCTGATAATACCGTTATGTCGCAGCCTCTGACCAAAGTCGGCATCGTCGGCGCCTCCGGGTACACCGGGGAAGAGCTTGTCCGCGTCCTTGCCCGCCACCCGCATGTGCAGCTCGCCGCCGTCTGCTCCCGCACCTTGGCCGGTAAGGCCGTGGCCGACGAGATCCCGCGCCTGCGCGGCATCGTCGACGCCGGCTTGCTCTTCTCGGCGTCCTCGCCCGCCGAATGCGCCGCTTCCGATGTCGCGGTCTGGTTCCTGGCGCTGCCCCACGGCGTCGCCGCGGAATATGCCCAGCCGCTCATCGCCGCCGGCAAGCGCGTGCTCGACCTCTCCGCCGACTTCCGCCTCCGCGACCTCGGGCTCTACAAGAAGTACTACGGCCATGACCATCCGGCGCCGGCGCTCGCCGCCGCGGCCCGTTATGTGGTCCCCGAGCTCCAACTCGACGACGCCTGGAAGCAGGCCCAGCTCATCGCGTGCCCGGGTTGCTACCCGACGAGCATCCAGGTGCCGTTGGTGCCGCTGCTGCGCGCCGGCCTCGTCAAGCCGGAGCCTGGGCGCCTCATCATCAATTCCTACAGTGGCGTCTCCGGCGCCGGTAAGAAGGCCGATGTCGGGTACCTCTTCTGCGAGCGCGACAGCTCCATCAAGGCCTATGGCATCCCGGGGCACCGCCACATCGCCGAGATCGAAGAGCAGTTCGGCGTCGCCGCCGGTCAGCCCGTCGTCGTGCAGTTCAACCCGCACCTTGCGCCCATGCATCGGGGCATCGCCACGACCATCGTCGTGCCCGCCGCCGGCGTCACCGCCGCGCAGGTCGAAGCCGTGTGGCAGCAAGCCTACGCTGGCCGCCCTTTTGTTTCCGTGCTGAAGTCGGGCGACTTCCCCGACACCGCCCACGTGGCTAACACCAACCGCGTGGCGATGTCGGTCGTCGCCGATGCGCGCACCGGCAACCTCATCATCACCTCGGTGATCGACAACCTCCTGAAGGGCGCGGGCGGCCAGGCCGTGCAGGCCTTGAATCTCCTCATGGGTTGGTCCGAGACCGCCGGCCTTCGCTAAGCTTTCCATGTCCATCGAATTCACGAACGATTCCCCGGGCGTTTCGGACGTCCCGGGCTTCCGCGTCGGCGCCGCCGGTTGCGATATCCGCAACAAAGGCCAGGACCGGCTCGACCTCGCCTTGATCGTGGCGGACCAGCTCTGCGCCGCCGCCGGCGTGTTCACCACGAACGACGTGAAGGCCGGCCCCGTCCGCATCTCGCAGGCGACCTTGCTTTCCACGCAGGGCCGCGTCCGTGGCGTCATCGCCAACAGCGGCAACGCGAATGCCTGTACCTCGACCCAAGGGGATGCGGACGCTGTCCGCATGGCCCAACTCGGCGCCGAGGCCGCTGGCCATGCCGGCGAACCCTTCCTGGTCTGCTCGACCGGACGCATCGGTGAACTCCTCCCGATGGCGAAGGTCGCCGCGGGCGCGCAGGCCGCCGCCGCGCGCCTCTCGCGCGACTCGGCTGAAGGCGTGCGTGCCGCCAACGCGATCCTGACTTCCGACACGCGTCCGAAGACCTGCACGGCCCGTTTCACTTGGCAGGGGCAGACCGTCACCATCGCCGGCTTCGCGAAGGGCGCCGGGATGATCGAGCCCAACATGGCCACCATGTTGGCCTTCGTCTGCACCGATGCGGTCGCCGACCCGGCTTTCCTGAAGACGGCCCTGAAGGCGTCGTCGGACCAATCCTTCAACTGCGTGAGCGTCGATGGCGACATGTCCACCAACGACACCGTCATCCTTCTCGCCTCGGGCGTCGCCCAGGTGCAGGTCGGACCCGGTGCGCCGACCGAGCTCACCCGCCTTTTCCAGGAAGCCCTCGACCGCGTCTGCTTCTCCCTCGCGGAGAAGATCGTCGGCGACGGCGAGAAGATCACGAAGGTCGTTTCCGTCGAGGTTTCGGGGGCCCGCCACCGGGCCGACGCCGAGAAGATCGCCCGGGCCATCGGCAACTCCCTCCTCGTGAAGTCCTCGTGGTTCGGGGAAGACCCGAATTGGGGGCGCTTGGCCGATGCGGCGGGTTATGCCCGTACCGGGCTCGATGAGACCAAGCTGGATATCCATTACGAGGACGTGCCCGCCGTCATCGGTGGCCGTCCGCTGCCCGAGAATAAGCCCAAGTGGAAGGAAGTCGTGAAGGCGCGCCAGTTCCGGGTGCGCTTGGACCTGCACTTGGGCGACGCCCAGTTCCGTCTGCTGGCTTCGGACCTCACGGACGGTTACGTGAACTACAACAAGAGCGAGTAAGGGCCATTTTCCGTTTGCTCGCCCCGCCAGTCCGCTGACACTTCCCGTCCGTCTGATGAGCACGCAAGCCGCGCACAATAAATCCGAGGTCCTTCTCGAAGCCCTCCCTTACATCCAGAAGTTCCGTGGCTCCACCTTCGTGGTGAAGTACGGCGGCAGCTTCATGGACGACCCGAATCCGGAAGGCCGCGACCGCGTCGCCACGGACATCGCTTTCCTGTCGGCCGTCGGCATTCAAGTCGTTGTCGTGCACGGCGGTGGCAAGGCCATCACCCGCGCCATGGACAAGGCCGGCATCAAGTCCGAGTTCCGCGGCGGCATGCGCGTCACCGATGCCGCCACCGTGAAGATCGTCGAAGAGACCCTCAACGGGGAGATCAACGGACAGATCTGCGAATCGCTGAAAGCTCGCGGCGCCAACCCGCTTGGCATGCCCGGCAACCACGTCAACCTCTGCGAGAAACTCCTCGGGACGGACGAGCAGGGCAAGCCGTGCGACATCGGTTTCGTCGGCGACATCAAGTTCGTGAAGACGAAGCTCATCAAGAAGGCCCTCGCGGACGGCCACCTGCCGGTCGTTTCCCCGATCGCCTTGGACGCCGACGATCAGGCTTACAACACCAACGCCGACGTCGCCGCCGCCGCCGTGGCTAATTCGCTGCGGGCCCGCCGCTTGATCTTCATGAGCGACGTCCCCGGCCTGTTGGCCGACCCGAAGGACCCTGCCACGCTCATCACCACGCTCAAGGTCAGCGAAGTCGACGAACTCAAGCGCAAGGGCGTCATCGCCGGCGGCATGATCCCGAAGGTCGACAGCGCCGTGAAGGCGCTCAAGGAGGGCGTCCGTCGCGTGCACTTCATCGATGGCCGCGTGCCGCACGCCCTGTTGCTCGAAGTCTTCACGGACAAGGGCATCGGGACCGAAATCGTCCACGGCTGATGAGCGCGGAATCCGCAGACCCGACCGCCGCGCTCTACGAGCAGCACCTGGCCCGTAATTATGGGGCTCCGCCCATCACCTTGGTGCGGGGTGAGGGTTCCCGCGTCTGGGACGCCACGGGTAAGCCCTATTTGGATTTTGCGACGGGCATCGCCGTCAACGCCTTGGGCCATGCCCATCCCGTTTGGGTCCAGCGCGTGAGCGAACAGGCCGCGAAGCTGGTCCACGTCAGCAACCTCTACCGCAATGAGCCACAGGGCCGTCTGGCGGCCGCGCTGAGCCGTTATTGCGGCCCCGGGCGGGCCATCTTCTGCAATAGCGGTGCGGAAGCCAACGAAGGCCTCCTGAAGCTCGCGCGTCTGCATGGCCTGCGGAAGTCCGGCACCGAAGGCGCCTGCATCGGCGTCGTCGTCGCCGAGAAGGCCTTCCACGGCCGTACCTTCGGTGGCATGTCGGCCACGCCGCAGGAGAAGATCCAAAAGGGTTTCCGTCCTTTGCTGTCCGGTTTCACCGCCGCGCCGCTCAATGACTTGGCGACTTGGGATAAGGCCATCGACGCGCAGACCACCGCGGCGGTCCTGGTCGAGACCATCCAAGGGGAGGGCGGGGTGTTCCCCGCGACGGCTGAGTTCCTCCAAGGGCTGCGCAAACTTTGCACGGAACGGAACGTCCTGCTGATGATCGACGAAATCCAGTGCGGCATCGGACGTACGGGTGCTTTCTTTGCGTTCGAGCGCGCCGGCGTGAAGCCGGACGCGATTGCCATGGCGAAGGGCCTCGGGGGCGGTTTCCCCATCGGTGCCATCTGGATGGCGCCGCCGCACGACGACCTCTTTCAGGCTGGCTCCCATGGGACGACCTTTGGTGGTGGGGCCTTGGCGGCCACCGCCGGCCTGGCGGTGCTGGAAGTCATCGAGTCGGAGCACCTTCTGGCTAAGGTCACGGCCCAAGCACCCGCTTGGCATGCGGCCTTGCGGGGTCTCGTGGCCCTGCGTCCTGACCTCGTGAAGGAAGTCCGGGGCGCGGGTTACATGGTCGGCGTCATCCTGACCATCGACCCGGTCCCGGTGGTCACGGCCCTCCGCGAAGCGGGCCTCCTCACGGCCCCGGCCGGTGGCGTGGCCGTCCGTTTGTTGCCGCCGTTGGTGGCCACCGAGGCGGAGTTGGCGGAGTCCGTGGCGATCCTGACCAAGGTGTTACGCGACTGGAAGGTCGCTTAAGCCCTTTCGTCACCTATTTTCCGCTGTCCAAACGGGTTTCCCCACCTATCTTCGAACGCTTTCCGAGATGCGTCACTTCCTGAAGGAGACCGACCTTTCCGCCGCTGAAATCGCGACGGTGTTCGCCCAAGCCGCCGCGCTGAAGGCCACGCGTGGCCGTGCGACCGCGGCCGACCTCGCCCGCCAGTCGTGGGGCCTGATGTTCTTCAAGAAGAGCACCCGCACCCGCGTGTCCTTCCAGGTCGGCGTCCATGAGCTCGGCGGCCAGCCGGTCATGCTGAATGCCGACGACCTGCAGCTCTCGCGCGGCGAGACCGTCGCCGATACCGCCAAGGTCCTCTCGCGCTACCTGCACGGCATGGTCATCCGTTGCCATGAGCATGCGCTCCTCGAGGAGTTCGCCCGGTGCGGCACGATGCCGATCGTCAACGCGCTTTCCGACTTCCTGCACCCCTGCCAGTTCATGACGGACATGTTCACGCTGGCGGAGCGCTATGCGCCCGGTCGGCCGGAACAGTACGCCGCTTCGCTCAAGGGCAAGAAGGTCGCGTTCCTCGGCGACACCGCCTGCAACATGGCGAATTCGTTCGTGCTCGGCGGCGCCGCGCTCGGCGTGGAAATCGCCTTGGCCGGTCCGGCCGGCTACGAGCCGGGTGCCGAGATCCGCGCGCAGCTCAAGGCCGACGGCCTCAAGGAAACCTTCACCTTCACGACCGAGGCCGCCGCCGCCGTCCGGGGCGCCGACATGGTGTACACCGACGTCTGGGTGAGCATGGGCATGGAGGCCGAGAAGGCCGAGCGCCTGAAGCTCATGCAGCCTTACCAGGTCAACGCCCAGCTCATGGCCTTGGCCAAACCCAGCGCCTATTTCATGCACTGTCTGCCCGCGCATCCCGGCGAGGAAGTCTCCGCCGACGTCTTGGCGAGCCCGCGGAGCATCATCTTCGACCAAGCCGAGAACCGCCTGCACGTGCAGAAGGCCATCCTCGCGCACCTCGCCGCCCACCGCGGTTGATTCCCTTTTACCCAAAACATCATGAGCAAGCAGAAGAAAATCGTCCTCGCCTATTCCGGCGGCCTCGACACCTCCGTCCTCCTTTCCTGGATCAAGGACAAGCACAACGCCGAGATGATCGCGTTCTGCGCCGACATCGGTCAGGAAGACGAACTCAAGGGCCTCAAGCAGAAGGCCATGAAGACCGGCGCGTCCAAGCTGTACGTCGACGACCTGCAGGCGGAATTCGCCCGCGACTTCATCTACCCGATGATGCAGGCCGGCGCCATCTACGAAGGCCAGTACTACCTCGGCACTTCCATCGCGCGCCCGCTCATCGCCAAGCGCATGGTGGAAATCGCCCGCAAGGAAGGCGCGACCGCCATCGCCCACGGCGCCACCGGCAAGGGTAATGACCAGGTCCGCTTCGAACTGACCTGCGCCGCCCTCGCCCCGGACCTCGAAATCATCGCCCCTTGGCGCAACGAGGCCTTCCGCAAGGACTTCCCGGGCCGCGCCGAGATGATCGCCTATTGCGCCGACAACAAGATCCCGGTCGAGGCCAGCGCCAAGAAGCCCTATTCCTCGGACCGCAACCTCCTGCACATCTCTTACGAAGCGGGCATCCTCGAAGACCCTTGGATGGATGCCTTCGCTCCCGCCAACAAGGCCATGTTCAAGCTTTCGGTCTCGCCTGAGGACGCCCCGAACAAGCCGGAGTACGTCGAGCTCGAGTTCCGCCAGGGCGATTGCATCGCCGTCAACGGCAAGAAGCTCGACCCCCTCGGCGTCATGCGCACGCTCAACAAGCTCGGCGGCCGTCATGGCGTGGGGCGCGTCGACATGGTCGAAAACCGCTTCGTCGGCATGAAGAGCCGCGGCGTCTATGAGACCCCGGGCGGCACCATCCTGCACTTCGCTCACCGCCAGATCGAATCCCTCACCATGGACCGCGAGGTCATGCACCTGCGCGATTCCCTCGTGCCCCGTTACGCGACCCTCGTCTACAATGGCTTCTGGTATGCCCCGGAGCGCCTCGCCCTCCAGGCCCTGATCACCGAGTCGCAGCGCAACGTCACCGGTACCGTCCGCGTGAAGCTGTACAAGGGCAGCACCTACGTCGCTGGCCGCAAGAGCCCGCGTTCGCTTTACAACCCGCACATCGCCACGATGGAAGCGGATCCGACCAAGGCCTACAACCAGGACGACGCCACGGGTTTCATCCGCCTCAACGGCCTCCGCCTGCGCGTGAACTCCAAGGTCAACGGCGTCGCCAACCTCAGCAAGACGGTCCGTTAAGGCGGGCCGCGAGGCAAAGACAGCAGGGCGTCCCGGTTGGGACGCCCTGCTTGTTTTAAATTGGAGGCGCGGGTCGGAATTGAACCGACGCATGGGGCTTTTGCAGAGCCCGGCCTTACCACTTGGCTACCGCGCCTAACGGACTGAAGCCCTTACGCTGTCCGAAGGAGCCCGCCTTTCAAGGGTTTTTGTGCGAGGGCTTCCCTTTCCCCGAAACTTGGCCTAGAAGGAGGCATGTCCCAGCCACCTTTTCGTGTCGGCCTCGGTTACGACATCCACCCTTTGGTGGCCGGTCGCCCCTGTATTTTAGGTGGGGTCCAGATTCCGTCGGAAGTCGGTCCGGACGGGCATTCCGATGCCGATGTGCTGCTACATGCCGTGGCGGATGCGATTTTGGGCGCGGCGGGCCTGCGTGATATCGGGCACTATTTCCCCAACAACGATGCCGCCCTGGCGGGGATGGATTCGGCGATCATCGCCCGGCGGGCGGTCGCCGAGGCGGCCGCCTTGGGCTGGAAAGTGGGTAACGTCGATCTCGTGCTGATCGGGGAGCGCCCCAAAATCATGGCTCATGTACCCGCGATCCGCGCAAGCGTGGCCAGTATCCTCGGGGTCGAGCCTGCTCAGGTGGGGATCAAGGCCACGACCAACGAAGGGATGGATGCCTTAGGTCAGGGTAAGGGCTTGGCGGTTCAGGCCATTTGCCTCCTTTATAGGGGGTAAATGGGGGTAAATAGGGGGTTTTATGGCTTTCAGGCTTGTCATCTGGGCCATAAATCCGAAGACTGAACAACCCTCTCCTCGGAGAGGATAACCCTATGGAACAGACCCTCATCATCTTAAAGCCCGACTGCATGGAACTCCGCCTTTGCGGGACCGTCTTGGCTCGTTTTGAAGCCGCCGGCTTCAACGTCCAAGCCTGCAAGTTGGCTCAGTTGACCTCTGCCCAGCTCCGCGAGCATTACGCTCACGTGGCCGACAAGCCGTTCTACCCCGAAATCGAGGCCTTCATGTCCTCCCGTCCGGTCATCATCGCCGTCCTCAGTGGCCATAACGTGATTGCTCGCGTCCGCGAGCTCCTGGGCCCGACGAACTCCAAGGTCGCCCCGAAGGGCACGATCCGTGGCGACTTCGGTACCGAGATGATGCGCAATATTTGCCACGCTTCCGACAGCCCAGAAGCATCGGCGGCTGAAATCCGTCGCTTCTTCCGCGCCGAAGAGGTGTTTGCCCCGTCCGCCGTCCGCGTTTAATTTTCCCTGGATCGTATCGTTGGCAGCCCACCGGCTTCGGCTTGGTGGGCTGTTTCTTTGGGGGAGGTTGCGAGGCTTGCCCGGTGGGACCGGAAGTGTAGTTTCCCGCTGTGACGATTCACTGTCCCGAGTGTGGTCTGCCGATTTTGCCGACGGAAATCACCCCGGCAGGTGACCTGGCCTATTGCCGTCTCTGCGAGCGTACCTCGACCGTCGACGCTTGCCGGGCGGCGAAGCCATTGGCGCAGCGCCCCGCATCATTGGAGGCCCCGCCCAAGGGTCTCCGGTTCACGGAAGACCTGACGGGTTTTCGGGTCGTGCTCTCCACCGCAAGCTGGGTCGCGCTGATTCTCTGGCCGTTTATGCTGGTCTGGGCCGGTGGCTCGCTGGGCGGTATTTACGGCACGCAGATCAAGTCCGGGCAGTTCAATTGGATGCTGTCGCTGTTCGGTCTCCCGTTCTTGGTCGGATCCGTCTTCCTTTTCGGCATCGCCTTCATGTCGACCTTTGGCCGGGTCATCGTCGAGTCCGGCCAAGATGGCCTCCTGCGTATCCGGAAGGGTGGGCTTGGGCTTTATTGGACGAAGTCGGCTGCGTGGATGGACGTTGTTTCGGCCGAGGTCGTCGAGGAAACCAAGCGTCGAAAAGGGAGTTATACCATCAGCTATGCGTGCGTCTTGACGCGGCGGCAAGGGTCCCCCCTCCAGATCGACACCGGCGCGGACCGGGAGCAGGCCGCGTGGTTGGCCCGCTACTTGGCCGGACGAATTTACCTGCGACGGTGACTTCCCCGTTGCCCTCGGGCGGGTGAATTGGGCAAAGTCGGGCCATGCTGGATCCCAAGTTCCTTCGCGAAAACATCGACCTCGTCCGCAAGGGCGTTGCCCGGAAGAAGTTCCAGGTCGACCTCGACGCCGTCTTGGCCGCCGATGAGGCCCGTCGCCATGCGGTGGCCGAGTTCGAGGTGGCTCGCTCCGCGCAGAACGCCGCGAACAAGGAAATGGCCGCCTTGCCGAAGGGCTCGCCGGAGTTCCAGGCTAAGGTCGTCGAGATGAAGGCCGCCTCCGCCAAGGTGAAGGAGCTCGAGAAGAAGGTCTCCGAAGTCGAAGAGCAGATGAAGGCCGTCGCCCTTTCCGTCCCCAATATCCCGCACGACTCCGTGCCCGAAGGCCGCACCGAGGCCGACAACCAGGTCGTCGCCACGTGGGGCGACCAAGCCCAACTCGTTTCCGCCGCCGCCAAGCCCCACTGGGATATCGCTTGGTTCAATAAGGCCATCGACTTCGAGCGCGGCGTGAAGGTGACCGGTGCCGGCTTCCCGTTCTACGTCGGCGACATGGCCCGCCTCGTGCGCGCGCTCATCCAGTACTTCCTCGAGGAGGCCGGCAGCAACGGCTACACGGAAGTCCACGCCCCCTTGATGGTGAATGCCGCCAGCGCGACCGCGACCGGTCAGTTGCCGGACAAGGAGGGCCAGATGTACCACGCGCAGACGGATGATTTCTACATGATCCCGACGGCGGAGGTGCCGGTGACGAATTTCTTCCGCGACGAGATCCTCGACGAGGCGGCCTTGCCCGTGAAGCGCTGCGGTTACACGCCTTGCTTCCGTCGCGAAGCCGGCAGCTGGGGCGCCCACGTGCGTGGTCTCAACCGCCTGCACCAGTTCGATAAGGTCGAACTCGTGAAGTGGGTCCACCCGGACCAGTCCTTCGCCGAACTCGAGCTCCTCCGCGGCGACGCCGAGCGTCTCCTGCAGAAGCTCAACCTGCCTTACCGCGTGCTCCTCATCTGCGCCGGTGATATCGGTTTCTCGCACAGCAAGCAGTACGACCTTGAAGTCTGGGCCGGCGGCCAGAAGCGCTGGCTCGAAGTCTCGAGCTGCTCGAACTTCACCGACTTCCAGGCCCGTCGCGCGGGGATACGATTCCGTCCGAAGGATGGGAAGCCGGAGTTCGTGCACACCCTCAACGGTTCCGGTCTCGGCTTGCCCCGCGTCTTGGCCGCGATCCTCGAGAACAACCTGCAGCCGGACGGCACCGTGCGCGTCCCCGAGGCCTTGCGTCGCTGGTACGGCAAGGAAACCTTGTCGTTCTGAGGTCGCTTTAGGTTGGCAGGGCAGGGCGGCCGGCTATGTTCCCCCCGTGAGCCCGGCTATTCCCTCCATCCCTGCCATGCGGGCGGCTGCCGCGACCTGGCCGCGTTTGGGCACCGATGGATTATCGCCGACGGAACTCATCGGCGTCGCCGTTTCCGGGGGGGCGGATTCCGTTTACCTGCTCTTGGCCTTATGGGCGGATGAAGCGCTGCGGCCGCGCTTACGCGTCCTCCACTACAACCACCGGGTGCGGGGCGAAGCGTCCGAGGGCGACGCCGCTTTCGTGCAGGCCTTGTGCGCCGTCCTTGATGTCCCCTGCATCGTCGGCGAGCGGAGCGAAGCGGGTCTCGCCTCCGAAGCCGAGCTCCGGGCGGCTCGGTTGGACTTCTTCGCGCAACAACGGACGGCGCTGGGCCTGCGGGTGATCGCCACCGCGCACCATTTGGATGACGTCGTCGAATCGATGCTCATGCGCTTGGCGCGCGGCGCCGGCTTGGCGGGTTTGGGCGCTCCGCGGGTCTGGCAGGCTTTCCGCGATGGTCATGTCCACTGGCGTCCGTTGGTCTCCGTCCGCTTGACGAAGTCCAAGCTCCTCGCGGCTTTATCCGCCGGGGAGATTCCCTGGCGTGAGGATGCGACCAACCTTCAGCCCATCGCCTTGCGTAATCGGGTGCGCGCCTGGGTGGGGCAGGGTGGTGCCGAGGCTTTAGGTCCGGCCTTCGCGCAAGGCTTTGGCGCGTCGGCCCGACACCTGGATGATGCGCAAGCCGCCCTTTGGGCTTGGGCGGATGAACTGGGCTGCGGCGTGCAGCCCGATGGCTCCGTCGCCACGGCGACCTTGCGGGGTCGGCCGAGGGCGCTGGCCCATGCGGTTTTGAGCCGTTTCCTTGCCGCGCATGGCCTTGCCGCCGCGAGCGGGGTTTCGTTGGAAAGCCTCGTCGCCGCACTGGTCGCAGGCCGAGAGTCTCAATCGACGTTAATGGCGCAACTGGTTGCCCACAAAGGTGGCCGCCTCTTCTTGTCGCGGGCGGCGCCGGTCGCCTATGGGCCATCGTTGCGTCCGTTGGTCGTCGGACAACTCGACGCAGAGAGCGGGCTCTTGGCGGAATGGGTGGACGTGGACGCGGCCCTGTGGGCAAAGTTGTCCCGGGGTGACATCGCCGCTGACTCGATTGTCTACCTGAATGTCCCGCCTACGGCGAACTTGGCTTGGCGCGGTCGGATGGAGGGCGATCGCTACCAGCCTTTAGGCGCACCGGGGACGGCCAAACTTTCCGACCTCCTCATTAACCGAAAAACCCCCGCGGAAGAGCGGGAATCGCTGCCGGTGGTGCTGGTTGATAATACGGTTCACTGGGTTCCCGGCCTACCGCCTGCGCAAACGGCTCGCCTCGCCGGACCACAGAAGGGGGCTCTCCGGTTGACTTGGCTTAGTGCCTGCTTAAGTTCAGACCTCCCCCGATGAGCCAAGACAACAACGAGGATGACAAGAACGGTAGCCGCGTGAACGGACGATCCCTGTTGGTCTGGGTTGTCCTCATTGCCGCGGTCGCCCTGTTGGTCAATTACAGCGCCCCCAGCCCGGCTCCAGTCCAGAAATTAGGCGTCACCCAGGTGCTCGCCTTGGCCAAGGAAGGCAAACTGAAGACCCTCAACGTGAAGCCGGACCCGGCGGCGGGCTCCGACAGCTGGTACCAAGTCGAAGGCGAACTCCTGGTCAAAAGCGAAGCGGCCGATGATAAGACCCGTTTCATCGCCGCCGGTCGTCTGACCGACAAGGAATTCGAGGCCCTCCGCGCCGCGGTCCCCAAGGAGAACTTCAAGGAGTCCCCGGCCCAGACCGGCCTGACCATGTTCCTCTACAACGTCCTGCCGACCTTGCTGGTGTCGGGCGTGATCTTGTTCTTCATGTACCGCTTCCTGAAGAGCTCCCAGAAGGGTGCGATGCAGTTCGCGAAGAGCCGGGCTCGCCTGAATTCCACCGATCGGGAGACGACGACCTTCAAGGACGTCGCCGGGTGCGATGAAGCCAAGGAGGAAGTGAAGGAGATCGTGGACTTCCTCCGCGAGCCCAAGCGATTCACGAAGATGGGCGCCTCGATTCCGAAGGGAATCCTCATGGTTGGCCCGCCCGGAACGGGTAAGACGCTCCTCGCCCGCGCGGTCGCCGGCGAAGCCAAGGTCCCCTTCCTCAGCATCAGCGGTTCCGACTTCGTCGAGATGTTCGTCGGCGTCGGTGCGGCCCGCGTCCGCGATACCTTCGACCAAGCCCGCAAGCTCGCCCCTTGCATCATCTTCATCGATGAAATCGACGCGGTCGGTCGGCAGCGCGGCGCCGGTTTGGGTGGCGGCAACGATGAGCGCGAGCAGACCCTCAACTCCTTGCTCGTCGAAATGGACGGCTTCGACGGTCAAGCCGGCGTGATCGTGATCGCCGCGACCAACCGCTCCGACGTCCTCGATGCGGCCCTGCTGCGTCCGGGCCGTTTTGACCGCCAGGTCTTCGTCGACCTGCCCGATCTCCGTGGCCGCGAGGCCGTCTTGGCCGTCCATGCCAAACGTTTCCAGATGGCCCCCTCCGTCGACTTGCTGCGCATCGCTCGCATCACCACGGGCATGTCCGGCGCCGACCTCGCCAACCTCCTCAACGAAGCCGCGCTCCATGCCGGTCGCCGCAATCGCGAAAAGGTCGAGATGTGCGACGTCGAGGAAGCCCGCGACAAGATCGCGCATGGCCGCGAACGCCGCAAGGGTGCGGACCAGGAAGATCTCCGGAAGACCGCTTACCATGAAGCCGGCCACGCCCTCGTGCAGGCCGTGCTCGATGACGGCACGTTGCCCGTCCACAAGGTCACGATCATTCCGCGGGGCCGCGCCCTCGGCATGGCGATGTTCATGCCCACCAAGGATTCCTTCGGCAGCTCGAAGACCTGGTTGACGCGCTTCATCTGCACCGCGATGGCCGGTCGCGTCGGCGAGCGTGTCATCACGGGGGACATCTCCAGCGGCGCCTCACAGGACATCAAGCAGGCGACCCGCATGGCCCGCCAGATGGTCTGCGATTGGGGCATGAGCGACTTGGGGCCCATTTCCTACAACGAGAATACGGATACGGTCTTCCTTGGACGCGAAATCTCGCGTACCCAAGGGCACAGCGATGAAACCGCCCGCCGCATCGACGTGGCCGTCGCGCAGATCGTCAACGAGCAGTTCGCCATGGCCGAGAAGATCATCGCCGAGCACGCCGATGCCCATCGCAAGATCGCGGAAGCCCTCTTGGAGCACGAAACCTTGGACGGCGTCCACATCATGGAAATCCTGAAGACAGGCGCGATACAGACTCCCGTGGTGGGGAGCCCCGTCGCGAACCCCGTCCGCGAGGCCAACCCCGCAGGTCCGGCCCCCGAAACCGGGACGCAGTCTTCGCCGACCCCTGCTTGAGGTTTGCCCTCGGGCGCAAGCAGGGTAGGGTTTCGGTATGGTCCTAGGGCTCACGGGTGGCATTGGTTGCGGTAAGTCCGCCGCCTTAGCCATGTTTGCTCGCCGAGGCTTCAACGTCGTCGACGCGGACCAGCTGGCCCGCTCGGTGTTGGCCCGGTCGGATATCAGCCGACAGCTGGTGGCCCGCTGGGGCCGGGAGGCGCTGGGCGCGGATGGCTTGCCGGATCGGGCTTGGATTGGCCGCAAGGTGTTCGGGGCCCCTGCGGAACTCGCCTTTATCGAAGCCCTGGTGCACCCGGAGGTAGCTCGGCTTCGCCAAGCCGCGGTCGCTGATGCGACCAAGCACCATGTGGTCGAAATCCCTTTGCTTTTTGAGAAAGGATTGGCCGCGGAGTTCGATGGCATCGTCTGCGTAGCTTGCTCGGATGACGTCCGGCTGGCGCGTTTGGAGGCGAGGGGTCTTGCACGTTTAGATGCCCAAGCGAGAATTAATTCTCAAATACCTACAGGACAAAAGGTTATGAATTCTAATTATGTCCTATGGAACGACGGTGACCGCTCGGCCCTCGAAGCCCAGGTCAATCGATTGGTCGCGCGGCTCACGGCTGCCGAGAAGTCCGTTTTTTGACCGCTTTTGCGATTGCCGAGGAGGGGGTGGGATTTAGGTTTCAAGGCTCCCGTGCTGCTCTACCCCAAGGAGTGGCATCCATCACCCCACCTTCCGCCAAGGATACCCCTACTGTGACGACCGCCGACGATTTCGTCATTCAATTCATTCAGGACAAAGCCCTCGTGACCGCGGGCGACGTCGCCGAGGCCCGCGCGGCCGTGGCGGCGACCCCGGATGGCAATCCCGATACCCTCGCCTTGGCGAACCTCGTCGAGAACGGCAAGGTCACCTGGTCGAAGATCACCGAAGCCCTCGGCGTCGAGTTCGACATGGAAGTCGTCGACCTTTCGCAGGTTTCCCCCGCCGACGAATTGTTGAAGCTCATCAGCCGCGACCAAGCGGAGCGCTCCAACATCCTTCCCTTGCAGATGGACGGGGTGGAGTTGCTCGTCGCCATCGCGGACCCGCTCGACACCGAAAGCCTCGATTCCTTGGCGCGCGTGCTGAAGCTCACGCTCAACCCGAAGTTGGCGCCGCCGGACGAACTCCGGGCCGCCATCGCGCGCTGCTACAGCGGTGGGCAGGTCAACGTTTCCTATGAGGACGTCTTCGGCAAGGCCTCGGAAGATGGTTTATCCGTCGAGCTCCCGCAGGGTGGGGAAGCCAAGGAAGACGACGCCCCCATCATCCGTTACGTCAACTCGCTGATCGTCGACGCCATCCGCCGCAAGGCTTCGGATATTCACTTGGAACCCTTGGAAAAGCGGTTCCGCGTGCGCTTCCGCATCGACGGCGTGCTGCAGGAGATGAAGGGCCCGCCCAAGCGCCTCCAGGCTTCCGTGATTTCCCGCCTCAAGCTGATGGCGGAAGTCTCGCTCGCCGAAAAGCGCATCCCGCAGGACGGTCGCATTCAGGCCCGCACCGGCGGTCGCGACATCGACTTGCGCGTCTCCGTCCTCCCGACCGTCTACGGCGAGTCGATCGTCATGCGAATCCTCGACAAGGAAGGCCTCAAGCTCGGTCTCCCCGAACTCGGCTTCTTCGCGGACGACCAAGCCAAGTTCCAGGGCCTCATCTCCGGCTCCGACGGCGTCTTCCTCGTCACCGGTCCGACCGGTTCCGGCAAGTCGACCACCTTGTACTCGGCGTTGAATTACATCAACAAGCCCGACCGCAAGATCATCACCGTCGAAGACCCGGTCGAGTACCAGATGGCCGGCATCAACCAGGTGCAGGTGAAGCGTGATGTCGGCATGACCTTCGCCGCCGCCCTCCGCGCCATGCTGCGTCAGGCGCCGAACATCGTCATGATCGGTGAAATCCGCGATTTGGAAACCGCCGAAATCGCGATCAACGCGGCCCTCACCGGTCACATGGTGTTCTCGACCCTCCACACCAACGACTCCGTCAGCGCGGTGACCCGACTCGTCGACATCGGCGTGAAGCCGTTCCTCGTGTCCGCCGCTTTGCGCGGGGCCCTCGCCCAACGCCTCGTCCGCCGCGTCTGCCAGTCGTGCGCCCAGCCGTACAAGCCCACCGCGAAGGAACTCTACACCATCGGCATGACCGAGCAGGACATCGCCGGGGCGACCCCGATGAAGGGCGCCGGTTGCGCCAAGTGCGGCGAGCGCGGCTACAAGGGCCGTCGCGGCGTCTTCGAACTTTTCGTCATCACCGAAGAAATCCAGGAGATGATCTACTCCGGCTCCAACCTCGTCGACCTGCGCCGCAAGGCCCGCGAAGCCGGCATGCGGACCATGCGCGAGGACGGCCAGCGCAAGGTCGCTTCGGGCATGACCACCATCGAGGAAGTCATGGGCGCCACCGTCGCCGACGACGTCATCTGAGTCCGCCATGGCGTACGAGATCAATCAGCTGCTGGAAGCCATGATCGAGAATGGCGCCTCCGACCTGCACCTGCACGTCGGCCGCGCCCCCAGCCTCCGCGTCAGCGGCAGCGTCGTCTCGATCGAAGGGGCCGCGCTGACCAGCGAGGACACCCAGGCTTTGGTGAACTCCATCACGCCCGCGGAGCAGGTCGAGCGCCTGAAGCGCGACGGCGGCTGCGACTTCGGCTTCTCCTTCCACAAGAAGGCGCGTTTCCGCGTCAACGTCTACCGCGGCAAAGGCGTGTTGGGCATGGTCCTTCGGCTCATCCCGACGGCCATCTTCACGCTCGAGCAGCTCCGCCTGCCGCCGATGATCAAGGACCTCCTCCGCCGTCCGCGCGGACTCATCCTCGTCACCGGCCCGACCGGTTCCGGCAAGTCCACGACCTTGGCTTCGATGATCAATTGGATCAACGAAAACGAGGATGGCCACATCGTCACCATCGAGGACCCCATCGAGTATTACCACCCGCACAAGGGTTGCGTGGTCACGCAGCGCGAGGTCCACAACGACGTGCCCACCTTCGCCGAAGGCGTCCGGGCCGCGCTCCGGCAGGACCCCGACGTCATCCTCATCGGCGAAATGCGCGACCTCGAGACCATCGAGGCCGCCGTCTCGGCCGCGGAGACCGGCCACCTCGTGTTCGGCACGCTCCACACCACCGGGGCGGCCCGCACCGTCGACCGCATCCTGGATGCGTTCCCCGCCGGGGCCCGCGACCAGATCCGCGTCCAACTTTCGTCCTCCATCGTCGCCGTCATCTCCCAGTGCCTCCTGCGCACCGTCGAGGACAAGCGCGTCGCCGCCTACGAGATCATGATCCGGACGGACGGTATCGCCGCGAAGATCCGCGAGAACAAGACTTTCCAGATCACCTCCGACATCGAGACCGGTGGCGGGCGCGGCATGCGCACGTTGGATTCCGATCTCCTCGCCCTGTTCAACCAAGGCAAGGTGTCCGAAGAGGAAGTCATGAACTACTGCCAGGATTCCGAGATGATGCGCGCCCGCCTCAATCCCGGAGCCGCCAAGAAATAACCCCTTACCCGACCATTCCCCATGTTTGAAGACCACAGTGACGTCATCCGCGACATCGCGCTCGAAGCCGGGCTCGTCGACCAAACCCAGTCCGACGAGCTCTGGGAGTCGCATGCGACCACCGGAAAATCATTCGCCGACAGCCTGATCGACGCCGGCCTCGCCGACCGTCCGACCCTGCTGCAGGCCGTCGCCGACCATCTCCAGGTCCAGTATTACTCGGCGATTCCGGCCGATCTCGGCGAGGAGTTGACCCGCACGCTGAAGCCGGCCCAGGCCCATAAGTACATGGTCGTCCCGGTCGCCGACGAAGCCGGCAAGCTGACCCTCGTCGCCAAGGACGCCTTCAACTCCTCCGCGATCAACGAGCTGACCTTCATCCTGAAGCGCGACATCGAGTTGGCCGTGGCCGACCCGGATTCCGTCGAATCCGCCGTCATCCGCGTCTACGGGGAAGCCTCCGCGACCTCGATGGAAGACCTCCTCGGCGAGTTCGAGGAAGGCGCCGCCGCCGCCACCAACGACGAGGATGTGGTCGCCGCCGCGAGCCAGGCGCCGATCATCCGCTTCGTCGACCTCGTGCTGCAGGAAGCCGTCAAGGCCAAGGCCTCCGACATCCACTTCGAGCCGTTCGAGGACCAATTCCGCATCCGTTACCGCATCGATGGTTCGTTGTACGAAATGGCGCCGCCGCCCAAGAACCTCGCCTCGGCCGTCATCGCCCGCGTCAAGGTCCTCTCCGCGCTGAACATCGCCGAACGACGTGTTCCGCAGGATGGTCGCATCAAGACCACCATCGGTGGGCGTGCGATCGATTTGCGCGTGTCCACGCTCCCAACCCAGTTCGGCGAGTCCGTGGTGTTGCGTATCTTGGACAAGACCGTCGTGAACCTGAGCCTCGACGCGCTGTCGATGCAGGAAGACATCAAGGAAGGCATCCGCGCGATGGTGAACCGCCCGAACGGCATCTTCATCGTCACCGGCCCGACCGGTTCCGGCAAGACGACCACCCTATACTCCGCCTTGCGCGAGGTGAACACCGAGGACGTGAAGATCCTCACCGCCGAAGACCCCGTCGAATACGAAGTCGAAGGCATCATGCAGGTCCCCATCAACCACCAGGTTGGCCTGACCTTCGCGGCGGCGCTGCGTTCCTTCCTCCGTCAAGACCCCGACACCATCATGGTCGGTGAAATCCGAGATCTCGAGACCGCCCAGATCGCCGTGCAGGCCTCGCTGACCGGTCACGTCGTGTTGTCTACGCTCCACACCAACGACGCCCCGGGCGCCGTGACCCGACTCATCGACATGGGGCTGGAGCCGTTCCTCATCTCCGCTTCCCTTGAAGGCGTCCTCGCCCAGCGTCTCTTGCGCCGCATCTGTAAGAGCTGCCGCACGGCCTACGAGCCGGACAAGGAAGTCATCAACATGCTCGATGTCGACGCCCTCGAGATCACGAACAAGAAGTTCTACTTCGGCAAGGGTTGCGCCGAGTGCAGCCGCTCCGGCTACCGCGGTCGCCAAGGCCTTTTCGAACTGATGACGATCAGCGATTCCCTCCGGACCATGATTTCCCAGCGCGCGCCCACCCTTGTCCTGAAGCAGAAGGCCATCGAGGTCGGGATGCGTCCCCTCCGCGAAGACGGCCTCCGCTGCATCTTCGACGGCCATACGACGATCGAAGAAGTCCTGAAGTACACCTAACCTTTAACCAAACCCCACTCCCATGCCCGAATACAAGTACAGCGCCATCGACCGCAATGGTGCGCAGACCTCCGGTAAGATCGAAGCCGCCAGCGATGAGCAGGCCCGCCAAAAGCTCATGGCCCGCGGCCTCATGGTGACGACCCTCGCCAGCGATGGCGGCGCCGCCAAGTCCGTCGTCGCCAGCAGCGCCCCGAAGAAGTCCAGCTTCTCCTTCGGCGCCAAGGTTTCCGACGAGGACGTCACGATCATGACGCGCCAGTTGGCGACGCTCATCGTCGCCGGCTTGCCCTTGCTCCGCGCCCTCGAACTCATCCACAAGCAGGAGCGCAACCCCCACTTCAAGGAAGTCCTCGGCAACATCGCCGAGAGCGTCTCCCAAGGTAACAACTTCTCCGAAGCCCTCCAGGCCCACCCGAAGGTCTTCGACCGTCTGTTCGTCAACATGGTGAAGGCCGGTGAAGCGGGCGGCGTGCTCGACAAGGTCCTCGACCGTCTCGCCAAGTTCCGCGAAAAGGCCCAGCGCATCCAGAAGAAGGTCAAGTCCGCGATGGTCTACCCGGGCGTCGTCGTGACGGTGGCCGTGGTCATCGTGTACATCCTCATGGTGAAGGTCGTCCCGTCGTTCCAGAAGCTCCTGGACGGCCAGAAGACCAACATGCCGGCGCTGACCCAGTTCGTCGTCGGGATCTCCAAGGCGTTGACCGAGTACTGGTACGTGACGCCGGTGGCGATCTTCGGTCTCTACACGGGTCTGAAGTATTGGTTGAGCACCCCGAAGGGGAAGGAAATCTTCGACCGCATCATCTTCAAGCTGCCGAAGGTCGGTGGCTTCGTGCAGATCGTTTCGGTCTCCCGCTTCGCGCGTACCTTCGGCACCTTGATGGCCTCGGGCGTGCCGATCCTGCAGTCGATCACGATCACCCGCGATACCTTGGACAACGTCGTCATCGCGAAGTCCCTCGAGCGCGTGCATGACCGCGTCCGCGACGGCGAGCCCTTGTCCGTCCCGCTGGAACAGAGCGGCGTCTTCCCGCAGATGGTGACGTCCATGATCCAGGTCGGCGAAGAGACCGGCCAGCTGCCGGAGATGCTCAACCGCGTCGCCGATATCTATGACGAAGAAGTCGACAACGCCGTGACCGCGCTGACCTCGATCATCGAGCCGGTGCTGATCGTCTTCCTGGCCGTGGTCGTCGGCACGATCGTGCTCGCGATGTTCCTACCGCTCATCGCGCTCATCACGAAGATGACCGGTGGTGGCTAAGGTTTAGGAGCCAGACACGAAACGGCCCAGCCACCGCAAGGTGTCTGGGCCGTTTCTTTGGGCAAGGGGGTGACCGTTCGCGTCCCCCAAAAAAGGAGCCGGCTTGCATACCCCTATGCAAGCCGGCTGTTTTTTACTGCTTTATCTTACTTACCCCATTGCCCCGTAGGACAAAGTTAATACGAGATATCATTCATTTAGTCCCTGGTCTGACAAGGACAAAAAACTAGGTATTTAAACCTGTTTGGCAATTTACTGACCAAGAACGACTTAAAATTGGGTGCAGGGGTAGGATTTGAACCTACGACCTTCAGGTTATGAGCCTGACGAGCTAACCGGGCTGCTCCACCCTGCAATCAGTGGGAGGCGAAGGAGAAGGGCAGAGAGGTGCGGTCGCAAGCCCTTTTTTCGGCCATTCGCGGAAAGACGGTGCGACCGCCAGTCTGCCTGAAAAAGGGTTTGAAGATAGGGTCTTAGCGTCCGAGTGTTTCGGAGTAGGCCATGAGTGACGATACCCCCCCACCTCCGCCCCCCGAGGAGAGCAACGCGCCTTTGCCTCCCTCCATGCCTCCGCCTCTGCCTCCGGCGGAGGAGTTGCCGTTGGAAGATCCGACCTTGGGCTCGGGTCGTCGCAAACTGCCATTCTGGCGCCGCTTCGGTGGCGAAGGTTTCATCGTTTCCGTCGGGATCCACGCCATCTTGGTGCTGATCGCGGCTTTCTTGATCATCTCCGTCACCAAGGAGTCTTCAAAGAAAGACCCGAATGCCTTCGCGACCGGCGCGGGCGGTGGCTCCGCGGGCGATAAGGCGAAGAATTACGAGACCAAGATCAAGCCGAAGAACGTGAAGGCCTTGGCCAAGAATGCCGCGCGCATCACTTCCAAGAGCACCACCGCGACGATTTCCCTCCCTGACCTCCCGACCTCCAGCAGCGCCTCGATGATCTCGGGGATGATGTCCGGCGGTTCCTCCAAGGGTTTCGGCGGCGGTTCCGGCGGCGGCATCGGTTCCGGCATGGGGGTCGGCGTCGGCAACGGCCGCAACTTCGTCGGTCGCCCCGTCATGGGCGCCAAGATCTTTGCGCAGCGCATCGCGGTCTACATGGATTCCTCGGGCTCGATGACGCCCTACCTGGAGCGCGTCGAAGCGGAGATCCGCAAGCAGTTCCCGGACGCCGACGTCTACATGTACAACGGCCTGTTCATCTACGCCCAAGATGGTTTCGTCACGGGTGGCAAGCGTTTCAAGGGCCAGCCGATCCGTTCCTTCGGCACGGGCGCCCGCGAGACCGACCAGAAGAAGCTGACCGGTTCGGGTAAGACCATCTTCAAGAAGTACGACGACAACTTCAAGCAGGGCTCCGCCGGCGCTTGGATCGACATCATGAAGGAGGAGAAAGGCTACGACGCCTTGGTTTTGTTCTCCGACTTCCAGGATGGCGTGACGCAGTACCGCATCAAGGGCGAGAAGGCCGACGCGAATGTGCAAGGCGGCGGCTACCCCATCGTTTACTACGACGGCATCCGCACCGATATCGCCCGCGGCGCCGACAACCGCAAAGCGGACGAAAAGCGTTGGGAGCAGGAATGGCTCAAGGCGTTCAACGATGCTCGCGATGGCCGTGGTCCGCGTCTCTACTTGTTCTCGACCCAGGTCGAGCCACAGGAACTCCTCACGAAATGCGCCACCGGTTCGGGCGGGCAGATCAAGATGGTGACTTGGCTTCGCACGGGTGGCCAGCCGCCGCCCGACCCCGTCGATCCCGCCGCCGCGGGTGATAAGGCGATGCCCACCGACCCTGCGGCTCAGCCGCCGGCGGCCAAGGCGTACAAGCCCGCTCGCTAAGGCCTTAGGAGCTGCTCGGGTCTAAGCTTCAGGGGATGAACCATAGGTTCGTCTGCTTGTCGCTTGTCGGCGGTTTCGCCAAGTCGAGGGAGTGGATCACCTCTCCTTCATTCGCGAGCGTCGCCAGGCGCGTTCCTGGCGCAGCCTCCTGGCTTCCTTGCTCTTCCACGCGGCGTTGATCGTGGCGGCCTGCTGGGTCGTGTTCCGTTCGCCGTCGTCTCCGCCCCGCGACGATGGCCCCTCCGTCTTCGTGACGGCGGCGGGTTCAACGGCCAGAGGCTCCGCCGAGCACGCGGTGAAGGCCCGGCCGAAGGCGAACTTCCAGCCGCGGCAGCGCTTGGCGGTGCATAACGCCAACGCGAGCGTGTCGCTGCCCAGCCTCCCACCGGTCGGTGGCGCACTGACTGGACCCACGGGCGGGGCCAAGGGCTTGGGGTCCGCCAACCATGGGTTGGGGAAGGGGATGGGCTTCGGCGGAGCCAACGGCACGGCCCGGCACTTCGTCGGCAAGCCCGTCATGGGCGCGACCATCCGCGCGCAGCACGTGGCCGTTTACCTGGACTGCTCGGGCTCGATGAAGCCTTACCTCGAACGGGTGACCGCGGAGATCCGCAAGCAGTACGCAGACGCCGATGTTTTCCTCTTCGATGGGGCGCGCATCGTGGCGGTGGAGGACCACATCGTCTTCGGCCGCACCTTTCGCGGTGAAGCCCCACGGCTGACCGAGGCTCCTTCGCAGACGGTCGAGTCCGCCCTCACGCCCGCGGGCCGGCAGCTCCTGGCCCGCCTGCGCCTGTCGTGCGAGAAGGGCTCCTTGGGTGCGTGGATCGATCGGCTGCTGGCCGAGAAGTACGATGCGTTGGTCGTATTCTCGGACTTCCAAGATGGGATCCGCGTCTATGACGAGAAGCGGAAGGGGCATCCGTCCTTGGTCTACTCGGATAGTTCCTACCACCCGGTCGGCTGGACCTTGCCGCCGGGGCGTTGGCAGGAGCAGTGGCTCCAGGCCTTCCAGCAGGCCCAACGGGGGCAGGGGCCTAGGTTGTACCTGTTCTCCATCCAAGGGGAGCCCCAGGGCTTTCTGCAGCGCTGCGTTGAGGCCTCCGGCGGGGCCTCCATCAACGTCCGCTGGCTGCGGTCTGGCCGGTAGGCACCGTGATGCCTTGGCGGTTGCACCGTCGAGGGACTTTGGTTGCATAAGGGCATGGTGACCTACACGGCCGAATACCGCGCGCATTTCTCGGACACCGACGCCGCCGGGATCGTGCATTTCTCGACCATCTTCTTCTGGGTCGAGGCCACCGAAGAGGCCGTCTTCCGTCATCTCCAGCTCCCATTCCTGAAGACCGATGGCGCCAAGCTCTCGGGCTTCCCGCGGGTCCGCGTGGAGTGCGATTACCTTGCACCCATCTACCGCGAAGACGTCGTGAAGCTGACGCTCACCCCGGCCGAAATCGGCGACAAGAAGCTCGTCTGGCTCTTCGACGCCCACGTCGGCGAACGCGCCGTGGCCAAGGGCAAGCTCACGACCGTCTACGCCTGGCGCGATGGCCAGGGTCCGATGTCCGCCGCCTTGGTGCCGCTCGAGATCAAGCAGGCCCTGCAGCGCCACTTCGGAGAAGTCTGAGGGATGGGCCGTTACGCCAAAGTCCTCTTGATCGGGCTAGCCGCCCTCGGGGTGCTCGGGTGGATGCTCTTGGTCACGGTCGGAGGTGTCGTCATGCATTCTCCCGTGAGCGCGCCGGTGATCCAGACATGGCCGCCCCGTCTGCATGCGGACGAGGCTGTTCAATGGTCCTTGGCTAAGGATTCCTCCGAAGGCGTGCCGTACAGCCTCAACCAGGATAAGTTCCATGGACCGGCCTTGGCCGTCGCGGCGCAGGTCGTGTTGGCTGCGCGTGGTCTTAAGTTCGACGCCGCCAGCGAGGCCGACCTGCGTCTGGTCCCGTTCCTGTTTTACCTGCTCATCTGCGCGGCGCCGTTCTTTCTGCGCGAGGTCGCTTGGCCAACGCGCTGTTTGGCGTCCTTCCTTTTGCTGATGGGCTCAGCCGGTTGCTATTTCGGTCACTACTTCATCCAAGAGCCGTTACTCGTCGCAGGCTTCGTGTGGGGCGTGCTGCTGTGGCTGCAATCGGCGGGCGGCGAGCGCCCAGCTTGGTGGGCGCTATTCTCGGGAGCGGCCTTTGGCTTGTCCTTGGCCTGTAAGGTCACCGCTGCGGCCTATCTTGGAATCCTTTTGCTGACGTTGCTCGTCTTCGCCCGTGAGACGCTGTCGTGGCGCCGGGTCGGTTGGGCGACGCTGGGTGCCGTCGTGATCTGGGTCAGCCTGCAGACGGTGCTCTTCACCGACTGGGAAGGCATGATCGCTTGGGGTCACCAGTTCTGGCGTTCCTTCGCGGTTGCTTCAGGCAACGAAGACACGCTGGCGCTCACGAACTCCGGGTATTGGTGGACCGTCGGACTTTGGTTGGCTGCGTTGGTGGGGATTCGCCTGGTTCGCGGCGGCCGGCGTTCCGCCGAAGACGTCCCGCTCGCCCTCGCCGTCGGTTGTTTCCTGTTCCACCTCGCCTTGCCCTACAAGACCCCGTGGCTGCTCTTCCTGCCGGTCTGCTTGAGCCTGACGATGGCCTGGCCGTTGTTGGCGCAACGTGGGACATTCCTTTGGTTATCTTCGGCGTTTGCCGCGACAGCTTTCGTGATCGCCTGCACGGGTACACTGGAGCACCATACGCCGACCAGAGCCCGGCTTGGTTTGCTAGCCAATGATCTCAGTGAATTCCAGCAAGCGTGGCAGAAGGCCCATCCCGGGAAGCCATTTTATGTCGCCATCGATGGCGGTCACTATTGGCCCTTACCCTATTACCTTCGGGCGTTCCAAGTCGGGTATGGGGAATTCGACGGGGCGGAACGCGCCCCCGTCCGTATCTTGGTGGCCCATGATGACAGCCAGCCGGCTATTCCTGGGTACAAGGTCTATAGTCTCCCTCTCCGCAGGGACGAAGCTTACTGGGTCCTGATCGATACCACCAACAAGGTCGACATCCCCTTTATGTTCGGTGAATGGTGATGGCCTTGATACCCCTTTCCCCATGAGCGAACGCAACGTCATCCACAATTTCTCCCATGAAGCCATGGGCACGCGCTTCTGGATCCGCATCGCCGATGAGGATCGTTCGTACGCCGAGCGCGCCGCGGAATCGATCTTCTACGCCATCGACGAACTGGACTTCCAGGTCGATGCCCGCCACGACAGCGGCCCGCTCGCCGGGGTCAACGGCATGCCGGACGGAGCCCTCGTGGCCGCCGGCGACCATTTCCAGTCGCTCTGGAATTTCTCGCAGGCGCTGAAGGAGGAATCCGCGGGCGCCTTCGACGTCACCGCCGGCACGCTCTTCCGTTATTGGGAGGCTCGCGGCACGCCGTCGTTCAATCCCGACGACGCCGACTGGAACAAGGCCTACAATGATTTCCGCGGAGCGGAGTTCAAACTCGAGGGCACCGAGTTCTCTTGCGTGAAGTCGGGTGGTATCGTCGATTTCGGCGCGATCACCCGCGGACTCGCCGTCGACCGCATCTCCGACATGCTCGAGAACAGTTGGGGTATCCACCGTGCCCTCATCATGGGCGGCGGCGGGGTGGTGTTGGCCTTGGATCCGCCCGGTGACGCCAACGGCTGGCGCATCGGCATCGGCAAGGACAAGGAGCTGAACCTTTGCCGCTTCGCCATGGCGAGCAAATCCAACGAACGCCAGGCCACCCAGTTCGTCGACCCGCGCACGGGCCAATGCGTCACGCTGGCGGCGCCCGTGCGAACGCTGGCCTCCGGCGCCCTCGAGGCTGCCGGCATCGCGATGGCCGTGGCGGTCCAATCCCCGGCCGAAGCCGAGGAGCTCATCCGCCAAGGCTGCAGCCGCGGCGCTTGGTTGCCCGACGGCATGTGCCTCGGAGCGGCGATGAACTTCGAACTCACCGATCGCCCGGCACCGTCGCCGACGTCGACGCCGACGCCGCCGACCGAGGCTACTTGAGCAGCTGTTCGAGGTCCGTGAGCAACTGCTCGCGGTCGCCGGAGAATAGGAAGGTATCCGCACCAACGGAGCGGAGCGCGGACTCCAGGACGTCCCGCGGCGGCTTGCGGGTGGCCATGAGCCGACGGAGGTAGGTCTCCAGGTCGCCCGCGATTTGCGGGTGGGCCAACTTGAGCTGCACGATCTGCAGGAGGATGGACTGGTTGGTCTCGTTCTGCAGGTGGGCCGCGATGAGCATGTTGTTTGCCTCGACGTAGCGCTTGGCGGCGATGAGCTTGCGTCCGGATGCCACGAGCAGTTGCGGCGGCACGTTCTTGTTCTGCATCAGCCGCTGTAGGTTGATGAGCCCGATCTCCGGCTGGCCGTCGGCGAAGTACCCGATCGTGCGGAGCGCGTCGAAGGCGATGCGGGTCTCGCTCATCCATTGCTCGCGGTCGCTCTGGCGGATGAGTTCCTCGATGAGCATGACCGCCGCGTGGGGCTGCTGGGAGTTGATGAGGCACTCGGCGTGGGTGAGCGCGAACTTCAGGCGGTTGGGGAAGCGGCGTTCCTCGGACCACTTGAGCAGGCGTCCGGTCAGCGCGGGCTGGACGCTGTCGTTGGCGTACTGGGCGAGTTCGAGCATGACCCGATCGTTGCGGCCGTGCTCGCGGATGAGCTTGTCGATGAGGCCCTCGCGCTTGGCGGCGTTCTCGGGGCCGGGCATCAGGAAGAGCGACTGGATGGTCGGTCCCGGGTTGGACGGGTCCTTGATGAACAGCAGGTCGAGGCAATCCTTGGCCCCCGCCAGGTTGCCGTTGTCCTTGAGCCATTTCGCCTTGAGTTCGAGCAGGCGGCTAACCCCCGGATAGGCGGTGGTCGCGGCGTCCAGCAGCTTGAGCGCTTCGGCCCGTTCGTTGGTCTCCCAGAGGACTTGGCACTTGAGCAGGAAGCCCTCCGGGGTCCGGTCGAGCTGGTAGGCCTGGATCAACCGCGAGGTCTCGGTGTAGTTGCCGCGGAGGAAGTTGGCCTGCGCTTGGGCGATCTCCAGGTCGCTCTTGATGCCCGCGTTGAGGCCCGGCATCGGCAGGTACTTCTTCGCGCAGTCGATGATGCGCTGGTCCTGGTCCAGCATGAAGCTGCGGTAGAGGAAGGACCGGAAGTGCGGTTGGTCCTCCAAGGAGAACTCCAGGGACTCCTCGAGGATCTGGTAGGCGTCCAGCGGACGGCCGAAGGCGAAATACAGGTCCGCGCAGAGCCGTTGGGCCTCGAGGTTCTTGGGGGCGAGGTTCGCGCCGGTACCGATGTACTTCGAGAACTCGGCGTAATCTTGGCGGGCCAGCGCGGCCTTGGCGACGGTCACGAAGTATTCGCCTTTGTGTTGGAGGTGCGCGACGCGACCGTATTCCTCGCGGCTCTTCAGGATGTTCGCCCGCTCGCGTTTCCGGACTTCTTCCTTCGTGAGCGGGAGGTTGGCGAACCAGTTGCCGACGGAGTCCGGGAAATAGAGGTACATGTCCCCGCGGCGGGTCGTCGTGATGCCGCCCATGTAGCGTTCCTTGAAATAGTAGGCTTCCGCGCCGAGGAGCCAGGTCGCCAGCGCCGAGACGGGCAGCAACCAAGCCAAGCGCGGCCAATTGGGGCGATAGCTCAGGTCGTGGTAGCCTTTCTGCTCCACCAGCACCAACCCCAGCAGCATCCGGCGGGTCCGTTTGCTGCCCGGACCCTGACCATAGACGTAAGTGGGATCGTCGGCCATCGCTGCACCCAATCAATCTCCGACCTGCTTTACGGGCAAGTGCGGAGTGCCCCGACTCAAAGCGCGGCGGCGATTTCGTCCACGTTATCCGTGGGGGGGAGGCAGGTGGTGCCCACGCAAAGCTGGAAACCGTGGGTTTCCGGTGAGGCGACGAGCAGCAGTGGCCGATGGGGGCGGGCGTGGGCTGAGGTGTTTACCTGTCCCCCGAGGGCCGCTTGTAACGCCGCGAGGTTCGCCGTGGGCGCGTGTTTGAGCACCGCATGGCCCAGCGCATACCGGGTCAGTCCCTCCAAGGCGTGGGCGACGCCATTGGGCACATTGCGGGCCATGCCACCGTAGGCCTGCGAGAGGTCTTCGAGGGTCTGGCGCCAGCGGTCTTCGCCGGTCAGCGTGTAGGCTTCCGCGCAGGCATGGACCATGGCGGAGTTGCCGGCGGGCACGGCATTATCGAACCAGTCTTTCTGCCGGACGGAAAGGTCAGCGCGGCCCGCCGGCGCGAAGAAGAAGCCGACGGCGTGGGGATCGGTGAAGCGGTCCGCCGTGGCCTGCATGAGCGCGCGGGCCCGGGTGGCGAAGCGCGGGGATTCGCCGGGCAGCCCCCAGGATGCGTACGCGGCGAGCGTGAGCTCGGCTTGGGCGAACCAAGCGTAGTCGGTGAGGTTGCCCGTCAGCGAGGCTTGGTCGCCGTGCGCGACCGCACGCAGCGTGGGCGATGCGCCCGCCTCGGCGAAGAGCCGCCATGCGGTGGCTTCGATGTCGGCCGCGAGCTCGAACCAGTCCTTCCGGCCGAAGATCCACGCGGCCTTCGCCAGCGCCCGGATGAGCAGGGCGTTCCAGCCGAGCAAGGCCTTGTCGTCGCGCTCCGGTTGCGGGCGCAGGTTGCGGGCCGCCAGTAACATCGCGCGGGCGCCGGCGAGGCGATCGCGTTCCCCGGTCTTGGCGCGGAGCTTGGGAATATTGGCCCCTTCAAAGTTGCCTTGGTCCGTCAGCCCGTAGGCAGCGGCGAAGGGGAGGGCCTCTTCACCGAGCAAGGCCACGATCTCCGCCGGTTTCCAGACGTACGTCGTCCCTTCCTCGTGGTGCGTATCCGCGTCGAGCGCACTGGCGTAGAGGCCGTTGGGCAGGCGCATCTCCCGCTGGAGCCACCCGATGGTTTCCTCGCAGATGCGGGCATACAGCGGGTCGCGGTAGCGGGCCCAAGCCTCGGCATAGGTCCCGAGCAGCTGGGCGTTGTCGTACAGCATCTTCTCGAAGTGCGGCACGGTCCAGTCGCGGTCGACGCAGTAGCGGTGGAAGCCGCCGCCGATCTGGTCGAAGAGCCCGCCGCGGGCCATCCCGCCCAGCGTGACCGTGAGCACGGCGTCGAGTCGCGTGGCCAAGGCGCGGTCTTGCTCGACCGCCGCGGTGCCACGGATGGCGAGGAGGAAATCCACCGTCGGCGGAGAGGGGAATTTCGGCGCGCCGCCAAAGCCGCCGTAGGTGTCGTCGTGCTGCTCGCAGAGGCGCTTCGCCGCCGCCAGGAGGTCGGCCGGCTGCGGCGAGCTCCCATCCGCATCGGGCGCGCGCGTCAGGTGCGTCAGGTTCTGGGCGATGGCATCGGCGTTCGCGGCGAGTTCGTCCTTGTTCCGGTGGAAGAAGTCGGACACCCGCATCAGCAGCTGCGGCCAAGGCACTTGGCCCTGTCCGCGGTCTTCGGGCGGGAAGTAGGTGCCGCCGAAGAAGGGACGTCCGTCGGGGAGGCAGAAGCAATTGAGGGGCCAGCCACCGTGTCCGTTGATCATCTGGACGGCGTCCATCATGAGTTTATCGACCTCGGGGCGTTCTTCCCGGTCGACCTTGATGCAGATGAAGTGCTGGTTCATCAGCTCCGCGATGTAAGGCTGCTCGAAGGACTCGCGGGCCATGACGTGGCACCAGTGGCAGGAAGAGTAGCCGACCGAGACGAGCACCGGCTTGCCTTGGGCTTGGGCCGCGGCAAAGGCCTCCGCACCCCACGGCCACCAATGGACGGGGTTAGCCGCATGCTGTTTCAGGTAGAGGGACTGCTCTTGGGCCAGACGATTGGACACCCCCGCAAGGTTGCGGCTCTTTGGCCGGGTGCAACCCTCGAGGTTTTGGCCTGTTCGTCTTGCAGGCGCAGGGGGCGGGCTTAATCCTCCTTCTCCCCATGCGGCGCCTCCTCCTTACCCTTTTTCTCGCCACGGCGGCCGTCCAGGCCGTCGAGGTGCAGCTGGTCTTTGACGATAAGGCCGACGAAGCGAAGTTGAAGGCCTTCGGCGCCCGCTCCGTGGAGCTCATCAAGGAATGGGAACCTAAGATCGCCGTGGTCCTCGGGACGGCCGAGGCCAAGCGCCCGAAACAACTGACGGTCCGCTTCAAGGACATGGACGGCGTGGCCTTTTGGGACGGTAAGGCCATCACGGTTTCGACCCGTTATGCTTCGAAGCGTCCGGACGACGTGATGTTGATCGTGCATGAACTGACGCACGTCCTGCAGGGCTACCGCAGGATCCCCAGCTGGATGACCGAGGGCATCGCCGACTATGTCCGCTTCGGCATCGCCGAGGAAGGGAAGTTCGGGATCCGCATCGACCCGACCAAGAACAAGCCGCGTGATTCCTATCGCGTGACGGGTTACCTGATTCTCCAGGCCGAAAAACGCCATCCCGGCTTGGTCAAGAAACTGCACCTCGCCGGCGTGTCCGGCGGGGATGTCGAGAAGGTCTGGTCCGAGCACTGCGGCCAGACGATCGATGAGACCTGGGCCGCGGTCGTGCCCGCCAAGACGAAGTAAGCATGTCGACGATCCGCGTACTCGACCCGACGGTCGCCAACCAAATCGCCGCGGGCGAAGTGGTCGAGCGCCCCGCCGCGGTGGTCAAGGAACTCCTCGAGAACGCCCTCGATGCGGGGGCGACCCGCGTGGTCGTGGATTTTTCCCGCGGGGGCAAGGCGCTGACGGTCGTCGAGGACAACGGCAAGGGCATGACGCCGGCAGAGGCTTTGCTGAGCGTCGAGCGGCACGCGACCAGCAAGATCCGCCTCGCCGCCGACCTCGACCGCATCGCGACCTTCGGCTTCCGTGGCGAAGCCCTGCCTTCCATCGCCAGCGTGGCGCGCTTCACCCTGCAGACGCGGCCCGCGTCCGCTGCTTCCGGTACCGAACTGCTCATCAATGGCGGGCGGGTCGTCCATCAGCGCGAGCATGGCATGGCGCCCGGCACGCGCATCGAAGTCGCCAACCTTTTCCATCCCGTTCCCGCGCGCTTGAAGTTCCTCAAGTCCGATGAGACCGAGGCCGCCCACATCATCCGCCTCGTGCGGCTGTATGCGGTCTCGCACCCGCAGGTGGGTTTCTTGCTGCGCGAAGACGGCCGCGAAATTTTCCGTTCCCCGGGCAACGTCCCGCTCCTGGACCGCGTCCGGGAAATCTGGGGCCGCCAGGTCGCCGATGAGGTCAGCCTGATGCCAGTCTTCGAGCGCGATGGGATGCGCCTGAGCGGGTTGTTGGGTAAGCCCGGCGTGAGTCGTGGCACGCGCCAGGACCTCGTCACCGTCGTCAACGGACGCCCCGTCGATAGCCGCACGATGGCCTTCGCGCTGACGGAGAGCTACCACACGCTCATTCCGAAAGGGCGCTACCCCTTGGCTTTCGCTTTCCTCGAAATCGACCCGGCTTGGGTCGACGTGAACGTGCATCCCGCCAAGCGCGAGGTGCGTTTCCGCGACGAGGCCCGCGTCCGGGGGTTCCTCATCCAGTCGGTCCTCTCGGTGTTGCAGGCCCGGCTGGACGACGGTTTGCCCGCGACGACGATTCCGGCCATTACGCCGCCGCAGGTGCCGTCGACCGTTGCCCCGCTGATTGCCCCTGGGGCGACTTCGCTGGTCAGTCCAGCGGCGACCGCGGCCTGTGTGCCCCCGGTTTCCCTTCCGCCGCCGTCGGCTCCAGCCAGCGGCAGTTCGCTGCGCCTCGGCTGGCGGCTGCTGGCGCGCTTGCGCGAAGAGCGCGCGGCCTTCGAAACCCCGACGGGCCTGGCCATCCTCGATATCGGCGCCGCCCACCAGCGCGTGCTCTACGAAGATATCCTTCGACAGTTCTCGGAGCGTAAGCCTATCAGCCAGCCCTTGCTGGTGCCCTTGACCATGGAACTTGAGCCGCTGCCGGCGGCGGTGCTCAAGGAGCGCATGGGGCTGCTGCAGGATGCGGGCTTCGACTTCGAGGAATACGGACGCAACTTCTGGCGCGTGGGTGCTTTGCCGATCTGGTTGGATCCGTCCGATGCGCTCGGCTTCCTGCGCGACCTGCTGGCCGAGATGGCCCGGCGGGAAGGGGACTTCGGTCGCCCCGCCTTGGCTTACGACGCCTTGGCCCGCCTGGCGGTCAATAAGGCCCGCCGGAAGGGCGATGCCTTGGCCGATGGCGAGCTGCTGGAGCTCGTCCAAGCGCTCTTCCGCACCGCGCAGCCGGGGACAGACCCCAAGGGCCGCCGGACGTTCGTGGAGTGGACGGACGCCGACCTGGGCCGGCGTTTCGGCTGATCAGCGCCGCCCGCCTTTGCGGCGTTGCTTCGCGGGGGCCGGCTTGCCGGTCCGCAATGCTTCGATCTGGTCGCGCAACATCGCCGCCTTCTCGAACTGCAGTTCGTCCGCCGCCTCGAGCATCTCTGTTTCGAGGTCGGCTAAGACGCGCGCTACATCGCGGTCATCGGTGCCTTCGGCCACCGCGAGGAGCGCTTCTTCTTCGTCGACGAGGCTTTCCTCGATGGCCCGGACCGTGCTCTTGGGCGTGATGCCATGCTTGACGTTGTAGGCCTGCTGGCGTTTGCGACGGTCGCCGCAGATGGTCAGTGCCCGCGTCAACGACTTCGTCATCACATCGGCGTAGAGCAGCACCTTGCCGTCGACGTGTCGCGCCGCGCGCCCGGAGGTCTGGATGAGGCTCGTCTCGCTGCGCAGGAAGCCTTCCTTGTCCGCGTCGAGGATGCCGACCAAGGCTACTTCCGGCAAGTCGAGGCCTTCGCGGAGCAGGTTGACCCCGACGAGGACGTCGAACTTGCCGGCCCGGAGGCGGCGCAGGATCTCCACGCGCTCGATGGCGTCGATGTCGGAGTGGAGGTACTCGACCTTCAACCCATGCTCGCGCATGAACTGCGAAAGGTCCTCGGACATCCGCTTCGTGAGCGTCGTGACCAGCGTGCGCCACCCGAGGCCGGCGACGCGCTTGGCTTCACCGATGATGTCTTCGACCTGCCCGCGGATGGGCCGGACCTCCATGATGGGGTCGAGCAGGCCGGTCGGGCGGATCACCTGTTCGGCGATGACGCTGGAGACCTTATATTCATGCGGCGCCGGTGTGGCCGAGACGTAGACCGTCTGGCCGGAAATCGTATCGAACTCCTCGGGCCGCAGCGGGCGATTCTCCATGGCGGAGGGCAGGCGGAAGCCGAAGTCGACGAGCTTTTCCTTGCGGGCGCGGTCGCCGTGGTACATCCCGCCGATCTGCGAGACCGAGACATGGCTTTCGTCGATGAAGACCAGTCGGTCCTCGGGGAAGAAGTCCAGGAGGCAATGGGGGCGCTCGCCGGGCCGCCGTCCGGCCATGTGCATCGAGTAGTTTTCGATGCCCGAGCAGAAGCCCGTTTCGCGCAGCATCTCGAGGTCGTGCTCGACGCGCATGCGGATGCGTTGGGCTTCGATGAGCCGGTTGGATTTCTCGAAGAACGCGACCCGCTCCTCCAGTTCCGCCCGGATGGCCTCCGCCGCCGTCTTCACGCGGGCGGCCGAGGTCACGTATTGGTTCGCCGGGTAGAGGTCGAACTTGTCGAGCGTCTTGCCCGGCCGCACGGTGACCGCGTCCAGTTCCCGGATCTGCTCCAGCGTATCGCCCCAGAACTCCAGCCGGATGGCCGATTCCATGTAGGCCGGCCAGATGTCGATGGTCTCACCGCGCGCGCGGAAGGTGCATCGCTCGAGGATGGCGTCGTTGCGCGAGTATTGGTTGGCGACCAGCCGCGTCAGGAGTTCGTCGCGCTTGATGACCAGCCCCTGCCGGAGCGGAATCATCAGCGCCAAAAAGTCTTCGGGCGAACCCAAGCCATAGATGCAGGAGACCGAGGCGATCACGATGACGTCGCGTCGGGAGAGCAGGGCGCTGCTGGCGCTGATGCGCATGCGCTCGATGTCCTCGTTGATGGCCGAGTCTTTCTCGATGAACGTGTCCGTCTGCGGGACGTAGGCCTCGGGCTGGTAGTAGTCGTAGTAGCTGACGAAGTATTCGACCGCGTTCTCGGGGAAGAAGTGCTTGAACTCCGAGTAGAGCTGGGCCGCCAGCGTCTTGTTGTGCGAGATGATCAGCGCCGGCCGTTGCTGGCGGGCGATCAGGTTCGCCATCGTGAACGTCTTGCCCGACCCCGTCACACCGAGCAGCGTCTGGCGCGCGTTCCCCGCCGTGAGGGACGCATCCAAGGCCGCGATGGCCGAGGGCTGGTCGCCCATCGGTTGGTAATCGGAATGCAGGCGGAACTCCATGCCGCTTAGTCGAGCCGACCGCGCACGAGCCAGCCGGCGTCGACCTCCGAGAGGTCCTTCACGATGCGATGGGCCTTCTGCGGGAGCAGGGCCTCGCGCGTATTCGTGGTCGCCAAGGCGATGGTGATGAACCCACCCGCGAGACCGGCTTGGATGCCCGAGAAAGAATCCTCAAACACGAAGGACGCCGCGGGGTCGCCGTTGGCCAAGGCGCAGGCCTTGAGGAAGACCTCGGGGTCGGGCTTGCCGCGGGAGACGTCTTCGCTGCTGACCGCGCCTTGGAAGAAGACGCCCAGTCCGAAGAGCTCGAACGCCAGCGCGAGGTTCTCCTTCTGCGTCGACGTGCCGATGACGCACGGGATGCCCGCGGCCTGGAGGGCGCGGAGCAGTTCGAAGACGCCGGGCAGGACGCGGATGTGTCCTTGGCGGGCGATGACGCGGTAGAGCTCTTCCTTGCGGTAGGACAGGCGGCGGACCTCCGCCGGGTCGCGCGTCCACTGCAGGATGTCGGGGATGATGAGTTCGTTCCGCTTGCCGAAGCCGCGGACGAAATGGTCCGCCGGCAAGGGTAGCTTCTCCGCGAGGGCAAGCTGCTCCCAGGAGCGTTCGTGCGCGACGGCGGAGTCGACGACGACCCCATCCCAATCAAAGACGGCGACGGTGCGGCCCATGGCTCAGTGCTTGTCCCAGGCGAGGGTGACCTTGACCGGACGATGCTCCCAGACGTTGAGCGGTTCGAACATCTGCCCCGGGGCCAAGATGTTGTTCGGGTCGAGGGCCCGCTTGACCGCCAGCATCGCGCCGATTTCCGCGGGCGAGTGCTGCAGGCGGAGGAAGGGCGACTTCGCGATGCCGATGCCGTGTTCCCCGGTGATGGCGCCGCCGAGTTCGACGACCTTCTTCATGACGTCGTAGATCGCCAGCTCGGCCTTGCGACAGTGCTCGGGATTATCGCGGTCGTACATGATATGCACGTGGAAGTTGCCGTCGGCGGCGTGGCCGAAGGTCGGCGTCGCCAGGCCGACGCGGTCGCGGACCTCGCGGGTGTAGCGGATCAGCGCCACGTAGCTGCGGAACGGCACCACGATGTCCTCGTTCAGCTTCGCGTTGCCCAAGGCGTACATCGCCTGCGAGCACGTCCGGCGGATGTCCCAGAGCGCTTCGGCCTCGGCTTCGACGTCGGTCTCGCGGAAAGCCACGGCATACTGGGCGATCCACGCGCGGACCTTCACCGCGTCTTCGGCGAGGGCGGCGGGGTGACCGTCGATTTCGACGAGCAGGATGGCATGGGTCTCCTCCACGCCGTGCAGTTCGGCCGTGGAGAAGACGCGGCTCCCGCGGCGCTTTTCGGCGGCTTCGACCGTCTGCGTGTCGAGGAACTCGAAGACCGCCGGGTTCACACGCGCGCCCATCAAGGCGGCCGCGGCTTCGAGCGCGCCTTCATCGGTCCGGCAGGCCAGCAGGAACGTGCGGCGGGCCTTGGGCTTGTTGACGAGCTTGAGCGTGGCCTTGGTGATCACCCCGAGGGTCCCCTCGGAGCCGATCCAGAGGTCGCGGAGGTTGAGTCCGCTGACGAACTTACGGAGCGGCGCCCCCCAGGTGACCTTCTCGCCGGTCGGGAGGAATCCCTCGAGCGCGTAGACGTGGTCGCGGACCACGCCGTACTTGGCGGCGCGGAGGCCACCGGCGTTCGTGGCGATGTTGCCGCCGATGCTGCAGTATTTCAGCGAAGACGGATCGGGCGGGAAGAAGAGCCCGTGTTCGGCGGCGAGCTCGTTGATGCGGGCCGTGATGGCGCCCGGCTGGACCGTCGCCATCGCCGAAATCGGGTCGATCTCGATCTTATCCCAGTGGTCGAGGTGGATGACCCAGCCACCGCGGATCGGCGAGCTCGCGCCGGTGTTGCCGGTGCCGCGGCCGCGGACGGTGACGGGGATCTTGTGTTCGTTGGCGAGCTTCAGGACGACGCCGATGTCGTCTTCGACTTCCGGACGGATGACCGCCTCGGGCATGAAGGACAGGCGCATGTTGTCGAAGGAAGCCGCGAAGCACGTGGCTTCGTCGGTCTTGACCTTGGCGGCGCCGAGGCGGGCGAGCAGGGCCTGCGTGGCGGCAGGATGGGTGCGTACGGGAGTCGTCACGCCCCCTAACAAACACCCTTAGGCGATTTCCGCAAGCCACGCCGTGGCCTCGGCGTCGGACGGCATGCGCCAATCCCCGCGGGGCGACAGGGCGACCGAGCCGACCTTCGGGCCGTCGGGCATCACCGAACGCTTGTACTGTTGGCTGAAGAAACGGGTCAGGAACGTGCGCAGCCAGTGGCGGATCTCCGCCTGGTCGTATTTGCCCGTGAAGGCGTGTTCGGCGAGCCACAGCACCTTGGCCGGGCGGAAGCCGTTGCGGATCACGTGGTACAGGAAGAAGTCGTGCAACTCGTAGGGCCCCACGAGCATTTCCGTCTGTTGGGCGATTTCGCCGTCGCCGCCCGGGGGCAGCAGTTCCGGACTGACCGGGGTGGCGACGATGTCCTCGAGCAAGGCCCGCTCATGCCCGACGTGGCGGGCGTGCGCGGCCCAGGAGACCAAGTGACGGACCAGCGTCTTGGGGACGCCGATGTTCACGTGGTACATCGAGATGTGGTCCGCGTTGAAGGTGCACCAGCCGAGCGCGGCTTCGGAAAGGTCGCCGGTGCCGACGACGAAGCCACCGGCCTGATTGGCGACGTCCATGAGCACCTGCGTGCGCTCGCGGGCTTGGGCGTTCTCGAAGGTGACGTCGTGCTTGCCGGGCGGATGTTGGATGTCGGCGAGGTGCTGTTCGACCGCGGCGCCGATGGGGATCTCGCGCGCGGTGACGCCGAGGGCCTCCATCAACTTGAGCGCGTTCATGCGCGTGCGGACCGTCGTGCCCGGGCCGGGCATGGTCACGCCGATGATGCCCTTGCGGTCCAGCCCGAGGCGGCCGAAGGCTTCGAGCAGCACCAGCAAGGCGAGCGTGGAGTCGAGGCCGCCCGAGACGCCGATGACGACGTGGCGGGCGCCGGTGTGGCGCAGGCGACGGGCGAGGCCGGTCGACTGGATGGCGAAGATCTCCTGGCTGTGTTCGTCGCGGCGCTGCGCGTCCGAGGGCACGAAAGGATGCTGGCTGAAACGGCGGCGGAGCTTGGGCGTCGTGCCGGTCGGGTGACCCAGTTCGAACGGACGGACCCGGGGTTGAAGCGTCGCGGGCGCGCCGAAGAACGTGCTGTTGCGGCGGCGTTCCGCCTGCAGTTTGTCGACGTCGATCTGCGAGACGACGAGCGAGAGCTCGAAGCGGAACCGCTCGGATTCCCCGAGGACGCCGCCGTTCTCGGCGATGAGGCCGTGGCCGCTGTAGACGATATCGGTGCTCGATTCACCAGCCCCGGCCGCGGCGTAGACGTAGGCCGCGAGGCAGCGGGCGGACTGGGCGCGCACGAGGTCGCGACGATAAGCCGCCTTGGTCAGCAGTTCGTCGCTGGCCGAGAGGTTGCAGAGGAGGGTGGCGCCGGCGAGGGCTTGGGCCCCGCTGGGCGGTTCGACGGCCCAGAGGTCTTCGCAGATCTCGATGCCGACCACGCAGTCCGGGAGGTCGGAGGCTTGGAAGAGGAGGTCGGTGCCGAAGGGGACGGTCTGGCCGAGGAGGTCGATTTCCTTGACCGGGGCGACGCGGGCGGAGGCGAACCAGCGTTGCTCGTAGAACTCGCCGGTGTTCGGCAGGTGCGTCTTGGGGACGATGCCGAGGATCTTCCCGCGAGAGATGAAGGCAGCGGCGTTAAAGAGGCGCCCAGAGACCTCCAGGGGCAGCCCAACGAGGGCGGTGACGCCAAGGCGGGCCGTGGCCTCAGCCACCTGGCCCAAGCCCTTCAGGGCGCCTTGCAGGAGGGTGCGTTGGCCAAAGAGGTCGCCACAACTGTAGCCGGTGAGGCAGAGTTCCGGGAGGACGATGATTTCGGCGCCTTCCGCCGAGGCCTTCTCGAGCGCTTGGATGGCCAGCAGCGCGTTGGCCGCCGGGTCGCCTAAGCGAAGGGAGGGGGAGGCGGCCGCTACGGTCACGAACCCGAACTGGTGAGTCCTTTTAGGCATTTTTAGGCTCGGTAACGCTCATGTTCACCGTTGACCCGTGGGGAGGCAACCCGAAAGGTCTTTCTCCACCGATTTAGGGGCCGATATGTCCAAACAAATACTCCAAGAAGTCAGGGTTTTCTCGCCTGCTACCGTGGCCAATGTGGCTTGCGGCTTCGACGTGCTCGGTTTCGCCATCGAACTCCCCGGCGACGAGATCATCGTCCGTTCTTCGCCCCAGCCCGGTTTCCGCATCACCAAGATCACGGGCGATGACGGTCGCCTGCCCCTGGACCCGAAGTCGAACACCGCGGGCGTCGCGGCTTTGGATCTGTTGCGTCACTTGGGGCGGACCGACCTCGGCATCGAAATGGAAATCCATAAGCAGATGCCTTTCGGCAGCGGCTTGGGGTCCAGTGCCGCGAGCGCCGTTGGCGGTGCCTTCGCCGTGAACCAACTGCTCGGTGAGCCTTTGACCCGTCGTCAGCTCCTGCCTTTCGTCGTCGCGGGTGAAGCCGCCGCCGATGGCGCTTGGCATGCCGACAACGTCGGGCCTTGCCTGCTCGGTGGCATCACGCTGATCCGTTCCAACGCGGAGCTCGACGTGCATAACATCCCGATCCCGCAGAACCTGTGGGCGGCGGTGGTGCATCCGGATATCGTCGTGCTGACCAAGGTCGCCCGCGAGATCATGCCGCGGCATATTCAGCTGGAGACGGCGACGCAGCAGAGCGGCAACCTCGGTGGCCTCATTTGCGGCCTTTACCAAAGCGACTACGCGCTCATCGGCCGTTCGGTGGTGGACCTCATCGCCGAGCCGCATCGTCAGCGTCTGATTCCCGAGTTCTATCGCGCCAAGCGCGAGGCCCTCGCCGCCGGGGCGCTGGGATTCTCCATCTCCGGCGCGGGCCCGAGCGTCTTCGCCTTGTGCGAAGGCGAAGCCACGGCCCGCCGGGTCGCCGCGGCCGTCGCCACCGTCTTCGAGTCGGTGCCCATCAAGGCCACGCAGTACGTCTCGCGCATCAATCCTCAGGGCGTCCATGTCCTCTCCCAGAAGTAAGCTCGAGTTCGTCTCGACCGCCGACGCCACGCAGCGCGCCAGCCTGCGTGAGGTGCTCTTGGCCTCGATGCCCGGCAAGGGCGGGCTCTGGGTTCCCTCGGTCATCCCGTCGCTGCCCCCCGGCTTCGTCGCCGCGCATCAAGCCGACGGCTACGCCGACCTCGCCGAGGCGGTGATCGCGCCGTTCCTCCGCGATGAGCTCGGGGTCGATGTGCTCCGCCGACTCTGTCAGGAGGCTTTCAATTTCCCCGTCCCCTTGGTGCATCCGCCGGGTTTCGCCGGGCAGGCCGCCGACCGCATCCAGGTCCTCGAACTGTTTCAAGGACCCTCGGCGGCGTTCAAGGATTTCGCCGTGCGCCTGCTGGTGCGCGTCACGGCGCACGTGCTCGGCGCCGAGTACCCGCGTTTCACGATCCTCGCGGCCACCTCGGGCGACACCGGTGGGGCCGTCACCGAGGCTTGTTCCGGGGTGCCTGGGGTCCGGGCGGTCGTCCTCTATCCCCGCATCGGCGTCAGCCCGGTGCAGGAGTCACAGATCGCGCGCCCGCGCCCGGGCGTCGTCGCCCTCTCCGTCGATGGCACCTTTGATGACTGCCAGGCCTTGGTGAAGCGCGCCTTGGCGGACGATACCTTGCGCCGGGTCGGCCCGCTCCTGACCGCGAATTCGATCAACCCGATTCGCCTCATCGCCCAGGTCCCGTTCGCGTTCCATGTCCGTCGCCAGGTGGCCGCCGGCCGCCGTCTCGGCATCGTCGTCCCTTCGGGCAACTTGGGCAACGTCGGCGCCGTCCAGCTCGCCCGCCGGATGGGCTTACCGGTGGAGGTCCTCCTTGCGGCGACGAACATCAACTCGCCCTTGCCCGAGCTCTTCGCCACCGGGAAGTATCAGCCGCGCCGTTCGACGCCCACCGCGTCCAACGCCATGGACATCGGCGCGCCGAACAACTTGGATCGCCTCCTCGCTTGGCGCCAAGGCGGACCGGCCGTCTCGGCGGTCACCATCGATGATGCTGCGACCTTGGACACCATGCGCCGCGTCCGGGCGGCGGGTGGGTATGTCCTTTGTCCGCATACCGCCGTCGGCTGGAAGGCGGCCGAAGACCTGCTGGCGCAGCCGGGCAACGAAGACCTGGAGGTGGTCGTCTTCGGCACGGCCCATCCGGCCAAGTTCCCGGACATCCTCGAGGCCGCCTTTGGTGACAGTCAGGCGGCCGCCTTCCCTTACGAGCTGCCGAAGCCGGCACCGTTGAGCATCGGAAACGATTACGAGGCCGTCCGCCGCGTCATCGATTCGACGCAAGGCTTCGCCTAAGCGGCCGTAAGCGGACGTTACTTGGCTTCGGACTTCGCGGCCGGGGCCGGGGCATCCTTCTTTTCCTTGGCCTGCTCGATGACGATGATGCATCCGGAGAGACCGAGGCTGAGGACGAGCAGGAGGACGGCGGTGAATTTCATGCGTTCCATGAAAAGGTCGGCGGCCGACTTGGCAAGTCTGCCCAACAAAAAGGCCGCCCGAGCAGGCGGCCTTTCGTCGATGCGGTGTCGGGTTATTCCGGCTCCGCGACCGCGAAGGTCACGTTGGTGATGTCGGCGCGGGCCAGCACATCGAGGACGTTGATCACCCGCTCGTATTTGGCCGCTTCTTCGGCTTGGACCGTGATGAGCAACTTCGTCTTCGATTGTTTGGCCGCCGTCGCCATCTTCGACATCTCGTTGTAGAGATTCTCCAAGGTCTTATCGTTGGGCTGGCCGACGGGGTCCTCGTTGATGGTGATGGTGCCGTTCTCCGAAACGCCGATGGTGATTTCATCAGGCATCTCGGTTTCCTTGGCTGTCTCGGCGTTGCCGGGGAGGGTCGTCTTCAGTTCGTGTTCCACCTTCACGGCACCAGCCATCACCATGAAGAAGAGCATGATCACGAAGACGACGTCGATCATCGGGGCGATCTGGAAGCCGGCGTCGGCCGGCATTTCCTGGGGGGCTTGTTTCATGGCTTATTCCTCGCGGTTGAGGCCTGAGAAGGCGATGTTGTCGATCCCCGCTTCGGCGCCCCATTCGAGGGCCTTGGAGATGTACTTGGCGTGGCACTGGCGGTCGGCCCGGATGAGCAGGCGGAACTTCTCGTTCGTCCCCTTGCGGGCCGCCAATTCCTTGGCGATGCCATCCTTGTCGTTGATGTCCAGTTCCCGGTCGTCGAGTTTGTACTTCGCTTGACCGGTGTTCTTGTCCCAGGAGATGTTGATCAGACCGGCGGCGGCCTTGTCGTCGCGCTTCACGCCGTGCGAAGCCACGGGTAGCGCGATGTTCTTGTCGACCTTGAGCACCTGGGCCGAGGTGATCGACATGAAGAAGATCAGCAGCACCAGGAGGACGTCGATCATCGGCGCCACCTGGAACTCGGGTTCCCCGTCTCCGCCTCCGCCTCCGCCTGCCATGGTTCGTGTGTGGGTTTAAGGAGTGGAGGGAACCTTAGGCCTTGGGGGCTTCAGGGGCGACTTCCGCCGGGGCGGCATTCCAGTCGGGCTTCGCCGCGTAGATTACTTCGTCGCCGACGGTATGCCCGGCGACTTCGTCGTAGGGGAAGGCGCGGAAGAGGCCCGTGACGATCTCTTGGATGTCATGGATGCCCTTGGTGATGCGGTTGCGGAGGAGGTAGTAGCAGATGAACGCCGGGATCGCGATGAAGAGACCAGCGGCGGTGGCCACGAGGACTTCGCCGATGGCTTCAGCGAGCTGGGAGGGGTCACCCACGCCGGAGGAACCGAGCTTGTCGAACGCTTTCATCATGCCCGTCACCGTGCCGGTGAGGCCGATCATCGGGGTACAGACACCGATGACGGAGAGGTAGGAAGCGCGGCCCATGAGCTCGCCTTGGATGCGCGAAACTTCGGAGATGATGGCCTCTTCGGTCATCACTTTGCCATCCGGAGTGAAGGCGACGCCGGCACGGACGACTTCAGCCACCGGGGAGCCGGCGTTCTTGGCGAAGTTGTAGGCACCCGGGTAGTCGCCGCGCTGGAAGAGCTCGCGGAGCTGGGTGACGTGGGCGGCCGGGTAGAGCTTCTTTTCGCTCGTGCGGATCCAGCCATCGACGATGAACCAGATCATCGCCACCGAGGCGATGGTGATGGGGTACATGACCCAACCGCCTTCTTCGAAGAGGTCGAGGAGGGTCTTTTCCTTGACGCCGCCTTCGGCCGCGGAGGCGACGACGGTCATGAGGCCGAGGAGGCCCAAGGTGAATAGGGAGGAGCGGAGTTTCTTCATGGGGACGCTGCGGTTGTGGGGATGGTTTAGTTTGGGATTAGAAAAGGAGCAAGGTCTCACTTGTTGGCCTCGTTGTTGTTGGAATTGTCGGCCTTCGGGGCGTCGGGCTTGGCGGTCGCATCGGGGATGACGGCGGCATCTTTGATCTTGCCGGCCTCGGCCTCGGCCGCGAGGCGGTCTTCCTTGGGGAGGAGCTTTTTCGCTTCCTCGGCCTCCTTTGAGACCGGGAACGTGGCGATCAGGTCGCGGAGGTAGCGGTTGGAGATCTCTTCCAGGCGCTGCTCCTTGGTGGCGGGGCTATCCATGCCGCGGAAGGCCCGGGCGGCCCCGAGCAACGCCTTGGGGAGGTGCTCGGCCTGCGCGCCGTAGAAGACCGGTACGCGGAGGTAGGTGTTCATCGCCGCCTCGTATTTCTTGGTGGCGAGGAGCGAGCCGCCTTTGACGATGTGCAGGCGGGCGAGGACGTCCGGATCGTCCAGTTTGGAGATGAGGTCGGCGGCCTCGGTGATGACCGTGTCATGCTCGCCGCGGCGGGCGCGTTGCATGAGGCGGGCCAACTTGATCTTGTTCTGCAACTCGGGGCTGGAGCCGTCGTCGTTCTTCTCGAGGTTATCGAGGAAGGCGCCGATGACCGCGTCGTTTTCCAGCCGATCCAGGGCATCGAGCTTCACCATGGAGGCCTTGAGCCAGAGGGAACCGGGGGTCTTCTTGAAGGCGTCGAAGAATTTGATGATGGGTTCGACGCTGTCGAGGGCCTTGCCGGGCTCGCCGCGGCTGACGAAGAGCTGGGCCTCCGTGAGCTTGTCGACGGTGGGCCAGATGATGCGTTCGACTTCGGCGAGCTTGCGGGTCGACTCGATGTCTGTGCCGCCGGAATTGACGGTGCGGACCACGGTGCCCTTGAGGCTGCTGATCGTGCCCTTCTTGGGGTCGATCACCGGCTTGGGCGGAACGGAATTATCCAATTTGAACGGATCATTCACTTCCCAGCGTTCGCCGCCCTTGAAGAAGAGGGTTTGGCCAAAGGACGGGGAGGCCGCACAGAGAAGCGCGACGGTCAGGAAGGAGCGGACGGCGGGACGCATGGTCGATTAGAGTTTGGTCGAAAGGATGCGGGCTTCGTTGGCCTCCGGGGTGTCCTTGATGCGGTCCTTGGAGAGCATCTCGGTGATGATTTCCTTCGCATCCTTCTTCTGGTCGAGCTTGGTGGCGAAGAGGCGGGCGGCGCCGAGGTAGGCCTTGGCCGACCAAACTTCGTACTTCTTCCAGGCTTGGTAGGTACGGCGGTAGTAGGCGACGGCTTCGGCATGGTTGCCTTGACGTTCTTCCATGAGGCCCAGCCAGTAGAGGCAGCCCGCGGTGGTCTCGCCCTTCCACTCCTTGGTCTTGGCGATTTCTTCGAATTCCGCCTTGGCCTCGGCGTACTTCTGGGTTTCCGCGAGGGCGCGGGCCTTGATGAAGCGGATGTCCTTCTCCTTCGACATCACGACGCTGTTGTCGATGGCTTCGCCGCAGAGTTCGAGGGCTTCCTTGTACTTCTTCTGGGTCAGGCGGATTTCCGCCAGGCCGGCGAACCCGAAGTCCGCGTATTCCGAGGAGCGATGGTGCTCCATGATGTACAGGAAATAGCCTTCGGAGTTCTTGGTCTCGCCCTTGGTGAGCATGTGGTCGCCGACGATGGCGAGGATGGTGGGGCTGAGTTCCTCCGCCTTGTAGTTCGCGGAGATCTTCTTGAAGTAGGTGTCCGCCTTGGCGGGGTCGCGCAGGAAGGTCGCCAACTGGCCCTTCGCGAAGAACCCGCGGGCTTGGGCGATCAGCGAATCCTTGTTTTCCTCGAGGCGCAGCAGTTTTGCGATCTCGTCCTCGGCGTTGGCCGCGGTGTAGGCATTCGGGTCGACCACCGCCCCCGGCTTCACGCGCTTCACCTTGCGGGCGAGCTTTTCGGCCAGGAAGAGGATGAGCTTTTCGGAGCCCTCCTGCTTGCGGTCGTTGATGGATTCGGCGACCGCGCCGGAAAGGATGCCGAGGGCTTCCGTCTTGGCGGCGAGGATGCTGGCTTGGCGGGCCTTCTCGACGACGTCGAGTTCGGCAGCGAGTTCGGTGGAGAGCTTGGCCACGGCGGCCTTGGCGGCGGCGACTTCTTCGGGCTTGGCGTCGGACTTCACGAGCTCATCCACCTTCTTGCGGGCGGCGGCGAGCTGGGCGCTGAAACGCTTCTGGACGGCGTCGGCCTGCTGGGCGAACTCGGGCTTGTCGCCCATGCGCTCGGTGGCCTTGATGACTTCGTAGAGGTAGTTGAGCGACTTCGGGTCGGCGTGGTCCCAATCGTAGACTTCCTTGTAAAGATCGCGCATGCGCGTGTGTTCGCCGCGGCCGGGGAGGAGTTTGCCGAGTTCGCGGAGGACGAAGTCCAGGGCGTTGGGGTTGGTCCGGCCCGAACGGGCGGCCGCGATGTAGGCCTCGATCGCCTTGACGGTTTGGCTTTCCTTTTCCTTCTCCAGGCGCTCCTTCTCGGCCTTGTACTTGGCCTTCAGGGCGGGCTCGGCGTTCGTGCGCAGGTTCTTGTCCGCCGTCGAGATGTCCTTGTCCAACTCCGTCGCGATGCGGATCGCCGCGTCGCCGATGAGGGTGTGCACCTCGGGGACCTGGTTGACGATGCTTTCGACCTTGCTGACGCCGTAGTCCCGGAGCCACTCGTTGCAGAGGGTGATGGTCGCTTCGATCTCGGGCGGATTCACGCCGAACTTGACGATGGCTTGGCGGTAGCGGACGTCGGCGAGGTACTCACCCTTGGGGTAGGCCTTCTGGTACTCATCGAAGCCGACCTTGGTTTCCTTGTACTTGCCTTGGTAGAACCAGCACAGGGCGCGCATGTACATCGCCTGTTCCTTGGCGAAGGAGCGCTGGTACTTGTTCAGGAACTCGTCGAGGGCTTGGCGGGCCTTGTCCCAATCCACGTGCGCGAAGTGGCAGCAGGCGATGCGGAAGTCGATTTCCTCCAGCGTGGAGGGGTCCATCTTCTTCACGTTTGCCTTCGCCCAATTGTAGTGGCCGATGGCTTCCTCGAACTCCTCCCGGTCCTGGGAGATGGAGCCGAGGATGACGGCCACCATGGAGACTTCTTCGGCGTCCGGGTACTTGGAGAGGAACTCCTTGCACTTCGCCTGGGCCTCGCCGTTGCGGCCGATTTCGCGGAGGGCGAGGATGTAGTAGTAGTAGGCGCCGGAAACCTTGGAGAAACCCGGGTTGTTTTCGAAGATGTCGCGGAAGGCGACGAACGCTTCCCACGGGCGCTTCAGCTCGAGGAGGCAGAGGCCGATGCGGTACGAGATGAAGGCGTCGTAGTCCTTGTTCTTCTCGAAGTCGCTCTGGATGGTCTTGAAGCTTTCCAGCTCGGCGCGGGCCTTCTCGATCTTCTCGGTGGCCTCCGGCGTCGGCTTGGGGTTGTCCTTCACGATCTTGTCCAGATCCACCTGCTTCATCTCGACGGCCTTGGTGACCGAGCGATTGACGGTGGCGCGGCGCAGGGCGCCTTGGTAGCTGGCGAGCGCCTGGCGGTAGAGTTCTTCCTTCGCCTTCGTTTCGGAGGCGTTTTCGCCGGCCTCGAAGCGGGCGTCGCCGATTTCGATGCGCTGGAAGTTCGAGCGGACGATTTCCGCCGGCGAACCGGTGCCCTTGGCGTCGATTTCGGACTTCAGCTGTTCGGCTTCCTTGACGAGGCCGAGTTTGGTGTAGACCTCGACCAAACGCATGCCGCCTTCCCGGGCCTCGGGTGTGCCGAGGCCGCCGGCGGTGGCCTGCTTGAGCAGGCCCACGGCCTGGCCGAGGGCTTGCTTCTTCTCTTCCTCGGAGCCGCTCTTCGACTTTTCTTCGACGACGCGGGCGGAAAGGGTGTAGGCGTTGACGCGATCCTTGGGCTGCACCAGCGGGTTGGTGCGGAGCATCTTGAGCAGGTCGAGGGCCGGGTCCCACTTGGACTGGTTGGCGTAAACTTCGACGAGCGTCAGCTGCGCGACGCCGCGCATGTTGTCGTTTTCGTCGATGATCTTGCCCGTGCCTTCAGGGTACTTCGTCAGGAAGGTGTTGATCTCGGCGTCGGCCTTGACCCAGTCCTTCATCAGGTAATAGGTGCGGGCGCGATGGAAGCAGACGGTGGCCTGCATGGCCGGGGGAAAATTCGCGACTTTCTTCTCGAGGTCCTCGAGGTTCTTCAGCGCGGCGGTAAACTGCTTCTTGTCGATCTCCCCCATCGTCTTGTTGTACTGCGCGGTCAAGGGGTCCTCCTGGGCCTTGGCCGCGGCGGGGGCGCCTTGGGCACGAAGGGAGGTGGTTGCCGGGATGACGGCGATAAGGACGGCAAGGATGGCAGCTTTGGCCAACTTGTAGGTGCGAGACTCTTGGGTAACCATCGGAGGTAAGGGGAGGCGGGGAGGCCTCAATG
>Ga0255108_1000013_pt1 | contig 63316 bp, 35 predicted proteins | sample Law_Miss_RepA_8h_FD_188469 | JGI IMG/M metagenome (GOLD analysis project Ga0255108, IMG submission 188469) | Freshwater microbial communities from St. Lawrence River, New York, United States - Law_Miss_RepA_8h | ecosystem: Environmental > Aquatic > Freshwater > River | place: USA: New York... | reverse complement strand
TACCGAGTGCCCCGCCAACACGCACTCGCTGGCGGTCGGCGCGACGGACGCTAGCGTATGCGCGCCGTGCGCGGCCGACTCGCAGTCGCCGAGCGGTAACGTGTTCGCGAGCAGCTGCGTCTGCAACTCCGGGTTCACGGGCGCGGGCGGAGGGCCGTGCGTGGCGTGCGTTGCCGGGAAATACAAGGAAATTACAGGGTCCGCCGATTGCAGCAACTGCGGCGCAGGCACGTTCTCTGTGGCGGCGGCCGCGACGACGGCGGGCACGTGCGCGCTGTGCGTGGAAGGCAAGTTCTCCTCGGCGTTGGGGGCGGCGGATGCGAGCACGTGCGTGGCGTGCGACGCGGACACGTTTTCGCCGACACGCGGGGCGGCGTCGAGCAGCGCGTGCCAGCAGTGTCCCGCGCACACGCAGTCTGTCGAGGGCTCTTCTGCGGCGGTGCACTGCGTGTGCAGACCGGGGTACCACGGACCTGACGGCGGGGCGTGCCAGGCCTGCTCCGAAGGCAAGTACAAGATCGCCGCGGGCACCGCCGCGTGCTCGGACTGCCCCGAGCACGCGTCCTCGTCAGAGGCGAGCACGGCGAAGACAGCGTGTCTGTGCGCCGCAGGGTACGAGACGACTCTCGGCGCCGACTCTGTGATCGCGGCGTGCGCGGCGTGCACGGCGGGGAAGTACAAGGCTGTCGTCGGCCTGGCGAGCGGCTGCAGGCTGTGCGAGAGCGACCTGGCCTCCTCGACGGGCGTCTTTGACTCGGCGTCGCCGTACTGCGTGTGCCGGGCGGGATACATTCTGGACGCGGGCACCTGCAGGGCGTGCCAGACGGGCACGTACAAGGAGCAGCAGGGCAACTCGACGCTCGGCTGCGCGAGCTTTCTTGCCGGGTGCTGCGAGTGCGGACAGTTCCAGACGACTCTCGGCGCCGCGTCTTCGGTGGCTCTGGCAGACTGCGTCTGCATGCACGGGCACGGGGTGCAGGATCCGAACAACTTTGCGTGCGTGCCGTGCCCGCGCGGGACGTTCAAGGAGGACTTGGACAGGCAGGCGTGCGCGCCGTGCCCAGCGAACACGGACACGCTGCAGGTCGGGGCGTTCGACGCGCAGGAGTGCGTCTCGCGCGCGGGATATTTCATGGTCTACGACGCGGGCGGGCTCGCGACGGCCTCGGCGTGCCCGGGCGGGACGTACTCGGACCACATGAACGCGACGGCGTGCGAAGAGTGCTTCTTCGGGGCCACGTCGCCCCCCGCGTCGGAGTCCATCGACGCGTGCGCGTGCCAGCACCCGTACTCGGCGTCCGGGGAGGCGCACGACTGCACGTGCGCGTCCGGCTTCGCGTTTACATGATTGACAATGATTGACAATGATATTTCATTAAACAGATCGAACATCTGCGAGTCTCATGTTTTGTATATTAGACAGATAAGTCATGTCCCGCTGGCGCGCCGTCGCGCCACGTGCGCACTGCTGCGCGCTCCGCGGCGCGCTCCGCGGCGCGCTCCGCGGCGCGCTCTGCGGCGCGCTCCGCGGCGCGCTCTTGCTCTCGCTCGTGGTCTCTACATCAACACAACAGGTCTGCGCAGCGTGTGCGCCGAACACCTACTGCGCGGGCGCACGCGACCAGGCGACGGCGTGTCCGCCGTTTTCATCCTCGCCCTCGGGCAGCACGCTGGCAAGCGCTTGCCGGTGCCTTCCGGGCTTCACGGGCGCCGACGGCGGCGAGTGCGCGGCGTGCGCGGGGGGCACGTTCAAGGCGGCCGCCGGGAGCGCGGCGTGCAACCCGTGCCCAGCGAACTCCTGGAGCCTCCCCGCGAGCGACGCGGGCGCGGACTGCAAGTGCGACGCGGGCTACACCGGGCAGGACGGCGCGGCGTGCTCCGCGTGCACGGCGGGCAAGTTCAAAGACGCGCCCGGGGACGCGGCGTGCGTGGATTGCCCGACGAGCTCTAGCTCGCCCGTGGGGAGCGACGCTTTGACGGACTGCAAGTGCCCGGCGGGCTTCACGGGCGACGACGGCGGCGCGTGCATGGCGTGCGCGGCGGGGAAGTTCAAGACCACCGCGGGGAGCGCGGCGTGCGCCAGCTGCCCAGCGAACGCGGAGAGCGCGGAGGCCAGCGACGAGGCAACGGACTGCAAGTGTTCTGTGGGCTTCACGGGCGCCGACGGCGGCGCGTGCACGGCGTGCGCGGCGGGGAAGTTCAAGACCACTGCGGGCAGCGCGGCGTGCGCGAGCTGCCTGGCGAACTCGGAGAGCGCGGAGGCGAGCGACGCGCAGACAGACTGCCAGTGCAGGGCGGGCTTCACGGGCGCGGACGGCGGTGCGTGCACTGCGTGTGAAGCGGGCAAGTTCAAGACCGCCGCGGGGAGCGCGGCGTGCGAGGCGTGCCCCGCGTTCACATCGAGCGCGCCCGCAAGCGACGCGCCCGTGGACTGCAAGTGTCTGGTGGGCTACACCGGCCCCGACGGCAACGAGTGCGACCCATGCGACGCTGGCACGTTCAAGGACGCGACGGGGGACGCGGCGTGCACGAGCTGTCCGACAAACTCCGAGAGCGCGGCGGCGAGCGATGCTTTGACTGACTGCAAGTGCGCGGCGGGCTTCACCGGCGCGGACGGCGGCACGTGCACGGCGTGCGACGCGGGGAAGTTTAAGCCCGCCGCGGGGAGCGCGGCGTGCACGGGATGTCTTGAGTTTTCCTCCAGTCTCCCCGGGAGCGACGCGCCCGCCGACTGCAAGTGCCTGGCGGGCTACACGGGCGCGGACGGCGGGACGTGCGCGGCGTGCGCCGCGGGAAAGTTCAAGTCCGCCTTGGGCAGTGCCGAGTGCACCTTGTGCCCAGCAAACGCGGCCTCGCCGGCGGCGAGCGACGCGCTCACCGACTGCCTGTGCGCCGCGGGCTTCGCCGGCGGCGCGGGGGAGACGTGTGTCGAGTGCGCGGCCGACACCTTCGAGGCGGACGACGCGTGCCTCCCGTGTCCCACCAACAGTGTTTCCGCGCCGCGGAGCGCAGGCGCCTCGGCGTGCAAGTGCAAGCCGGGCTACTCGGGGCCAGATGGGGGCGACTGCGTCGCGTGCGCGCGCGGGCAGTTCAAGGCGCTGGAGGGCGCGGCGGCCTGCACTGCGTGCAACGAGCACGCGTCGACGCTCGACCTCGCGGCGACCGACGCGACCGAGTGCCGCTGCACGCCGGGCTTCGCGCCGAGCGGGAACTCCGCCACCGGCGTGACCTGCGCCCCCTGCGCCGCGAACACCTACAAGAACACGACCGCGAACGCGGCGTGCGCGCCGTGCACGCCGCACTCGAGCGCGCCCGCGGGCTCGCGCAACGTGAGCATGTGCCGCTGCGACGCCGAGTACGTGGCGGCCGGGGACGGCTCCTGCGACCGCGTGTGCGCGGCGGGCTTCGAGGCGGCCGGCGGCGCCGACGGCGAGGCGTTCTGCGCGGGCTGTGCGCCGAGCACGTTCAAAGCCGACCGCGGCGACCACCCGTGCGAGGCGTGCCCCGCGAACGCGTTCTCGAACGCGCGCAACCAGACGTCCGTGTACTCGTGCCTATGTGAAGCGGGCTACGCGTGGACGCGCACTGAAGCCGGCGTCGCCTGCGTCGCCTGCGCCGCGGGCACCTTCAACAGCCTCGTGAACGCCACGACGTGCTACACCTGTGACAGCGGAGGTGGGACGCAGACGGCGTGCCCGGGCCTAGTGCAGGCGCCGGCGGGCTTCGAGGCGGTCCCGGAGACGGGCGGAATCCGGGCCTGTCCGGCCAACCATTTCCAGGACGGCACAAGCAACGTGTGCACCAAGTGTCCGGAGCCGAGCACGTACACGGCGCAGGGCGCACTGACGAATGTACGTCAGTGCGTGTGCGCCGCGGGCTACGAGCGGCTGCCGACGGGTGTATGCACCGCGTGTAGCACTCTGAGTTTCAAAAGCGCCACGGGGGACGGCCCTTGTACCCCGTGCACCGCGAACTCGGAGACGGCTTTGGTGGCGCGGACGAACGCACTCTCGTGCCTCTGTCGGCCTGGCTTTCAGGCCATAAGCGCCAGTTGTGTCGCATGTTCGCTTGGAAAGACGAAGCTCACCCTCAGCAACGTCGATCCATGCGTACAGTGCCCCTCGCATTCGACGCTCAGGCTCGGCGCTGAGCATCTGAGCGAAAAGTGTGAGTGCAATCCCGGGTATTACAATAGCTCTGTTAACCAGCCGTTGTCAGTGTGTCTTCCGTGCGAACAAGGCTTTTATGCCGACGCTTACGGTCTGAAACAGTGTATTGCGTGTCCTGTTTTCTCGTCTTCACCACCCGCAGCTAACAATATCGCACTGTGTGAGTGTCTGCCTAAGTACGAACCCGGACTCTCAGGCGGCCCGGAAAACGGTCATCCGTGCGTGGCCTCATGCGGATTAGGCTTGAAGGGCGCCGCAGGTTTATGCTCTAATTGTGAAGCCGGCAAGTTTAAGTCTGAGATCGGCAAAGTGTGCTCTGTCTGCCAAGGTGCGCGCATCGCCTCGAAGCCGGGAGCCGTATCGCAGTCTAAGTGTTCGTGTCCACAGAAACAGGTGGGGATCAAAACAACAGACATGGCCATCATCGAGAGCGTTGGAGAATGGAGCACCAGTAACACTTTGCTTCTGACAGCGTCGGCGGGCCAAGAGCTCGTGTACACACTCGCCCAAAATTCCCCGCGTCTGTGGAAGCTTGTCGTATCAGGACCGGCCGGCGCTCTGTCTGTGCGCGTCAATGACAACCTTGTGTATGAGTGCGAAGCTTGGAACGGATGTCGGGACGTGACAGTGGACTTACGCGGAACAAGGGGGAGCGTGCGCGCGCAGAGCAGCCTCGCTACTGTGGAGCTGCATGTGTTTAAAGAACGCGAGGTAGTCCTGAGTCAAGGACTATACATGAGCCTTTCTAGTGAAGGGCTGGCACAAGTACGCGTTTGGGCATCCCAAGGGCGCCTGCGGACAGGCGACGCCGTTTTCCGGGGCAGGAACGTGTTTGACAGCGACGTGTGCTCACCATGTCCGCGAAAACTAGTGTGCCAAGAGTATATCAACACGTAATTTACACCTGCGCACCACGCAAGCGCACGCGGTACTCGAACGAGTGAGCATTTTTTTGTCTGAAGCAGGGCATTTAACATTTATTATATTGAATAAACCACTGTTTTAAATGACAAGCATGCTCACGCACATTTTCTCCTGGTTTTGCGAGATACAGCTTGTGCATAACGGAGTGCTGATCCTGAATCTAACCATGTGATTATTCAGCAGCATATCGTTACATAACTGAATATGTCTGTTCCAGAGCACTTGTCTTTTTTTAAAATTTGACATTGAAAAATAATCCCAGGCGTTGATACCTTCAATCTTGCGGTTGAATACTTCTTTGTATAAGACACTGTCTAATTCTGTTACTTGACTATCACTGTTTTCTTTGCACATATTCTTTAGGTGTTCATCGTTATCGATAATGACAGCCTCGACAGTAAACTTTAGACCATTGTGGTTAACTTCAGCATGCATCAGATTTGTATTGGTCACGATCATAGCGTATTTCTCTTCAATTTCTCTACTTGCAGCCTCCCACCCAAGTGTCCCAATGCTTTTCTGTGACATGCTTGGCAGAAGCGTTCCGAAACAATCCTTTGCAATAAACAAAATCATAGAACCTACGCTTATTTTTCCACCCATATCACAAGTTGCTTTTACCAACATACCGTGGTCGCAATCCCACCTTTTCACGCATTCCTCGTATACCATTTTGCGACATGAAAGTAAATTTTGCATTTTTACGAATAATTGTGAACACTTGATCGAGTCGTCATCATAAGGAGACATACGGTCTTGTATGTCTGAACTACATATCGAAAACACTTCTTGTACGCAGTCGAGGAAGCTTTTTTCTTGTGAGAACAAGACGTTGGAAACGGCAAATCTTTCACTGACAATTACACAACCGTCTGTATTCTCTAACTTTATCGTCAAAACTGCCCCAGAAAGCTCACATTTGTTTTGAAACGACATGCTACACATGTTCTTATATGTAATTATCTTCGTATTTCGAACTTCGGATATGTATTTAGGCATTCTTGACCAATAGGAGTTCATTGTCGTTACGACAGACTTCGGATGATTTAAGAACATGAACGCTTTGTTCGTCTTCATCCTCAATGGAAAATGAGAGACGTTCTAGTCGAGAATCCATCTCAGCTCCTTCACTAGGAGCAAAATTCTGACCCTGATCTTTCCATAGATCATACTGTGCTCTATCAACAATCTTTCCTCGTAGAAACCTGTTTTTAATGAAGGAATTCGCGTGTGATATAATATATAAACATGTCAGTAATATTTAAATGTAATCACATGTTACATCAGACAATTACTTACCATCCAGTTGTATAGAAATTAACCGCGAGATCCGCGGCAATACGAATGAGAGTAAAGTCAACCTGCCAAGCATTTTGTTACGAATCTATTTACAACGTATATTTGATTCAATACATTATAGGCAAAACCTGTGAAAGTGCTACGAACGTGCCGATGACGCTGAAACATACTCCTGTGTCAAAAGCATTATGTCAGTTTCTATCATATCATTGATGCATGGCATGATCATACCGTATATGGTTTGCACTTGAATTATTGTGAGGCATGTTATCTTGCTATATGGAATGTACTTGGTCTTGGGGTCCATGACCACATTTGTCAAAAATGGAATAATGGAGTCTCCACTAAAGGCCGCGATACATGTAGAAAAAAATGTGTAAAGAGCCACCGCCCACCATTTGCTCCATGTATCTAACATAACACCGAATAACAGGTTTTTGGAATTTGGACCACATGACAGAAACTTAGAATCGTCTTTGATCATGATCATCACAAAAATCACACTCGAAATTATAGTCCAAACTGCCAAAAGGGCAGACAAAAGGCGCTTATCATCAAAAAGAAAGAGCCAGAACGAGCACATAACAAGTGGTACTTAAATGTATGTTTATGATAATATAAAAAATTGTTTTCATATTCACCAGCCTGTCAATAAAGACCATGTAAAAATATAAAACGATGACAAGAGGGTTTTCATAATTTTGTTTATTAAAACAATGTACGCGATAACTACCTGAATTCCTTCGCAGTGCAGCATACTATTTCTGTGCTAGTATGCTTTTCGCATTTTGAGCACTGGCGTTCGTTTGGATCCACTTCTGTACAGCATGCTTGTACCACGACAGACAGTCGAAAATATTACGCTCGTCATCTTATGCGCCTCAATCGAGATTGTCCACTCGCGGCGCAAAAGCCTTCTGCACAAAATCTGTAAGTGTGTCGACATCACAAAGGTGTGGAAGCTGCACAATATCCCCTTCAAGCTCGATGTGCTCTAGACCGACCGCCGCAGATTGGCGCTTTGTGGAATCTGATAAGTCTATAACTTTGAACGAGGGTTTGTAGGTGTTGGTCTCGGGCATGATCTTGGGTTGGATGTTCTCTTTGGATGAAATAGGCCATAGAAGCTCCGGGTTGTTTCCGTGTCTTGCGGCCCATGCGCCACCAGAGCAAATGACGGAACACACGGATGTGTGCTCTGAACTACCGGCCCCAACTTCAGCATGCGCCGCCTTGACGACGGCGATGTTCATCAGCTTTCGCGCGGTGGCGCTCATAGGCATTCTTGGAGCACGCGGCGCCGTATTTCCAGATTGGTTGCCGGCGTGCTGATCCGCGCGCCTTTTACACAATTTAGTTGGGCCGACAGGCTTCAATATTTCTTCGGTCAACATTCTGACGTCATCACATTACCCGCTATGACCCTTGCTAAAAATTTAGGGTTTTCGCCTCCTCGGAGTTTTTAAGTGTCATTGTAATTTATGTAGTAATTCGATTTTTTTTTTGGTAAATCGATCAAGTTTTTTTTCAAGATATTTATGAGATTGAATTTGTTGGACTGGCACTTAAAGGTTGGTGATTCTAACTATCATACTTTGTAATCTGAAATATTTCAAGATCCCGTCAATGTACGGCCATTTTTATCCCGAAGTGCAGACATGAGTGCGAGCAGCATCCCGCAGCTGTACGAAGACATCTTTGGTGTAGCAGCGCCGGACGACTTCGATCACAAGAACTTCAGAGCGTTCATTCCAAACCGGGTAGACATTGGCGAGCGCATTGCTTGGGCTCAACGCTACCACGGGTTTACATGGACCGAGCGCATGCCTTTCAATCGCATGCAACAGAAGAGCGCTTATGAGTCCCAGGAATGCGATTGTCATTCGCATGACCCACAGAACGCGGCGATGATGTTTGAGTGCTTATTTGCACGTGGGTGTCAGAACAGACAGCTGCAAGACCTTGCTGAAAATCCCGCCAGTGGTTGTGAACTGGAAATATTCGACACGGGAAGCTGCAAAGGCTACGGCGTGCGCGCCGTATGCGATATACAGCAGGGATCTCTGATCTGCGAGTACATCGGAGAGTTCTTGAACAGAGCTCAATTTGCCAGAAGACTGCAGAGGCCGGGCTCGAAAAGTTACCTTATGAGAGCGGACACCGCTGTTATCGACGCCTCCCGCCGCGGCAACGCTGCGCGTTTTATCAATCACAGTTGTGACCCATGCGCTGAGGTGCAGGTGTGGAGCGTGCCGGCAGCAGGCGGGCGCTCACTGCGGACCGCCGTTGGAATATTCGCGTGTCGTCTCATCAAGGCGGGAGAAGAAATCACCTACGACTACCGCTTCGAAGCATTTGACGACGGAGGGGAGCTTGCGTGCGAGTGCGGTGCATCGCTGTGCCGCGGGACGCTGGGCAAACGGAAGCTGGCATGCACACGCTTTACTGTGTAGGGAAGTGTTGTGGCGATTCCTTTGATGACGGGACTGCGAACAACCAGCTTAGTTCAAAATGTTCTGCACGAGATTGCGCACGATCTGGGATACCTGGTAGGGGTTCTGTTTTCTAAACTCGTTGATGTTATTGCGGATCGTATGGTTGAACACGGGGATAATCATGCGCCAGCAGCTCTCGACGATGCTGGGGTGCTGGTAAATGGAGATGTAGAGCTGGGTGACTTGCGTTAAACTGATCTCCTGTCTGATTTTTTCATTGATGCCAAATAAACACTTGTGGCGAAAGTCTATGAGACACGAAATCTCTCCGTTGTACTTGCGCAGATTTCGGATGACGTCGAAGACGCACCCGACGTCGATGAGGTCGACTCTGATTTTCGCTGCACGCTTCAATATGTCGCTGTGGAAGAGGTGCTGGTATTCCTCCACCACCGGTTTCTGTGGTTGGATACAGATAAAGTAGAGGAGTTTCTGCAAGTACATGTTGGTCGTGATCGGAAAGTTGACTGAGTTCCGCCAGTGGCCGAAGCTGTCCATCGCGACTTCGCGGATGCGTTTTTGCACAGCGGCAGAAGCCAGCGAGCGCAAGAGCGGACGGATCGTCTTGATGACCTCCACCTTGACAACCTCTTTCTGCTGGCGGAGCACGTTTTCGACCAATCTAGGGAATGTGTCATTGACCTTGAAGCATCGCATGACGAGAGACATGGTCTCTGCAAACCCGTTCTCGACGTCCGGAGCGTCGTTAAACAGTGAGAGTACTCGCAAGCAACGCAACTCTGTGTCTCGTGCGTTACTGTTAATGCCACAGTAAAGGCGCTCGAGCATGTTTCCCGCGGGCGTGGTGCGCGGGGATATGTATAGAAAAGCCATGATGGCGGTCTCCACTGTGGTAATGTTCTCTCCGGAGACCTGCGCTGTCACGAGAGCCTGGGTCATGCGTGCGATGCACCTGTTTTTTCCTATCTCCCGCTGTAGTTTTTGACCGTCACTGGGTTCATTAAGAACATGTTGCGACTCGTTCTCGATTTTGAGTTCGAGAAACTGGAAGAGTGTGATCCAGTCGGACATGGTCGAGCACAAGGCAGCGCAGCGGACGTAAATTTCTTTTTTTTCCTCGACGTTGCTCAGACATTCGGCGTCCTTTACATCTTCGCTGAAGCGACGGGCGACAGTTATGGGATTATTGTTTTTACACATCAGGATAATGATGATATGCAGCGCCCATTTGTGCGTCGGATCGATGTTGAGAAGCATCGCTATTTCGCAGAACTTGTTTACGCAGAGCATATTTTTGTTAACGATAAGCTTAGACTCCTGAATGTCACTCTTCTTGCTCAGCAGTGTCGTGAGACGGTCGTCGGAGACGCTGAAAGCCTCGTTCATGTACACGCGAGTGCGATATAAGGAAAGAACCGACTTCGCTACTTCGCGGCGCTATGCAGAGCGCCAAAAATTTCACACGGCGAAGACTCAAAAGAAAGTGTCTGTTGTGTTGTGATATACTATCAAAGTAGTATAAAACCTTGGGCTTCTATGGATGTCAAAAAGATATTCTGTTTTTGGGGTTTATTACATTCAGTAGCGGGCTTTACAATGGAGGTTGATCTTCAATGTCAACAATGCAATTCTTCGTTTTATTGCGCGCGCGGAGAGCGCTTCCAGTGCCCTGCGAACTCACAAGCTAACTCCTGGCCAGCTTCCAATGTGACACACTGTACATGCAACAACGGATATAAAGCAACACCTGCGCTCGACGGCTGCGACACGGGACAGCCGCCTTTCTATTACGAGGCTGGATTTGCGAAATCGTGCGCTGGCGAGCTGCGTCAGACGATCTTGCCTTTGGCAGACAGTGCATATTCATGCGTGTGTCCTCCTGGATACTACGGACCCCCGGGGCAGGGCGCGTGCACAAAGTGTGCGCCTGGATCGTACGCAGAGTACTTCAACACAAGCCAGTGCACTTCATGTCCTGAGTTCTCGTTTTCACAGGAGGGCTCTTCGCTCCCTGACCAGTGCATCTGCAACGCGGGATACACGGGGCAAGACGGCGGCCCGTGCGTTGCATGCGCGGCGGGGAAGTACAAGGGAGCGGCGGGCAGCGCTTCCTGCGTTCAGTGCGACGCGGACACGTACTCGGCACCGGCTGCACCTGCTTGTACGCCATGTCGCCACAACTCGTCGGCTCCAGTGGAAAGCGTTTCCGAAGACGCGTGTCTCTGCAACCCCGGCTTCTACCAGCACAGCGGCGCGTGCACGCAGTGTGCGCTCGGTCGGTTCAAGGACACGGTGAGCAACGAGCCGTGTACGCCGTGCGCGAGTGGGGAGTACTCGGGCGTCCTCGGCGCCGTAGCGTGTGTCGGGTGTCTGCAGAACTCACAGTCGCTGCCGACAGAGGGGGGCACCAAGTGCGTGTGCAGCGCGGGGTACTTTCAGGAGGACGTCGCGTTGGAGCGGCCCTCGTGCCAGCCGTGCGCGGCAGACACATACCAGCACCTGACCGGCACCACAGCGTGCAGCAGCTGTCCCGCGCACGCGTCTTCCCCGCCGGCGTCGCCCGCGATCTACGCGTGCATCTGTGCGCCCGGCATGTTCGACGTGGGCACAGGCGAGTGCGCGGCGTGCGCGGTAGGGACGTACAAGGAGCAGGCGCTGGAGGACGAGGGCGACGTGGCCGCGTGCCTGGCGTGCACCGTAAACAAGACGTCGCTGCCGGGCTCGGCAAGCATCGTGGACTGCGTGTGCCGGCGCGGGTTTTTCGGGACGGCGGAGGGGGAGTGCCTGGCGTGCGCGTCGGGCACCTTCAAGAACGAGACGGGGAGCGCGGCGTGCGCGCCCTGCGCGGTGAGCTCGTTCAGCGTGGAGGACGCACTTGAGGGCACGGTCGCGTGCGCGTCGTGCGCGGAGGCGCTGGGCTCGCCGTTTGCGATCACGCGGCGCGAGGGGAGTGTGTCGGTCGCGGCCTGCGTGTGCAACGCGAGCGCGGGCTTTGACGATGTCTTCGACGCTGTCACCGGCGCGAGTTGCGCGCTGTGTCCAGCGGGCACGTTTGCGCGGTTCGAGGACCCCGCGGAGTACGAGGCCCCCGAGAGCGTGTGCGTCGACTGCGTTCCAGGGCAGTACGCGGACATCGCGGGGCTGGTGGCGTGCAAGAGCTGCCTGCCGTTTTCGTCGTCGCACGAGTACCCGCGCGTGCGGTGCCACTGCGACGCGGGTTACACCTTCGACAGCTTCGCCGCGAGCACGCTGGCGCCCGAGGATCGTATTTCCGGCGTGTGCAAGGCGTGCGCGCCGTCAACGTACAAGGACATTTTCGGCGACCAGGAGTGCTCAATGTGCCCCGCGAACTCCAGCTCCCCGAGCGCGAGCGTGCCGCTCACGAGCTGCGAGTGTGACCCCGGGTATTACGGCAGCGACGGGGGACCGTGCATGATCTGCGCGCCGAACTCGTATACGTCAGAGAAGGGCATGCAGGTGTGCACATTGTGTCCTGCGAACGCCGTGTCGGCGAGCGGGAATGCAGCGCTGCTCAACTGCCGCTGCGACGTAGGGTACACGGGGCCCGACGGCGGCCATTGCGCGCAGTGCGAGGCGGGGAAGTTCAAGGAGGCGGTCGGCTCAGCAGAGTGCGACGCGTGCGTGGCGGGTAAGTACCTCGAAAGTACGGGCGCGAGCAGCGCCGGGGCGTGCGTGGCCTGTGCCGCGGGCAAGTTCTCGACCGCGGAGGGGGCCGCGCTCGCGGGGACCTGCGTGAACTGCCCGGCGGACACGTACTCGACGGCGGAGGGCGCCGCGGCCGCGAGCACCTGCGTGAGCTGCCCGGCGTCTTCGAGCTCGCTGAGCGGGAGCAGCGCGCTGACGGCGTGCCTGTGCAACCTGGGCTTTACCGGGAGCGACGGGGGGCCCTGCGCCGAGTGCGACGTGGATACATACAAGGACGCGCTGGGGAGCGCAGCGTGCTCACAGTGCGCGGAGAACTCGACCTCGCTGAGCGCGAGCGTCGCGGCGACGAGCTGCCTGTGCCTGCCGGGCTTCTCCGGGCCGCACGGCGGGCCGTGCGCGCCGTGCGCCGCGAACACGTACGCAGCAGTGCTCGGGAGCGCGAGCTGCGCAGCGTGCCCGGCGCACGCGGAGGCGCCGGGGCAGAGCGATGCGCTCACGGACTGCGAGTGCAGCCTCGGCTTCTACGGGCCGGACGGCGGGATGTGCACGGGATGCGCGGTGAACACGTACGCGGACGCGCTCGGGAGTGCGTTCTGCACGCCGTGTCCAGCGCACGCCGTCGCGGTGGTGCAGAGCACGGCCGTTACGGATTGCAAGTGCGACCTCGGGTACTTCGGACCGGACGGCGGCGCGTGCGCAATGTGCCCGGTAAACACGTACGCGGACGCGCTGAGCACCGCAAGCTGCGCGGCGTGCGCGGCGCACTCGGAGGCGCCCGCGGGGAGCGACGCGCGGAGCGACTGCCTCTGCAGCCTCGGGTTCTTCGGCCCGCACGGCGGGCCGTGCACGGAGTGTCCGGCCAACGAGTACGCCGACGTGCTCGGCATGGGGGCTTGCACAGCGTGTGCTGCGAACTCCGAGGCGCCAGCGCGCAGCGACGCGCAGACAGATTGCAAGTGCAGCCTCGGCTTCTACGGGCCGCACGGCGGGCCCTGCGCCGAGTGTCCGGCGAACGAGTACGCGGATGCCCTCGGCATGGGGGCTTGCACAGCGTGCCCCGCGCATTCGGAGGCCCCGCCGCGCAGCGACGCGCAGACGGACTGTCTCTGTAGTCTTGGGTTCTACGGCCCCCCCGGCGGGCCCTGCGCCGAGTGTCCGGCGAACGAGTACGCGGACGCGCTCGGGATGGGCGCTTGCACGGCGTGTCTCGCGAACTCGGAGGCGCCGGCGCGCAGCGACGCGCAGACTGACTGCCTGTGCAGCCTCGGCTTCTACGGCCCCCACGGCGGGCCGTGCGCCGAGTGCCCGGTGAACGAGTACGCCGACGCGCTCGGTATGGCGGCCTGCAAGGTGTGCCTCGCGAACTCTGAGGCCCCGGCGCGCAGCGACGCGCAGACCGACTGCCTCTGCAGCCTGGGCTTCTACGGCCCGCACGGCGGCCCGTGCGCCGAGTGTCCCGCGAACGAGTACGCAGACGCGCTCGGGATGCCGGCGTGCACGGCGTGTCTGGTGAACTCACAGGCCCCGGCGCGCAGCGACGCGCAGACCGACTGTCTGTGCAGCCTCGGCTTCTACGGCCCGCACGGCGGGCCCTGCGCTGAGTGCCCGGCGAACGAGTACGCGGACGCGCTGGGTATGCCTGCGTGCACGGCGTGTCTTGCGGATTCAGAGGCTCCTCCGCGCAGCGACGCGCAGACAGATTGTCTGTGCAGTCTGGGCTTCTACGGCCCCCACGGCGGGCCCTGCGTCGAGTGTCCTGCAAACGAGTACGCGGACGCGCTCGGCACGGCCGCGTGTACAGCGTGTCTCGCGAATTCACAGGCGCCGCCGCGCAGCGACGCGCAGACAGATTGCCTCTGCAGCCTCGGTTTCTACGGCCCGCACGGCGGGCCCTGTGCCGAGTGTCCGGCGAACGAGTATGCGGACGCGCTCGGCATGGCAGCCTGCAAGGCGTGTCTCGCGAACTCCGAGGCCCCGGCGCGCAGCGACGCGCAGACAGACTGCCTCTGCAGCCTCGGCTTCTACGGCCCGCACGGCGGTCCATGCGCGGAGTGTCCCGCGAATCAGTATGCCGATGCGCTCGGCATGCCCGCGTGCACAGCATGCCTCGCGCATTCCGAGGCCCCTGCGCGCAGCGACGCGCAGACAGATTGTCTATGCAGCCTGGGCTTCTTCGGCCCGCACGGCGGGCCGTGCACGGAGTGTCCGGCCAACCAGTACGCCGACGCGCTCGGCATGGGGGCTTGCACGGCGTGTCTGGCGCATTCCGAGGCCCCGCCGCGCAGCGACGCGCAGACGGACTGCCTGTGCAGCCTTGGCTTCTTCGGCCCGCACGGCGGGCCCTGCACGGAGTGCCCTGTAAACCAGTACGCAGACACGCTCGGGACGGCCGCGTGTGCTTCGTGTCCGAGTAATTCGCAGGCGCCGGCGCGCAGCGACGCACAGACGGATTGTCTTTGCAGCCTGGGCTTTTACGGCGAGGCCGGGGGCCCATGCTCAGAGTGTCCGGCGAACCAGTACGCGGACGCGCTGGGGATGACGGCGTGCACGGCGTGCCTCGCGCATTCCGAGGCCCCGCCGCGCAGCGACGCGCAGACAGACTGCCTGTGCAGCCTCGGCTTCTTCGGCCCACACGGCGGGCCGTGCACGGAGTGTCCGGCGAACAAGTACGCAGACGCGCTGGGCTTGGCCGCGTGCACGGCGTGCCTCGCGAACTCCGAGGCCCCGCCACGCAGCGACGCGCAGACGGACTGCCTGTGCAGCCTCGGCTTCTTCGGGCCCCACGGCGGGCCCTGCACAGAGTGTCCGGCGAACCAGTACGCAGACACGCTGGGCATGGCCGCGTGCACGTTGTGTCTCTCGAATTCAGAGGCCGTCCCGCGCAGCGACGCGCAGACCGACTGTCTCTGCAGCCTCGGCTTCTACGGCCCGCTCGGCGGCCCGTGCGCCGAGTGTCCTGCGAACCAGTATGCGGATTCGCTTGGCATGGCCGCGTGCACGGCATGTCTCGCGAACTCGGAGGCGCCGGCGCGCAGCGACGCGCAGACCGACTGCCTGTGCAGCCTCGGCTTCTTCGGCCCGCACGGCGGCCCGTGCGCGGAGTGTCCCGCGAACGAGTACGCGGACGCGCTCGGCATGCCTGCGTGCACGGCGTGTCCGGCGCACTCGGAGGCGCCGGTGCGCAGCGACGCGCGGACGGACTGTCTGTGCAGCCTCGGCTTTTACGGCGCGGCCGGTGGGCCCTGCGCCGAGTGTCTGGCGAACTCGTACGCTCCCGAACTGGGCACGACGCAGTGTCTCTTGTGTCCCGCGAACTCGGTCGCCCCCAGCGGGAGCAACGAGCTCACCGACTGCCAGTGCGTGCCGGGATACACGGGGCCCAACGGCGGCCCGTGTGTGGCGTGCGTGCAGGGCACGTTTAAGCCCACAACTGGGCCCGAAGCCTGCACGAACTGCGCGGCAAACTACTACGGCACCGCAGAGGCGGCGGTTGTCGAGGCCTCTTGTGCCACGTGTCCCGAGCACTCGCTCTCGGTCGCGGGGAGCCGCGATGTCACCCTCTGCTACTGCGTGTCCGGCTACCGACAGGCTGAGGACTACGCGTCGTGCATCAAGTGTAGTTCCGGGTACTATGACAGCGCCACGGAGCGCTTCGAGTGCTCCAAGTGTGCTGGCGGGCTGTACTCGGAGGCGACGGGCGCGACGGGGAGCGAGACGTGCAAGCCGTGCGCGCCCGGGACGTGGTCGGAAGCCGGGAGCCCGACCTGCCAGCTGTGTCCCGAGAACTCGAACTCGTCCGAGGCCTCGGCGCTGCTGACGGACTGCAAGTGTAACCCCGGCACGACGGGCGCCGACGGGAGCACGTGTGTGCTCTGCGTGCCGGGCACGTACAAGGAGACCTCCGGCTCTGCGGCGTGCAGCGCCTGTCCTGCCAACTCCATGTCGGTAAGCGGCAGCGTGCTGGCCACGAGTTGCCTCTGTGTGCTTGGACATTTCGGACCACACGGCGGCCCGTGCGAGAGCTGCGCGGCGGACTCGTACGCAGACGCTCTGGGCATGAGCGCGTGCAGCGCGTGTCCTCAGCACACGCAGGCGCCGCCGGGCAGCGACGCGTTGAACGACTGCAAGTGCCGCCCCGGGTTCTTCGGGCCCGACGGCGAGGCGTGCACGGCGTGCGCTGTGAACACGTACGCGCCAGCGGTGGGGATGCCCGCCTGCGATTCGTGCCCGCTGCACTCGGAGGCGCCGGCCGGAAGCGATGCGCTGACAGATTGCAAGTGCAGCCTCGGCTTCTACGGACAGCACGGCGGGCCGTGCACAGAGTGCGCGGCGAACACATACGCGCCGGCGATCGGCGTGCCTGTCTGCGAGGCCTGTCCCGCGCACGCCGAGGCGCCCGCCCGGAGCGACGCGCTGACGGACTGTCTGTGCAGCCTCGGCTTCTACGGCCCCCCCGGCGGCCCGTGCGCCGAGTGCCCGGTAAACGAGTACGCGGACGCGCTCGGCACGACGGCGTGCGCAGCCTGTCCGGCGCACTCTGAGGCGCCCGCGCGCAGCGACGCGCAGACGGACTGTCTCTGTAGTCTTGGGTTCTTCGGGGCCCCGGGAGGACCCTGCGCCGAGTGCCCGGCAAACGAGTACGCGGACGCGCTTGGCACGACGGCGTGCAGCGCCTGTCCGGCGCACTCGGAGGCCCCCGCGCGCAGTGACGCGCAGACCGACTGTCGGTGCAGCCTCGGCTTCTTCGGCCCCCACGGCGGGCCATGCACGGAGTGCCCCGCGAACCAGTACGCGGACGCGCTCGGCATGCCCGCGTGCACGGCGTGTCTCGCGCACTCTGAGGCGCCTGCTCGCAGCGACGCGCAAACCGACTGCCTCTGCAGCCTGGGCTTCTACGGCCCCCATGGCGGGCCTTGCATAGAGTGCCCGGCGAACGAGTACGCGGACGCGCTCGGGAAGCCGGCGTGCACGGCGTGTCTTGCGAATTCGGAGGCCCCGCCGCGCAGCGACGCGCAGACAGACTGTCTGTGCAGCCTCGGCTTCCACGGCCCGCACGGCGGCCCGTGTGCGGAGTGCGCCGCGAACGAGTACGCCGACGCGCTGGGGATGCCGGCCTGCACGGCGTGTCCGGCGCACTCGGAGGCGCCCGCGCGCAGCGACGCGCTGACGGATTGTCGGTGTAGCCTCGGGTTCTACGGGCCGCACGGCGGGCCCTGCACCGAGTGCCCGGCGAACCAGTACGCCGACGCGCTCGGCATGGGGGCTTGCACGGCGTGCCTGGCGCATTCCGAGGCCCCGCCGCGCAGCGACGCGCAGACGGACTGCCTGTGCAGCTTGGGCTTCTTCGGCCCGCACGGCGGGCCGTGCGTGGAGTGCCCGGCGAACGAGTACGCGGACGCGCTGGGCAGGGCTGCGTGCGTCGCGTGTCTCGCGCACTCCGAGGCGCCGCCGCGCAGCAACGCGCAGACGGACTGCCTGTGCAGCCTGGGCTTCTTCGGCCCGCACGGCGGGCCTTGCGTGGAGTGTCCGGTGAACGAGTACGCCGACGCGCTCGGCACGGCCGCCTGCAAGGCGTGCCTGGCGCATTCGGAGGCCCCGGCGCGCAGCGACGCGCAGACGGACTGCCTCTGCAGCCTCGGCTTCTACGGCCCGCATGGCGGCCCGTGTGCGGAGTGCCCGGCGAACCAGTACGCCGACGCGCTTGGCATGGGGGCTTGCACGGCGTGTCCCGCGCATTCCGAGGCCCCGCCGCGCAGCGACGCGCAGACGGACTGTCTGTGCAGCCTCGGCTTCTTCGGCCCGCACGGCGGGCCGTGCGCCGAGTGCGCGGCGAACGAGTACGCCGACGCGCTCGGTATGGGCGCTTGCACGGCGTGTCCGGCGCACTCCGAGGCCCCGCCGCGCAGCGACGCGCTGACCGACTGTCGGTGCAGCCTCGGCTTCTTCGGGGCGCACGGCGGGCCGTGCGCAGAGTGTCCGGCAAGCGAGTACGCCGACGCCCTGGGCATGGCCGCATGCACGGCGTGTCCCGCGCACTCCGAGGCGCCGGCGCGCAGCGATGCGCTCACCGATTGTCGCTGCAGCCTCGGCTTCTTCGGGCCGCACGGCGGGCCCTGCACGGAGTGCCCGGCGAACCAGTACGCCGACGCGCTGGGCATGGCATCTTGTACCGCGTGCCCGGCACACTCGGAGGCGCCGGCGCGCAGCGACGCGCTCACCGACTGCGAGTGCAGCATCGGCTTCTACGGGCCGCACGGCGGCCCGTGCGCGGCGTGCCCGGCGAACGAGTACGCCGACGCGCTGGGCATGCCGGCATGCACTGCGTGTCCCGCGAGCTCCGAGGCGCCGCCGCAGAGCGACGCGCGGACGGACTGCCTGTGCAGCCTGGGCTTCTCGGGCCCACACGGCGGGCCGTGCGCGCCGTGCGGCTTGGACACGTACGCGCCCGCGCTTGGCTTGCCCGCGTGCCTGCCGTGCCCCGCGGACGCGGTCGCGCTCGGGGGCAGCGACGCGCTGACGGATTGTGAGTGCCGCCCGGGCTTCTTCGGGCCGGCGGGGGCGGCGTGCACGCAGTGCGCGGCGAACACGTACGCGCCGGCAATAGGGATGGCGGCCTGCGAGCAGTGCCCGGCGCACTCGGTGGCGCCGCCGCAGAGCGACGCGCTGGTGCTCTGCCGCTGCGACCTCGGGTACAGCGGCGACGACGGGGGCCCGTGCGCGGCGTGCGCGGCGGGGGAGTACAAGGACACGGTCGGCGACGCGGCGTGCACGGCGTGTCCCGTGTACTCGTACTCGGCCGCCGCGAGCCCGGCGCTCACGAGCTGCCTCTGCAACGCGGGGTTTACAGGCTCCGACGGCGGCCCATGCGAGGCGTGTGCGGCCGGCAAGTACAAGGAGGTCAGTGGCAGCGCGCCGTGCACGAGCTGCCCTGCGCACGCGGACTCGCCCGCGGCGAGCGCGGAGCGCAGCAGCTGCCTTTGTAATGCGGGCTTTAGCGGCCCCGACGGCGGAACCTGCGAGGCGTGCGCGGCTGGCAAGTTTAAGGAAGCGCCGGGCGCGGCCACGTGCGTGGCGTGCGGCGCCGGCAAGTTCCTGACGACGACGGCGGCGACCACCGCGGGCGCGTGCGTGGCGTGCGGCGCCGGCAAGTTCTCAACGACCGTGGGCGCGGACTCGGCGGGCACGTGCGTGGCGTGCGCGGCGGACACATACTCGACGGCGGAGGGCGCCGTGGACGTGGGCACCTGCGCAAGCTGCCCGGAGCACTCGCAGTCGCCAGAGGGGAGCGACGCGAAGATCGACTGCCTGTGCAGCCTCGGCTTCTCCGGCGCGCACGGCGGTCCTTGCACCCAGTGTGCCCCGAACTCGTACGCCGACGCGCTCGGCATGTATGAGTGCACGGCGTGTCTCGCAAATTCAGAGTCTCCTGCGCGTAGCTTCGCGAATACCTCCTGCCTGTGCGTGCCCGGGTTCTACGGCGAGCCCGCGGGCCCGTGCACAATGTGCGCGGCAAACACGTACTCGGCGGCACTCGGAACCACGGCGTGTGCGCTGTGTCCGGCGAATGCGCAGGCCCCACCCGGAAGCACCACCGTCACCGCGTGCGCGTGCAACGCCGGGTACGCTGGTCTCAACGGCGGCGAGTGCACAGCGTGCGCGGCGGGCAGCTTCAAGGACTCGGTGGGCGAGGCGCTGTGCGTCGAGTGCGTGGCCGGCAAGTTCCTCGAGTTCACCGCGGCAGTCTCGGTGGACGCATGCGTCGCGTGCGCCGCGGGCACGTACTCGGTGCACGCGGGCGCGGCGCTGGCGAGCGCCTGCGTTGCGTGCGCGCCCGGGACCTACTCGACGACGGTCGGAGCCTCTGCGCCCTCGGTGTGCCTCGCGTGCCCCGTCGACACCTTCTCGCCGGCGGCGGGCGCGGCAGTAGCGAGCACGTGCGAGGAGTGCCTGGCGAACACGGTCGCGCCGGCGGGGAGCAGCGCGCGCACAGCGTGCCGCTGCGTCGCGGGCTTCACGGGGCCCGACGGCGGCGAGTGCGCGCTGTGCGCGGCGGGCAAGCACAAGGCTGCTGTGGGCGATGCAGCGTGCACGGACTGCGCGGCGGGCAAGTTCTCGACGGCCGAGGGCGCGGTGGCCGAGAGCACCTGCGAGGCGTGCGCCGCCGGCAAGTTTTCGACGGCGGAGGGCGCGGCGGCCGAGAGCACGTGCGAGGCCTGCGCCGCCGGCAAGTTCTCGGGTGCCGAGGGCGCGGCGGCCGAGAGCACCTGCGCGCCGTGCCCCGCGCGCTCGTACTCGCCCGCGGGGAGCACCGTCGTCGTCGACTGCGAGTGCGACCCCGGGTACACCGGGCCCGACGGCGGCGAGTGCGCGTCCTGCCCGTTCGGCACCTTCAAGCCCCTTGCGGGCGCGCAGGCGTGCACGCTGTGCGCGGCGGACACGTACGGCACGGCGAGCGCGGCGGTCGACGCCAGGGTGTGCGCGGCGTGCCCGGAGTACTCGAGCTCGGTGAGCGGGAGCAGCGGCATCGAGCTCTGCTTCTGCGCGGACGGCTACCGCCAGGCGGCGACCTTCGACGCGTGCATCGCGTGCGCGCCGGGCTTCTACGACGACAGCGACCGCTTCCAGTGCTCGGCGTGCGGGGGCGGGCTCTACTCGGAGGTCGAGCGCGCGACGGGCATTGAGACCTGCCTCCCGTGCGCGGCGGGGACGTGGTCGCCGAGCGGGAGCCCGACGTGCCAGGCGTGCCCCCCGAACTCGAACTCGGCGCCGGCGTCCGCGCAGCTCACCGACTGCAAGTGCAACGCGGGCGCGACCGGCGCCGACGGCGCGGCGTGCGTGCTGTGCGTCGCCGGCACGTTCAAGGAGGCCACAGGCTCCGCCGCGTGCGACTTGTGCGAGGAGCATTCGCTCTCTGTCGTGGGCAGCGCGCTCGAGACGATGTGCCTCTGCCTGTCGGGGTACTTCGGGAGCGACGGCGGCCCGTGCGAGCCGTGTGCTGCAGACTCGTACAAGGACACGCTCGGGAGCGCTGTATGCACGCTGTGCCCATCCGACGCGCAGGCGCCGCCAGCGAGCGCGGTGCTGACGGCATGCAAGTGCAACGTGGGCTTCTCGGGGCCCGACGGCGAGACGTGCGTGGGGTGCGCGGCCGACAGTTTTAAGGATACCGTTGGGAGCGCGAACTGCTCTGCGTGCCCCGCCAACGCGCAGTCGCCGACCGAGAGCCCCGCCGCGACGAGCTGCCAGTGCAATGCCGGGTACACAGGCCCCAACGGCGAGGCTTGCGTGCTGTGCGCCGCGGGGAAGTTTAAGGACGCCTTCGGGCCCGACGCGTGCACCGACTGCGAGCCCGGAAAGTACCTCGAGAGCACGGGCGCGCTGAGCGTCGCCGCCTGCGTCGCGTGCGCCGCGGGCAAGTACTCCACGACCACTGGCGCGCCGCTGGAGAGCGAGTGCGTGCGCTGCGGGGCGGGTAAATACTCGACGACGGTGGGCGCAGCTTCGGAGAGCACCTGCATCGGCTGTCCCGAGCACGCGCACTCCCCGAGCGGCAGCGACGCGGTGGTCGACTGCCTGTGCAACGCCGGGTACACGGGGGCCGACGGCGGCGAGTGCTCGGCGTGCGTGCCGGGGAAGTTCAAGGACGCGGCCGGGTCCGCCAGCTGCACCGAGTGCGCGCCGGGGCGCTACCTCACAACCGCCGGCGCGTACCTCCCGGAGGCGTGCGTCAAGTGCAGTCCCGGCACCTTCTCGACGACGTCGGGCGCGGATTCGCCGGAGACGTGCCTCGCGTGCGCCGCGCACACGTACTCGACGACCGAGGGCGCCCCGAACGCGAGCTTCTGCCTGCAGTGCCCGCAGCACGCGAGCTCGCCGCCCGGCACGAGCGTGCTGACGGGGTGCCGCTGCAACCTCGGGTACTACGGCCAGGACGGCGGGCCCTGCGAGATCTGCGCGCCGGACACGTACGCGGACGCGCTCGGGACGACGGCCTGCGAGGAGTGCCCGCAGCACTCGGAGGCGCCGGCGGGGAGCGACGCGCTGACGGACTGCCGCTGCAGCCTCGGCTTCTTCGGGGAACACGGCGGGCCCTGCAAGGGCTGTCCTGCCGACACGTACGCGCCTGCGCTCGGGAGCGCGAGCTGCACGGCGTGCCCGCCGCACGCGGTCGCGCCGAACCGCAGCACCGCCGTGGCGGCCTGCGAGTGCGTCGCGGGCTTCTTCGGGCCGCACGAGGGGCCGTGCGCGCAGTGCGCGGTCGACACGTACAAGGCGGCGGTCGGCGCGGGCGGCGCGGACTCGTGCCTGCCGTGCCCGCCGCACTCGAGCACGCGGGGGCGCCTCGGGCAGTCGCGCTGCTTCTGCGACGCGGGCTTCGAGGAGGACGACGCGAGCGTGCTCGCGAACACGGCGGCGCAGTGCTCGGCGTGTCCGCCTGGTTCTTTTAACACGGGCGATGAAGCGGGTGCGGCGTTTCTGCGCACGTGCATCCCGTGCGACACCTGCGGCCACAGCTTCCTCGAGGGGCAGGTCGCGACCGAGTGCACGGCGACGCGCAACATCACCTGCCGCGCGTGCCAGGCGCACAGCGCGCCGGTGGGGGGGCGGCGGCTGCTCGGGCCGTGCCTGTGCCTCGCGGGCTTCGAGCTCGCCGACTCTGAGTGCGCGGCGTGCGCCGTCGGCAAGTCCCGGAGCACGAACGCCAACAACGAGGTGCTCTGCGAGCAGTGCGCGCCCGGCTTCTTCGCGGACGCGCCCGCGCAGACCGTGTGTGCGCCGTGTCTCGAGCAGTGCGTCGGCGGGGAGCAGGGCCCCGGAGAGGCGCTGCTCGTCTCGGAGGCCGGGCGCGCCGCGGCGCCGGCGCTGCTCGCGTGGCTCAGCGCCGCCTTCGGCTTTGCAGCGACGAGCGGCGAGGTCAACGACGGCCTGCTCGGTGTGCCGCTGTGCCGCGCGGACCACTGGACCTCGCGCTACAGCACGGACAAGCGCTTCTACTACACGGCACACCCCGCGCCGCCGCCCAACGTCTCGCGCACGTACCCCCGCCTGTGCCGGAGCCCCGGCGCGGGCTCGGAGAACCCCGGCGACGTGCTGCACGCGGTGCTCTGGGTGCTCGACCCGGTGTACTTCCAGGCGTTCAGCGGCGCGAACCTGAGCACCGCGCCGACGGCGGCGCCCGCGGAGAGCTGGCGCGCCGGCTCCTTCGGCGAGTTCATGTCCTCGACCTTTGCGCCGTGCGTGGAGGCGCGCGCGTACCTCCCCGCCGGCGCCGCGCTCTGCCCGCTGCGCGTCGCGCTCGAGCCCGACGGCGTCGAGTGGCGGCTCTCGGCGATGCGCTTCGAGGCGCCGGCGCTGCTCCCGGGCGCGGAGGGCACTGTCGCGCAGCGCGAGACGCAGTTTGTCGGCGACAATGAGCACGGCTCCGGCGCGTTCTGGGCGACCTTTGCGGGCGCGCCGCGCCTCTTCGCGGTCGACCCCACGGTGCACCGGCACGAGTACGTGCGCGTCGACTGCCACCCGACGCACGACGTGGTGTGCGCGGCGTGCGCGGTGTGTGCGCCGGGGACCTTCCCCAACCGCACGTGCGGGCCGGAGCTCGCGAACGACCGCCTCGACACCGAGTGCGCGAACTGCTCTGTGGGCACGGTGTGCTACGGCGGGAGCGGCTTCTCGCCGGACGGAAACCCCGCGCCTGACACGCCCGAGAACCGCCCGCTGACGTGCCCCGCGAACTCGGTGAGCGCGCCCGGCGCGACGAGCCTCGCGGGCTGCCAGTGCCTCGCGGGGTACTACTACGTGGTGCACGGGGACCCCGAGGACCCCTTCACGCGCTCCGAGTGTATCGAGTGCCCGCTGCACCACTACTGCCCGTTCGGGAGCCTCGCGCCGACGCCGTGCCCGGAGCACGGGTTCACGCTCGCGGGGCTGGCGGGCGTGCGCCTCGAGTGCCACTGCCCGCGCGGGCGCTTCCGCGACCCCCCGCAGGACGAGGCGGGCTTCAACTGCTCTGTGTGCACAGAGAACGACTTCTGCTTCGACTCGCTCCGCTACAACTGCAGCGACGAGCTGATGGAGACGTTGCCGGGCTCGGGCTTCGCCGAGAACTGCACGTGCATCGAGACGTACTTCAACAACGGCTCGCGCTGCGACCTGTGCTCCGTGAACCACACGTGCGCGGCGGGCGTGCGCACCGCGTGCCCCACGCACGAGTGGACCAACGGGCGCCTCGGGCTGCTGCACTGCCTGTGTGAGCCGGGTTTCTTCCGCCAGGACGGTCTCTGCGAGCCCTGCCCCGCGAACCACTTCTGCACGGGCGCCGACGACCAGCGGCAGGCGTGCCCGCACAACAGCCTCGCCCCCGAGTACACTGGCCGCGTCGCCGAGTGCCTGTGCGACGCGGGCTTCGAGGTCGAGTACAGCCAGAACGCCTCGGCGTTCCACGCCTGCCGCGCCTGCGAGGTGCGCGCCGACGGCACGGGACAGTTCAAGAACTACGTGGGGAACGCGGCGTGCGCGGACTGCACGCTGTGCGACCCGCTCGAGGAGCACACGACAACGGCGGTGCACTGCACCGCCTCCACGAACACGGTCTGCGAGGCGTGCCAGCTCTGCCAGCACGTGAACGTGAGCGGGCGCGACGTGGACTACCAGGCGACGGCGTGCCAGAAATTCTCGCAGACGGTGTGCGCGGCCTGCCTCGTGTGCAACTACACCGTGGAGTGGCAGAGCGTCTCGTGCCAGGAGACTGTGAACCGCGAGTGCGAGCCGATCGACTTCACGACGCCGTGCGCGACCGGGAGCTACCGCGGGAACCACACGCGGACCAAGAACAGCGAGTGCCTGCCGTGCAGCTACCAGGACACGCCGTACCAGGCGTCGCACCTGCACGAGGCGGTGACGGACGGGCAGCGCTACAACGACGCGTTGTCCTGCCGGGTGCGCTGCCTGCCCTTCTCGCGGCTGCGCGACCCCGAGCGCCACTGGCTCGGCTGCGCGACGTGCGAGACCGGGAACGTGCTCTTCAAGCGCTTCCACCAGGACGAGAGCAGCCTCGTCTGCAACTTCACGTGCGCGCACGGCCACGTCGAGCGCCGCAACGCCGACGGCCTCGACGGGGACTGCGTGCCCGGGCTCCTCGCGAGCAGCGGGGCCTACTTCGCGCACGCGTTGAACGTGACGAACGTGCAGCGCGTGCGGCGCGCCGACAACGCGAGCGACGCGAACGCGAGCGCCGCCGACGCGAGCGCCGCGCTCGCCGCCGACGCGCTCGCCGCCTTCCGCGTCTCGCTGTCGCACACGACCCACGGGCACTTTGTCGTGCTCGTCGGCCCCGCGGCGCCCGCGTGCTCGGAGCACGCGCGCCAGCACGTCGAGCATCACTGCTGCTTTGCCGCGCTCTGGCGCGTCTCGACGAAGCGCCAGATGGGCCTCTCCGCGCGGCGCGACGACACGTGCTCGCTGCCGGCGCCTCCGTGGAGCGTGCAGACCAGCGACTCACAGCTCGAGTTCGAGATCCCCGACGCGCGCCTGCACGAGATCGGCGTCTGCCGCGCCAACGGCACCGGCCTCGACTGCGACGTCGTCGTCAGCATCGTCGACACCGTGCTCTTCAAGTCCGCGTCCACCACGCTGCGCCTGCAGGTCCAGCGCGGCAGCGCGCACGCGATGCTCAACGACGCGCACCGCTACGTGCCGCTCACCGGCTTCGCCGTCGAGGTCCAGCTTGCGTACTTCGAGGCCGGCAGCCCCGTCTTCCTCGTCGTCACCAACATGGCCCCGCTCCCTGGCGCCGGCACGACGCTCGTCGCCGTGCGCGGCGTCGGGATGCAGTTCGTGGACCCCGCGAGCGCGCTCGCGTGCGGCCGCCTCAGCATCGCGGGCGACACCGCCTCGCGCCGGAACTGGACGCTCGAGCACGACTCGACCGCCGCGCTCACGTTCCTGCGCGGCGCGCCTGGGCACTCTTTCGTGCAGCTCTACTACACACTGCGCCTCGTGGACCGCGAGGACCCCGAGGCCGCCGCCGAGGGCATCCCGAACCAGATGGACGTCGCGGTGTGGCGCAACGTCTCGCTGCGCCGCCCCGTGTGCGAGCCGGAGCTCGGCCCGCAGGACATCGACACCGGCGTCGTCTTCAGCGCCAGCGGCCTCGGCGCCGACGCCGTCGCGCAAGCGTCGCGGCTCCTCACGCCCGACCACTCGGTGCGCGGCGAGCTCGGTGCGCTCACTTCCTTCGTCGCGCTGAGCCGCCTGCGGCACATTGCCCGCGTGCGCGTCGCAAGCATGCTCCTCGCCTCCACGCTGCAGCCCGCGCTCCTCGACGGCGCGCTCGTGCAGCTCAGCCACGGCCGCCTCGCCTTCACCCCGCAGTTCCGCCAGGCGTGCCTCGCCGCCCGCAGCGCGCAATCGCCGGCGTGCGCGTACCAGTACGTGCACTACGACCCGCACGTGCACGGCATCCACACCTTCTCGAGCTGCGCGCCCGCGGCCCAGGCCGCGGCGCGCGCGTGGCTGCGCCTCGTCTTCGGCCTGCACGACGACGGCGGACACGTCGCGGCGCTCTGCGCCCGCGCCCAGGCCGCTGGCGACTACGCGTTCACGATCGCCATGGTCAACACGCGCGCGTTCCTGCCGCGCACGCCGCAGTGGCAGGCGCTGCAGAGCCGCAGCAGCCCCGCGCACGCCAGCCGCGTGTTCGCGCTGTTCCGCTTCGAGTGAGCACGACCCCAGAATGCTGTGCGCCGCAACAATGCGAAGCGACGCGTTTCCGCGCGGATTCGCGTCGACCGCGAATTTAGAAAGCTTTAGTCAATTTAATAAATTTGGTATCATATAGTCCGCAACAATGCGAATCGCTGCGTTCTCAAGCTCGCGCGGCGCGCGGGCTCAAGCGCGCGCGCGGCTCGCGCGGCGCTACGCCGCGCCGCCCGCGGCGTTGCTGCGCGACACAGCGTCGCTCTGTGCTTCCTCGAGCACCCTGCGCTTCTCGAACGCCTCGAGCGCGCGGTGCTGATAGAAGACGCACTTGCTCTCAGGCAGCGTCGCCCACGTGTCGAGGACTTCTGCGCACCCAGGGACCAGAAAAGAGCGCTCGAGCTCATCCAAAAGAGTCCCTCGCAGACACGGGTCGATGCGGTCTTCTGTCGCCGCGATCGCCTCCACGACGACGGCCTGTGCTGCGAGCTCGAGATACGCCGTGACGACCGCGTCGGACGCAAGCTCGAGCGCGCATTCGTGCACCAGCTCACGCCCGATCTCTGGCGCCACGCTCTCGCAGAACAGCAACGCCGTGTCCTCTGGCTTTTTTGCCACGACTCCCTGCACTTTTGTCGGGACCGAGTCTGCGAACGCGAGCAGGGACATTATCTTCTCGGCGTCGGCGTCGCCGCACGAGCGTTCTAAGAGCACATTCACATGCTCCTCGATGCTATGCACGAATCGGCAGCTCGGCCTCGTGCATCCCCTACGCCCTCCGATGTTATGATAGAACCTGCAGATCGGCGCGGCCTTGTGCATCACGTCTACTAGTAGCGCAAACCAATTGAAAAGTGCGTTCGGTCTCGTAGATGCAACTTGTCTGTTTTTCCTTTCAGGAAGAGTCTTTCTTTTTTAAGTGTTGCGTTCGAGGAGATCGAAATCTCGTGGTCCAAGAAGTAAAAAAAAATCAGCTAGAGTGCTTCTGGTACTAAGCAACAAAATGGGATGACCAAACTTCCGGACACGGACGCGGAAGACGAAGACGACGCTGATATCACAGCGTACTTGCTCGAAAATGTCGTTCCCCTTGTCCTTTACGACAACTGGACTGATTTTGTCGACTGTGTATACGAAACACAACGACTCTTCAACAACCTCATAATGGAGGGCGTGGAATTAGAGCGCACGACGCAACAGAGCAGACCAGCTCGGTATACATACAACTTTGCATCGCCAGACGATCCACCGCTTCCGATTTTTACAGGCGATTGCTTCCATACGATCCTGGAGCAAGGGCCTGCTGTCATACAGCACCTGACCCGCGGCAAGGAGTGTGCGTTCACGCGCTTGGTGGCCAAGATTCTGTACAATCAGTGTATGCGGGTCGTCTCAGCGTACTCGGATATCGTCTACTTCCACACGTGCTATCACCAAAACAGCGATGCAGAAGAGCTTCCAAGTTATATCCACTTCGACTACGAGCATCTCGCGGACCTGATGAAGAGCAGCGTCCAGTACGCGTTTTCGGGTCTTATGCCTGTCAATATGTGCTTCAGCAACCGCGGATTCGTAGCTGCGCTTATGAGCAAGAACTTCTGTGTCCTGGACGGAGGCTCAAAACACACTATGAGCATTTTGGAGTACCAAGAATTTGTTCTGAGTATCGCGATGGGATTGCATAACAGGATAGGTGGACAAAGCCCTCTGTACCTACTCGACGCTGAGCTCTTGCGCCACGTAGTATGCATGCTCCGAACGTCCCCAAGCGTCGCGATGAAAGAGTTCAGGAACAGAGAGCTTTGGCTGTTTTAATGATTCTACCACCGCTCGCTTTCACAGCAACGAGCACACCGAAACTCGATTCTGCAACGTCACTACCACCAGCGGGATCACGAGCACGAGAAAATATACCAGGAAACGCAATTTGGCGCTCTGTAGATTCTGCACAAGCTCGTCGAGACAGCCCCACAGACCCGCCCACGCGCAGATCGTCGCAACCAGAAGCTCGAGGCAGATAGGAGCGTCCATGCTCGTCCTGTGTTATATAAACAGCGCGAACCTTCACATTTTGTACTCATGATCTGTGTATTCTACATGTCTTTGCGAGAGTCGCGTGTGCACGTGCTTTGACCCATCGTCGCACGTCTGACGCGGCTGAATGGGCTTAACGAATCGTCAATGATAAATCGCAAAATTGCACCAGGCCACGACTCGCACCGCGGCAGGTTCGTGTAGAACTCAGGTGCGATCTCGCGCACGCGCGGTAACCCTGTCCATGGTATGTTCGGAAAGTCGTGGTGTTCGTTGTGATAACCGACGTTGTACGCGAGGTAGTTTAGCGGCCCGTAGTAAGAGTACGTCTCAACTCTGTCGTTCACGACATAGTGCTCTGCAATAAAATGCCCCGCGGTCGGATGGATACTCGCGGCGAAAAATGTAGATAGCAAGAAATAGGATAGCACACCAGGCCCCCACAGCACAGCCATCACGAGATCAAACGCGATCTGCATGGTCCAATTAAGCCAGAACCACTTGTCGCGTACAACCAGCCCGGGTTTCACAAACATTGGCCGTAATGCATAAATAAACACATGAACAAACAAGTAGACTGTTTTTCGTATGCAATGATCCAGGTAGCATAGCGAGCTTCTTGTAATTAACCAGCCTTCGAATATCGTAGGAACATCTGTGTCTATATCCTCCTCCCCTAGACACCGGTGGTGTTCTATGTGATAGCGCTTGAACGTCGTACAATAGGCGATACCGATCGGCAAGTTTGCAAATATCGCGAGTAGCTTATTTGCTGTAAAACTATGGAACGCCAGGTTGTGTGACAGCTCGTGGATGGCCAAAAAGAGGGAATGGTTGGCAGTAGCTCCGAGTATGTAAGTAATCGCAATGTACTCTGGCCATGCCCAATGTCGGATCGCAACTGCCATATACATCTGCAGTACGACGGTGGCAAGAACAATCCACTTTGTGGCAGGTTCGGGTCGCATAAGAGTCTTGATTTCTGGATACTTTTCAAGAATAGCAGACCTGCGGGTGGCATGGGGTTCGGTCTGTACACTATACATAAACTGATAACGTCGCAACAACTCTCTGTCATATTCGGTCATGGGCTTGGCGTCTCCAATGTACCACATACACAGGATTTGGGTATAGTCTATCTATGCTACACGAATTACCGTTTTAATGTTTTTACGTCCTTCCTCCGGGAAAATTCAACTTTCAACAGGTGGGTCCGCGCCCAACCAATTTTCCCCAGGCACTAGTGTGGACTTTTCTAGCACTGAACTTTCTTCTTCTTTCACAAATTCAATTGAATTTGATTTTTAATAATATTATTAACTAAAATTTAAATTAAAAGGAATAAACACAAACCAGATCAAATAAATTTTCAGGAAGACCACGACGACGGGGACTGGGATGATCTTGGATGCGGAGTTGGATTCATGTTAAAACTGTTTTATTAAAATAAAGTTGGGCGAAATTTACAAAGTGAACAAGCTTGTTTAACAGCTGAGTACTCGTGTCGACACGGGAGACTGCTTACACCACGGCGGCGCCACTCTCCATGAACGGCAAAGCTCGCGATAGCGAGGAGGCGGGCGCCGGCGCGCCGGGGGGCGGGCCAGCGGGCGGTGCTGCTGCAGACTCACAGGCGCACACTTTGAATGAAATTCTACAGGGTGTGATTGCGATCGGCGACATCTGCTCACGGATGCAGGAGAGTCTTTCGAAGGCTGCGCGCCCGGTCGCAGAGGCTGTGGACGCCGAACAGGAGCTGGTGAGCGCGGCCACTGCTTTGTGTTCGTTCCGCGCAGCGTCGGTGGCACCCGCTTTTGCTGCAGGCGCGGTGCCTGCCGTGTCCACCGCGCTCACCATGCCCGCGGCCTCGGAGGCGCCTGCGGCTTTGGTGGCATCTACCACACTCTCCGCTCGTGGCGCGCGCCCGCGGTGGAGACTGCGCTCAGACGTTGGGCGGCGCGTCTCAGTGATGTGGGTGCGGCCGGGCTTTCCGCCAGATACAGAACCGAGCGCGCGCGACCTCATGGCGTTCTACGGCGTCGTCGAGAAGCACCTTCGCACGCGCAAGAGCGGCACACACCTCGTGCGCTACGACGACGGCCAGCGTCGCTGGCACAAAAAGGACGGCCTGTTTGCGTTCTTGTAGCGTCGCCTGTGCGCTTCTCTATTCAATAAACACTGTAAGAAACACGTGACATCGAGCGACGCCGAGCGGCGCGTTCTTGCTCCTGCATCATCAATATAATGAACAAACCCTTGTCTAAGCGCGCGGCGAGTGCGCATGACGCAGTATGGCCTGAGCGCACAGCACTGTAGATTATCTTTACCCAATCTAAAAAGGAAAACCGCGAACCACCGCGCTTTTTGGTTTTCGATTTCCAGAACCGAACGCAACAATGCGAATCGCGGTCTTTTACAATGTCCATGTTGTAAAAACATTTCCGTCCTTCCTCCGGGAAAATTCAACTTTCAACAAGTGGGTCCGCGCCCAACCAATTTTCCCCAGGCACTAGTGTGGACTTTTCTAGCACTGAACTTTCTTCTTCTTTCACAAATTCAATTGAATTTGATTTTTAATAATATTATTAACTAAAATTTAAATTAAAAGGAATAAACACAAACCAGATCAAATAAAATTTCAGGAAGACGACGACGACGGGGAATCAGGATGTCTTGGTTGGGTGCGGACCCATGGATCTCGCGATTTGTTGAATTTAAATTTTTTTTTTGAAAATAAAAAGGAGACCGGCACGATAGCGAGACAGTAAGCCTAGCGGCAGTGCGCCGATGACAGCGAGCGCCGCGAGAGCCGCGAGCGCCGCCAGGACCGCGAGCGCCGCCAGGACCGCGAGCGCCGCAAGCGCCGCGAGCGCCGCCAGCGCCGCGAGCGCCGCCAGGACCGCGAGCGCCGCCAGCGCCGCCAGCGCCGCCAGGACCGCGAGCGCCGCCAGCGCCGCGAGCGCCGCCAGCGCCGCGTCCACCCGCTCTCATAAACTATTCGTACGTTTGCAAATCAGACGCAACAATGCGAATCGATGCATTTTAAAATTTCCATGTTGTAAAAACATTTCCGTCCTTCCTCCGGGAAAATTCAACATTCAACAAGTGGGTCCGCGCCCAACCAATTTTCCCCAGGCACTAGTGTGGACTTTTCTAGCACTGAACTTTCTTCTTCTTTCACAAATTCAATTGAATTTGATTTTTAATAATATTATTAACTAAAATTTAAATTAAAAGGAATAAACACAAACCAGATCAAATAAAATTTCAGGAAGACGACGACGACGGGGAATCAGGATGTCTTCGTTGGGTGCGGACCCATGGATCTCGCGATTTGTTGAATTTAAATTTTTTTGTTGAAAATAAAAAAGAATATCCGCATCTGCGCGGTCTTAGACACAGCGCACCGCACACTAGCTGCGGCGTGCCACGCACGCGCATAGCGCGCACCCGCGCTCGGGAATTGTAACAGGAAGGTAACAGGAAGCCATTGAATCATAATAAATCTTTATTGAACCTCAACTCGCGCTTACTTATTATACAGACAGTCGAGCACAAACAACGTCGTGAGGGTGCCGACCGCGGTAGCGCCCGCGAGCACCGCATCCTTGACCGTCAGTGCCAGTCCATTGAACGGCGCGTTGGGCACCACCACAGGCTGCACGTAAGCGAGCGCGCCCGAGGCTGTGTCCCGCGTCTCCGCGAGCAGCGTGAACCCCGCTGCACCCACCGGCGCCGTCAGTGTGCCGTTCTGATACACCTGTACACCCGCTTCTAGCGCGGCCTCGTCCTCGACATAGAAGCGTGTCGTGAGTCGCTTGGCCGCGGGCGTCTCAACGGGCGCCGCGCACATGAGTCCCTCTACGCCGTCGCACGCGCGCCACGCACCCAGCACTACGCGCTCGCACTTCGGCGCGTCGCGCGCGCCGCCGAGTGTAGCCAGAGCTACAGGCACGCACAGCACCGGAAGCAGCGCAAGCACCGCCAGTACCTTCAGCACGTTGTGTCCGCGCATGCGCGATGTAGACGCGCGCTGTGGAGCGGGCTCGGCCGCGGGCTCGGCCGCGGGCTCGGTCTCTAGCTCGGCCGCGGGCTCGGCCGCGGGCTCGGCCGCGGGCTCGGCCGCGGGCTCGGCCGCGGGCTCGGCCGCGGGCTTGGCCGCGGGCTCGGCCGCGGGCTCGGCCGCGGGCTCGGCCGCGGGCTCGGCCGCGGGCTTGGCCGCGGCCGATTCCTCGAGAGCGTGAACTGCATTAGCTCCACTGCTGCTGTTAAACATGGCAATCAGGGCCCCGACCTTACGCTCGTTGTCATCCGTTGTAGACGCGCGCTGTGGAGCGGGCTTGGCCGCGGGCTCGGCCGCGGCCCATCCCTCGAGAGCTTGAACTGCCTTAGCTTCACTGCTGGTGCAAAACCTGGAAATTCGACCCTGGATCTTAGGCTTGCTCTTATCATCTGAGAGAATGCGCTGCTCGATAGCATCCGGACCGATGTAACAACCAGTAAGCTCTGCGAAAGTGAGCCATGTACCGACGCGAATGTTGTATTGAAAGATAAAAATATCTTGAAACATTTTTGTTCTGCACTACCCTCTCTTAAATACAGCAGTGCTCGATAACAGCGCGCGCCACCGCGTTCCGCCACGCGCCGCTCCGCCCCGCCCGCCAGTGAATATACAGCGAGCGACTGCGGGCGGCGGTGAGCGGCATGTTCTTGTTCTACATCATCACCATAAACAAACGCTGTTTGTGCGCGCGCCGAGGCCGCGCTGCGCGCCAAGCGAAGAGCGTGCGCTCACAGTATTACATATCGCCGCTATCGAATCGGAAAAGAAAGAATGCGAACCACTGCGCTTTTTGGTTTTCGAGTTCCAGAACCAAGCGCAACAATGCGAATCACGGTCTTTTTTAATTACTATGTTGTAAAAACATTTCCGTCCTTCCTCCGGGAAAATTCAACTTTCAACAAAAAGGGTCCGCGCCCAACCAATTTTCCCCAGGCACTAGTGTGGACTTTTCTAGCACTGAACTTTCTTCTTCTTTCACAAATTCAATTGAATTTGATTTTTAATAATATTATTAACTAAAATTTAAATTAAAAGGAATAAACACAAACCAGATCAAATAAATTTTCAGGAAGACGACGACGACGGGGAATCAGGATGTCTTCGTTGGGTGCGGACCCATAGATCTCGCGATTTGTTGAATGTAAATTTTTTTTGTTAAACAAAAAGAATTTCCGCCCGTACAACCTTAGCTGCGGCGCGCCGCACACTGCCCGCCGCGCACTACCCGCGGCGTCCGACCCGCGGCTGTATGACAACCCACTGCCAGTGATGCCCCGGGGCCGGACTGTCCTGCAGACGCTCGAAGCGGAATGCCAGGCCAGTGCGCGGCTCCCAGCCGGTGAAGCGCGAGTGCTGCCATTGCGCGCGCGTGGATGCCAGCCAGCCCGCGAGGCGCTCGCGCTCGTTTTCGTCCTCGGGCGCGGCGCGAGTGCGCGCGAGCAGCGCCCAGAACGCCGTGCCGAGCTCGCCCTCGCCAAAGGTCTCCGGGAGGCATTGCCCCAGGAAGCGGTATCGGTAGGCGTACTCGGGACAAGGCCCACCCGGCAGCAGCTGGTAGGCGTGGCAGACGAAGGCGGCCATCGCGGTACCGCCGCGCGGGATGCACTGTACTCGGTGTGTTTATTAAAAACAAGGCTCGCCTTCAGCGGCAGAAACACTCGCCAGATCCACGTCGAGCTCGTTGCACGCGCGCTCCACGAGCTCGAGGATTTGCCGGTACTCGGCCTCGAGCTCGCTCCCACGGTAGACAGCGCGCGTCTGCGTGAGCGCCAAGGTGTTTTGCACCACAGTGAGACAGTTTGCGCCGTCGCTGCGCGCGAGGCGCAGCAGCGCGCTCCCGCCGGCCTCCAGCAGCGCCGCAGAGATCACGCGGCGGCCGAGCTGCACGCTTGAGAGCAGACAGCTGGTACCGTTGCTGGTGGTCATCTGCAGCAGCTCGCCATCTATGCCCAGGCGCTTGCTCGCGCCGAGCAGCAGTCGCACCATGCTCTCGTGGCCCATGTACACAGCGATGTACAGACAGCTGCAGCCGTCGTGCCGCCGCATCAACAACAGCTCGCGCGCGTGCTGCCGCAGCAGGGCCTCTGCAGGCATGTCGTGTCCGTATACAGCGCACGCGAAGAGGCAGCTGCAGCCGTCGGTCTTCACCAGCATGGCAAGAGCGCTGCCGCCGCCGGCCAGCAGCCGGCGCGTAAGGCGCAGGTAGCCCTGCTCCGCGCTCACATACAGGCAGCTCTCGCCGTTGTGTCGAGTGAGCATGAGCAGGTCGCGGTCCCCGTGCTCCAAAAGCACGTCGGCCACCTCGAGGTGTCCGTGGTACGCTGCAGCCCAGAGACAACTCGCGCCGTCGTCCCGCACGAGCATCAGGAGCGCGTGCGCCGCGCTCCCTGCGGCCTCCAGCAGCATGCGCACCACAGGGACGTGTCCGTTCTGCGCACTGATCCAGAGGCAGCTCACGCCGTTGTGCTTTGTCTGCAAAAGTAGCTCTTGCACCCTATCGCCCGCGGCCTGCAGCAGCACCTCCAGCATCTCCACGTCCCCGTTCAGCGCGCTTATCCACAGACAGCTCACGCCGTTCTGCTTGTGCATCATGACGAGCTCACGCCCCGCCACGCCCAGCAGCGCTCTCACGACTTCGCGGTGCCCGTTGAAGATGCTGATCCACAGGCAGCTGGCGCCGTTCGGTCGCACGAGCGCTAGCAGCTCGCGCCCCGCGCCGCACCTCTCCGCCGCCGCGAGCAGCGCCAGCATCACTTCACGATGTCCGCAGGCCGCGCTTGCGAGCAGACAGCTGCCTCCGCCGCCTCTGGAGTACAACAGGAGACAGCGGAGCAAGCCGCAACCCGCTGCAGCTTCCAAGAGGACCTCGACAACACGCAAGTGTCCATGCTGTGCGGCCACGTATAGGCAGTTTTCGCCCTGGCCGCTGGGCATCAGCAGCAGCTCCGGTAGCGCGTCATGCTGTGCGGCGGCCTGCAAGAGGGCCTGCATGCCGCTCAGCCAGCCCTTGCGCGCGCTGAGCCAGAGACACGAACAGCCGCGCTGGTTCTTCGCTGTGACGAGCTTGCGCCCGCCCGCCCGCAGCACCGCGCCAACGATCTCGGGGCGCTGCCGCGCGACAACGTGGAAGAGCAGCTGCTTGAGCTGCGCGGCGATGTCCTCTGCTCCCGGAAGCTTGTCGAAGTCGCCCAGCGGCTGCAGCAGGCCCAACACATACGAATCTCTGCCCGTGTCGACACCGGCGAGCAACAACGCTGAGCACTCGGCTAGACAGTCCGCCCGCGTAGCGGGGTTGTCCAAGAGCTCAGAGACACGGAGGCGCCACGCGCAGCGCCACGTTCTGTCGTGAAGTGCTGTGAAGTAAGAGTTTACGGCGCGCAGACGCATCATATCTGCGAAACTGAGGTGTCTGGCCATAACCCCCTCTGTGAGCACAAAGCCAAGCCTTTCCATGATACGCGTGGAGCTGCAGCCAGTGGCCTCTGCCAATTTACGGTATATGTTGGGCGGATTTCCAAGAGACACGTGCGAACTTTTGTTCTTTGGATCGCGAACCAAGCGCAACAATCCGAAGCGGTGCGTTTCAGGGATTCCAATTTTCGGAATCTTGTGCGGTGGTTCATCGCGAACCAAGCGCAACAATCCGAAGCGGTGCGTTTCCGGGATTCCAATTTTCGGAATCTTGTGCGGTGGTTCATCGCGAACCAAGCGCAACAATCCGAATCGGTGCGTTTCAGGGATTCCAATTTTTGGAATCTTTTGTGGTGGTTCATCGCGAACCAAGCGCAACAATCCGAAGCGGTGCGTTTCCGGGATTCCAATTTTTGGAATCTTTTGCGGTGGTTCATCGCGCCACACTCTAGAGACGCGCTTCGCATGCAGACAATCCCACCGAACCCCGAATCAATACTACTACAGCCCGACATAATCGTGCTGGTATGCAGGCGACTCCAAGTCATCGATCTTTTGCGTTGCAGCATGGTATGCCGCGTATTCTGCGCGACTATCGACGAGAGCTTGAGCGCGTGCTTCCAGCGCCACCTCTGCTGGAAGGGATACTTCTTGGGCAAATGGCCCGTGGACCCCAGCGACTGGGGCCTTGGCTGGTCTATGTGCTTTGATCCAGAACGCAATGCTTTTGTCAGCTCTATCGCCGTCGACAATCCCTCGGTGCGGCATATGTGGCGCTTCAACACGGTGCCTATAGTATCCAACTACGTTAGTATCAGCTTAAGGCTGTCACTCCCAGTCGAACATGTACGGCTCGCCAAGACCGATGGTCAAGTGGCCCGTCTCCTTACAAAAAAACATGTATCCATGAACGTGCGCCGGTGGGAAATTTTGCACTTGAGCACATACAACTCCTACGACAACGAGGGACTCGGGAACATGGTGCTCAAGGCCGTCCTGACCGACGTGCATCACAACCAGTGGACAAAGATTTACGTCCAACATGATATCATTGTCGAGTTTCAAAAAGTTCCCGTCGTTGCTCTGCCGCGCATCAACTTCAGGACACTGTGTGTTATGAAATGCGTGCGCTCGTGCATGCATTGCTTTGAGAGAAACACACTGTGGCAGAGTGTGGAAGTGAAAAACGCGTGCCACCGAGTCCTATGTGGCTTGTGCTTTCACGAGCTATATGTTCCAGAGCTCAAGATCAGTGACACCTGGATGTTCTCAGACATAGACTTTGCGGAAAACGTCTCGCGCGCACACTTTGTGTACCACAAACCCGGACGTCATCACCGGTTGAATCCAGGGAGAAGTGTCTGTTGTGTGCTTAAACAAGAGTTTGCAGAGGCGCTCGGGTATAAGACTTGGACAGATTTCATACGTGGCAACCACAAGCGCTCTGTGACATCTATGTCGCATGAGAGGAACTTTTGTTTTCGCGTAAGACAGTTGGCACCCGAACGCCTGCACGCATGAGAAGTTTAGTCACGAGCATTTTATTGGAAAACTTAATAAATGAGATCGTCGAGGAACGTCTGGGCGCTGGCCTCTTTCTCTAGTCGCATATCACTGCGAATGTTTCTCCAGGGGAACTTTGATTTTGCTCTAAGCCGCTTTGCGTTTTTCAAAGCGTACTTGGCGCAATTGTCGTTGAAGTCAGCGACACTTTCAGACTCTTTTGGTTCTTGCATGTACAGTGTCTTGTATATACCAGATTGCATTATGGTGACATTTGCACATGCGCAGCTAGAGCGCATACATTCGCGACAGGATGATGTTAAGGCAACGCGTCTGTGATAATCACATGTGCGCTTCTCAGGACTTGGCGTAACATCAAGACTTTATTGACTTACAGAAAACACAGTGGGGCGCTTAGGCCTCGGGCTCCTTGCGCTTGCGCTCACCCTCGGCCAAGATCACCTTGACCGCTTCCTGCGGCTCACCTTCTAAACCCCAGAGCCGAAAGATGTCGATGCCCTTCGAGGCCACCACGGCCGCGCGTGCTTCGGCACGACTGGCGCCACTAACCATGCGGAAGCGCACGGCGGCGTCCTGGAGCTCAGTGGCGTGCGTGAACGTCATCTTCATGTCGTCGTGCAACGTCTTCGAGGAAAGGCTGCTCGTGACGAAGGTCTTTGCGATCTCGGGCGTACAGTCCTTAGGAAAGAGACCGGCGATCATCTCGTAGTCCATCTCTGGCGCCGCTCCGCCCTGCGGCTCGGTGACTTCAGCGGCCGCGGTAGCCTCGGGGGCGGCCTCGGCGGCGGCCTCGGCGGCGGCCTCGGCGGCGGGCAGGGCGGCGGCCTCGGCGGCGGGCGCAGCCGTAGCAGTGGACTCAGTCTGGACAGAGGACATGGAAGATGATTACAGGACACGAGGCAGTAGATTATATAGGCACGGCGCCCGGTCGATATCGCCCAACTTGAGATGGGCCAACTTGCGGGTCAAAGTCCAGCGCCCAATCTAAATCGAATCGACGTGTTTTAATCCGTCCTTCTTTTTTTTAAATTGAATCTTGAACTTTCAACTAGTGGGTCCATGCCCAACTAACTTTTCCCAGACACTAGTGTGGACTTTTCTAGCACTGAACTTTCTTCTTCTTTTACAAATTCAATTGAATTTGATTTTTAATAATAATAGTAACTAAAATTTAAATTAAATGTAATAAACACAAACCAGATCAAATAAAATTTCAGGAAGACGACGACGACGCGGAATCAGGTTGTGTTGGTTGGGTTGGACCCTATTGTTGAAATAGACAATTTATTTTCCGGAAAATATTTTAGACAACGTTTGCCCGCCTTGTCGAGGCATGGGTTCGCGATTGAAGTTGGGCGAATCTGGAACCCATCGGCAATTTAAGCACTTGCACTCGGCTGGTATACCACAGATCCACTCATGGCACCCAGCGACACGCTGCAGCTCACCGCCGGAAAGTCCTGGGGAGGAGAGGATGTGCTGGTGCTCTACAACCTCTGCGGCTGCGAGCGAAGCCTCCAGATGCTCCGAGACCACGCCAAGTCATACGAAACGATGCAGGCGCGCATTCCATACAGCACCAATGGCGATGAGCGCGACGACTTCAAGCGCGCCGTCTTCCTGGTCATGAATCCGCTGCTTTTGGGACTCGGCGTGCGCATCATCTCGATCCAGGAGCCACACGAGGTCTGCGAGGAGGACTACGATCTGACAAAGCCGCGCGAGCGCGCGCGCTACCAGCGCGAAGCGCGCGTCGGGAACCCGCGCGATCTCGGCGGCGCCGACGACCGCCTCGAGCTCTGGTGCGACGAGCCGGCGCTGGTCTTACAGGCTCTTACTGTGGACCCTCGGCTTCTCAATCTCCAGCCCTTCCATCCAGTGACCGCCGTCGCGCCTAGCGCCGCGCCGCGCGTTGCCATCCTGGGCTAGAGCACTGCGCGCGGCGCGCTTGCACCGTACGCTCGCACTTTGCGCTGTGAATAAAAACCACTCAAGAAGACGCCGCTCCGGCGCATTGCCTCATTCCCTGTCCTCCACGCCCTCGTAATGCTCGCGCCGGCGCCGACGCTTTGCCAGCACCTCGCGCACGCAGAGCGCGCAAACCAGCAGCATCACGCCCGCCACGATGAGCGATATCGACGATATCACCAGCACGTAGTTGGGCACCCAGGCGCTCGCGGAGGACGGAGGGTTGCGCGGCGCGGGCAGCGAGGCCGGCGAGACGAAGCCGACGACGCCCGCGAGGTCGAAGTCCTCGACGCTCGAGATCTGCAGCGCGCTCGAGAAGAGCACAAGCATCTCGCCCGTGCTGTACACCGACTCGCGCAGGCTGCTGATCACCTGCAGGCGGTCGCTGTCCTCTGTTAGCAGGCTCAGCTGGTCGCTCACGAGCACGCCGTCGACTTGCAGCGTGTGCACGCTCATCGTCCTCCGCCGCATGCCCGGCGCGCGCGCCGCTGCCCCCGCCCCCCGCCGCCGGGCATCCGCGTAGACAAAATGCTGATTCACCCAGCCCTCCTTGTCCGGGAACCACGTGTTCTCGCACTGTGTCAACATGCACATCGACTCGGCCTGCTCGCGCAACTGCTCCCGGAAGCGGCGAGGGTGGTAGATGCCGTCGTGCACCGACAGTGCCACGAACACATCGACACCGCGCTTCTTGAAGTCCTTCTCGATCGCGCGCCCCATGCGGTCCAGCGCGTCGTAGAGCACCTGCGTGTACTCCTCGGTCGTCGCGATCATGTGCGTGTGGATCTCGAAGCCAAAGAACGTCGCCACCCAGTCCCGCGGCAGTTCCTGGCACGTGTACTTCGGGTCCAAAACGGCGAACTCAGGGCGCGAGGCGTTCAACTGCTCGTGAGTTGGCGGCACCGAGTTGTACGGTCGCCGCAGCAGATCCACGCGGCACGTCCACATGCAGCGTTCGCGCTGGTCCACGTCTCTGAGCGCCACCGCGCCGAACTCCGGTGCGGTGTAGCCACGCGCCGTGCACGGGTTCTGGACACTGAAGGTGAGCGCAGACTGCGTCGGCTCGACCACCACGACGCGCACCAGCGACTGGTGGTACGCAAAGATACGCTGCAGTTTCAGCACTTGCGTCACGCGCAGCACCATCTCGAACGCCGCCCGCGTCGTGTTCAGGCCCTCTTCCGTCGCGTTCAGCTCGCGCGCCCAGCGGCCGAGCATGTCGATGTCGTTGATTATGTGCAGCGAGAGCGGCTGCCGCAGGGTGACCCACGGGCGTTCAAACGCGTCGCGCGCAATGACGTTCGCATTTATCTGCACTTCGTCCGGGCTACCGTGCATGTTGTCGCACAGGAGCTCCACGGCCTCGCTGGCCTGATGCGAGGTGTAGGAGTTGAACCACTTGCTGTCGTTGAACATCTGTGCGACACTGTCGCAGTCCAGCAGTCCTGAAAAACGGTCAAGCTGCGAGGGACAGGGCGGCTGGGTGCAGATTTCCACGACCAGGACGTCGAAGTCGACGGCGTTGACGTTGTCGAAATTCACACTCCACGAGTTCTCGTACGCGTGATACTCGGAGGACGACGGAAGTAGCATGCTGTTCTCCTCCATCACAAAGCTGCAGCCGACGTGCACCGCGAACGCCAGTGTCCAGCACAGCACCGTTCTCAAAGCTACGCCGCGCCGCGCTGAGGAGATGCCGAGGCTTGCATCGAAAAAGCGAAATTGCATGTGCACTTGGTCGCTTATAAGGTACTCGTAGCACTTGAAATATTATCACGGTTTCCGGTATGTGCAGCAAGGAGTTCGACACCACCGAACGAGTATTCGGATGTGAAATTCGATCTTGTATTTACGCCCGCTAAGTTCAATGAAGCGGCGCGTGGGGTTCGCGCTTTTTGTGGCCACCATGGCCATTTTCGTCATAGTATCCGACTTCAACTCGCTGCTATCGAGGGGCGGCAACGAGCAGCCACCACAACACAATTTTTTACCATGTGCGCTGCCTGTGGCGTGCGGCGAGCGAAAAGAAATCTTTGACATCACGTGCGTGCAAAGCGTGACTGGCTACCCTCTGTCGCACAGCCGGTATGCGGTCGTGTCTATGCTGATGGACATGCACATGAACCCGCTGAGCTCAGGTCAAATCGACCTTAGTTTTGAAATCTACGTCGAGCAGCTGCGCGTGTTGGGCTACATGATCCGAACGCGAGGGAACCTGACGTGCTCGGTGGACCTACTGCTTATGATCAAGCCAGATCTCACACAGAGACATGTACAGCGCTTGCAGAGCGTAGGGTGGAGCATGGTTATCGTCGACGACATTCCGACTCCTAAAACTGTACTAGCAAGCATAACATCAGGGCACCGCTTCCTGCACATGTTTACCAAGCTACAGATATTTAATTTAACAGCATACAACGCGGTCCTCTATCTAGACGCAGATACTTTGGTGCGCGGAAGCATCCGCGACATTTTTGAATATTACGTGCCGCAAATGGTTGAGAAGGACGTTCACATTGGCTGGACTATAGATCAAGGGCATCCGGAGCTAGATTTGTTCTGGAGAAACAACGCCGGGGTGCTTCTCGTGAGACCCTCAAACTCTCTCCTGCAAAACATGACGACCTCGATGAATCATCTTCATTTTGATGCCACAATGTCTGAGCAGGGATTTCTAAATACATACTTCAAGCCCGACACAGAGCTCGTTTTTCCAGCAGAGCAGTACAACTGCATGCCAATGCATTCATGCTTCTTCGGTTCCAAGAACGCAAGCATACTACATTTTACCTACGTAAAACCAGAGTCCATCTTGTGGAAATTCAGGTGCTGGCTTAAAGGCATCCTGGAAATATGTAACGAGTGGTCCGACTTCAAGCGCGAGGTCGATGCTTCTGTCGATCGTCCGCGCTACACACACGTAAAGTCTTAACAGAGCCTAAAGGTGTCGATCGGCATGGCGTCCAGCGCCGCGCGCACGGCATCCAGACCCGAGTCATACAGCACCCGCTGCAGAGCCTCTCTCGGACACATCTGCCTGCGCTCCTTGACCGCTTTGCCGGTCGCGTCGGTGCCGACAACCACCTCCTCTGTCATCTCCCCCGACATCACAAACTTCATCAGCGCAGGCGAGAAGCCGCTGAGCATCATCACGCCTTCGGTGTCTGCAGCGGCCGGGTAGCCCACGACGTTTGCGCGCACGTTCCAAAAGATGATCTGTGGCGGGTCCAGGGGCTCTCCGTGCAGATCGACGCCCACAGTCTCGAACAGGCGCTTGATCCTCTTGTGCACCAACTTCCATGAACCCTTGGAAGCCTCATTGAACTGCATGTCCGACACGACGAGTAGGTCCGGGATCTCGCCCGCGCCGAGCTTTTGTGCGCGCACAACGTCTGCGATGAGCTTCATGGCGCCGTAGAAGTTCGTGGAGCCGCCCCAGTCGGCCTTCTCCAGGCTCAACGCCTTCTCTACAAACGAAGCCTTGCCGCTGAGGTCGTGCCAGCTCGGCTCCTCGTGGAACGTGAGCACCCTGTCGCGGAAGGACTCGTGCGTGACCTCTGACGCCAGGATTCCCAGTGCGATGGATACCAGCATCGGCGTGCCGCTCATTGACCCCGAAACGTCCGCCATCGGCAGGACGCGAGCGAGCCCGACGGGGCGCGCCGCGCCGCTCGCGACAGCCGCCTCGACCACCACGTCTCTCGCAATCGACAGCAGCGAAAAGTCGGGACACTCGGCGACGGCGAGCTCCAGAACTTCAGCGTTCTCGACCGGGGCCGCGGCGCGCGCGAGCTCTGCCTTCCGCGCCTCGACCTGTGCGAGTAGCCCAGCACGCATGGCAGCCCACTGCAAGTCGAGCACTGCCGCGACGCCCGCGGAGGGCGCTCCGCCTTTTGCCTTCAGGACATGCTGCACGAGCTCGTGCGGGAACAGTTGCTTGCCTTTGAGCGCCGCAAGGCCCTTGTTCGCCATGTGCTTCAGGAGCAGCTCGCGGCAGGCGATGCGCGCTGGGTCCTCGGGGTGCGCGACCATGCCCGTCAAGTCCTCATTGAGGAAGGCGCGCTTCTGGCGGTCCATGCACAGCGAAGGCACGCTCGCAAAGTCGATCTCAGACCAGCGCCGCGCACACATGTAGCTCTCCGTGACCGACAGCTGCTTGCGGAGTCGCGTGAGCATCCGCCGATACTTGGCGCCTACGTGATACCAGGAGACATCCTGTCTCCGCGCCTCTGGAAAGAGCAGCTCGCAGATCCGACGGTCGGCCTGCAGCGCCTTGCTATGAGACCCCCCTTCGGAAGGCGCATACTTGGCGCACAAGGAGATTTTCGGGGGGCGCGCCGCCGCCTCTGCACTTTCCAGCTCAGCCGCGTCCGCCTGCAGCTGCTGCGCAAAGAGCTCCCAGACCGCGGCGCGCAGCGGGTCCTCTGGGCACTCACTGGCCAGCGCGAGCAGGTCCTTCCAGTACCCGTACTCCGGCACCAGGCGCAGGAGCCCGAGTACCACGGTGGGGAAACGCGCGTACAGGTACGCGAGCAGCACGTAGAAGAGTTTTCGCTCCGCCTTCCCGCCCCGGCACCACCGCGTCTGGAACGCCATCACAAACAGGTTCTTGACAGTCTCCGGGTCTCCGCGAGCGCGCGCGTCTGCGAGTACCTCGTCGACCAGTCCATGCACACTCACAGGGCCGTTGCTCGCGCTCGCGCCGCGCACCAGCTTGTCGAAGAGTGCAAGGAGCGGGTCGCCGAGGCCTTCGGCTGAGAGCGCCGCGTGTCCGTTCTCGCCAATCACGATACCCGGGGGCGTCGCCCTACAGACCATAGCGGGTTCTGCATGCTGCGTCTCTGTCTCAACCGCGACAGCCACGGGCATACAGCCTCCCGGGTCAAGCGCCTCGACCAGCATTTCAGATCCCTCTACGCTGGAGTCTTTCGGGAAGATTTGGTTTTTTTTTAAATAGCCGACACGAGCTTCTTTACTTGAATTAAAGCATCTCGTCGAATGTATGATACATCATGTACCTCTGGAGCCTCGACTCGCGAGTAAGATTACATAGACTCTGTATTATCTCATCGTGCAATTGCAGCAGCGGACTGCGGGCGCCCAGTCGCGCGTGCAGTCCCATGCATAGCGCAAGCAAGATGTGCTCAAACTGTGAGTTTGTGAAGGCCGTGAACTCAGCGTTGTTGTAGAACGTGAAGTTCTCGACAATCAGCGCCGATACGAAACCCGTGCACAGCGTGTAGATGCTGAAGGGCATAGAGCCCGAGAACGTGTGACAGACTTCTTCCTTGAGAATCTGCGCCAAGTTCGAGATCTGTCTACTGAAAACCGAGTCGCTGTGCTCGCTGTCGTTGGAGCTTTCGTCTCCCAGCGCTGTTTCGTTCAAGTGGTCCATCGTGCGCTGGAAGATGATCGCGGCGCGCATGACCCGCGCGTATATGAAGTGAGCGACCATGGAGCACCACCACGGCCCTTGCTGCTTCGTCAGCTCCATAATGATCCGGGGCCCTTGTTTCTGTAGATGCGTAAGTTTGAATGAAAAGTTTCTGGCTGCCGCCAGCAGCGCGGCGTCCTGGGTATCCAAGTCCATGAGAATCGACGCCATCAAGCACCGCGAGTAGTTCTCCTGCACTTGCATCAACAGGTCGGAAAACTCGTTCCACGTGCTGTAGTGGACTTTCGGCGACGACAGCAACCGCACGGAGACTTCCGGCTGACTCGGCGCGCCGCCGGTCGAATCATAGTAAACACATGGCATACTTAAAAAGTGCATGCCTGTCACACTGTGAAATAGAGCATCGGGTGTACTCTCTACAATACAAGTGCTTTCCGTTTGAGCGTCTTTATTAAAACACTTGAAGCACCGGCGCGCATCAACACGCCCGCGTCTAGCGACCGCGTCCAGCGACCGCGTCCAGCGACCGCGTCCAGCGACCGCGTCCAGCGACCGCGTCCAGCGACCGCGTCCAGCGACCGCGCCCAGCGACCGCGTCCAGCGACCGCGTCTAGCGACCGCGTCTAGCGACCGCGTCTAGCGACCGCGTCTAGCGACCGCGTCTAGCGACCGCGTCTAGCGACCGCGTCTAGCGACCGCGTCCAGCGACCGCGTCTCCCGTCGAGTCCGAGGAGCCGGCGTCGCGCGCCGCCTTCGCGTCGGAAGCCTCAAGCTCAGCGAAGAGCGCACGGGCGACCTTCGCCGGGAAGGGCGCGGAGACTTTGCGCCGCGGGCGCTCCGGGGCGCCGGGACACTCGCGCGGGCCGCGGACGGGCGACGGGGTGCGTGCATTGCGTGGTACGTGGGGCATGGCGTGGGGATGCGGCTGTCGGGCAGCAGAGAGTGAATTACATAGGGAATTTCGCCCAACCTGTGGGATTTTTGCCAACGTTGGGCGGAGGTTGGGCGGAGGTTGGGCGGAGGTTGGGCGAAATTTGGGCGGAAATTGTTTCGTCTGTGGAGCACAGGGTACTTGAAGCGAGCAAAGTGAGAACGGCAATACTCGGCGTGGCAGCTGCGGCTATGTCACCATAGTATATATAACACGTAGACAACCAGTCAAAATGGAACACATTTCGGATGCACTCGCGGACTCGGTCAAACTGGGTTTGCTACAAGTCTTACAGAAGCCATGGGGATGCAAATTGGACGAAATAGGGCTTGTGGGCCATGTAACGTTCCAACTTCGCCGTCTGTTCAGCGACCCGAAGAATTCGAAGCTGGACAAAGCGCCCTACCGCGAATGGAAGAAGAATTACAACCACTGGAAGCGGCGCGGAAAGCCAAAAAATCATGCGCTAGTATCCGTTCTCTTGTCAATGAAGAAAAAGCTTACTCCCAAGGACGAGAAGAAGGACCAGAAGAAGGCGCCTGCCGCCACGGCCCCGAGGAAGGACCAGAAGAAGGCGGCTGGCGCCCCGACCCCGAAGAAAGACAAGACTAAGCCGGCTGGCGCCCCGGCCCCGAAGAAGGGCAGGGGCGAGGTGCCAACAGCCGAGTTCGAAGAGATCTTTTCGATCAACAAGCTGGATGACCCCGACTACGTGGACAAGATGTTAAAATATTGGAAAAGGAATGGAATCATCTGCTTCAACCTCGAGGATCTAATTGACATACGCGATGCGGTGCGCGATATTGTCACTAACATATTCAAGCCCATGCCGTATCGCCGCGAACACAGGCTAAATTTCAAGCTTCCGAGTGGAAAGGAGGTGCATATCAACAACGAAGGGGACATGGACGATATCGTCGATGTCTTTCTCGCGGGGAGGCTCAGCAAGGAGAATTGGGAGCGACTCCAAAAGTGTTTGCCTCCACACGCCACCTTTGGAGCTCCGTGCGTCCCGGGGTCCTTTCATACTAACACTCAAAACAAAGTTCGTGAGGACCCTCGTATGTACAAGGTGGGGACGTTGCTGACGCTTCTTGAGTTCATCAATGTAGACTTCAACCGCTGCATTTTTCGGACTCCAAAGACCTCGGGTAACGACATGTTGCACTGGGATTGCGATCCTCGTGCGCCGCGCGGAAATGTTGACAAGAATGTGAGCGGCAAGGTTTGCATCACCGAGTGTAGCTTTGTCTGCGTGCCGGGTAGCCACACGCCAGAGTTCTTGGACAACTTTAATAGCGTCTACGTCCCGTTGTACCCCGGCCGAAAGCCGGGCTGTGCCAAGTACGGACTCAGTCGGGACAAAGACCCGTGGGGACTCTTCCAACAGCAGCGCGCCTTTCGTATTCCCGCAGGGCATTGCGCATTCTGGGATCCGCGCATTCTCCACAGCCACCCGTCTAAACTAGTCCGTGATCCCGTGACCTTCGGGTTCTTTCTGGGGTTTCTCCCGGAAGTCTCTGCCGAGGAGCAGGAGATGCTCAGGCAATTTTATCTTACTGGCAGAATCCCTTTTCGGTGGCCTAGCGGAGATGAGGTTCGTTTCTTCCCGCTCAAGTTTGAGAACTTCCCACACTTATACAAAACTGTTACCGACAAGTTAACCCCTGAGGCGCACGCAGCGCTGGTCGGCACGCGCTTCACCAAGGCTGGCAATGAGGTCCCGCACGTGCGCCCGTGGGGTTGGCCTGAGCCCTTCAAGCCGTATAAGTTTACGGAGATGGGTCTGCGTATCACCGGCCAGTTACCGTGGACCCATTTCGATCCCGCGGCAGCTTCGCGCTAGCTGCTCGCTAGCAACCCCCTCTGACTTAATAAAAATACGTTTCCATCTGCGAGTTTGCTAGCGCGTGAACCCCTTGAGCTCCATCTTGCGCAGCATGTCCTCGAGCCCTTCCGCCACGAGCAGGAAGGGCGCCTGCCCGTCGTGCTCGCGGAGGCGCTCCACGAGCGTGCGCCCGGCGGCGCCCATGGCCGAGTCCACCGCGCGCGCCCACGAGGGGCGGTACGAGGCCTGCGCGCGCGCGCCGCGGCCCTTCCACTTGTCCGCCGCCAGCGCCTGCACGGCCTGGCCGTCGGCGTCGACGCGCATGCTGGCGCGCAGCAGGGCGGCGAGGGACGCGTCGCCGCCGAGGCGCCGCCGCAGCTCCTCGCGCTCGCCCCCGGTCGCCTCGAAGTGCTTGCGCCAGACGCGGACGGAGCCGCCCTTCCAGTACTGGTTGAGGATGTCCTCTGTGTTGTTGAGGTTGTGCAGGTCCTTGCGGAACTCGCCTTCGCCGTTGAGGAACGGGAAGAGCACCTCCTGCGCGACTTCCGCGGCGCCGGCGTCGGGCTCCCCGGCCCACGGAAACGCCGCGCCGAGCACGGTGTCGAGCATCTGCACCTCGATCACGTGGTCGCGGTGCACCGGCGTCTGCAGGCTCGCGTAGAACTCGCGCGGGCGCCCGGTGTAGCGGTCGACGCCGCCGTGCGCGGCCCAGATCAGCGCCTGCGGCGGGAGGTGCGTCTTGCGCAGCGCGTACTTGTGCCTCTGCGGCGTCGCGCTCGGCGGCGCGGCGGGCGTGTGCGGCGTCGCGCTCGGCGGCGCGGCGGGCGTGCCCGGCGGCGCGGCGGGCGTGCTCGTCCCCGGCGCGTCCTCGAACCAGTTCTTGCGGAACTGCGCGCGCCCGCCGGCCGCCGAGCCGACGCGCTTCGCCTCGCCGGTCTGCGCGAAGTGCGCGAGGTCGAAGAGGTGGAAGCACATCTTGGTCTCGCCCAGCACCCCGTAGACCTCGCGCTCGCTGAGCACGCTGCGCGCAAGCGCGGTCCCGTGCCCGGGCCGCAGGCGCACGCACCGCGCGTCTGCGGGGAGCACGGGGAGGCGCTCCGCGCGCGCGCTCGCCATCGTGCGCCGGCGCGCATTATATACGCGCGCGCGCATTATATACGCGCGCGCGCATTATATACGCGCCGCGCGGCGCGCGCAAACTCCTCCGACGCCGCCGCGCGGTATTAACGAGCGCCGGGGCATGAACGAGTGGGTGTACGTGCTCACCGTCGAGGCGCTCGTCTTCGGGCTCCTCGCCACCGTCGTTACCGCGCAGCGCATGGACGTCTTCGCGTGGCCCGAGGGCGAGACGTGGCCGGTCTTCGGCACGAGCGTGCTCGTGCTCCTCGCGTACGCGCTCCTGCTCCTGCTCTTCTGCAGCGTGATGACGGCCAGCCGCCTCGGGGAACTCGCAGAGGACATCTGCCACGCGTTCGCGCGCAGCGCCGGGCGCCTCGTCACCAGCGCCGCGCTCTGGGTGTGCTTCCAGAGCGCCATCGTGTACACGTACCACCGGCGCAACTGGCCGCTGCTGCTCTGCCAGCTGTGGGGCACCACGTGCAAGGACCCCGGCACCGTGCTCTGGCAGTACTCGTACTCGATCTACCTCGCCGTGCTCCTGCCGCTCCTCGTGTGGTGCGGCGGCCTGCAGATCGTCGTCGCGGGCAAGTTCGTCTCCGCGAAGATCACCGCGCAGACGTCCGCACGGCGCCTCGTGGTCGTGAACGTGCTCACGGTCCTCGTGCTCCTCTCGACGTACACGGTCAAGGAAAACTTCGCGCTCGGCTGCAAGCAGGGCTGTCCCGAGGAGGACGACGTCTCCTTCTTCGACCAGAAGCCGGGCGCCAGGAGCGTCATGTCCGTGCGCGTGCTGCTCGTCGCCGCGGCCCTTGGCGGCAGCGACCTCGTCACCGGCGTGCTCGCCGCCCTCGTCTTCAGCAGGGCGAGCGTCGTCGCGCTGCTGCTCTTCATCCTCGTGCATCTTGCGCAGATGGTCGCGGCGCCGGCGGTCGTGCTCTACTTCGAGCTCAAGATCCCCGACGTCGTCGTGTGGGTCATCTTCGGCTGCGCGTGCGCGCTCGGGCTCATGGACATCGGCGAGGCCCTCGCCAAGACCCTGTCCCACCCCCAGGAGCAGATTTCGCAGCTCCCGGCTCTGCAGGGCGTCTTCCGCATCCTCGGCCTCGCGCCCGCGGCCCCGCCGTCCTCCATGTCGAGCATCTTCGTGCCGCTGCAGGACCAGGCGAAGCAGCAGCGCGTCGCCCCGTTCTCGATCGACAACACGCGCCGCAAGCGCTTCATGCTCACCTTCGGCGGACGGAGCGCCTGGCCGTACACGGCGCTCCAGACCGCGGCCCCCGCGATCGCCAAGAAGCAGCGCTGAGCGCGCCGCGCTTGCGCCGCAGCGCTTGCGCGCCGCGCTCACGGCGACTCCGGGAGCAGGTGCGCCAGCTCGCTCCGGAACGCGATCGGGAAGCCCCCGCAGCTCTTGCTCGGGTTCAGCAGCTTGCCCTTCGAGACAAGCCGCCGGTACAGCGCGCTCGGCGACGTCGACCCCGGGCTCCCGAGGTCGCGCACCGCCATGCTCGTCTTCAGAATCTCGCAGACCAGCTTGCTGCAGAACGTCGTGTTCTTGCCAACGTACCCAAAGGGCTGTCCCACGCGCGCGCTCGCCTCCGACTTGGCGTATATGGACACCTCAAACGACACCGGGATCCGGATGCATGTGTAATACTGGGGGTCGAAGGTGCGCCGCCGCATGCTTACCTTGTGATTCTTCGTGACGCTGATCGCCGTCCCGTCCTCGAACGCCAGCTCCACGTGGCAGAAGGGCGGATCGACCTGCGTCACCAGCACGTTCACAATGGCCCCAGAGCACGCGTCGCGCACACTCCGCCCCTGCTGCTTGTAGAACCAGACAAATAGGAAGGCCTCTCGCGGGCACGCCATTACAACTCAGACCCTATATATATGCAAAATGCTTTAATGTTTTCATAGAATAAATTAAGATCTGTGCGAAAAGCAGGCGCAGCGCGAGCAAGCGTCGCGCGCGAGCACGCATTCGCAGAGCTGGCGCTGGCGCAGCTAGCGGCGCGGTGCGGTCGCCATCAAGCGCGTCATCGAGTCGGCGCCCGCCGTGCTGCGCTCGCTCAGGAGCTCGTCGAGGAGCATCGCGTTCGAGTTGATCGCGGTCTTGATATCCTTGATCTGCATCTGCAGCTCGTTCTGCGTATAGACGTCGCCAGTGTTGAACTTCGCCTCCAGATTCCCGAGGCGCGTGCCGAGCGCGGCGTGTGAGTCCCTGAGCTGCTGCATACGATTGGCCTGATCGTTCAGGGTACCACCCACTGAGTTCAGCGCCTCCGTGTGGTGCACCAGTCCAAGGTGGACGTCATTCAGGGTGTTTGTAACGGAGGCGATCGAGGCTGACTGGTTCTTCAGCTCATTGTGCTGGCGAAGCGACTTTTGCTGCAGACTGCGGAGCCCGTCCTCGGTCCTGGCAATCGTGTCCGTGTGCATGCTGATTTTGGTGTCGTACAACCCCACCTGCGATTTGAGGCTCTGCAGCTGGTTCACGTGCGATTTCAGAACGTCGGTGTGGTTCGCCATGCCAGTGTGGAACTTGCTGTGATGGCCGCGCAGCTGCTCCTCAAGATCATTGATCCTGCTTGTCTGCTGCATAATCGTCACCTTGTTCTCCGCCAGCATGCGCGCCTGCTGCTCGAGCACCCCCTTGTGGTTCAGGACGCCTTCGCTGATATTCTGTGACTCAGTCACAAGGTGCTTGAGAGCGCCGGTGTGGTTGTCAAAGACCTCGTGCGTGAAAGCGTTGTTGGTAGCAAGCTGCTGGTGTAGATCCGTGAACTTGCTGTTGGAATTCTGCATGTTGTTTGCGATCTTGTTGATCGCGTCCGTGTGGTTCAAAAGCCCCTCGTGGAAGTGGTCCAGGTTGTGCTTTGACGTGGTGCCCAGCAAGTCCGCCAGTTGCGTGGCGTCGTTGAACTGGAAAGTCACCGGCGGCGCCGCGGTCGTGCGTGTCTCGTGGCTCTTCGGGAGCGCAGACTCGAACGGCGTGAAGGTCGCGGCGCGCTTCGTGGGCACCTGCAGGTTCATGGCACCAAACTCCATGTTCAGTGCGGGGTACGGGCTCTGGGCTACCTGCGTCGCGTATCCACTTGACCGCAGAGTTGCTGGCTGTCGGGAAGCACTCATTTCTGGTGTTTGGAACGACATGTTTATGTATATCTTAAATATGAAATGTACGAAACAAAGTCGACCTGTGTTTGCTCCTCTACGGCCTTGTCCACGTGCTCGTCACCCGCGCTGGCACTCGCTCCAGACCAGCCCTGTGAATATCGGTTCCACCCACGCTTTCTGTAATTAACACACGCGATACATGAACTCGTGTCCTTCGCCACGGGCCCTGTGCGGCAGCCTACGGCCGCTCGCAGCCCCGTGCGCGGCCGCCGCGCTCTCCCTGGTGCTCGTCCTCGTGCTCTGGCAGTCGGAATTCCCCGGCGCTCTCAGTCTGGACAGCCTCGCGCGCTCTGTCGCCGGGTGGAGAAACACCCTGGCGTCTGTCGGTAAACTGCAGACGCTCTGTGTCATGCTTGCCGTGCATGCAGTCCAGCTGCTCCTGTGTTTTCCGCTCCCGAACATCACGAGGACCATGTACGGGTACATCTTCGGAGCGGTGCCAGGGCTTCTAATATCGAGCTGCTGGGAGTCGGCGCTCACGGTCGCTTTCCTGTTTGTTTTTTTGCACTGCCGCGGGCGCGAACCGCGTGTGCTTGAGAGTCTCGTCGTGCGCGCCGAGGCGCTGCACAGCAGCACCTTCTTCAACGCATACCTTGCGCTCGTGCAGCTCTCGTCACTTCCCATGGCAGTGAAAGCCGCCGTCGCGCTGTCCCCAGCAGTCGGCGCGGTCCGCTTTGTGGCGCTCGCCGCCGCGTGCGCGCTCGCGGCTTCCGCGCGGGACGCGACCCTGGGCCACGCCATCGCCCAGTCGCGCTCTTCTGCTGCCGACAGCCAGTTCTACGCGTTCGTCATTATCTTCAACGCGCTCATCCCGACCTGCATCTCCGTCTGGGTGCTCCTCAACGCATCGCGGGCTGGCGGCGCGCAGCCCGCGGGCGCCAGCTCCGGCGAGCCCTGCGACGATCCAGAAGACCGACCCGCGGCGCCCGCGTCGGTCCCAGGGCAGTCCCAGCCGCACGCCGTCGCCCAAGAGAGGCTCCTTGCGCCCGCGCTGCAGCCGCCGGTGCTTCTACACCCGCCATGCCCGCAGTCTGTGCCGTCTCCGCCGGCCGCGCCGTCTCCGCTGGCGACGCCGAGGCGCGCGCCGTGGCCGTCCCCTGTCGAAATCTCCGACTACACGCCCGCGCCGCGCCTCGCGCCGCGCCTCGCGCCCGCGCCGGGCGCGGCGCCGCCGCGCCCTCCACGCCGCGAGCGCGTCGATTTCCGCCCGGTCGTCGCTGGCCTGCACGGCCTCCCCGGCCTCTCGGGTGCACACCTCGTGTAGTCCCAGTCCTCGACCGAAACACTCCCGCCATCCGCGCACTATATAACGACTGCCCGAGAATGAGACCGCGCACTCATTTCACTCCGCGCCAAGCGCGTGTGGCACCCCGCGCGACCGCGCTCGCCGCGCTCGCCGCCGCCCTCGTGCTCGCGACCGCGCTCCCGCGCGCGGGCGCCGTCGTTCTCGCTGAAGACCTCAACATGACCGAAGACGCCGGCCGTGTCTTCACCTGCGAGTATCCAGCGATCGCCGAAAACAACTCCTGCACCTGCGCGCCAGGCTTCACGCTCACCGCAGGCGCATGCACCTCGTGCGCCCTCGGCAGTTTCAAGGAGGACGCCGGCGACCACCCGTGCACCGCCTGTCCTCCACACCACACAACATTCCCGAACGCCTCCGAGGCCGCCGACTGTCTCTGCACGTTCGGCTACGAGCCCGCCGCAGGCGCGTGCCAGCCGTGCGCGCTCGCCTTCTACAAGAACTTCAAAGGCAACAACTCGTGTCTCGCGTGTACAGCAAATGCCTCCACCGCAGTCACGGGCTCGCTCTTCGCGTCCGACTGCACTTGCCTTCCGGGCTTCGAGGGTGCGTACAACAGCGGATGCACACAGTGTCCAATCGACTCGTTCCGCGCCGCGGCCGACAGCGCCTGCCGCCCGTGTCCCGTCAACGCCGGCACCCCTGCGCCGGGAGCCACCGCCGAGTCAGACTGTGTGTGCAAGCCCGGATACCACCCAGCCCCGACGCTGTGCGCCGCGTGTCCGTCTGACACGTACAAGCCCGAACTCGCCAGCGCCGCGTGCTCCTCATGTCCCGTCAACTCCACGTCTCCACCCGCAAGCTCCTCGCGCGAGCACTGCACGTGCGGTCCCGGCTTCGTGCACGACTACTCGTCCGGCGCCGCCTTCACGTGCGCCGCGTGCCCCGCCGGCAGCTGGTGTCCGGGACAGCGCGCACAGCACCCCTGTCCGGCGAACAGCATCTCTACCCCCGGCGCCACGGCGCCCGAGCAGTGCACGTGCGCCGCGGCCATGTTCATGCAGGAGGCTTCTTGCCTCGACTGTCCCGCTGACTTCTACTGCCCGGGCGATAACCAGAAGCACGCCTGTCCAGGCCACAGCGCCGCTGCGCAGCGCAGCAGCAGCCTCGCAGACTGCGTGTGCGACGGCGGCTTCGAAAAGCAGACTGCGGTGTGAGCGCATGGATTCTGGCGCGCGCCGTCACTGCCTATATTACGCCACTGGACACATGCTCCTGACGCTGCCTTGGCACGCCAAGGCCGTTATCATCGGCTTCGACACGCTGACGTACATGGTCAACTCCAAGACACGCCGCGACGCCCCACACAGCGGCACCGAGCAAGACGCGTCGTCTGGTATGATCGGGAAAACGGTTCCTGAGGTCCTCATGTACGGGACCATGCTGCGAATCTGTGTGCTCTACTTGCTAGCAATGTTCGTGCTCCTCGCGCCGTCTCTCATGATCAGTGTCAAAGACAGGGAGCGAACCAACTACGTGATCTCCCGCGTCATCTCATTGTTCACATTCTATACATACCTCGTTCTCGCCGCTACTGAAAACATCGTGTCGGTCGAGCATGTGTGTTACTGCATGCAGTTTTGCGTCTGCTACGCCTCCTTCTACGTGTGGCAGGAGGCCGCCAACGACCGCCTCTTGTTTGCAGGCAATCGAAACGTCAAGAATGGCAGCGCTGTTGCCATGTACATATTTCCCGTCATCTTCAGTGTGGCGCTTATGAATGGAATGCACATGTCGCCGTACGTAATTCCGATAACATTTGCTGGAGAAATTGCGGGCGTCTACAGCACCTTCAGCACAGTCTCTATTAATACGTTCATTAACACGTTTTCGTGATTTCTACATAATAAATATTTTGATCAAACATAAAATGCCCTTTTGTCTACCAATATTCCTTTTCGAATATAATCTTAATTTACTAAATGATCACACGAGACCCTCTAAATATAATGTTACAAAGCAAATGAATATTTAGCAATCCTTGTAAACATGAAAGACGAGACTGTGGCTCAATTGATTCAATCAAACTGGGAAAAAGTAGAGGCTAGGATAACACTAGAAGACACAATGACCTCGTTCATCAATCAGAATCTCGATCAATGTGGCGCCACAATATGCTTTTCCGCATTTCAGCTGGTTAGCCAGGTGCTCGATAAAGGAGGCTTTGTGCGCCGAATCAACAAATCTGAGTACTCAAATCTCAGTAGTGTACTGACAAACCCTGAAGGTCCTTGGGTGGAACAGGATAAGCCTGTGGATCGTCATTGGGACTACTCAGGTACTTGGCTGAATAATATAGATAAAATAGGCTTAAGCGCTCATAAATCCGAAGTCGAGTGGCAGAAATATTATCCAGTGGATAAAGATGAAGTCTTTAAAAGGTTCTGTGAACCGATTCAAAACAATGATCCTCAAAATACTGTTTTAGGAAGATCAGAGCGTGCCAATTTTAAATTATATGACACGGTTTCAAAAACTTCATCTGAACAAGAAGATCCAAATTATGCGTGGAGTCCATTGCAAACACCAACTGTTAATACCAAAGTACGCCACAGTAACAAAAATCGGACACGTAATTTATTTTCAGCACCGTACGATGAATGTATCAAAACACATGGTAATGCCAAAAAAGCAATTCAAAGATGGGAAACGAAGTCGGTGGACAATTATAGTATAGAACCATGTTCAACAAGTGCAATTGAACCATATTGGATGTTCGATTTGAGAGATAAAAAAGATTGGGGTGAACTTCAATTGAAAAAATATAAAATTAATGAAAAGGATATGAGCATTACTTCTATCCAAAGACCTGACCTGGTCATGGAAGTTACGTATACATGTCCAAAACTTCACTTTCAAAAAAAAAGAGTTGTATTTGTAGAAATAGACGGAGACGAAAAGACATATCAGACAAATAGAACCGATGAGAACATGACACAGACTGAAATTTTTAATATAAATCCTGCAAAATTAGCTTTAAAAATGATGCAATCTACTAGTGTACAATCAGTATTACAACCTCATACATATAACATCCGAAGTAATTTTTACTCATACTTGAAGGAAACAGTGGATCAATCACTTTTAAACACGACAAATTTTGAAATTCCTAGTTTGAAAGATATTTTGAATAGACTTACAAGTTCCAATTTACGAGATAGCGGACTAAATGATTTTCATCAACTGACAAGAATGATACATATCTTGTGGCATATGTTCCGCGCACATGTAAAGGTTGCATATCTTATTTATATGCGGGAAGTTTATGATATAGATATTCGAGATGGATTTGGTGAAAATAACATAGACAAAGTCACAAATGAAAATATGAAAGATCATCACTTTTTTATCAATTTCACTGGTACATGTATACCAACCACTTTATTTTTTACAGACAAAATTTCTATCAAGATCAAAAAATATTTGGAAAAAAAACTAATGCTTCAGTCGATCGTAAAAATCAAAGTTTTCGATAACACAGAACCAAAACAAAAAGGTGTTCCACCAGAGTCAAAATGGATTGCTGCCCCTATTATGTCGACAGGAAATAGTAATATGGAAGATTGGAGTGCAAGAGTTATCTCGGGTCAAGTTCCTACTTTACCAAATGAATCTAATACATCTATTCCTATAAGCTATGCTACATTACAGCGAGTAGATATTAAAAAATTATGTGAAATTATCAAAGTAGCTGCTGCAGAATCTTTTAACAAATATTGTAATTCAAGAATAATTTCATTAAAAGATGATGAACTTAAACGCAGAGATTTTCCAGATCGATGTTACTTAACAAGAAGAGAACAACTAGATAGAGATAAATGGTGGAATCGACAATTAGGAGCTCCTAGTAATACTAACAAAGTTTTACCAAACGAACTATGTAGAGAAAATGAACTTAGACCACCCGGTATCGGATTAAGGTGTTACTCAGAAACTCTTGAGGATGATCAAATCGAGCTCAATTTTGGCTACGAAACCCCAAAAAAGATTAGAGATTATCATATATTCCCATCTGATATAGGTGAGTGTACATGGGACCAAGTTGATATTCGTATGCACTATTTCTACAATGAAATGAACAAAAGAGAATGGAAAAAATATTCTAATGGTATATGGTATACAGAAGATTATATATCATTTTTTAGAATGTTACAATCTTTACAAGGACCAACAAGCGCACAAATTTTTCAAGGGGATAAATGTGAGTTTACAAAAAATCCTGATCCTAACAAAGATAAGACTCATACGGAAAATCTTAAATTGGCTGTAGAATCCACTAAGTATCGACTCCGTTTGCATAATTTTAAAACACGAAAAGTAAGTATTTTAAAGGAAGTTCATCTTATTGATCTGTTTTGGCAATCAACAAAAAATTCAAAATTTGAGCAACACATTGAACTGATCACATTTAGTTCAATATTAGATTTCTTGAAGCAAAAAATAGATGACATTAGTGTGGCAAAAAATCGTGAATTTATCGAAGATCAGATTGTTACGTATATTATTGGAAATAAAATTTTAATACCAATTAGGACTGCGAAGCCAAACAAACAAAACCCCAAAAAATGTACATTTCACTTTGCAGAATTATCTAATACAAGTTCTCTATATAATAGAGAAAGAACCTTCAAAGTCAAGTACATAGGATATGAAAATGATGCAGTTTCAAGTAATTTTTTTACATTATTGCAAATATTACAAACGTTTACAATTTATTATAATATACGTAAACTAAAATTTTTGGATCAAACAGTAGATTCTTTTTTTGGTAAAATAATTGATGATTTTAAAAATTTAACTAGTGGTGATTTTGAACCTGTTGATTTTGAAATAGGGAATTATACAAAAATTAAAAATATGTTAGTATCCATAACCGGAATTCAGATAAAATGGACTATTAAAAATCCAATGAATTCATATACACTCAAGATGCCAGAACAGTCTCCACAGCAGGATTTAGCGTATCATATTTACAGTGTACTTTGTTTCTTCTTTAATTGCAGAGATGATGGTGCTTGTAGATATCGATGGGAAGAGTGGCTTTTAGAATACTTCGGCGCAAGCTGCACTGGAGATCAGCAGAGTGATTTTCATCAATTTGACTTTCAAAGTTCTACGTCTTCACCTGACTATAAATACTACAACCAGACATGGTTTCAGATGTGTTTTTTTATGGAACACAATTTTCGAAACGCTATTTCAGCAATTAACTACAAACTTTTTGATATGAACAGTACTGCAGGATATTTTCCAGATGTAGACAAACAAATAGGTCTTCAAACTGTGGCACGCAATGTATATCATAGAGAAAAGAGTCTTTTGAACAATAGATCCTCATTTGCTGGTCTCGGAAACGTATCGACGGGACTTAGCTTTCGAAAGTACAACGCAAGAACTCAGACAAACCTTCCACTGAGAGATCGAATCATGTCTCAGCTTCACGACGAACTTCCAGACCTCGACCCCACTTTGGCTACATATGTGCAGAAATTTCGCATCCCTGACTCTGAGCTTTTTCTCAGAATCATACGGTGTCCAAATATACTTGCGCTACGTGAGCTTGCGCGACAACACCTCTCACCAGAACCACAGAAACACATGCGCGAGGTTTTACAATTCTTCGACCCTGCTGTTCAATCTGAGATTGAGGTCATGCTCAAATTTGTTCAAACTGATGAAAGTGTGTATGTCACTTCACCAGAAGAACACCCGAGCAAACGTCTGATATTGACAGAGACTCAAATGCTGAAGTGGATGAGAGAAATTGTCAAATGCTCATCTTTTGCGACAAGTCTTGGAATGCTCAGCAATGTTACTCCTCTTCAATGTAAATACGATATGTTTTTAAAGCCAAAAACTTTGCATATTATCAAAAATCTGTTTTGTTCCAGAAATCTTCTGAATTTTGCAAGTCAACGTCCTCTAAAATTCATTCTATTACAACTGGCGCTTGTGAACAAAATTCTAATGTCTGAGGATGTATGTGATTGTGAACATGCAAATGATAATTTGTATCTTGCATTAGATAAAACGGAAGTAGATACGTGTGCACCAATATTTTTAAAATTCAAACTTCGTATTCATAGTACAGAAAAATTTATACCATGTGTGATTAATTCGTCTCGAAGAGGCTGGCCGCGACGGGATTTGAACAAAATCAGCGATTTAAAAAAATCTAAGAATTCTCAAGATAATGACAATGATAAAAATAATCAAGGAATATGTGAAGAAATAATTTCATTATTTGAAAAAAATGGTATAACAGTCGAAAAAGAAACGTCGAACGAGCAAAAAATTCTACTATGTCATGGGGATGAAAAAGATATTACAGGAGACATCCATGATGAAATGACAGATGAAGAATTGCGAAAGTGGATGCTATTGTCTTATGCACGACCATGTTCGACTGTAGAATCTGAACCGAACGTTCGAATTACACAGGAAAAATTTGTCAGAAATTCGTCAGCTGGAGGTGATTGTGAAAATATAGAGCTCCATTACGAAGAAGAAATTATCGAGAACAAACGTGTTCTTTCATGTTATATTCATAGGGTTCAAGAAGATCTGTATTTCGAACGGTACGAAAGGAGTTATCAAAGTGACAAAGAAAATGAATTTCCTGTTTACATCCAGGCTTTAATTCCTAAATCTATAGACCGCAAACTTATTTATATCCCAAAAGAATGTGCAAGTTTATTTTTAAAGAAAAAATGGCCTGATTTTTTTACGCATGAAGTAGATGGACTGGTTTACAAATGGAAACCTCTATACGCAGGATTGAGAACATGGTGTTGGAAAAGACTAATGATTAAAATGATCTTTATTCATAGTTTCGGAAAAATTTTGACAACTACAAAAACACTATTATCCATGTACACTGATAATGATAACTTAAAATACACAGAAATAATGAACATTATGAAAGAGACAAACAAAAATACACAAGATACATTTGGTGACCTGGGTTGCAACCAAAATTGGCTACCCAAAGATTGTAGAGAGCGGAAGCACATGAAACTGCATACAAATCAACCAGTAATGATGACATTACATTCTTATAAATGTAGAAAGTACGTAGGTGTAGCTGATCAAATTGAATATAATACTTTGGAATGCTGTAAATCTACAGCAATCCAAAAGCAACTGAAGTGGATGTTATACACGAAGACGCACGAGACAAAAATAAAGCCAATGATGAGCTGTAGGTATCTCCGAATTGACAGACGACTTGAAGACAAAGAAATAGTCAAAGATGCTCACGCTCTCAATTTTGACGAGGATCATTATGTTTACAGAGATTGTTTATATTTTGAAAGCGAAAAATCATATCAGATAATCAACGTAAACAACGATTATTTTATCAAGTTTCCATGCTCTTTTGTAATCCGTGCACGTAAAAATAGTAGTTCGGGAGATGATGTAGATACTTTTGTACTTGAAACAAAACATGACTTTTTACGAACTGAATATTTCATGACAGTATTCAATACAAGAAGATGTAATTGGTTCAAAAGTATTCAATTGGACAGTAAAGAAGACACTATTTATTTGGAAGATTATAAAAATATTTCGTTAAATCTAAATCCAAATAGAAAAAAAATACGAACGGTGTCGGACGTGTTCCATAACGGTCTGCAGTGGGCATTTAACACTAGCAATGTCTTCACAACTCAAGTTGAAAAAATCACAACAGCATACTCATTGAGTTCGTTAAAAGAATCATCTACACTATTTACTCTCCCTGACTTTTATCTGGAAAAAATTACTCAAGATTCAATAAACACAATTTTTCAACACAGTAGTATCAAAGACACAGAAAATGCTGATTTTCATGATTTACAAAACTGTAAATGGTGGATCACATTCAGAGGAAAGTCTAATTTTTTGAGGTATCATCAAAAAACATTGGTTGAAGAACAGAACAGAGTATTTAAAGACGATTGTTTGGCGACGATCATGACGGATGTCAAGCGCACGCTACGACCATCTGCAAGTGAGAGTTTGCCAAACTAGCCGTGTTTAAAACAGAATCAGTTATCACTTATTATACCTTGTAACTGACTGATGACTTCGGTGACATATAGGGCCATGTTCACAATCAACGCGATATTGATCGCGACGCTGATTTCTACGGTGCCATGTGTTTCGTCATACACACTGTGTATGTACGCTATAGGTTCTACGCCGCTCACGGCATTGCAGAACAGTGGGATAGACTCTCGTGGATTTTTCTCTTTCCCGAATAGCAGCGCTTGCGCCCGACGTATGTCAACCCCGGCGCTCACTATATCCAAAGGTACTAACGGATGCTGTAGCATGAAGATCACGTTTGAAGAGGGCTCCTGTCGATCGAGGATACTCTGGATAATTCGCTGGAACGAGCGGTGTGTGCGGAAGACGCCTGTCACTCCAGGACTTGAGAAGTTGTCGCCCACAGACGCCTGCGCTGGCGCCTGCGCTGGCGCCTGCGCTGGCGCCTCGGCGAGTCCCTCCTCAACAGCCTCCGCAACCGCCTCCGCAACCGCCTGCGCGCGCGTCTCGACTCGCGCCTCGGCAGACTGCCCTGTGCGCGCCCCTGCGCGCGCGTGCGGGCGCGCCGTGTCGCCCATTTCGCGGATGCGCCGCCCGATTTCCTCTTCGTCGACCAAGAGCCGGCTCTGGATCAGCGACTCAGCGTGCATGCTCTCCGGCGCGATCCGCCTCGTCGCGTGCGAGAGCCGGCGCGGGAACTGTACGAGCACTTGCAAATGCATTTGCGTCAGTAAATCCATGATCTCCGCCGGGTCCACGACCAGCTCCGACTGCTCTACCCTGTCCAGCTTGCTCCCATACAACAACCGGATCGCCGCGGGCACGCACTCGATGCTCATGCGCGCCGTGCTCCCCAAGCGACATATTGGACATCGCATGTCCTGCACGAGGAAGTGCAGCGCCAGCGCGCACGCGTGGAACGTGTGTCCACACGGGAGATGCGCCGTGTTCGCGCCGACGCCCTGCGCCGCCGGCCGGTCGTGAATGTCCGAGACGGCGGCTGGCGCGCCTGCGATCGTGCGCGGCCACGCCCGCGGCAGGTCGTCGAGTTCCACTAGATGCGTCGGCTCTTGCATGATGCCGCACTCGTGCGTCGTAGACGCCGAAAACGTACACTCCACCCGGTAGCTCTCGTCGCAGCTCCACAGCTCTTGGGTCCAATCGGTGCCCAGCACCCCGTCGTCCACCCGTCGCACCTTTGAGGTCTTCGGGCGTTTCTCGCCAGTACTGTCGCACCCGCCCCCTTGCTCCGCGAGCGCCGGCCCGGGCTCAACTATGGGCCCAGGCGCAGCCGCCGCCGCCTCTTCATACATGCTGTAGACTC
>Ga0255108_1000012_pt1 | contig 63650 bp, 74 predicted proteins | sample Law_Miss_RepA_8h_FD_188469 | JGI IMG/M metagenome (GOLD analysis project Ga0255108, IMG submission 188469) | Freshwater microbial communities from St. Lawrence River, New York, United States - Law_Miss_RepA_8h | ecosystem: Environmental > Aquatic > Freshwater > River | place: USA: New York... | reverse complement strand
AATTTCTTAGCAAGAATCGTTGTGATTGCCGCTGTAAGTGTTGTCTTACCATGGTCAACGTGACCAATTGTGCCAACGTTCACATGGGGTTTGGTACGTTCAAATTTGCCTTTTGCCATAATGTTATATCCTTAATTAATTACATTCTTCAAAAATACCTACTGGTGCCCATGGCGGGAATCGGACCCGCGACCTCTCCCTTACCAAGGGAGTGCTCTACCACTGAGCCACATGGGCGTGTCCAAATTCTCAATATATCTGGAGCGGGCGACGAGGTTCGAACTCGCGACATTTAGTTTGGAAAACTAATGCTCTACCAGCTGAGCTACACCCGCACACCCATGGATCTGATCTCCACGTCACCTCATAAAGAGGCTATTACTCATGGTGGAGGGGGAAGGATTCGAACCTTCGTACTCAGAGAGAACGGATTTACAGTCCGTCGCCTTTAACCACTCGGCCACCCCTCCAAACCGAACCCTAAATTATGTTGGTTTTTTTGATTTTTGTCAAACTAATGAGGGACTTATAGATAAGAAATAAATACAAACTAAGATGGTGCCGGATGTCGGAATCGAACTGACGACCTTCGCATTACAAGTGCGCTGCTCTACCAACTGAGCTAATCCGGCGTTATCAGGAGGCGCTACTATACCAATTTATTTAAATTTGAACTAGTTTTTTAGTTCTTAACTAGGGTTAATTTAGGTTTATTGGGGGATTTTTTTGTTTCGGTTGAACCTAATTCTTGATCTTCTTTAGCTTCAAAGAACAGTCCTTCGCCATTTTCTTTAGCGTAAACCCCCTCAACAGCGGAAATAGGCAGGTATAAATTTTCAGGGGTGCCATTAAATCTCGCTGTAAAGGTTATTGCTTCATCCCCCATAAGCAAATCTTTAATAGAACCAGGGCTTAAATTAAGAAGAATTTTTCCATCTTTAATGAAAGCCCTGGGCGCTAAAGTATTTTGATCTATCTTTACAAGCAAAAAAGGTGTGTATTGTTCAGCAACACACCATTCATAAATTGCTCTTACAAGATAAGGTTTAGTTGAGGCTGACTTTGCCATTGATGCTAAATTATTTTCTCATCGCTTTTTCTGAAGGTGTCATTGCATCAGCATAAAGTGGTCTTGAGAATAATTTCTCCGCATACTTGAGCAATGGTGCTGCTTGATTTGGAAGCTCAATACCATAATGGCCCAATCGCCATAATAAGGGAGCAATAGCAACATCTAACATCGAAAATTCATCACTCAACAAATGTTGCTGTTTAGAAAAAATGGGAACGATTAAAAGTAAATTATCACGCACATGTTTTTTTGCTATTTCCTTAGCAGTCTCATCAGAAGATTCTAAAGCGGGAATATGCACAAATAATTGCTTCTCAAAATCACTTAAAAATAAACGTGCTCTTGCTCTCATTACTGGGTCTGCTGGCATAAGTTGAGGATGAGGAAAGCGCTCATCAATATATTCATTAATAATATTAGCGTCTGTTAATACAAGGTCTCTTTCTACTAAAACGGGAACAGAATTATGCGGGCTTAATACAGCTAAATCTTCAGGTTTATTAGCTAAGTCAACATCTACAACTTCAAAGTCCATGCCTTTTTCAAATAAAACAATTCTGCAGCGATGGCTAAAAGGATCAATTGATCCTGAATATAATTTCATCATAATTATTTAATGTCTTTCCAAAATTCTTTCTTAAGTTTGACTGTTAAAACTAATAACAAGCCGAGGAATAACAAAACATAATACCCCATATCGAGTCTTTTTAACTTTGAGGGCTCTGACATGAATGTAAGGTAATTTACAAGGTCTCCTACAAACGCGTCATATTCTTTCACAGAAAGCGTCCCTGGTTTAACAATTTCTAAAGTATGGTGTTCTTCGTTTAGCTTTTGATCTCCCTGCAACTTCCATAAAATATGAGGCATAGCTGTTTTATCGAAAACAGTGTTGTTCCATCCTGTAGGTGTAGATGAATCACGATAATATCCTCTTAGATAACTATAAACCCAATCTGAACCTCTCGCCCTTACCTCAACAGAAAGATCCGGAGGGGTTGCGCCAAACCAAGCCTTAGCATCTTTTTTGGTCATCGCAATTTTCATTGGCTCACCAACTTTTTCTGCTGTGAAAAGTAAATTCTCTTTGATTAAATTATCAGACAAACCGATATCTTTTAAGCGGTTGTATCTCATATAGTTTGCGCTGTGGCAATTTAAACAATAATTAATGAATGTTTTAGCGCCTCTTTGAAGGGAGGCTTGATCATTTAAATCGATGGGCGCTTTATCTAATGTTGAATGCTCATTTGCAAATCCAACACTTGAAAAAACAAGAGCAAGCATTAAAAATAATTTAATTACAATTTTCATTTATAAGTGACCCTTGAAGGAACTGGCTGTGTTTTACTTTTTTGGCTGTAATAAGGCATCAGCACAAAAAATAAAAAATAAGTCACTGTAAAAATTCGGGCAACTACTGTCGCTTTATCAATACCGCCAATCAAAGGAATTGTATTAGAGAATTGGCCCCAAACATTTGATGGTTCCGTACCCAAATATCCCAAAACAAAAAAGCTCACAACAAATAATGCAATCCATCGTTTAAATAAATTACCTTTGTAACGAATCGATCTAACTTTACTTCTATCTAGCCAAGGTAAAAATGCAAATGCGAGGACAGACAATCCCATTGCAGCAACACCTGGAAATTGTGAATTCAATACAGGTGGCACAGCTCGGAGAATTGAATAATAAGGTGTGAAATACCAAACAGGTGCAATATGCGCAGGCGTCTTTAATGGGTCAGCAGGAATAAAATTATTGGCCTCTAAAAAATAGCCTCCCATTTCTGGCAAATAAAAAACAATCAGTGCAAATACAATAAGGAATACCGAAACACCAATTAAATCTTTCACGGTGTAATAGGGGTGAAATGGAATACCATCTAAAGGGATGCTTGTTTTTTTGTCGAGATTCTTTTTTATATCTACGCCATCAGGGTTGTTTGAGCCAACTTCATGAAGTGCTACCAAATGGAAAAATACAAGGCCTAACAACACTATAGGTAGGGCAATCACATGAAAAGCAAAAAAACGGTTTAGTGTTGCATCTGATACTAAATAATCTCCTCTTAGCCACTCAGATAAATCTGGGCCTATAAATGGAATAGTTGAAAAAAGATTTACAATAACTTGCGCGCCCCAATAAGACATTTGTCCCCAAGGTAAAAGATATCCAAAAAAAGCTTCCCCCATCAAACATAGAAAAATAGCTACACCAAAGAGCCATAGAAGTTCTCTTGGATTTTTGTAGGATCCATAAATTATCGCTTTAAACATATGAAGGTAAATAACAACAAAGAATAAAGATGCGCCCGTAGAGTGCATATATCTTATTAACCATCCAAATGAAACGTCTCGCATAATGTACTCAACAGAGGCAAATGCTAATTCGGCATCAGGCTTATAATGCATCGTTAACAAAAGGCCTGTAATCAGTTGAAGAACAAGTGTTAGAAGAGCAAGTGCTCCAAAAAAATACCAGAAATTAAAATTTTTAGGTGCGTAATATTCAGTAAGATGATTTGTGATTAAAGACGACAACGGAAATCTTTCGTCTACCCAAGCCATTAATCCAGCTGCAGATTTTTTTGTTTTAATTTCTTTTTTCATACTTTATAAGTAACCCTTATCCTTTATTGTCTTCACCAATTAATAGGGTGCTGTCATTGATATATTTATGAGGAGGCACTACAAGATTAATTGGTGCTGGAGACCCCTTATATACTCGACCAGCTAAATCGAATCTAGAGCCATGGCATGGGCAGAAGAATCCCCCACTCCAATTTTCGCCCATATCGCCTTGCGCTTGTAATTTAGCAATTGGTGAACAACCCAAATGAGTGCAAATGCCAACTAGAACAAGCAAATTAGGTTTAAGGGATCTTGTCGCATTCTTGCAATAACTTGGCTGCTGAGATATTACATCAAGATTAGGGTCGGAAAGATTGGGGTCGTTTTTTTTCAAATCATCTAACATTGCCTTAGAGCGATTAATAATCCAAACTGGCTGACCTCTCCATTCAGTCGTAATCATAGACCCTGCTTCAATCTTACCTAAATCAACTTCAACAGGAGCTCCGGCAGCTTTAGCGCGTTCGCTTGGTGTCATACTTGATAAGAATGGAACGGCAATCGCTCCTGCACCAATTGCGCCAGTTACAGTGGTAGCTGCAATTAAAAAACTTCTTTTCTTTTTGTCTATTTTGTCGTCTTGATGATTTGCCATGATCTTAATGTAAGTATGTTTTTATGAAATTATTATGGTTGAGAGACGTGAACTCTGCAAAAGTTGCTGCATTATACAAAATTTCATTCGAAATCTAAATAGCAGGCAAAACTAAATTACAGCTTATCAAGCCTTTAAGTTGATTCGTTTTGATACTAATAAGCCTATTTCGTATAAAAACCATAATGGAATTGCTAAGCAAAATTGTGAGATAACATCGGGTGGCGTCAGAATAGCACTAATGATAAAGGCAATCACAATCATATATGGTCTTGCTTCTTCCAATGTTTTAACTTTTACCCATCCTAATGTCACTAATATAATAATAATTACCGGCACTTCGAATGCCAATCCAAATGAGATAAGCAAGGACAAAATTAAATCCAGATAATTTGAAATATCTATCATTAGACTTACATTTGTGGGCGTCATCAGAATAAAGAAATTAAATATAATTGGGAAAATGAGGTAATAAGCAAAAGTCATTCCAATAAAGAACAATATGAAACCACTCACGAATGAAAATAAAATTAATTTTTTTTCTTTTTTATAAAGCCCAGGGGAAATAAAACGCCAAAACTGATAAAAAATAAAAGGGAGTGAGAGTAAAAATGAAACGAAGGCTGTAATTTTGATTGGGACTAAAAATGTAGAGGTAAGACCTGTGCTTACCAACTTATTACCGTCTGTTAATTTAGCAATAAGTGGCGCTGAGAAAAAACTATAGATATCATTTGCGTAAAAACTTAGGCATATAAAAATGATAATAAAGCTAACTGAAGCTCTAAACAGAGTATTTCTTAATTCAATCAGTTGCTGAATAAAAGGTTTAAAGTGAGTCACCGAGATTTAATCGACTTTTTTTTAATTTCACGCTGAATTTTTTGAAGCTCTTTAAACTTTTCTTCTCGCTCAATCTCTTCTTTAAGTTTCCCAATGTAATTTTGAGCTCTTCCAGTAAGCTTGCCTAGGACCTTAGCAACTTTAGGAAGCTTTTCTGGGCCAATAGCTATAAGTGCTACAAAAAAAATAACGACTAACTCTGAAAATGAAACATCAAACATAAAGCTTATTTTCTAGCTCGAGTTTTTGCAGTCTTTCGAGTTGATGCTCTATTTTTTGGTGTATTTTCATTTTTAACTGCATCTTTAAAGTTCTTAACTGCGGCACCTAAATCGCTTCCAATATTTCTTAATTTACTTGTACCAAATATTAAGAAGACAATTAATAAAACTATTAGCCAATGTGTAATGCTTGAAAATCCCATAACAATCCCCTTATTAAATTTTTACTAATTTTGAACTTCCACCGTAAACATGAAAGTGCATATGAAAAACTTCTTGACCGCCCTCGGCCCCTGAATTAATCATTGTGCGAAAGCCTTTTAATCCTAACTCTTTTGCTAGCTTAGGCGCTAATAAAAGCATATTCGATATGATGTCTTTTTCAATTTCACTGCAGGCTATCAAATTTTCAATATGTTTTTTAGGCGTAATGAGAAAGTGCACTTTATCGATAGGGTGAGCATCATGAAAAGCAATCAATTCATCATTCTCAAATATTTTTTTGCTTGGTATTGAGCCGTCAATAATTTTACAAAAAATGCATGTCATATTATTTTACTTTTGAAGAGCGGCTTTCTTTCTCTTCAATACCTGAAGTCCCTTCTCTTCTTGCAAGCTCATTCAAAATATCTTCTGCGCTTAAATTTTTATGTGCCATTAATACTAAAGTATGAAACCAAAGATCAGCGACTTCATGAATAAGTTCCTTATCGTCTCCTTGGCGCGCAGCAATGATTATTTCAAAAGCTTCTTCATTTACTTTTTTTAAAATAGCTTCTAACCCGTCACGATACAAAGAAGCTGTATATGATTTAGTCGGATCATCTTTTTTTCTAGCTTCGAGTGTTTCGGTAAGTTTTTTTAAAATAGTATTCATATCTTTATTTTTTATAAATATCTTTAGGGTCTCTAATCACGGCATGATCGTTTATCCAAATGCCTTTATCATCTAATTTTTGGTAGAAGCAAGTTTCACGTCCGGTATGACAAGCAATATTTTCAACTTGCTCAATTTTTAGCAAGACGACATCGCCATCGCAATCAAGTCTAATTTCGCGAACATTTTGTGTATGTCCGGATTCTTCGCCTTTTTCCCAAATTTTTTTCCTAGACCTTGACCAATAAAAAGCTTTCTTATTTTTTTGTGTGAGCTCTAAGGCCTCTTGGTTCATCCATGCAAACATAAGCACTTTATTTGTTTTATAGTCTTGAGCAATCACAGGCACAAGGCCATCGGAGTCCCATTTTATTGAATGTATCCAGCTCATTGACGAATCTCTATATGATTAGACTTCATAAACGCTTTTGCTTCATCGATTGTATATTCTCCGAAGTGAAATATACTTGCTGCTAAGACTGCATCAGCCCCACCTATTTTTATACCATCTACAAGATGCTGAAGATCACCAACGCCTCCGGAAGCAATAATAGGCACATCCACTTTATCAGATATTGACTTAATCAATTCGAGATCAAAACCTTTTTTTGTCCCGTCTCGGTCCATGCTCGTAATTAATAATTCACCTGCACCTAATGAGGCCATTTTTACTGCCCATTCAATTGCATCTAGCCCGGTAGCATTTCTGCCTCCATGCGTAAATACTTGCCAAAAAGATTTACCCCCTTGATCCGTTAACTTTGCGTCTATTGCAACGACAATACACTGTGAACCGAAACGGGATGAAGTTTGATAAACAATATCTGGATTAATAATTGCTGATGTATTTATACTGACTTTGTCAGCACCTGCATTGAGTAAATTTCTTACATCTTCTAGAGTTCGAACGCCGCCGCCTACAGTGAGGGGAATAAAAACTTCTTTTGCAACGTTTTCAATAATATGAAGTATTAAACCTCGATTATCTGAACTTGCTGTGATGTCTAAAAAAGTTAATTCATCAGCGCCCTGTTCGTTATATTTTTTTGCAACCTCTACGGGGTCACCTGCATCCTGTAACTCAAGGAAATTAATGCCTTTAACCACTCTGCCATCAGTCACATCCAGACAAGGAATAATTCTTTTGGCAAGCGACATTTATTTAATAAGCTCATCTGCGAGTGCTTGTGCTGCCTTAAAATCAAGCGTGCCCTCGTATATGGCTCTGCCTGTAATTGCTCCAATGACCCCCGAATAAGCAATTGAAGATAAGTTTCTAATGTCTTCTAGATTAGTTATGCCGCCACTGGCAATGACAGGAATGGTTAGCGCCTCAGCTAATTTTTCGGTCGCCTCAATATTTAATCCATTTAACATACCATCACGTCCAATATCGGTATAAATGATACCCTCAACACCATATCCTTCAAATTTTTTTGCAAGTTCAATTACATTGTGTCCAGTTAATTTAGCCCACCCATCAATAGCCACTTCTCCCTCCTTTGCATCAAGCCCGACAATAATTTGTCCAGGAAATGCATAACAGGCCTCGTGCAGGAAGCCAGGATTTTTAACTGCAGCCGTACCAATGATGATGTAATCAACGCCACTATTAAGATATTTTTCTACTGTATCGAGATTACGAATACCACCACCTAGCTGAATTGGAATCGCGCCATCAACTTCTTTTACAATTGCTTTAATCGCAGATTCATTCACTGGCTTGCCTGCAAAAGCACCATTTAGATCAACCAGATGCAATCTTCTAGCGCCAAGATCTGTCCATTGTTTTGCTACTTCACCAGGGTTTTCTGAAAAGATTGTTGATTCTTCCATTAAGCCTTGCTTAAGCCTAACGCACTTACCATCTTTTAGATCAATTGCTGGAATGATTAACATAAACTAAAAACCTATACCGCCCATTGAACGAAGTTTTTTATAAGTTGCAAGCCAGCAGTAGAGCTTTTTTCTGGATGAAATTGCACTGCAAAAATATTTTCTTTAGCAATAGCACAACAAAATTTTTGCGCATATAAAGTTTCAGCTGACACAATATTTTTATCTTTAGATTCTAAATAATAACTATGAACAAAATAAAATCGATCGTTATTACTAATGTTTTGCCATAAAGGGTGATCATTTGTTTGTGACACTTCATTCCACCCCATATGAGGAATTTTTAACTTATGGCCACTTTCGTCCGCTGTACCTTCATTATTAAATCGCTTAATGGTGCCGCTCAACAATCCTAAGCCATCTGTATTACCTTCTTCACTTTTATCAAATAGCATCTGCAAACCAATGCATATTCCTAAAAAAGGTTTTGTTTTTGCTGCATCTATAACAGAGGACCTTAAATTTCTTTCATCAAGCTCTCTTATGCAGTCAGGCATAGCACCTTGACCAGGAAAAACAACATGATGTGCTTTTTTAATGTCAGCAGGATTGCTTGTGACTTTAATATCAGTTTCGGGTGAGGCTTGTTTAAAGGCATTAAATACTGACTTTAAATTTCCCATTCCATAATCAATGATTGCGATCATTATTATTTTGGTGAAAAAAGGTTTATAGACTACCTTTGGTTGAGGGGGTTATGCCAGAAATTTTTGGGTCAATACAAACGGCCATTTTAAGGGCCCTTCCAAATGCTTTATATATTGTTTCTGCCTGGTGATGTGAATTATCACCTTTGAGATTATCGATATGCATCGTGATATTTGCATGATTTACGAATCCTTGAAAAAATTCGTGTATTAAATCAACATCAAATTCACCTATAACTGCCCTTTTGAATTCGACATCAAATATAAGTCCAGGCCTGCCTGAGATATCAAGCACAACTCTAGATAATGCCTCATCTAGCGGAATAATGGCTGTCCCATATCTGGTAATGCCTTTTTTATCTCCGATTGCTTTACTGAAAGCCTGTCCGAGGACTATACCAACATCTTCAACAGTATGATGTGCATCGATATGAAGATCGCCCTTTGCTGTGACTTCTAAGTCGAACATACCGTGACGCGCCACTTGGTCTAACATATGATCCAAGAAACCAATGCCAGTATTGAGTTTTGCACTCCCCTGACCATCAAGATTAATACTTACCTCAATTTTAGTTTCGTTTGTATTTCTTGAAACGGATGCTGATCTTGTCATATTTTTTTACTTAAAGTAGATAAGATATTTTAACTCATTAAAAATGTAATTAACATCAATTATTTCATGCGCTTAGGATAAGTTTTAAAGCTTTGAGTAATGAATCCATTTCCTCATCAGAACCAATTGTGAATCGAATGTAAGAGGAAATTCGTATCGGATTATCAAAACGCCTTACCACAATTCCTTGATCTCTTAGTTTACTTACGATTATTTTTCCTTCTACAGCAGCATGCTTAGCAAAAACAAAATTGGCGCCTGAAGGAAGTACTGAAAAATTAAGGCCAGTCAATTTCTCTACAAAATTTAGTTTCGTATGAATAACCTTTTGGCAGATATTTTTAAAATATGAATCATCTTTGAAGGATTCAACGCCTGCAATTAATCCTAATCGGTCTATTGGGTAAGAGTTAAAACTATCTTTCACTCTCATCAATGCTTCAATAAGATCTCTATGCCCTATGGCATAACCAAGTCTTAATCCTGCCAATGATCTCGATTTAGAAAAAGAATGTGTCACCAATAAATTATTATATTTTTCTGTAAGGTGAATAACAGACTCTGTCCCAAAATCGACATAAGCCTCATCTACAATAACTACAGAGTCATTATTTTTTTTAAGAAACGTTTCAATTTGGTTTGAAGTAAGAGGAATGCCAGTAGGTGCATTTGGATTTGGAAAAACAATACCTCCATTAGGTATTAAATAATCATTCAATGCAATCTCAAACGAACTATTAACAGGTATGAGCTTGAAGTCAATTTCATAAAGCTTGCAGTATACGGGGTAAAAACTATAAGTAATGTCAGGAAATAAAATAGGTGCGTTATGTTTTAAAAGCGCCTGAAAAGCCATGGCTAAAACTTCATCCGAACCATTACCCACAAAAACATTGTTAGTCTTTACTTTAAAATAATCAGCAATTGATTTTTTAAGTGCTTCTGAATTTGGGTCTGGGTAAAGCTTTAAAGTATCATCTGCAAACTGTTTAATTGCAGCAATAACTTTTGGACTCGGCCCATAAGGATTCTCGTTCGTATTTAACTTAACAAGACTATGAATTTTGGGTTGCTCGCCAGGAATATATGGTGTTAAGCCGTGGACAACCTTGCTCCAAAATTTACTCATTATCTATACGATATTCTGCAGATTTTGCGTGTGCCTGAAGTCCTTCACCATTCGCCAAGACTGAAGCAATTTTTCCAAGCTTACGAGCACCTTGATTAGATAATTTAATTAGGCTTGAACGTTTTTGAAAATCATAAACACCAAGTGGCGAAGAAAATCTTGCTGTTCTTGATGTAGGTAGAACATGATTTGGTCCAGCACAATAGTCGCCTACAGCTTCACAGGTATTTCTTCCCATAAAAATAGCACCGGCATGTTTAATACTATTAACGAGGGTATCTGGATCCTCTACTGAAAGCTCTAAATGTTCGGGTGAAATAAAATTTGAAATCTCTGCCGCTTCTTCTAATGTTTTTACTTTGATCATTGCACCTCTATTTGTTAAAGAAGTTTCAATAATATTTTTTCTTGGCATGCTTCCAATCAGTTTATTAATACTTTCCTGAACCTGGGCTAAAAATTCTGCGCTTGGGCTAATTAAAATCGATTGTGCAAGCTCATCATGTTCTGCTTGAGAAAATAAATCCATAGCAATCCAATCTGGATTAGATTTTTCATCTGCAATAATTAGTATTTCAGAAGGCCCTGCAATCATATCAATACCAACCACACCAAATACTCTTCTTTTAGCCTCTGCAACATAAGCATTGCCTGGCCCTACAATTTTGTCGACTTGGGGAATTGTTTGGGTACCATAGGCAAGAGCCCCTATTGCTTGAGCGCCACCAATTGCAAATACACGATCAACTTTAACAAGAGCTGCAGCTGCTAATACCAGTTGGTTTCTTTCTCCGCGAGGTGACGGAACTACCATAATAATTTCCTGAACCCCTGCAACTTTTGCTGGAATTGCATTCATTAATACTGATGAAGGGTATGCAGCTTTTCCTCCAGGAACATATAAACCTACCCGATCTAATGATGTAACTTTTTGACCAAGTAACGTCTCATCATCTTCAGTGAAGCTCCAAGAGCTGATTAACTGTTTTTTGTGATAATCAAAAACTCTCTTAGCAGCCTCCTCAAGAGCTTCTCTGGACAATACGGGTAAATTTTCCAAAGCGAAATTTAATTCTTCTTTAGAAATTTCAAACTCTTCCATGCGCGAAAAATCTACATGATCAAATTTTTTAGTATATTCAATCACAGCTTGGTCGCCTCTTTTTTTCACATCACTCAAAATTTCTGCGACAGTTTTTTCGATTTGAATGTTATCTTCAGCTTCAAAGAAAATGAGCTTATTTAACTGATCCTTAAAGTTTGGATCTTTTGTATTTAATTTTTTAATTTGAATCATAGGTACGATTATGCTTTGAGAGCACTTTCAAACTGTCGAAGAATGGGCTGTAAGAGCTCTCTTTTTAATTTTAAAGATGCTTGGTTAATGATGAGTCGAGAACTGATATCACAAATGTCTTCAACAGCAACAAGATTATTAGCTTTTAATGTCTTTCCTGTACTCACCAAATCAACAATGACATCTGCAAGCCCTACAAGGGGGGCTAGCTCCATTGAGCCATATAGTTTAATCAAATCGATATGCATACCTTTTTTTGCGAAGTGCTCTTTGGCCGTTTTTACATATTTTGTTGCCACCTTTAAACGCACACCTTTTTTAATAGCGCCTGCATAATCAAAATCTTGTTTAGCTGCAACCATCATTTTGCAACGTCCAATATTAAGATCAATGGGCTGGTAAAGTCCTTCGCCCATATACTCATCAAGAATGTCTTTGCCAGTAATGCCAATATCAGCTGCACCATATTCAACATAAGTTGGCACATCTGTCGCTCTTACAATAATAAGTTTTATATCTTTTTGATTGGTATCTAAAATAAGTTTTCTTGACGTTTCAGGATTCTCATTACAAGTAATCCCTATCCTCTCTAGAAGAGGGATAGTTTGTTCAAATATTCTTCCTTTAGATAAAGCAATTGTAATTTTCATCTTAATGAATCCGTTTAATATTGGCGCCTAGTTGATTGAATTTATCCTCTAATTTTTCGTACCCACGATCCAGATGATAAATACGCTCAATCGTAGTTTGTCCTCTTGCTGCCAAACTTGCAATAACCAGGCTTGCTGAGGCCCTTAGATCTGTTGCCATCACGGAAGCTCCCTCTAAATATTCCTTACCTCGGATGATTGCCGTGTTTCCTCTAATGTCGATTTGTGCCCCCATGCGAATAAGCTCTTGTACATGCATAAAACGATTTTCAAATATAGTTTCGGTGACTTCTGATACACCTTCTGCAATAGTATTTAATGCCATCATTTGTGCTTGCATATCCGTAGGAAAGGCAGGGTAAGGCGCGGTTCTTAGGCTTACCGCTTTTAATTTCCCATCACTTTTAATGCGTATTGAATTTTCATGTGATTCAATTTTAACGCCGGTTTCTATTAATTTTAGCGTAATTGCATCTAAGTATTTATGCTGTACATTTTTTAAAAGTACGTCACCGCCCGTCATTGCAACGGCTGCTAAATATGTGCCTGCTTCAATTCTATCAAATATCACGTCATGATTTGCTTTATGAAGCGAGTCGACCCCTTCAATTGTAATCACGTCAGTCCCTAGACCTTTAATCTTCGCACCCATTTTATTTAAGCATTGCCCAAGATCTACAACTTCAGGTTCCTTAGCAGCATTCTCTAAAATTGTGACCCCTGCAGCTAATGAGGCAGCCATCATTAAATTCTCGGTACCTGTAACAGTAACAATATCCATATAAAATTTACAGCCTTGTAACTTCGATTTTGGTAAATGTTTTGTCGAAGCCTCAATATAGCCATTATGAATATCTATTTTTGCGCCCATTGCCTGAAGCCCTTTGATATGGATATCAACAGGCCTAGATCCAATGGCACAACCTCCCGGTAATGAAACTCGAGCTTCACCGAATCTTGCAAGCAAAGGGCCTAAAACAAGAATAGAAGCGCGCATTGTTTTAACTCGCTCATAAGGTGCATTTTTACTAGTAATTTCTTTTGCAGTTAATTCAGTTTTGTCGTTTTCAACCTGGATATCAACGCCCATATATTTAAGTAAAGACTTAGTTGTATTAACATCTTGCAGATGAGGTACATGTGTTAACGATAATGTGTCTTCAGTAAGAAGGGATGCAATAAGTATAGGTAAGGCTGCGTTTTTAGCACCTGATATTTCAAGCTCGCCGTGAAGGGGGGTCTGTCCTTGAATAACTAACTTATCCAAGTTATGAATTAGCCTTTAATAACTTTACTAATTCTCCAGTTTCATACATCTCTTTGATAATGTCAGCGCCACCAATAAATTCTCCATGAATATAAAGTTGAGGAATAGTTGGCCAATTAGCAAATACTTTGATACCTTCTCTTATTTCTGGATCTTGCAGTACGTCAATAGCATGAAAATCAGCATCACAAGCATCTAAAATTTGAGTTGCTAGGCTCGAAAATCCGCACTGAGGAAATTTGGGGCTTCCTTTCATATATAAAACTACATCATGTTCATTAATCGTTTTTTGTATCTTATCTTGCGCGCTCATGCCTTACTCCTCAAAATTATGTTTTTAGTTGATTCCACTCATTTAGCGTATAGGTCTTAATAGATAAAGCATGAATATCACTTTTCATCTTATCTCCTAAAGCATTAAATACCATTTGGTGTTGTTTGACGCGATTTAATCCTTCAAATAACCGACTCACAATCGTGCCTTCAAAATGAGCACCATCCTCACCTAAAATTTCAATAAACTCACATTCAAGTTTTTCAATAATCGATTGCTTAATATCGTCAGCGGTCATCTTTTAGCTTCTTAATTTATAGCCGGATTTTAACATTCCTAAGGTAACGGAAGCTAACACAATGAAAAAGAAGGTCACGATTGAAAAACTTAACAAAGGAGCTACGTCGGACTGCCCAAAAAATCCGTATCGGAAACCATCAATCATATAAAAGAAAGGATTAAGTTGGGATAACTTTTGCCAAAAAGGTGGCAAAGAATGAATTGAATAAAAGACCCCCGATAAAAAAGATAATGGCATGATCACAAAATTTTGGAAAACTGCCATCTGGTCAAAACGATGAGCCCATATACCTGTAATGATGCCAAATGTTCCTAGTAGCGCACCCCCAAGCATTGCGAATCCAAAAATAATCCATGGGTGCAACATAGGTAAATCTACATATAAAAGAGCAAATGCGTAAATACAAACGCCTACGAAAATACCCCTCACAATTGATGCTATTAAGAAGGCTAAGAAAAATTGGAGATAGGTGATAGGTGTTAATAAAATAAATACAATATTTCCCATGACTTTCGACTGAATAAGACTTGATGAGCTATTTGCAAAGGAATTTTGCAATAAGGACATCATAATCAATCCTGGAATAAGAAACGCAGTGTACTCAACATTATCGTAAACTTTTACATGATCTGCTAAGACGTGAGAGAAAATAAGTAGGTAAAGAACTGCAGTAATAACTGGGGCTGCCACTGTCTGAAAAACTACCCGCCAAAATCTTAATAGTTCTTTTTTGAGAAGTGTCCACGTACCCAAAAATTCATTTTTAAAATTGATCATCTTTTACTTCCGGTAAGTTTCAAGAAGACTTTTTCTAAATCTGAATTAGTAAGCTCCATATCTAATATTTTAATCTTTGATTTTTTTAATTCACTCATAATAAATTCTACTTCTGCTATTTCTTCAAGTAAGAAAGTTATTAAACTGTGATCTGACGACTGTATGAACTTTTGAACGCTTACTGGGATTTTTTTATTCTTTAGATCTAAACGTAAATTTAAATTTTTTGCTGAAAAGCGCTTTAATAAATTTCTCGTTTTATCCAACGCAACTACTTTGCCTTGGTCCATCATGGCTACTCGGCTGCATAACGTCTCAGCCTCTTCTAAATAATGTGTAGTCAGAACAATAGTGTGACCTTTTTGATTCAGTTTTTTAATAAACTGCCATAACCTTTTTCTAAGCTCTACGTCTACTCCTGCTGTGGGCTCATCTAAGACAATGACGGGGGGCTTATGCACAAGTGCTTGCGCAATTAAAGCCCTCCTTTTCATGCCACCAGAAAGCATTCTCATATTTGTATTAGCCTTTTCCTGAAGATCAAGACCTTCAATTACTTCATCGATCCAGTCATCATTTTCTCGACCCTTACCAAAATAGCCAGCTTGAAATCTGAGCATTTCGCGTACATTAAAAAAGGGGTCAAATACTAATTCTTGAGGCACGACACCAAGCGATCTTCTCGCATTTTGATAGTCTTGAATGACGTCATGCCCCATAACTTTGATTGAACCTGAAGATGGTTTTGCGAGACCTGCCAGAATATTAATGAGCGTTGATTTGCCGGCACCATTTGGCCCCAGCAACGCAAAAAATTCGCCTTCTTCAATAACTAAATCGATACCTTTGAGAGCCTCTAGCTTACCGAAGTTCTTTTTAACCTTATTAAATATAATGGCTTTTTTCATTGAAATAAATACTGGAGGTTTCTTAAAATGAAATTTAAGAAGAAGTGTTTAATGGAGGGAAGATACGAGATCTTCCACTCCGTATAATTTAGCAAGACTGTTTAAATTCTTTGGTAAATTCTTGAAAGTAAAATGTGATTGATTTTTTTTAGCCTCTCGTTGTAATTCAAAAATTAAACTTAAGGTTGAAGTGTCAATTGAAGTCACTTTTGAAAAATCAATTGTCGTTTTTTTATCTGTTTTTTGTTTTTTAATTAAATCAATAATAGTAGGTATTTTTTCAATCGTAAGATCGCCACTTAAATTCCATTGGCTTTTATCAAAGTCGATCATTTGTTAGAGGTCTTATCATAATTAGCATTCTTCTCGGCAAGTTTTGTAATAAGAGAAGCTATGCCATTTTGTCTAATTTCATTACCAAATTGACCGCGATAATTTGTTACTAAGCTCACACCTTCAATAACAATGTCAAAAACTTTCCATGAATTACCATCTTTTTCAAGCATATAATCAATAGGCAAAGGAGGGGCGCCTGGCTGCAGCACCTCTGTCTTAATTAACACCTCTTCGTCTGTCGGTTCGAATCTCGCTGGCTTATAGTTAAGCGTCTGATCTTTAAATCTTAATAGTGCGCTGCCATAAGTTTTTACAAGCATCGTTCTGAATTCTTTTTTAAAGGCTTCTTGCTCTTCTTTTGTTGCTGATGGATAGGCTTTACCTAATACAAGCTTAGAAATACGATCAAAATTAAAATAAGGTAATATCTTCTCTTCAGTAATTTTATAAGCTTTTTCTTTATTGCCAGATCTTAAATCTTTATCCGTTTTTAAAATTTCAAAAACTTCATTGGCTATTTTTTTAACAAAAACATCAGGCGCCTCTGCAGCAAATATGCTCATTGACATCATCAAACTTAAAATCACTAATAAAAACTTTTTCATGTGTTTAAAATTCCTTTTAAATTTTAGTTATTTTTTAGGTTCTTCAGTGGCTTTATTATACAAGAACTGACTGATGAGTTTTTCTAATACAACCGCATCTTGAGTCTTAGAAATGCGATCTCCCTCTTTCAGAAATTGATCGTCACCTCCAGCTTCCAAACTAATATATTGCTCACCTAATAATCCTGATGTATAAATATTTGCAAAAGTATCTTTAGGAAACGGATATCTTTTGTCTATTTTTAAAGTCACAACCGCTTGATAAGTTTTCGTATCAAATTTGATGTTATCAATACTACCAACGACGACACCTGAACTCTTAACAGGCGCTCTTGGTTTAAGGCCTCCAATATTCTCATAATTTGCTGTGACCGCATAGGTTTCACCAAGCGTATTGCTTGTAAGATTACCTACTTTCGTAGCGAGACCCATAAGTGCCGCAATGCCAATCGCCACAAATAAACCTACCCAAATATCTAATGTTGTTTTATCCATATTTGCTCCAGTCCTATATTAATGCGCAATCATAAACGAAGTTAAAATAAAATCTAATCCCAAAACAGTTAGCGAAGAAGTTACGACAGTTCTTGTAGTGGCTCGACTAACACCTTCGGCGGTTGGGGGAGCGTCGAAGCCTTCATAGAGGGCAATGATCGTACAAGCAACTCCAAATACAAAGCTCTTAATCAGTCCATTAATCACATCAAATCTAAAATCAACATTCACATTCATTTGTGACCAAAATGCGCCATGATCCACGCCGATAATTGGCACTGCAACTAAATAACCCCCCATCACACCCACCATTGAAAAAATGGAAGCTAATATAGGCATTGAAATAACGCCCGCCCAAAATCTTGGTCCAATAATTCTAGCAATAGGGCTCACAGCCATCATTTCCATAGCAGATAATTGCTCGGTAGCCTTCATTAATCCAATTTCAGCAGTGATTGCAGTCCCAGCTCTCCCAGCAAATAAAAGGGCGGTTACAACGGGGCCTAGCTCCCTTAAAAGCGATAATGCCACCAAAACACCAATAGATTCTGACGAGCCATATTTTTGAAGTGTGTAATACCCTTGCAAACCCAAGACCATGCCTACGAAGAAAGCAGACACTATAATAATAATTAAAGACATCACACCAGTGAAATAAATTTCGCGGATTGTTAAATGAATACGTCTAAAACTTTCGCCTGAATAAATTAAGATTAATAAAAATAAACGGGTGGCAGAACCAAGACGCCAAATTCTTGAAGTCACTTGGTTGCCTAAACTGCTTAAAGTTTTAAAAATTGGGTTCATAATTCAACAGGCTCGTAAATATCTTTTTTGTAACTAGGTGCATTGTAATGGAATGGTACGGGGCCATCTTTTTCACCATGAACAAATTGATGCACAAAAGGGAGTTTAGATTTTGATAGTTCTTTCGGTGTGCCCTCTGCGGCGACGACTCCATCTGCAATAAAATAAATATAGTCCGCAAAAGAAAAAGCTTCTTCCACATCATGCGTCACAATAATTGAAGTTGCTCCCAGGGCATCATTGAGCGTTCTGATAAGGTCACAAATCACTGCCATAGATATGGGGTCTAATCCTGCAAAAGGCTCGTCATACATAATAATATCCGGGTCTAATGCAATGGCTCTTGCAAGTGCAACTCGTCTTGCCATGCCTCCTGAGAGTTCAGTGGACATGAGCTTATGAGCGCCTCGAAGACCTACAGCGTTAAGTTTCATAAGCACTAAATCGCGAATCATGCTTTCAGGTAATTTTGTATGTTCACGAATTGGAAATGCCACATTGTCAAATACAGACAAGTCAGTAAAAAGTGCGCCGTGCTGGAAAAGCATACCCATTTTTCTTCGCAATTCATAAATGCCTTGCCTATCTTGCTTATGAACAATCTTGTCGTCCACTTTGACATGGCCAGATTTAGGTTTGATTTGACCACCTATCAAACGAAGAATAGTCGTTTTGCCACAACCGCTTCCACCCATAATAGCTGTGACTTTGCCACGAGGAAAAACCATATTGATATCTTTATGAAGCATACGATTATCGTAGCCAAAAGATAATTTTTCAATTTCAACGATATTTTTTTGGGTCATATTTAGATATGAATTCTAAAAATCACCATTTTACATGGGATTAGAGCTCTCCGTATGAATGCAGTCCTGACAAAAACATATTGACACCTAAAAAAGCGAAGGTCGTAATAATGAGACCGATCAGTGCCCACCAAGCTAAGACATTACCTCTCAACCCTTTGACGATTCTATAATGAAGCCAAGCTGCATAATTTAACCATACGATTAAAGCCCAAGTTTCTTTAGGATCCCATGACCAATAACCGCCCCAAGCTTCTGCTGCCCATATAGCACCTAATATAGTTGCGACGGTAAAAAATATAAAGCCAATTGCGATCGATTTATAAATAAGATCATCAAGAACAGCTAGCTTTGGTAGATAAGAGGCTAATATTTTTTTAGCTGAAAGTAAGTAGGCTATAGATACCATTGCTGCTATGGAGAAAGCGCCATAGCCTATAAAATTAGCAGGGACGTGTATTTTCATCCAGTAAGATTGAAGGGCTGGGACTAAGGGCTGGACACCATCAGCATGCCTATCAAACGTGTACCATAAGATAAATCCTACAGCAGCGTTTATTACAATCAATACGAATGCACCTAATTTTTTAGTATTAAATTTTTCTTCATAAAATAGATAAAGAAGTGATGTGATTAAGCAAAATAAAATAAATACCTCATATAAGTTACTAATTGGGATATGGCCAATATCTAATCCTATTAAATAAGACTCGTACCATCTAACCAAAAGTCCTGTGAATCCAAATAAAACTGCTGTAGATGTAAAGGAGGATGCAATATCATCGAGTAAATTATTTTTTGCAAGTAATCCTAGCCAATAAAGCACCAGTGCCAAAACAAAAAAAACATTCATCCACATAATGGCTGATTGACTCGACAACAGATATTTTAATAAAAAGACATGCTCATTATTTGTTAGCACTCCTAAATAGAGTTGGATTGCAAAAAGGCTCAGTGCAAATACTAGTATGATAATTTTCTTAAAATGATTCCAATTCCAGCCAAGCCAGCTAAAAAATCCAACACTACTCAGTAAAATTGCCTTTTCGTAAATATCCATATAGCTACTAAATGTCTTTAATGCATATAAAGCGCCGCCCAATAACAAGGAAAGATATAAAACATTTAATATTACAAATGATATTTTTGATGATTTAAATAATTTAGTGAACATGGCTAACCTTTTATTGAATAATTTTCTTAATTGCTTGACTAACTTTTTTGTAATCAAGTTCAAAATCTATATTTTTTCTGTTGGAGCTGACTGCAATTATAGCCCCTCCTTTAGCTTTGATTAGGAGCCATAATTTTCTTTCATGCAAATAGATCATTGAGAAAATACCAAGCACTAAACTTAGGGAGCCAAGATAAACCCAAAACTGCCCAGGAGATTTTGTAAGCTGGAGTCCACTTGCCTCTTTTTGCTCATAATTTGTGAGCTCAAAATAATAGGGTGAACCAAATAGAAACATATCACTATAAGCATTTAAAGCCTCTTGAATAAACCTAATTGCAGACTGGTCTATCTCTTTATCTGAAAGATTAAAATGACTTTTATAAAGTTCTATTGATGCAATATCTATAATCTTTAAATAAGCCTGCACTGCTTTTTCTTTTTCATTGGCAGGAATATTGTTATCGATATTTTGAGCAATATTCGAAAAACCTCCCTCAACAAATAGGGTCATAATTTTATTAACACTATCTTCGAAAGATTGCTTAACAGACGAATTGTTATCTGATTTTACAGATCGATTTGCCATCTTTTTTGCAACCATTTCAATCAAAATTTTATTTTGAAGGGCTTCTTTGAATGAGATGAATTCTGCAATAGAACCTTTTTTATCTGCGGGTATCTTTAAATATTTAAATTCTTCTTGAGGCGTCTCTCTCATCCCACTAATAAAAAATGATCTGTCATCGATGAGCATAGGAAACTGATAAGAAATATACTCACGGGCCTGACCTGAATTATTTCTGATTTTATAGGTAACGCTCGGCCCAACGTTTCTTGGCTTTTCTTTTACGCCCTCCTTTAAATTTAAGATATTAAATTTCCTAAAATCATTAAATTCATAGGTAAGTTGATCTTTATCTAATTTAATTTTCTCAAAAATCTTTGCATTTATTTTTTGCGGGGCATTCGAATTTAATAAATTCCATAATTTAATATCAAGATTTGTCCCTCCATCTTGGAAATCTGATTGATATATAGAAATCCCCTTATAGGTAAAAGGATGATTAACAGTGATTGTCTTTGTTATATCTTGAGAAAGTTCGGGATCAGAAATAATCAAATCACTTTCAAATGACTTTGGCATACCTGTCGAATAATGTTCAATTCTAAAATCTTTTAGAGTTATCTTAAAAGGCAAGTCTTGGACTAGATAACCATCCTTCTTTCTTACAAAAGCTACGTTATCTGAAGATCCTTCGGCTAGAGTCATATTTGCTCTAAAAGAGGGATTGGTAATATCTAGCCTACTTACTTTCGGGACTTTTGAAGCTGGAATATCAAGCGTTTCAATCTTTTTATAACCTAGTAGCTCTTGGGCTTTAAAGAATAAATTACCATCCAATAAGCCACCCAAACAGATTACAACTACGCCAACATGAGTAAAGATATAGCCTAGACGCTGAAAGTCTCCTTTTTTAGCAACAATCAAAATATCGCCGTTGTCTTTTGATTTTTCTCTAACTTTAAATTTCTCTAGTTTTAAGTAATTAATGACCCGAGAAAGATTGACCTTCTTTGTATTTTTTAAAACAAGGTGATGTGTAAACGATAAAAGTGATTTTTCCTCTAAAGAATCTTTAAATAATAAAAAATCTTTAAAAATAATAGGGGTATTTTTAGTGACACAAAGGGTTGTGGATATGACCAAAAAAAGAAGGATCGTTAAAAACCAAATGCTTTGGTAAACATCATAGAGACCAATTTTTTCAAAAAAAACAAACCAAAATTGGCCGAATTTAATAATATAATTTTCATAAGGCTCATTCTGTTTAAGAATCGTGCCTATGATTGATGCGATGCCCAAAAATACAAGCATCGAGACTGCAAAGCTCATTGAGCTTAGCAATTGGTTTATTTTTCTGGAATTAAATGCTGTAGATTTCAAAATAACTTATTTTTAAGAATGAAGAATTTTGACTGCGAAAACTGGTGAGAAGTTGCAGTAATTAAATAAGGATAAGAAGGGCTTATCTTAAGCCCTGAATATAATCAGCTACTGCTTCCATTTCTTGATCAGTTAACTTTGCTGCAATAGTTCGCATCACTTTTGCTTCATCGTTTGCCCGAGCACCTAACCTAAACTGTCTTAATTGATTTAAAACATATTCTGTATGTTGCCCACCTAAACGTGGATATTTTACAGGGAGCCCATCGCCAGTTGGTCCATGACATGAGGCACATGCTGGGACAGCATTAGCTTGAATACCAGCTCGGTAGATTTTTTCTCCTAGAGATCCTGAACCATTTGTTTTAGCTTGGCCCAAACTTAAGGTTTGTTTTGAATAATATTCTGCCACTAAATGCATATCAGCATCTGATAGCATCCCTGCCATACCAGACATGACAGCATTTGCGCGCGCGCCTGATTTAAAATTAGTTAGCTGTTTATAAAGATATTCTGGATGCTGCCCAGATAATTTTGGGTTAGCTGAAATTGCACTATTACCGTCGACCCCATGACAAGCTGCACATACATTTGCAACCGATTTTGGTGGAGTTTTCTGTGCAATTGTTTCTGAAATCGCAGTACTTGAAATTAAAAAAGACAAGATGATAATAAAAAAAGCATTTCGACCACTCATTGCGTAAAGCTCCGTATTTAAAGTAGATTCAAGACCTTCATTTTATCTAAAATCCCATTCTCGTGATAGCATTTTGATTGGATTGAACAGGTTAGGTAAAGCGCATGGCTATTTTTCAAAACGCATCATATTATATATCTGCTCACCATTTAAGTGATTTGCCTCCCCCTACTGGCATTGAGGTTGCTTTTGCTGGAAGATCAAATGCAGGAAAATCTAGCGCTATTAATACGCTTGCCAATCATAATCGTCTTGCTTTTGTAAGTAAGCAACCAGGGCGAACACAACTTATTAATTTCTTTTCTCTGGGTGAAAATCGTTTTCTAGTCGACTTGCCGGGTTATGGTTATGCCAAAGTACCTCACGCTATCAAAGATCATTGGCAAAAAATTCTAGCAACTTATCTGTCTGAACGATCTTGTCTTTTTGGCCTTGTTTTAGTTATGGACATAAGGCATCCTCTTACACCTCTTGACCAACAGATGTTAGAGTGGTTTTCGTTAAATAAAAAACCTATTCATATTTTATTAACTAAAGCAGACAAACTTTCTCGTGAAGCCTCACTTAAAATACTTCGTAGCGTTCAAAAAGAAATTGATGAAAAGTGGGGGGCGTCCGTTGGTATTGAATGTACGGTTCAGCTTTTTTCCAGCTTAAAAAAACAAGGCGTTGATGAGGTTGAAACGGTCGTTGGTAAATGGTTAAATACGCCTGTAAATCATGTCCCAAACTTTGTAGCCTAGTTTAATGCCTCGATTTTCATATTTCGTTAAAGGACGGTAATCAGGTTTTTTGAAAAAATCATCAGACGTCTTTTGCAATAATTCTTCTTTATCCAAAAGATCAATAATCCAAAAAGCATAATCTTCCCAGTCTGTTGCGATATGCAAATAACCGCCCTTCTTAATCTTTTGTGCGATAAGTTTTAGTAAATTTAATTGTATAAGCCTTCTTTTCTGGTGTCTTTTTTTAGGCCATGGATCAGGAAAGAAAATATGAATGCCATCTAGGGAGTCATTCTTTATCATTGAATTAAGAACTTCTACAGCGTCATGTTGAATAATTTTCACATTAGAAATATTATTTTCTTGAATTAGCTTAAGTAAATTGCCTACGCCCGGCGAGTGGACTTCAATCGCAATATAATTTTTATTCAAATTAGACCTTGCAATCTCAGCAGTAGAAGCTCCCATACCGAATCCAATTTCCAATATAAGATCTCTACTTTTATTTTCAAATACAGCATTGAAATCGATTAGTTTATTTTCAAAAATCACAGCATATTTTTGAAAGCTTTCATGAATGGCATTTGTCTGAGCCTTAGTAATTCTTCCTTGCCTTAGAATATAACTTCTAATAGGCCGTCTTTTAATATCCTCTTTATCTTGATTAATCATAACTTTGTGACTTTATTATTATTTTTAAGCCCTATAAGATTTATATCCATATTCTTTTCCATTGTCATGACTTTAAATAAATCACCCATTTCTGAAGGGGATAGTAGTTTTTGAATTTCAGATACTGATTTCATATATAAAGCGCTATCTTCTATATTTACTTTTTCAAGCAACTCTAATATGCCGCAATTAATAAGAAAATTTGCTTGAGAAATAAAGCCATTAATATGAAGCCCTAAGTTAGAAGCCTCTCTTGCAACATAACTAAAATTAACATGACTTGTAATATCCTGGATTCCAACCTGAATAAGAGGATTATCGTGAGCATGATGCTTAAAATGGCACATGAGTGTTCCTTGAGATCTTTGTTCGTGAAAATATTCACTGTGATTGAAGCCATAGTCAATAATTATTACAACGCCTTTGGCAATAGATTCGCTGATTTTATTAACCCAACTTTTAATATGAATTGCATCATCTATAAGATAATCGTCTGGAAGACTTTCTAGATTGATGTGGTCATAAATAGAGAGGTCTTTGATGATCTTATCTTTCCAGATAAATAGATCATTTTCTAGACCAACCCCTTTTTGATAATAAATACCTGCCACTTTTTTTATCAAATCTACTGGCAATGCATCTAAAAGTTCATTACAGAAAACAATCCCTTTATATTCTTTGGGAATTTCATCAATCCAAAGCACCTTGCTGAACAAATGTGGGGGCAAATGTTTTATTAAAAGCTCGTATTGGTGCTTTCTCAATGAATCACTTATTTCCAAAATAAAATAATGGTCAATATTTTCGCTATCCATGGATTGGATCACTTCAAGAGCAAACTTGCCTGATCCAGCTCCAATTTCAATTATATTTTTATCTAATGAACGAAAAATTTCTTTAAACTGAATAGCAATTGTTTTCGCAAAAAAACTTGATATTTCAGAGGCTGTAACGAAGTCACCTTTTTCACCAAACTTTCTTAAACTTCCAGTGTAATAACCGAATTCAGGGTCATAAAGTGCAAGCTCCATAAAGCGATCAAAGCTTATCCATCCATGATTAGAATGAATAGATTGAATGATTTTTGTTTTTAATTGCTCGCTTAATTGAATCTCAATTTCCGAGGCTATAGGCATGGATGGCATAGGTATTAGATTATAATAGAGTGAAATCATTTATACATAAACCTATGAAATCTAATAGAAAAATTGCTCTAGTTACTGGCGGCGCCAAAAGAATTGGGCAGGCAATTTGTAAAATACTTCATGAATCGGATATCGATTTAATGATTCACTATCGTCATTCAGCAGATGAAGCAAAAAAGCTGCAAGAGGACCTTAATAAAATTCGTAAAGATTCCGCAAGTATTGTTCAAGCTGATCTTGTGAATATGAATGTATTACCCAGTCTAATCGAGCAAACAATCAATACATATGGCAGATTAGATATCCTCATAAATAATGCCTCAAGTTATTACCCCACCGAAATTGGTCAGATGAATGAAAAAAATTGGAATGATCTTATTGGTAGCAATTTGAAGGCGCCTTTATTTTTATCTCAACTTGCAGCAGATCAGCTTATTAAAACTAAGGGCTGCATTATAAATATTACAGATACCCATATAGATAAACCAAAGAAAAATTATATTATTTATAGTATTGCCAAATCAGGCCTTGCTACATTAACAAAATCCTTGGCCCAAGAATTAAGTCCAGATGTAAGGGTTAATGCTGTTGCTCCTGGTCCGGTTTTGTGGCCTGAAAATAATGAAGAATTTAACGATATTTACAAACAAAGAGTTATTTCTCAAACACTATTAAAAAAAATGGGTACGCCAGAAGATGTTGCAATGGCAGTTAAATTTTTAGTACTGGACGCTCCATTTATTACAGGTCATATTTTAGCTGTCGATGGCGGAAGATCTATTTCACTATGATTACGCAAGTGCCAATTGATGCAACCAATAACTTTCTCAAATTGCGCAATAAACTTATTGGCTTAACTGGCAAAGCAATAACTGATTTTAATATGATTGAAAATAATGATCGAGTCCTCGTATGTATGAGCGGTGGAAAAGATTCATATTCATTGCTGATGTTTTTATTAGCTCTAAAAGAGAGAGCGCCTATTCATTTTGATATTATTGCGATGAATTTAGATCAAAAACAACCAGGATTTCCAGCAGACGTATTGCCTAATTTTTTAAAAAATTTAGGCGTTGAACATCTTATTATTACTGAAGACACCTATTCAATCGTTAAAGAAAAAATACCAAGTGGTAAAACTACCTGCTCTTTATGTTCTCGTTTAAGACGCGGAATTATTTATAGGACAGCAAAAGAACTTAATATTAATAAAATTGCTTTGGGCCATCATCGTGATGATATTGTTGAGACACTTTTTCTTAATATGTTTTTTGGTTCTAAATTAAAAGCTATGCCACCTAAGCTAATCTCCAATGATAGTAAAAATATTATTATTAGGCCTTTAGCTTACTGCTCCGAAAAAGAGATCTCAAGCTATGCGTCTCGAATGAATTTTCCTATTATTCCTTGTAATTTATGTGGTTCACAAGAAAATCTTCAAAGGAAAAAAATAAAAGGAATGTTGATGGAATGGGAGAAAGAGCAACCGGGGCGAGTTAACAATATATATAAAGCCATCTCTAATGTTGAACCCTCACACTTAGGAGACCGGCGACTATATGACTTCGAAAATCTTAATCAATCCAACAAAGAAGAAAAGGATGACCTTCTTTTTACGGAAGACTTAATCAGAAATCTTAATACCGACTTAAATAATATTGCTTTTTTTAAAGAAAATATTGCTTCTTAAAATCATTATTTAAATTTAATTAACGTAATTTATTTAACTAAGTTAGTATAGACACCTTGTATATATCAAGATTTAAATTTATTATTCACCCAAATTTTTGATCTAGAAAACCCTAATGTCTAAACTTTTAATTGTTGAATCACCATCTAAAGCCAAAACTCTTCAAAAGTATCTTGGCAATAAATTCGAAGTTTTAGCATCTTATGGCCATGTGCGTGACCTTATTCCAAAAACAGGTGCCGTTGAAACAGATAATAATTTCAAAATGAATTATGCAATTATTGAAAGAAACTCCAGGCATGTTGATGAAATCGCAAGGGCCGTAAAAAAATCTGATGAAGTCTATCTAGCTACGGATCCTGACCGAGAAGGAGAAGCTATTTCATGGCATATCCTGGAGATACTCAATGAAAAAAAATTAACTAAAGATAAGTTAATTAAAAGAGTCATTTTTCAGGAAATTACGAAATCAGCTATTGAGTATGCCATTGAACATCCTCGAGATATATCAATGCCTCTTGTCAACGCTCAGCAAGCTAGAAGAGCGCTCGACTATCTTGTAGGTTTCAATTTATCACCTCTACTTTGGAAGAAAATCAGAAGAGGATTATCGGCGGGAAGAGTTCAGAGCCCAGCATTAAGGCTTATTATTGAAAGAGAAATTGAAATCGAAAAATTTATCAGCCAAGAATATTGGACGATTCATTTAGATTCTATTAAGTCTAAAAATAAATTTCAAGCAAAACTCGTTCAGCTCGACAATAAAAAAGTAGAGCAATTTACTATTACTTCAAAAGAAGATCACGAAAATATTGTTGGTAAATTACTTCTAGAAAGTGCTGGAAAAACAAAAGTTACGCGCGTTGAAAAAAAACAAAGAACGCGCAACCCTGCGCCCCCATTCTCAACATCAACACTTCAACAAGAGTCAGTTCGCAAACTGGGTTTTACAACGAGCCGAGCCATGAGAATTGCCCAGCAGCTATATGAAGGTCTTGATACTGGCAGCGGTGCCGTAGGATTAATTACTTACATGAGGACTGATTCACTCTCGCTCTCAAATGAAGCGATGAATCAAATTAGAGGATACATTCAGTCAAATTTTGAAGCAGATTATTTACCTAAAGCGCCTATTTTTTACAAAACAAAATCAAAAAATGCGCAAGAGGCACATGAAGCTATTAGACCAACAGATATTAGCCGAACACCCCAGAGCCTTATCGGTAAATTGTCTCCTGAACAATTTAAGTTATACGAAATGATATGGAAGCGATCTTTAGCTAGCCAAATGACGCCAGCAAAGTTTGATGCAGTGAGTGTTGATCTTGCAATTGGCTCTGAAGCAAATTTATTCAGGGCGACGGGGCAAACGCTTATATTCCCAGGATTTATTGCTATCTATACTGAAAGCTTAGATGACGCTTCAAATGAAGATGAAGACTCTCTTAAATTACCTCCACTTGAAACTGGCGAAATTCTAACTATTGATAAAATTTATGGGGATCAACATTTCACTGAGCCACCGCCCAGATACTCTGAAGCCAGCCTAGTCAAATCGTTGGAAGAATATGGCATTGGAAGACCTTCTACCTATGCAAGTATTATTTCAACACTTCAAGATCGTGAATATGTCATTCTCGATAAAAAAAGATTTATGCCTACTGATGTAGGTCGTGTAGTTAATAAATTTTTAACTGAGCATTTTACTCGCTATGTAGATTATGATTTTACTGCTGGTCTTGAAAGCTCTTTAGACGAAATTGCAGAGAATAATAAAGAATGGATTCCGCTTCTTAAAAGCTTTTGGGATGACTTCAATAAAACAATTATTGAAAAATCAAATATCGATCGAGCTGAAATTACACAAGAAGCTATTAATGAAGACTGTCCTAAATGCGGCAAACCTTTATTCTCTAGACTTGGTAGGAGAGGTAAGTTCATTGGATGCTCAGGCTACCCAGATTGTGATTACACAAGAAATGTAAATGGTGACTCAAGCGCTCCGAATGAGCCTGTTCTTGTTTGCAAAGATCCTGAAACCGGCAAAGATGTTCTTCTTTTGGTAGGCCCCTATGGGCCTTATCTTCAAGTAGGCGTTCAAGAAGAAGACAGCAAAAAGAAACCTAAGCGCGTTAGTGTTCCTAAAGAAATTTCATTGAGTGATTTAAATGAAGACATAGCATTAAATCTTCTATCCCTTCCTAAGGAGTTAGGTCTCCACCCTGAAACTGCCAAAAAAGTGATTGTAAATATTGGACGTTTTGGGCCTTATGTAAATTATGATGGCAAATTTAAATCTATTCCAAGATCCGAATCTATTTTTGATATCACACTGGATCGAGCCCTTGAGTTAATAGCAGAAGCTATTGCTAAAAATGCTCCTTTAAGAATTTTGGGTAACGATCCCGAAGCAAACCTTTCGGTTGAAATTTTTAATGGTCGATATGGCATATACCTTCAAAAAGGATCTACTAAAGTTACCTTGTCAAAAGATCAGGATATCGAAAAAATTACTTTGGAAGAGGCTCTAATACTAATTACTCATAAAGAAGCTTCGAGCAAGGGCAAAAAGAAAACAGCAGCTAAAAAAACAACTGTTAAGAAAACATCTGAGAAAAAAGAAGCTATTAAAAAACCTGCAGCAAAGAAGAAAGCTGTAAAAGCTAAAAAAGTTTAGCTGTCTTGTTTAGATAGATTTAAATGAGAAATTGAAGAGGTTTTTTCGATCCACTTACGAATTCTATTTGCATCTGCAGTTCGAGTAGCACTTCCATAAGATTTAAGTAATACTATAATCATAGGCTGTCCACTTATTATGGCTTGCATGACTAGGCATCTTCCAGCTTCTTGGATAAAGCCAGTTTTTGATAAGCCAATAATCCAGTCACTCTTTCTTATCAGTCCATTAGTATTATTAAAATTTACTGGCGCACGATGTCCTTTAACGTAAGCTTCGTATGAAGCTGTCGTTGTAATTTCTCGAATTTCAGGGTATTGGTATGCGGCTTTTACCATCTTTACAAGATCTTCAGCTGTCGACATATTATGATTATTAAGCCCTGTAGGGTCTGCAAATTCACTGCGCGTCATGTCAAGTTGTAAAGCTTTAATATTCATGGCATTTACGAAACCAGCTTTTCCTGTTGGATAATTTCTACCCAAAGCGGATGCTGCACGATTATCAGAAGCAATCAAAGCAATTTTAAGCAATTCTGAGCGGGGCAAGACTGTTCCCACTGGCAATTTTGAACTTGAATTTTTTACCGTATCTACATCTTCATTCGTGATGGCAATCTCTTCATCCATAGAAAGATTTGCATCTAAAGTTACCATAGCAGTCATAAGCTTAGTAACTGAAGCAATAGAAGTTAAAGCGTCAGTATCTTTAGCAAATAATACTTCGCCAGTATTTTGATTTACAATAAGAGCGTTTGAAGAGGCTACCCTTAAAAGGCCGTCTTTATTGGTTTTGGTATCTGCTCGAGATATGCGAGCTATCTCTGCTTTTGATGGTTTTGCTTGGACTGTGATTGCAGGTAATGCAAGAAAAAAAGTAATGCTTAGGATGAAAAAAAGTCTGATACGTTCTCTCATTCTGTAATCTCCTATTCATACTAAATTTACGCGATAATAAACAAAAAAAACATATTTGTCATTAACTTAATGTATTTAAAGATAAAATTGCCTTTAACTAATTTATTATGAATATTCCAAATACACTTATCTATACACGTGAGCACCTCTGGATTAAATCCATTGGGGATGCTACGTATGAAATTGGTATTACCGATTTCGCCCAAAATCTTTTAGGTGATGTCGTTTTTGTAGAGCTCCCCAAATTACAAAGTCAGATCTCAAGAGATATTGCCTTTGGTACGATTGAGTCAGTCAAAACAGCTTCTGATTTAATAGGGCCGCTCAATGGTGTGATGATGGAAATTAACCCTAATATACAAAAATCTCCAGAGTCAATTAACGACAAGCCCTATGAAACTTGGATTTGTAAAATGTCATCTCAAGATGACATAAATAACAAAGAGCTTTTTTTAGACGCTTCTCAATACTCCGAACTCACTCGCTAATTAAATTTCTTTTGTAACATCAATCAGCTTAATCTCGTAACCGCGATCACGATAAAACTTTAGACGATCTCTTGCTTTTTTCTTGTCTTCGTCGTCGTTGGACACAATCTCAATAAGCCTCAAGTACCTTGAAAAAGAAGGTGGAATATCTGACTTTAAATTAACCATAAAGTCATCACTTAAAGATTTATGTTCCCAATCAATATGAACAGGCGCTCTCTCTTCATAACTTCCTATCATATGCGGAAGGAATGAAGTGACTGCAGCTGAATACAGAAAGTCGCTTAATAGCTCAGCGCCATTTAAATCACTTACTGATATATATATTTTTCTTTTTCGAAAAATTTCTTTTTCTAAGATTTCGTGAATTTTATTAAATTTATTTTCTACATTAAAATAAAAATCTATATAGGTCATGAAAGTTTAATATATTTTATTTAAAATATATTGTGTTAATAATCCAACCGGCCTTCCCGTGGCTCCTTTAGCTTTTCCGGATTTCCATGCAGTTCCTGCAATATCCAAATGAGCCCATTTATATTTTTTTGCAAATCTAGACAAGAAGCAAGCCGCAGTAATACTGCCTCCTGCTCTTCCGCCAATATTAGCCATATCTGCAAAGTTGCTATCGAGTTGTGATTGATAGTCTTCCCACAACGGCATACGCCATACACGATCCATAGATATTTGACCTGCTGACTCAAGATCTTTAGCTAACTTATCGTCATTGCTATACAAGGCTGAAGCGTGATGCCCAAGAGCAATCACACATGCCCCTGTGAGAGTTGCAATATCAATTACGACCTCTGGATTAAATCTCTCTGCGTAAGTTAATGCATCGCATAAGATTAATCTTCCTTCAGCGTCAGTATTTAATACTTCAATTGTTTGGCCTGACATACTGGTTAAAATATCTCCAGGTTTCAAAGCTAACCCATCAGGTAAATTCTCACATGTTGGAATTATTCCAATGACATTCATGGGGAGATTCAATAGGCCAATCGTCTCAAAGGTACCGAGGACGCTAGCCGCTCCACACATATCGTATTTCATTTCATCCATATCACCCGCAGGTTTAATTGATATGCCACCTGCATCGAACGTAATGCCCTTGCCTACCAAAATAATGGGTTTTTGTGTTTTTTTACCTTTATTGTGCTGAAGTATAATAAATTTTGGGGCCTGTCTGCTGCCTTTAGCTACCCCAAGGAAAGAGCCCATTTTTAATTTTTCAATTTGTTTTTGATCTAAAACATCAATCTTCATGCCATGTTCTTTTCCAATTTCTTGAGCTTTTTTGCCCAAATAAGTGGGTGTACATATGTTAGGTGGGAGATTGCCAAGCGTTTTTGTAAGCTCAATCCCTTTTGCTAATGCAAAGGATTTCTTTAGCGCTGCCTCAGCGATTTTTTGATTTTTCTTATCTACATTCACAAGAAAATCAAAAGTTTTTTTAGTTTTTTTATTGATTGTTTTGAGCTCAGCGAATTCATAACTCGCGTCCATAACTTCGTTTATAAAGTGCTCAATATTCCAAGCAATATCACTTTCTATAACTGGAGCAATTTGTATATAAGATGAAATTGTTTTAACGTCCATTTTCTTAAGTGCATAAATCATAGCTCTTACTGCGGCACAGTATTTTTTCCCATCTAGCTCTTTTTCTTTACCTAGGCCTATTAAAAGTATTTTTGGGATCTTTATTCCAGGCACATTATATAAAATAAGAGAAGAGCCAGCTTTACCACTCATATCACCATGTTTCAAAATAGAAGCAATATAGTTAATCGTAGATGTGCTTAAAATTGGTTTGTCATATGCAACCTTAAGTGAGTCGTAAACTCCGAGGACTAATACATCTGATCGTTGTTTCTCCGGGTGATCTGTTTTTATGCTAAATTTCATATATATTCCTTAAATATTCTCGAATTTTAAAAACGGGAAAAATCAATGCTATTTAAAAGCTCGTTAAAAAAAGAACTGCTTGTTAATTCAGTTACGGCACTTTTGGTACTTATGAGTATAGTAATGGCCCAAAGAATTACATTTTATCTTAGATTTGCAGCTAAGGGCGCTATCCCGAATGATTCAATCATGACAATTCTGGGGCTTAATCTTATCAAATATTCCCCCCTTCTTTTGTCTCTGTCTATTTTCTTAGCAGTACTTCTTACGCTTTCTCGATGGTATCGTGACCAAGAAATGATTATCTGGCTTAGCTCTGGCTTGAGTCTCGCAAAGATTATTAAACCAATTGCTTCTTTTGCTTTGCCGGCAATATTCATGGTGGCATTTCTTTCACTTTTTTTAAACCCTTGGGCAGTCAGAACTGCCGATCAATTTAAGAGCCAATTAAAAAGTCGCGATGAATTGTCAAGGCTTAATCCAGGGACGTTTAAAGAATCAAAAAGTTTAGATCGAGTATTTTATATTGAAAGCTTTGATGAATTAGGAAGTTCTGTAAAAAATATTTTTGCACAAACAAAGCACAATAATAAATTAGGCGTGGTGATTGCTAGCAATGGTCATCGAGAAATTTCAAGCAAAGGTGATAACTATATTATTTTGCAAAAAGGTCGAAGGTACGAGGGTATTCCAAATACAAAAGAGTTTTCTACTACTGAATTTGATCAATATGGCATTTTGACTGCCCAACAACCTGTTGAGCCTTATATAGAAAGTATTGATAGTAAAAAACTTTCTGATGTAATTAAATCTAATACTCTAGGAGACCGATTAGAACTTCAGTGGAGGATTGCAGCTCCCATTTCATGCATTCTATTAGTTTTCTTAGCTATTCCCTTAAGCTTTACCAATCCTCGGGCAGGAAGATCTCTTAATATTATTTTTGCTGTGTTAATTTTTATTATCTACAATAATCTTTTAGCTATCATGAATACATTCATCACTCTTAAAAAAGTAAGTGTAACAATTGGTTTTTGGCCAATTCATCTTATTTTTTTATTTGTAGCCATTTATTTTACTTATAGACGGTCAATCAATCAGCCGTTATTTAACTTAAAAAGTATCTTAAATACAAAATGAAAATTTTGTATCGATATCTTAATTTAGAGTTTGTTTTGCCAATTTTCGGGATCATGATTGGGCTTATAGGTATATTATCTTTTTTTGATTTCATTCAAGAAATGAATGATTTAGGAAAGGGAACGTATAGCTTACTTAGTATTTTTAGTTATGTTGTTTTTAGTATCCCAGGGCATGTTTATGAAATAGTCCCTATCGCAGTCCTTATTGGATCTATGTATGCTATCGGGCAGCTTTCTGAAAATTCTGAATTAACTGTTATACGTTCAAGCGGATACTCGATAAAGCACATAGCACTTACACTCTCATTTACCGGATTATTTTTTACTTTATTTACATTTGCGGTGGGAGATCTCGTGACTCCTTTTACAGAAAAAAAAGCGCAAGAAATAAAAATTACAGCCAAAGAGTCTATTGTGACTCAGGAATTTAGATCTGGTTTATGGATTAAAGATAGCAATAGCTTTATTAATGTTGAGCATGTTTTGCCAGATACAAGCTTATCAAATATACATATATACGAATTCGATAATAATTTTCACCTAAGAACAATTACAAACGCTAAAAAAGGTATTTTTAAAGAATCTGAATGGAAGCTTGAGGATGTTGATCAAACAATTTTTAATCAAGATAAGATTTCTACAAATTCGCTCAAAAGTGCAAATTGGAAATCACTTATAAAACCTGAAATGATGAATGTTCTGCTTATCTCTCCAGAAAAAATGTCATCAATGGGCCTTATACATTTTATTAAATATCTGAAAAATAATAGGCAAAAAGTTACTAGATATGAAATAGCTTTATGGGAAAAATTAATTTATCCACTAGCATCTATTGCAATGGTATTGTTTGCAATTCCATTCGGATTTTTTCAAGAACGCTCTGGCGGTAAAAATGTAAAGATATTTCTAGGCATTCTTTTTGGTATTTTCTACCAGATCATGAACTCAGGATTTAGGCATATTGGACTTCTTAACGACTGGCACCCTCTATCTTGTGCTGTAATTCCTACGCTTATCTTTTTTTCAATCGGTGTGATGATGATTTATAAAACCGAACATCAATAAAGTGATTATTCAAAATTTGATCATGAAGATATAAATGTTTCTTATTTGTAAGTGCCCATATGAAGGCTATGCCTCCCATAAGCACTCCCAAGGTTGCATAAACATAACGCTTCCATGCTAATTTATTACTTAGGGCTCCGTGCCTAGAAATTATTTTTAATTTCCATGCTCTCATTGCCAGAGTCTGGCCTGATTTGGTCCAGCAATAAGTTAAATAAAATCCTGAGATAAGCCATAAATAAATCTGAAATATTAACCTGCGATATGCACCGAAAAAATCATCAAAGAAATATATAAAAATAAATCCTGCCACCATCCATATGGGTACTAGAGCGAATAATTCATATATTAAAGAACCATAAACTCGAATGAGCGGCGGATTATCTTTTTTCACAAATAAAAAACTAAATCAATCAATGCAGTGCAAAATATAGGTAGATAAAATAAAAGATGCCATTTATGCCTAAATGCCAAACTTTTATATTAGATTTGTGAATCAGAGTTCTGATCCACAAAGAAGAAAGTAGCGTTATAAAGATACATAAATAAACTTCTTTTCTTGGCTCCCACGGCGTTAAAATTATGCCAATTGCAGGAAGGAGTGTTCCTTGAAATACCATCGCGCCAGTGATATTACCAAATGCAAGTGTATCTTTACCTTTACGAATCCAAAAAATACTATTCACTTTTTCAGGAAGCTCTGTCGCTATTGGAATAATTAACATCGACAAAATAAGTGCAGAAATTCCCAATATAGATGATGTCTCTTCAATGCCAGAAATAAATCCTTTTGCACCAAATATCAGAAGAGCTAAGCCAATAAGTAATTGAATAGAAATAATCAGATAATTATTTGGCAAACCAATTCTTTCCATAAACATTGGATTCGATGCTTCAGTCGAGTGGCCTTCACTCACAAGTTTTTTTGATGCTCGAATAGTCATTAAAATATATATAAAATATGAAAAAACCATTAAAAATGCTATTAACCCTCTAGCGAGTTCGGACGTATGAGGAATAAATAAGGCTATTCCAGCGAAAATAAATGAGAATATAAAAAAATCTAAATCCCTAATCAACCCTGTTTTTTCAGGTTTTAGATGTCCTCCAAGTCCTCTATGGCCAATTACAGAAATAGCCATAATAAACATTGTTAAAGTAGAGAGCATCAGAGGGGCACCTAAAATTGCTCCCACCCCAACATCGTGATTAGTCTTGGCGTCTCCATGAGAAGACAAAAGTGCTAATAGAGGGACTAACGTTTCTGGAAGCGCGGTTCCTATAGCTGCAAAAATTGATCCTGTGACGCCCTCCGAAATTTTTAATTTTTCCCCTAAATGCTCAAGTGCATTGGTAAATATCTCAGCTGCGACTAGAATAACTATTAACATTAAAAATAATTGTAAGAAAATCATTTCATTCCTTTAATTTTAAATACTACTTAAATTAACAATGCTTTCATCTCTATTGATAAACGATGCAGGATTTGCAAAACAAGCAGAGGTTATATTATCGCCTAACTTTGATAATAGACCGAATAAGTCTAATATTAATTTAATTGTAATTCATAACATTAGTCTTCCACCCGGAATTTATGGGGGCAATAATATCATTGATTTATTTACAAATAAACTTAACCCTGACGGTCACGAATACTTTAAATCTATCTCAGGCCTAAAAGTATCATCTCATTTCCTAATTAGGAGAGATGGTGTGCTCATTCAATTTGTGTCATGTTTAGATCGCGCGTGGCATGCAGGTGAGTCGACTTGGAATCAAGTTAATAATTGCAATGATTTTTCGATTGGGATTGAACTGGAAGGGAGCGACTATGATAGCTTTGAATCTAAGCAGTACAAATGCCTAGAAAAACTCATTCAAAGCATAGTCAAACAATACCCGATTGAATCTATTGTGGGACACTCTGATATCTCGCCATCACGAAAAACAGATCCAGGGCCTTACTTTGACTGGAAAAAAATAGAACTTTACACTGAAAAATTAAAGTATAAACGTTAATTTTTTAATCAATACGCTCTAATACTGCCGCAAAAAATCCATCTGTTTTCTGATTATTCGGAGTCAGCTCCAAAAAAATGCCTGTAGAAAGAGGTATTTGATTTTTTATCAAAATATCATTAACTGAAATTATTTTAAAATTTCTATTCTTCTCTAAAAAACTTTCAATAATAAGCGCATTTTCTCTTTTTAAAAGGCTGCATGTGGAATAAATTAATCGGCCTTCTTTTTTTACTAGTTTTTTAGCTTCATCTAGAATGGCTAGCTGTTTCATGTTAAGCTCGTCTAAGTCTTGAATAGAATTTTTCCATTTTAAATCTGGATTTCTTCTAAATGTTCCAGTGCCACTGCAAGGAACGTCAGCAAGCACTCGATCAAATTTTCCATGTAATTTTTTTAACTTTGCGTCTTTTTCATTTTTAATTTTTTGTGCAAATAAGTTAGATAATCCAGATTTTTTCAGTCGCTTACCTAAATTAATAATTCTTTTTTCAGAAATATCATAAGCATATATACGTCCCGTATTTTTCATAATGGCACCTATTGCCAAACTCTTGCCTCCTGCGCCAGCACAAAAATCTGCAACCATCATTCCTCTTTTTGCATCTACCAGGAAACTTAGTATTTGACTACTTTCATCTTGAACTTCAATCTTTCCTTCTAAAAATAATTTATTGCGACTTAATGACGTTCCCCGCGCAATTCTGATCCCCGATGGTGAATAAGTCATAACCTCAATATCGGCTATTTCTTTTGCAAGCTGATCAACTAGATCATCTCGACTTATTTTTATTGTATTAACTCTCATATCTAATTTAGCTGGCTCAAGGAAACTTCTTCCTAGATCTATTGCTTCTTCTAAGCCATACTGTTCAACCAATAAATCCCAAAGCCAATCTGGCAAGCTTAATTTCTCAGGCCAGGTATAGTTTTCAGTGTCTCTTGATTTTAGTGATTTAGCCCACTCAATTTCATCTTTACTGAGCCCATGCTCAAGTTCACGAATACTTCTACCTTCAGTTTTGATTAGCCAAGCAATCACTAGCTTTTTATAATTACTATCGTCTTCATTTATTTTCTTTAAAAATCTGAGCCGCCTAATGATGCCGTAGATACATTCAGCGATTTCTCCCCTATCTTTTTGGCCAAGTTCACCATGTTCCCTATAATAATTACTCAATTTCATATCTGCAGGGCCATGAAAATCTAATATTTCACCCAAGATATTTGCACAGTGCTGTATCAAATTTAGATTTAACATATTTATAAGCCTAAACTTTCAATTTCTATTTTTTTAGCGGATTGATCTAAGATACTTCCATCTTTTTCTGTTTTTCTTATCTTTATCGGAATAAATCTATAATCTTTTGCAAGCCATAGATCAATTCTTTCTTCGTTAGTGTAATTAAATTTTGCTATATGCATAGTTTCTATCTTATCAATGTCAGTTTCGATAATTTCATCTCCAATATAAGCATAATCATATGGCTTATAAGATTTACCATTTGTAATGAACAGTTTCATTTTTGTTAAAGGGGGTTCAAACATGAATTGATACATGAAACTCAACATATCTTGCGAAGCTTCTAGCATTTCAAACTCATTTGTTTTTCCATTCGTTGTTGTAATTATTTTTTTAGATTCCCAATCAAATACTGCAGCATTATCTATTTTGCTGCCAAATTGATAATGATAATTGAGGGGCTTCAAGCCCTCTGAAGTGACAAACCCATCGCTCGTTTGTACTAATTTATTCCAATAAAAAAGAGATACAAACCCCTTTGCCTCAACTTCATTCCTAATGCTGTAGCGATTATCCTGATCTAGTAAATAAATTGTTTTTGCAGCGCCGATAGCTGAGCCATCTAGGCTTCTTCTTACATGATAATCAATAATCACTTTTTTATATTGAATTTCTTTTTTTTCCTCTCCATTTGAAATTTGAGTTACATCATTGCCTTGAAGGTTATGATCTAAATCATTTTCTTTGCCTTCCTCTTTTTTTATCGAACTATTATCTAGTTCCTTATTTTTCTTAATGCTCTTTTTAGGGGGAGATGATTTCTTTTGAGCTACTTCTGATTGATCATTTTTTAAAGGGCTTTCAAGATGACTTACAATAACGATATTTAGACTATCTGACTCTTTTAAAAAGAATGGGTTATATATATCGATACCGCCTAATAAAAAAAGATGAATTAAAATTGAAACAAAAATAGCTGACAAAAATTTTACATGATTACTTTTCAGTAATTTTTTAATACGATTAAAGTCCATTGAGATCTATATTTGCCTGCACCAAATTTTGCTCTAATGTTGAGCCATTTTTTTCCTGGTAGCGAATACGAATAGGCAGCCTATAAAGCTTATTGTTCAACCATATTTGAGTTTCTGGCTTGCCATCTTTTTCGGCGATACTTTGAATTGAGGTGGTCTCAAAATTTACGTTACCTAATGAAAGTTCGACTTTTTTGTCCACAACCCTGAATTGGTATTTTTTATATTTTTTACCAGTAGCTGCTACAAACTCAATCATAGATTCGTCAAAATTTTCATAATTAAATTGATATAAGTAACTAATCAAATCTTGAGTTTTATTTTCTATATTTTCTTTCGTTTCACTACCTTTATAGCGAGTTATTAATATTTGATTATCCCAATCAAAATCTACGGTTGCATTTTTACTCGCATTACTTCCTTGATGGACTTCAAAGCGTTTCGGCTTTAAACCTTCAAATGAAATCTTACCTTCACTTATTAATACGCGATCTCCAAAAAGAGCGTAAAGACCAATCCCTTTTGTAATGCTCTCTATATGATAGTTACCTGCCTCATCAATTATAAATTTTTCAATGACTGTACCGAGTGGCTCCCCGTTTTGGGTGAGTTCGTATTTCAACTCTAAAATATTGGGGAGTTCTTTTGAGAAAGCTATCGTACCAAATAAGTACAGAAAAACTGCTAGCCACTTTTTGAATGGCAATAATCTTTTCATGTTTAAATTAAATCACCATAGTAGGATGTTCATTAGCTTCACGTTTTCTAATGATACCTATCTCGTAAACAGTCTCATGTGATTCTTCTAAGATTTCCTTTGCACGAGCTACATCTTTTTGGTCAAGAATAATAGCCATACCTATTCCACAATTAAATGTGCGATAAAGTTCTGCACTAGAAATATTTCCTTTATCTTGTAGCCATTGAAAAAGTTTTGGCAGTGGCCAGCTTGATGATTGAATTTCCGCTATTAAATCTTCCCCTAAAATCCGTGGGATATTTTCTGTAATGCCTCCGCCCGTGATATGGGCCATACCTTTAATCTTGATTGTCTCTTTAAGCTTAAGAATAGATTTGACATAGAGTTTAGTGGGTTCCATTACAATATCTCTTAATGTTTTTCCATCAAAAGGCGATGAAAAATCAACCTTTTCATTACTAATAATTTTCCTAATCAGCGAATATCCGTTTGAATGAGCTCCGCTAGATGCAAGGCCAATAACTGCATCGCCAGATCTAATTGTTTTGCCATCAATGATTTCACTTTTTTCTACAACGCCTACTGCAAAACCAGCTAAATCATACTCGCCTTCAGGATACATGCCTGGCATTTCTGCTGTTTCTCCACCCACAAGCGCACATCCAGACTGAGCACAGCCATCTGCAATACCTTTAATAACCTGCGATGCTGTTTCTACGTCAAGTTTGCCACATGCAAAATAATCAAGAAAAAATAAAGGTTCAGCGCCTTGCACTAATATATCGTTAACACTCATGGCAACTAAATCAATCCCAACTGTGTCATGTTTATTTAGTTCGAATGCCAATTTAAGTTTTGTGCCTACCCCATCTGTACCGGAAACTAGGACAGGCTCTTTATATTTTTTAGGTACTTCAAACAAAGACCCAAAACCTCCAATACCCCCCAAAACCTCGGCTCGCATAGTTTTTTTTGCAAATGGCTTGATTCTTTCAACAAGCGCATCCCCCGCCTCAATATCTACCCCTGCATCTCTATAAGTGATGGATTGATTATCTTTTCTTGTATCATCTTTATTCAAAAGATTAGCTCTCTTTCATTAAACTTTTGGGTTAGTCGTTATAATTGAAATTTTAACCGAAATATATTTTAAAGATGTGCATAATTAAGGCTATCTTTACCTAAATAAGCTTTCTCATAGACATGAAACAGATGCTATTAGCTCTATCTCCTACCCCAAAACAATCTTTTGAAAATTTTGTGGTTGGTCAAAATATCGAAGTGATTCACACCTTAAAGCAAATCATCTCTCATAAACTGCCTATTCAATTCATTTATCTTTGGGGTAACGAAGGTTCGGGCAAATCTCATTTGGCTCATATTGCTTCTGATCACGGATTTGTGATTCATGATGATGTTCATTTGCTTGATGACTCAGGTCAAATTGAATTATTCAACACATATAATCGATGCAAAGAATCTCATCAGAACATGTTGGTGTCAGGCCTTTATTCACCGCTCCAGATGAAATTAAGAGATGATTTAGCAACTAGGCTTGCTTGGGGAGTAACTTATGAAGTGATAGCTCTTTCAGACGAAGAAAAAAAGTTAGCACTTCTAAGACACGCTGATGAAAGAGGTATAAAACTTAACACGGATATTATTGACTATTGCTTAAGGTATCTAAAAAGAGATATGCCAAATTTATTTTCTATTTTAGAGGATTTAGATAAATGGTCTTTAAGTTACAAAAGGCCTATTACTCTTCCGCTGCTTAAAGAAATTATTGCAGCCAATAAGATATAAACTTATTGGCGAATCAAGTAATCAAAAGCTCCTAAAGAAGCTTTAGCGCCCTCGCTCATTGCAATAATAATCTGTTTATAAGGCACGGTAGTTGCATCCCCGGCTGCGAATAGTCCTTTCAATGAAGATTGCCCATGGCTATCAATAATAATTTCTCCAAACTTAGAGAGATCTACAGTATTTTTTACAAAGTCAGTATTTGGCAAAAGTCCAATTTGAATAAAAATGCCTTCAAGTGGAATCGTTTTCTTTTCGTTTGTTTCTCGATCAAGATAAATCATGCTATTCACTTTATCAGTGCCAAGGACTTCCAATGTTTGTGCATTTAATATGACATCTACATTTGGCAAGCTATAGAGTCTCTTTTGTAAGATATCGTCAGCTTTGAGTTCTGGGGCAAATTCAAAAAGCGTGACATGCCCTACGATATTTGCAAGATCAATAGTAGCCTCAACGCCAGAGTTTCCTCCACCTATGACTGCAACGTGTTTACCTTTAAATAAAGGCCCATCGCAATGTGGGCAATAAGCTACACCTTTACCTTTAAATTCTTTTTCGCCAGGAACATTTAATTCCCTCCATCTTGCACCTGTTGCAATAATCACTGATTTGCTTTTAAGCTTTCCACCATTTTCTAGCTCTACTTCAAATAAAGCATTTTCATCATTTTTTTGAATACTCTTTGCACGCTGTAAATTCATAATATCAACATCGTATTCCTTCACGTGTTCTTCAAGAGCTGTTACTAATTTTGGCCCTTCTGTAGCTTTGACTGAAATAAAATTTTCTATGCCTAAAGTATCCATCACTTGCCCACCAAAACGCTCGGACACGATTCCTGTTCGAAGGCCTTTTCGTGCACTATATACAGCAGCTGAAGCTCCAGCTGGACCACCGCCAACAATTAAAATATCGTATGTCTCTTTTTTGGAAATTTTCTCAGCTTCTTTTAAGCTAGCACTTGAATCGATCTTATTTACAATTTCATCAAGCTCCATTCTTCCTTGACCAAAAGGCTTGTCGTTAAGAAAGATAGTAGGTACAGCCATAATTTGTTTATCTTCTACTTCCTTCTGAAATAATGCGCCATCTATCATGACGTGCGAAATGTTTGAATTAATAATAGACATTGCATTCAGCGCCTGAACAACATCAGGACAATTATGGCAACTCAATGAAATATATGTTTCAAAATGAAACTTGCCTTGAATATTCTTAATTTGCTCTATTTTTTCAGCATCTATCTTTAATGGATGGCCCCCTGCCTGAAGCAAAGCCAACACAAATGACGTAAATTCATGTCCCGAGGGAATGCCTGCGAAAGTTATACCCGTAACATCTGTCTCTCGATTGACTTCAAAAGAGGGAATTCTTTTAGAAACATCTGTTTCTTTATTTAAAGTTATTTTTTCTGACAAAGAAGCAACTTCTTCTAACATCTCGAGCATTTCTTGAGATGAAGCGGTCTCGTCAAGATTTGCCAAAAGCTTGATCGGATTGACAAGCCTAGTCATGTAATCTTGTAATTGATTTTTAATTGTTATATCGAGAGCCATTTATTTACCTAAGATGTTTATGAAATTCCCAGGCCCTTATGGCCTGGGTTTCATTTTTTTGTGATTAGATCTTGCCTACGAGATCTAGTGATGGAGCTATTGTTTTAGCGCCCTCTTGCCATTTAGCTGGACATACTTGGCCTGGATTATTAGCTACATATTGTGCGGCTTTAAGTTTACGTAATGTTTCTTTGACATCACGAGCTATCGCATTGTCATGCACTTCCATGGTTTTAATTTCGCCCTTTGGATTGATAATAAAAGTACCACGTAAGGCAAGGCCTTCTTCATCAATATGTACTTCGAATGCACGTGTTAATTGATGTGTAGGATCTCCAACTAATGGAAATTTTGACTTACCAACTGCTGGTGAAGTTTCGTGCCAAACTTTATGCGAAAAATGAGTGTCAGTCGTCACGATATAGACTTCTGCACCAACTTTTTGAAATTCTGCATAATGATCAGCAGCATCTTCAACTTCTGTTGGGCAATTGAATGTAAATGCAGCTGGCATAAAAATTACAACTGACCATTTGCCTTTAAGATTTGCTTCTGTAACATCAACGAACTTGCCATTGTGAAATGCTGTTGCTTTAAACGGTTTTACTTCAGTATTAACTAACGAAGACATCGCCTTCTCCTTCTTTGGTTGGTTTAAAAATGATGATTATAGGTAGGTCAATTACATATGTAAAATCAATTCTTATTATAAATATGATTTATTTTACTTATCAAAGTAAATAATATTTCAGATTTAAAGAAGATAGAAAATATGTTTTTTATTTTTTATCTTTAATATCTTCGAAGCTACTCTCAAATTTAAGTTGTTTTAAGCGCGACTCCACAATCGATTTTTGATAAAAATTACCGTCTTTAGATTTAGCGGCGAAGTCCATTTGCTCTATTGCTCTTGGTAAATTAAATTTACGATAGTAAGCCTCGGATTGAGCTTGATATTGAAGCAATTCTTTTCCTTCTTTTGCATAAGCCTTCGAAAGTAATTCATAGAAATAGCTATCTTCAGGATAAGTATTTAACTTTTCATTAATAAGTCTGACAGATTTTTCAGGTTCATTTGCCATTAGGTAATGTTCTGCTAGTCCATAAATTAAAGCTCGATAGTTAGGGTATATATTTAGCGCTTTTAAATAATGATTTAATGCTTGGGTTGGTTGATTTGTGGAAACTTCTAATTTACATGCAAGCGTCTCAATCAGCGCATTTTTTTTAGAGTTCATTTTTAGCCATTCAACTTCTTGCCGAGCCCTTACAAAGTCACTTTTTCTCATATAAGCAATTGCCAGTCCATATCGCTCAGCAGCTTCATTCATATAACGCTTATCTTTAATGCTTCCTTCAAAGGTATCTACCGCTGATTGAGGGGTACCATTTGTAGCTCTCAATTTTGATTTGATAAATATAAAATCAGGGTTATCAGGTATTTGCCTATAACGAATTTCTTTGACTCTGTTTGAAATGTCGCTTATACGATCAGTTGTAATAGGATGGGTTCTTAAGAAGCTAGGTGCCGCACCTTCTGAAAAACGAGAGCCTCTTTGGAGAGTATTAAAGAATGAAACCATTGATCGACCATCAAAACCTGCGTCAGTCAAAATTTGAAAACCTACCCGGTCTGCTTCTTTTTCATGCTCTCTTGTATAGTCCAATTGTTTTTGCACTCCCATGGCTGAGGCAGCAGTCATAGTTCCAGCTGATAGCTGAGGATTGGCTCTTGCGACAAGAAGTGCTAAGGCAATACCTAATACAGTTTTAATTGAATCATTCTTCTGCTGAGCAATCATTCTTGGCAAATGCCTTTGTGTCACGTGAGCAATCTCATGGCCCAATACACTAGCCACCTCTGATTCGCTATTTGAAGCCAAAATTAAGCCTGTATGAACGCCAATTACTCCTCCAAGCATTGCAAAAGCATTAATTGAAGATTCATTAACTACAAAAAAATTAAACTGTTGTCTTTTGTTAGGGCTATATGCGACTAATCGATCCCCCAAATTTTTCAAATAATCAATCACCTCAATATCTTGAACAATTTCAGGGCTGACTGCCACTTCCTTTAAAATTGCTTTGGCAATAGCCTGCTCTTCTTTAGCAGATATAATGAGCTGAGAAGCGTCACCTAGATCAGGCAGTTCATTGGCAAAAACGGACAGGCAACAAAAAAAACTTGCTAATAATGTAATTTTAAATTTCATCATTGGTATGATACCTAGATTAATAATCACTTACATCTATGTTTGAGAAGATAAACTAATTAAATTTATGAAAAAACTAACTCATATTAATCAAAAAGGTGATGCGCAACTTGTAGATATTACTGATAAAGCAATTACCCATCGAAAAGCATTAGCCGAAGGCACAATTCAACTAAACAAAGATACCTTAAAGCTAATTCAAGCTAATTTAATTAAAAAAGGTGATGTCTTAAACACTGCAAAAATTGCAGGCATCCAAGCTGCAAAAAAAACTTGGGAGCTTATTCCACTTTGTCATTCAATCAACCTTACTAAAATTGATATTGAATTTAATATTGATAAAAAAAATAATACGATTGTGTGTCAATCGTCCTGTGAATGTTTTGCACAAACAGGACTTGAAATGGAAGCCCTTTCAGCAGTTAGCATCGCCCTCCTCACCATTTATGACATGGTGAAAGCAGTAGACCGTACGATGATCATTTCAAATATCCACTTAGTGGAAAAGTCTGGGGGACGCTCTGGACTTTATAAGCGAGAGGTTAAAGTTAAACCTAAGAAAGCAGTTAAAACGAAGAAATAGAGGTTTACTCCAAACAAGTAATTATTTTTAAAATCTAAACATCAACTCATTTCTTCTAAGAAATGGCAGAGTCCAAGGTGGGTTATAGCGAGCTAGTATAGGAGAGCCCTTTGGCTCTATGTTTCTTTTTTTCATTTCTTCATTAAGCAAACTTAACATCTCCGCATATTTTTTTTCCCGCACCAAACCAGAGAATGTAATAACTGCAAATTTTTCTGCAGGCACTTCGGTAATTTTAATTTCTGGATTATTGGGGATAGGAAGAGTCTCTTTTGTAAATTGCTTTGGCATATTAAAACTAACATACCAACCCCTTTCAGTTTCTTCAGAAATAACTGGCGCTGTCATTTCAATCTTTTCTGAGGCATCTCGAGTAATTACCGGAGCTGTCATGTCAATTTTTTTTGGCCCTTCATTTGTTTTATTATTTCCAAAAATAAAATCAGCCAGCAAACGAAATCCTTTACTTGATGCTGTATCGAATGTCCCTGTAACTAGAACTTGAGCAATTAATTTTGGCTGGTACTCTCTAACCTCAAATGCATCTTTTTTTTCAATGCTAATAAATTCTGGTTCTTCAATCGCCATAGTATTAAAGCTTGTGATTAATAGAAGTAAAAATGTAAAAATATTTAACCGCATTATGCTTATCCATTTAAAGTTATTAAATCAGTAATTATTCTTGCTGCTTTTGGAGCCATCGTCAATCCATATCGATAGTGACCTACATTTAAGTACACATTATTATATTTATGATGCTTTTCTATCATAGGCACATTGCCATCCGAGCCAGGCCTCAGACCACTCCATTGATTTTCAATTTTGTAATTTTTTAAAATAGGCAGTAAAGATTCAGCTTTTTGTTGAAGAGAATTTCTAGCTTCTTCTGTAATGCTTTTATCAAAGCCAACGTCTTCTTTTGTGCTTCCCCCAAGAACAACGCCATCTTGTCTTTGCACCAAGTAAAAATCATCCTTATAAAGAATATATGGCAACTTTTCTTTAATGGCAGGATATTGAATAAGCTGCCCTCTAATAGGTCTAATTTTTGGCGTCTCAATTTCATTTAGAACGTTCGAGCTCCATGCCCCTGAAGCCACAACATAAAAATCTGCTTCTAGATTAATGTTATTTTCGACTTGAAGATGATGAATGAAATTATTTGAATCAGAAATGGGGTTAACTTTTTTATGCTCTATCATTACAACATTATTTTTAATTAAATATATTTTTAAGGCTTTTAATAAGCGAGGATTTCTTATTTGAGCAACATGTGGCAAAAGCAAGCATGATTTTTTTTCTATTTGAATTTGTTTAATTTCAATATTATTTTTTTGACACCAGTTCATCCCAAGATCTTTATCATATTCATCGTATACCAACATACCTGACTCAATCCATTCAGGGTCAATGCCTGTATCTTGTTTTAGAGTTTCAGAAAGAGAATGATAAAAATCAGCACTTCCAAAACAAAGATTATTTACACTATCTTGGTAGTTCCAAGGAAGTAAAGGCGAAAGAATGCCAGCTCCCGCCCATGAAGCTTCTTGGCCTATAGCGCTCTGATCGATCAAAGTGACTTCATATCCTTTTTTAATAAGAAAAAATGAAGTTATACAGCCGACGATACCACCGCCAATGACAGCAACTTTTTTTGTCATACTCTATTTGCCAGTCAGTATATATTTTTCTAAAGCATTGAGTTTGTCTGCTGTACCTATTACCACAAGAATATCTCTTGGAGATAAAACAATATCGTTTCTGGGCTCTATATCTTCTAGCATATTAGGACGTCTTAAATATTTAACCTCTGTATTAAGCATAGCAAAAGGAATTTGGCCAAGTCGCCATGAAAGCACATGTGACTTTTCGTTGATCTCAATCGCATGAAGTCTTGTTTGTGGCTCAGTAACTTCAGCCTCGGCGTCAGATACACCGCCAAAATAACCCTTAAACATTTTGTAACGCTCTTCTCTAAACAAGCGAATTCTTTTTACAACGCGATTCAAAGGCACGCCTAAAACAACAAGTGCGTGAGAAGCTAGCATTAGACTTCCTTCTAAAATTTCTGGAACAACTTCACTTGCTCCTGCATTCCTAATTTCATCCATATGGATATCGTCTCGCGTTCTAACAATGACGGGTATATTCTTGTACGTTTCTTGAGTTATATGAAGTACTTTCATAGCCCCTCGAAAATCTGCATAAGTAATAACAAGCGCTTTTGCTGTTTTAATTCCAGCAGCCTCTAACACGACTCTTCGACTTGCGTCACCATACATAACGTGCTCGCCCCCTGAAGCCGCATCATTTACCCGGCTTGAATCTATATCAATGGCAATAAAAGGAATATTTTCTTCTTTTAGAAAACGCCCTAAATATTGTCCGCTTCTTCCATAACCGCACAAAATTACATGGTCTTTCAAGGTGCGTCCTATAGATTGAATTGCTTGAACTGTATCTTCACTGTTACGGTTATAACTTTTTGATAAATAACGCGCTATGCGCCCGTTATACTTAATAATAAAAGGGGCCAATATCATTGAAAATAATGATGAAGCCAAAATAATTTGAAATGCGTGAGCTCCTATAACATGCTCTTCTCTAGCAAGAGCTAAAATCACAAAACTAAACTCCCCTGCTTGTGCCAAAATAAGGCCTGTTCTAATACCCACCCCAATCTCATAATTAAATAATCGTGTAAGAAACGTAATCACAAAAGCTTTAAATAAAATAAAGCCTAAGGTAATTAAAATCACATAGCCAATATTCGAAGCTATTTGGTGAAGGTTAAGTAACATCCCGATACTAATAAAGAAAAGGCCCAATAAAATATCTCTAAAAGCCGCAATATCTGATTCAACCTGATAGCGATAGCGGGTTTCAGAAATGAGCATACCGGCTAAAAATGCTCCAATACCATAAGACAATCCCGCCATTTTTGTGGCGAAAGAAAATAGAAGTGTAATCATCAACACATTCATGATGAATAATTCACGCGACCTTTGGTTCGCTACGACAGCAAACCAAGAATTCATTAAAGGCCTACCAAATTTAAAAAGGATAGAAAATAAAAAAATAGCCTTTAAAAGTGACATCAAAAATATACTGCCAATATCGCTTGATGAAGCGCCAAGTGCTGGAATCAATATTAAAATGGGAATAACGGCTATATCTTGAAAGAGTAGAATACCAATGGCTAATCGGCCATGTCTTGAATTTAAATCAACACGCTCCATTAGAATCTTAGAAACTATAGCTGTTGATGACATAGTAAATGCGCTGCCAATGACAAAAGCTGAAGTTAAATGAAGTCCAAACCACCACGCAAGGCTAATTGAAGCAAATAAAGTAATAAGTACCTGTGCACCACCTAAACCAAAAAGGATGTTTCTCATCGAATAAAGTTTAGGCAGGCTAAACTCAAGTCCAATACTGAACATTAAAAATACAATACCGAATTCAGCAAAATGCCGACTAGACTCTGAATCAGGAAGCACCCCAATCAAATGAGGTCCTAAAATTATACCTACGACAAAATAGGCAATCATCGCGGGCAATTTCAAGTATCGGAATAGCCCAACTAATAAAACTGAGCTTACTAGTAAAATAAGAACTAAGGGTAGGGAGTCAAACATTCATTTATCCAAGATTAATCAATAATTTTTAGGCTTAAAGCATTTATAAACCCTTTTACACGAGTATCCATTACCCTCTACAATGTCATTATGACTAAGACATCATCAAAAAATACTCTTGAACGCGCTCGCCAAGTCCTTGAAATTGAAGCACAAGAAATCTTATCTTTAGCGAATAGGCTTGATGATCATTTCGTCAACGCCGTTCAACTCATTTTACATTGTGATGGCAGAGTTGTGGTGAGTGGGATGGGCAAATCGGGGCATATCGGAAGAAAATTAGCCTCTACTTTCGCAAGCACTGGCACCCCAAGCTTCTTTATGCATCCTGCAGAGGCAAGTCATGGTGATTTAGGCATGATTACATCTAATGATGTAGTCATTTTTCTATCAAATTCTGGTAAGAGCGATGAGCTTTTATCTATCCTGCCAGTCATAAAAAGAATCGGCGCAAAAATTATTTCAATTACAGGCAATAGTGATTCTGAGCTTGCAAGGGAATCCAAAATTCATTTAAGCGCTCATGTATCTCAAGAGGCCTGCCCTTTAGGGCTTTCCCCTACCGCTAGCTCAACAGCATCTCTTGCTTTAGGAGATGCATTAGCCATTTGTGTTCTTGATCAAAGAGCATTTACCGCTGAAGATTTTGCTCGATCACATCCAGGCGGCAGTTTAGGCAAAAGACAAGTTGTGCGGGTACGAGACATTATGAGAGACGTTGATAAAGTGCCTTCCATCAAAGAAGATGCATTACTTTCTGATGCAGTGCTTGAGATATCTCTTAAGGGCTTAGGCTTTACAGCAATAGTTAACGCTCATTCCGAGCCCATTGGCATATTTACTGATGGTGATTTAAGAAGACAGCTTTCTAAAAAAATAGATTACGAAAAACAGTCCATTAGAGAAATTATGAACAAAAATCCTAAGACAATATTTGATGATCAAATCATTATTGATGCAATCAACTTAATGGATTTCAATAAAATTAATGGCATTCTTGTGGTTAATAGAGAGAATAAATTAGTAGGTGCTTTTAATATGCATGATCTCTTTAAAGCGAAAGTCATTTGATGGATTCAACCCTTAAAGAACGTGCACAAAAAATCAAGCTTATGATTTTTGATGTTGATGGTGTAATGACAGATGGTTCACTATTCATTGGAGATGATGGTCAAGAGTATAAAATGTTTAATACACAAGATGGTTTAGGTATGCGATTACTTAAAAAAAGTGGGGTTAAACTTGCAATTATTACCGGCCGCAATTCAAATAGTGTTCTTATTCGCGCTGAAAATTTAGAGGTAGATTACTTTTATCAAGGCATTTCAGACAAAAAAGAAGCGTTTGCTGATCTCATTAAGAAAACAGGATTCAGGTCTGAAGAATGTGCATTTATGGGAGATGACATTGTAGATTTGCCTCCTATGTTGCAATCGGGTCTCGCTATTTCTGTTCCTGCAGGTCACGATGAAGTAAAAAAAATTGCGCATTTTGTTACAGAAAAGATTGCCGGCTATGGTGCCGTTCGAGAGGCCTGTGATTTTATTATGAAGGCTCAAGGCACTTATGATGAAATCGTTGCACCTTACTTTAAATGATCAATCGTTTCTCTGTTTTATTTCCTATTTTTTTTGCTGCAATCTTAGCTTTTATTTCTTACTGGGTTCAAGTTTCTGTTGAAAATGAAAGTGAAAAAAGAGGAAATAAACTAAGCAACAGCCCCGATTATTTTTTAACAAATTTCAAAACAACGCAAACTGAATCAAATGGGTCTATTCATTTCATTTTATCTGCAAATGAAATGACCCATTACCCGCAAGATGACACGACGCGACTTAAAAAACCTCTTTTTATTAGATATAAAAATAATGTGCCTAGCTCAAAAATTGAAGGTGGCATTGGTCTTGTTTCGACTGACGGCGAAGAAGTGCAAATAATTGACAATGTAAAAGTGGCTCGCCTCGAAACTGAAACAAAGCCAAAAATGGAGCTTTTTACAGATCAATTGACTATATTGCCAAACAAAGACCAAGCATTTACAAAAAGGCCTGTTCGCATCACTCAAGACCCCAAAACAGTCGTTAATGCAATTGGCATGAATTATGACAAAAAGAATGGAATAATGAAGTTATTAGCGAGAGTTCGTGTGCATTATGAAAAGCCCGTTAAAAAAAATAATTTAAACGTGCATCCTATTACTCAAAATAAAAAATTAAAAAAATAATGCGCTTATCTTTTTTTACAATATCGTCACTGAAAATTTTCTTTACTTGCTTATGCATTTTTAGCATCAGTTCATCTTATGTCTTTGCAGAAAAGGCAGACCGAGATAAGCCTATCGAGCTTGAATCTGACACAATGACATCTGATGACTCGAAGAACACAAGTGTTTATTCTGGTAATGTCATTTTGACACAAGGCACACTGCTTATTAAAGCCGATGAACTTACCATCCGAGAGGACAATCAAGGCTTTCAACATAGTACAAGTATTGGTAATCCCACAACCTTCAAACAAAAACAAGAAGGTAAAAATGAATATATTGAAGGCAGCGCTCAGAGAATTGAATATGATGGCCGTATGGACAAAGTTCATTTATATAGTAAAGCGTGGGTAAAAAAAGGTGGGGATATTGTTCAGGGTGATTACATCATGTACGACGCAAATGCTGAATTTGCAAAAGCAATGTCAGGTAACACTAAAAATAAAGCAGGCGAGACTGTACCGGGCGGCAGAACGCGTGCAATTATTCAGCCCAAGAAAAAACCACAGGAATAACAAGTCGCTATGAGTGAATTAGTCATTGAAAATCTTAAAAAAACTTTTAAAAAAAGAACTGTCGTTCAAGATGTATCTTTAACTATCAAGAGTGGTGAAATCGTAGGATTGCTAGGGCCCAATGGCGCTGGTAAAACAACAAGTTTTTATATGATCGTAGGGCTTATTCCAAGCGATCGAGGACGTATCTCACTCGATGGTGCAAATATATCAAAAATGCCTATTCATAGTCGCGCAAAATTAGGTCTTTCTTACCTTCCTCAAGAACCTTCGATCTTTAGAAAAATGACGGTGGCTGAAAATATTTTAGCTATTTTAGAATTGCAAGACTTAACTCGCGAAAAAATGAATGCAAGACTTGAAGGGCTTCTTCAGGAATTAGGTATTAGTCATATTAGAAACAATCCTGCAATCAGCCTTTCCGGGGGCGAAAGACGTCGTGTTGAAATTGCCAGATGCCTTGCCTCTGATCCCGCATTTATTCTATTAGATGAACCTTTTGCAGGCATTGATCCAATTGCGGTCATTGATATTCAAAAAATCATTAAATATCTCGCCGAACAAAAAATTGGCATTCTCATTACAGATCATAATGTTCGTGAAACTTTAGGCATTTGTGATCGCGCGTATATTGTAAATCAAGGGAAAATTCTTGCATCTGGACTACCTAAAACTCTTGCTAACGATCAAAATGTTAAAGATGTTTATTTAGGTAAGGATTTTTATCTATAACTATTTAGATTAGCGCTATTTAAGCGATGAAACAAAATCTTCAATTTAAAGCGTCTCAACACTTATCGCTTACTCCTCAACTTCAACAGTCTATTAAGCTTCTCCAGATGTCATCTGTGGAGCTTAATCAAGAACTTGAAATTCTCATTCAACAGAACCCCTTAATTGAAATGCTAGAGGAAGATGAGGAAGACGGCAAAGATATTGCGACAACTCCTCAGGAAGAAACTTCATTTGAAATTTTAAACGATCAGGAAATCCAAGAGCCTATTTATGAGCACGAAATTAATTGGGATGAAGAATACGCAAAAGATAATAATTATATCGATTCAAATGAGTATCGAGAGTCTGCGACACAAACTCTAAAACAATACCTTGAAGATATTTTTCATTTAATTCCAATTGGCGAGAAGGATCAAGCAATTATTTCTCTTCTAATAGATTCAATCAATGAAGATGGCTATTTGGAAGAGCCTCTAGATTACTTCTTATCAAGTATTCCAAAGGAGTATGAAGTAAGTATTGAAGAAATAGAATCCTTACTAAAATTACTTCAAAAACAAGCGCCACCTGGAATTGGCGCAAGAGATCTTATTGAATGCTTGACGCTTCAACTTGAAAGTAAGGAAGAAAGTCCGATTCACATACTTTCCATTAAAGTTATTAAATCTCATCTAAACCTTCTGGCCTCTCGTGACTTTGTTAAGCTAAAAAAAATATTAGGCTGTGAAGATGAAGTGCTAAGAGAAATTCAGAAGGTAATTAAAAGTCTTAACCCAAAACCTGGAAATATATTTTCTACCATTGAAAGTCATCACTTCATTCAACATGAAGTTAATGTAAAAAAAGTAAAGGCTAATTGGCAAGTTTCATTAAACGAACAAGCAATTCCAAAGCTTCGCTTAAATCATATTTATCGAGACCTAATCAAAAATTCGCAAGCTGACTCAGCTCATCATTTATCTAGTCAAATACAAGAAGCAAAATGGATTGTGAAAAACATACAACAGCGGTTTGTCACAATTCTTAAAGTTTCAGAAGCCATCATGAAACATCAAAAAGATTTTTTAGATTATGGTGAATCTATGATGAAGCCTCTTATTTTAAGAGAGATTGCTGAAGAAGTTGGTCTTCATGAATCCACCATCTCTAGAGTTACATCAAACAAATATATTAATACGCCTCGGGGCATTTATGAGCTCAAATTTTTCTTTGGAAGTTCAATTGACAATAGCTCAGGTAATGAACTTGCATCTACTGCAATTAGGGCTAAAATTAAAGAAGTTATTAAACAAGAAGATCCAAAAAAACCACTTTCAGATAGCGAGATTGTTTTATTATTAAAGAATCAGGATATTAATATTGCACGAAGAACTGTGGCGAAATATAGAGAAATACTAAATATTGCTCCAACCAACCTTAGAAAAATTTTATAACTCTAACCTTAAGGAAATAATATGAATATTCATTTAACTGGCCATCATTTAGAAATCACTCCGTCATTAAAGGAATATATTCAAACTAAATTAGCTAAAATTTTCCACCATTTTGATCATGTAATTGATGCAAAGGTCACACTCACAGTGAATAAACTAGAACATATTGCAGAGGCTACTATTCATCTTCCAAAGAGCGATATTCATGCTGAATGCAGAGGTGAAAGTATGTACACCGCCATTGATTTACTATCGAGTAAATTAGATCGCCAAGTCATTAAATATAAAGAATTGCATAAGGATCACCACCGAATTGAAGGCGGCTTAAAACACCAGTCGATAGAATAATGTATTTATCAAAAATTTTTAATTTAAACCCATTAAAATCTAAAGCCCCTCAAGCTACAAAACATGCACATGGTGTTTTTGTTGTAATTAAAGGTAAAGGTATTTTAATCGTTGGCAAATCAGGCATTGGTAAAAGTGAGGTTGCACTTGATTTAATTTACAGAGGCAATCAGCTTATTGCTGACGATAGTGTAGAATTTTTCAAACAAGATGAAAATACACTCATAGGCCAAGCGCCATCACTCCTTGCCAATTTAATGGAGGTTCGTAGCTTAGGCATACTTGATATTAAAAAATTATTCGGTGATAAAAGCATAATCAAAAAAGAAAAGCTTTTTTTAGTGGTTGAATTGAAATCATTCCAAAAAAAATTGCCCTACCCGAGACTAGATATGGATATGGGTTCTTTTAAGCTTTTTGATATTACTGTTCCTAAGATAGACCTCCCTATCGATAAAACAAGACATGTAAGCCTTTTAATTGAAACTGTAGTTAAAAACTATATATTGCTTAATAAGGGATCTAATGCAACAAAGAATCTTTCACAGAAGCTTAATCTTCAATTAAGTTTAGATCATTAATTATGGAAGTCATTATTATTTCAGGATTGTCAGGCTCGGGTAAAAGCATTGCCCTAAACGCTCTAGAAGACAATAATTTTTACTGTATTGATAATTTACCAGTCACGCTTTTATCTAGCATTTCTCAACATCTTAATCATGAGCATCAGGATAAAGTTGCTATAAGTGTTGATATTAGGAGTATCGATATTGAAAAATTACCTCATGTTATTAAAGAAATCGAGTCTTTATCTATCAAAACGAAGCTTATTTATTTAGAATCCTCTACAGAATCTATAGTTAGACGATTTGGCGAAACTAGGCGGAGACATCCATTAGCAAATGAAAAGCTATCCCTTGATGAAGCTATAGAAAAAGAGCGTTCCATGCTCGCACCTTTAGCTGAAATTGGTTACAAAATTGATACTAGCAATATGTCGGTCAATGCTTTGAAGACAGCATTGAGTGAATTAATTCAGCTAAAAGAGGATCGCCTTGCCTTACAATTTAGTTCATTCGGATATAAGTTTGGCATCCCACTTGATGCAGATTTTATCTTTGATGTGCGCTGTCTTCCTAATCCGCACTACGAATCAAATCTAAAAAATTTAACCGGGATAGACAAGCCTGTTATAGTTTTTTTTGAAAACTTCAAAGAGGTTGATAAGATGTTTCAAGACATTAATCACTTTGTAAAGGAATGGCTAAGTGCTTTCAAAATAGAACAAAGACATTCTCTAAATATAGCTATTGGATGTACTGGTGGCAAACATCGCTCCGTTTATATTGCGAATAAATTATTTACTAACTTTTCTAACCCAAAATCTCAAGTGACTATTCGTCACAGAGATATTAACCATTAAAAGAACTTATGATTGGCATTCTTCTTATCACGCACGGCGAACTCGGAAAATCTCTCATTGAATGCGCGACACATGTTCTTGGGGACCAGCCATTATTTCTAGAATTTCTCTCAATCGAAAATGATTGTGAACATGAAAATATGTTTAAGCAAATATCGGAAAGAATTAGTCTCTTAGATCAAGGTGATGGTGTTTTAATCTTGACAGATATATTTGGAGCAACACCTTGTAACATTATTACTAAAATAATTAAGCCAGGAAAAGTGAGTGCAATTGCGGGTGTTAATTTATCTATGCTTATCCGCAGCATTAGTTATCGCCATGAGTCATTCGATGCTCTCATTGCCAAAGCAATCCAAGGCGCTCAAGATGGCATCATTCATATTCAATCCAATCAATCTTGCTAACACTTTCTATTAAAATCATTAATAAGCTAGGTTTGCATGCAAGAGCCTCTGCAAAACTTACGCAGATAGCCAATCAATTTGACTCAGATATATGGATTGAAAAAAATGATAAAAAAGTAAACGCAAAAAGTATTATGGGGGTAATGATGCTTGCGGCTAGCCAAGGTTCACATGTCATAATCACGACAGAAGGTCCTGATGAAAAAGAAGCTTTGAATTCTATCGTTACTCTTATCAATGATTTTTTCGGTGAGGGAGAATAAAGCAAGATGACTCCATTTAGCATTCACGGTACTGGTGTTTCAAATGGAATCGCTATAGGTAAAGCACATTTGATTTCCAATGCTCTTCTTGAAGTTGTTCAATACGATATTGAGATAAAAAATATTCCTCATGAAATCAAAAGATTTGAGGATGCTATTACTGCCGTCAAAATTGATCTCAATAAAATAAAATCCCAACTACCCTCTGATTCGCCAGGAGAGTTAAGTGCATTTATTGATACACACTTAATGATATTAAAAGATAAGTCTTTGTCTTCATTGCCAAAAACTATTATTGAGAATGAAAAATGTAATGCAGAATGGGCGATCAAAAAGCAAATGGATAGCGTAGTAAATCAATTTGATCAAATCGAAGATCTATATTTAAGGGAAAGAAGGCAGGATGTTATTCAGGTTGTTGAAAGAGTCATTAAAATACTTTTAGGCCATTCGAATCAAGCTGCTGTAAAAAATAAAGAAAAATTAACAATTTTAGTCGCTCATGATATTTCGCCAGCGGATGCGCTGCACTTTAAGAATCATAAATACGCAGCCTTTATCACAGAGGGTGGTGGTATAACTTCCCATACTGCAATTTTATCAAGAAGTTTAAATATCCCCTCAATTGTGGCATTGCAGAATGCTAGGACTTTAATACGTGACAACGATTTAATTATTGTTGATGGCACTCAAGGTGTTGTGATTGTTAATCCAACTCAAGAAATTCAAAACTACTATAAAACACTCCAAGATTCATGGGGTGAGGAACAAGAAAAGCTTCAGCGTATTAAGACAAAAAAATCAATCACTAAAGATGGGGCTTTAATTAACCTCTTGGCAAATATTGAAGTTCCGAATGACATTCTCTCTGTAAACGCCTCAGGTGCTGCCGGAGTTGGTTTATTTAGAACAGAGTTCTTATTTATGAATAGACAAGATATGCCAGATGAGGAAGAGCAATTTCAAGCCTATAAGAGAGTAGCTGAAGCGATGGGTAAAAGGCCTGTCACTATTCGTACTTTAGATGCAGGTGCTGATAAACAAACAGCACTAGTGAACAAAAAAATAAGCCCTAATCCAGCGTTAGGATTAAGAGCAATTCGATTGTGCTTGTCCGAACCCAAAATCTTTATAACGCAACTTCGTGCTATTTTAAGGGCTTCTCAATTTGGAAACATTAAAATTCTTTTTCCTATGCTAAGCAGTATCAGTGAGCTTCGGCAAACCAAACTTCTTCTAGAAAGGGCGAAAGCAAGCTTAAGAAAAGATAAAGTAAGGTTTAATGAAAAGATTCTTATTGGAGGTATGATTGAAATACCAGCTGCTGCAATCAGTGCAGATATTTTTGCACAAGAACTCGATTTTTTATCTATCGGTACAAATGATTTAATTCAATATGCGCTTGCGATTGACCGCACCGATGAAGCAGTGTCACATCTTTACAACCCTCTTCATCCTGCTGTTTTAAAATTGATTGCTCTTACAATAAAGTCCGCTCATAAATATAAAAAATCTATCGCTATTTGCGGTGAAATGGCTGGTGAACCGAAACTTACCAAACTATTGATCGGTATGGGTGTTGAACAACTCTCAATGCACCCCTCACATATTCTCAGTGTAAAACAACAAGTTTTAAATAGCTCGATCAAAAATATGAAAACTTCTGTTCTTAGGTTACTTAAGTTAAACGAAGTCGATAAAATTGAAACTTTACTAAAGAAGATTAATCAATCTTACTAGATAACTAATTTTTAATGATGATGACTAACCCTATATTATTCCGCGATAGCCTTCCCCTTTTCGATCAAATTAAACCTAGCCATATTTCGCCAGCTATTGAGGGCATTCTCAAAGAAGCGAATAGTTTGATTCATTCTCTTAAGGTGATGGGCGGCTCTATTTCATGGGAAAATTTTGTAGAACCTATTGAAATGGTTAGTGAAAAAATTTCAAGAGCATGGGGACAAATTGAGCATCTTAATGCAGTCGTCAATTCTGATGATTTAAGAAAAGCCTATAACGATAATCTGATAAAGCTGACTGAGTTTTATACAAATCTTTCTCAGGACGAGGCACTTTATAAAAAATACCAGTCTCTTAAAGATGGCGAAATATTCGAATCACTTACGCCATCACAAAAGCGCATTATTGATAATGTTCTTCGTGAATTTAAATTAGGCGGTGCAGAGCTTAATGAATTAGAAAAAGCACGATTTAAGGTTATTCAAGAAAAACTTGCAAAACTTTCAACGCAATTCGAGGAAAATATCTTAGATGCTACCAATGAATTTTCTATTTTTGTGGGTGACGCTGATGATCTTCAGGGCATTCCTGAAGAAAATATTAAAAAAGCTCAGAGTGAAGCTATTGAAGATAAAAAAGAAGGTTACAAATTCACCCTACACTTTCCATCCTACTTGCCAGTGATGCAATATGCTGAAGATAGAAATTTAAGAGAAAAACTCTACCGGGGTTATGCTACCCGTGCATCTGAGCTTGCATCCCCTAAGTTTGACAATACAAAACTTATAGATGAAATACTCGCTCTGCGTTATGAATCAGCAAAATTACTTGGCTTCAATCATTTTACGGAAATGTCTCTTGTTACTAAAATGGCGAAATCAAATGAAGAAGTTGTAAGTTTTCTTATGGATTTAGCTAACAAAGCAAAGCCTTTTGCCTTGAAAGATATGGAAGAGCTTAGTGCTTTTTCTAAAACGTTAGGTATAGAAAAATTAGAAGCCTGGGATATCGCTTATGTTTCTGAAAAACTTCGCCAAGCCAAATATAGTTTTTCGGAAAATGAAGTAAAACAATACTTTCCTGAACATCGCGTTCTAAAGGGTTTATTTAAAGTAGTTGAAACTATCTTTAAATTAAAAATTATTAAAACAGATACTCCTACTTGGCATAAAGATGTAAGTTTTTATTCCATAAAAAATGATGGGGATGAGTTAGTTGGTCAATTTTATTTTGATTTATATGCACGAAATCACAAACGAGGTGGGGCATGGATGGATGAAGCTATATCTCGATATAAAAACTCTTTCGAATCATCACATCCAGTAGCCTTTCTGACATGTAATTTTTCATCCCCTTCTGAAAATAAACCAGCTTTATTTTCCCATGATGATGTCATAACTCTGTTCCATGAATTCGGTCATGGGCTTCATCACATGCTAACTAAAGTAGATGAATACAGTATTTCTGGCATTAAGGGTGTTGAATGGGATGCTGTTGAATTACCCAGTCAATTTATGGAAAACTTTTGCTGGGAATGGGATGTAGTAAAACATATGACTGAGCATGTGGACAACAAGAGCCCCCTACCTGAAGCTTTGTTTAAAAAAATGATTGAAGCTAAAAATTTCCAATCAGGCATGCAAACTTTAAGACAAATTGAGTTTTCTTTATTCGACATAAGATTGCACACTCAATATAGCGATCAGAATAAAATTAACTCCTTAAAGCTACTCGAAACTATTCGGGACGAAATTGCCGTTGTAAGACCTCCAGCCTGGAACCGTTTTCCTAATAGCTTTTCTCATATTTTTGCTGGCGGGTATGCAGCAGGTTACTACAGTTATAAATGGGCTGAAGTCTTGGCTTCTGATGCTTTCAGTTTATTCGAAGAAGAAGGTATTTTGTCGAGCAATGCTGGCCAAAAATTTCAAGAAGAGGTTTTATCGAAAGGTGGCTCTAGGCCCGCTATGGAATCTTTTGTTGCTTTTCGTGGTCGTGCGCCCTCTGTTGACGCCTTGCTGAGACATAGCGGTATGGCTTAAATGTTATGAAGCTCGCAACGTGGAATGTGAATTCTCTCACTGTAAGGCTAGGCCAAGTCGAAGATTGGGTTAAAAAAGCGCAGCCTGATCTTCTACTACTTCAAGAAACAAAACAAGAAAATATTAAATTCCCTCATGATGCAATAAGTGCCCTTGGCTATCACGCTATTCACAACGGGCAGAAAACATATAACGGGGTTGCGATTATAAGTAAATATGAGCTTTTTGATATTCAAAATAATATGCCCGATTTCGAAGATGAACAAAAGAGATTGATTGCTGCAACTGTAAATACGGACTATGGAAAAATAAGAATAGTTTGTGTTTATGTTCCTAATGGGCAATCTGTAGATTCAGACAAATACCAATATAAGCTCGACTGGTTAAAACATTTTACTGTATGGCTTAAAAATGAAATGGTATCTTTTCCAGACATTATTATTGCGGGCGATTTTAACATTGCGCCTCAAGATATCGATTGTCACGATCCAGAGGCCTGGAAGAATAATATTCTTGTAAGCCCAAAAGAAAGGGATGCTTTTCAAAAAATTATTGACTTAGGATTGTCAGATAATTTTAGGGCAATGAATCCTAATGAAATTCAATATAGCTGGTGGGATTATCGAATGGCTGGATTCAGAAGAAATCTTGGTATGCGCATTGATCACATACTCACAAATAAGAATCTAACAAATAAAACGAAACAATCGTTAATTGATAAGGAACCAAGAAAGTCAGAACGTCCATCGGACCATACACCCGTTATTGTAGAACTTTAATTTACTTTACTTTGATTCCTAGCTGTTTTAACTTTCTATAAAGATGGGTTCTTTCTACACCAGACACTTCTGAAAGTTTTACCATGCTCTGATCATCATTATTTAGGTGGTGTTTAAAATACATTCTTTCAAACTCATCGCGAGCGTCTCTTAGTGATTTATTAAAAATTTCATCTAACCCTTGATCATGACTACCTTTACTTTTTTTTGATGATTTGTTTTTATCATGTAAAAAATTAAATTGATTTGCAACGCGCTTAACATCTTCTGCGGTAATTTTTTCAAGCAAGCTAGTTTGCATTAAATTAAAAACAAAGCTTTCTAACTCCTCTATATCGCCTAACCAATTCATAGCTCGCATCATATTTAAAGCAGCTACATCAAAAACTTTATAATCAGATTTGTCAGATTTTGTGAGATGCATTGTCAAAATAGATGAAGCTAATTCTGGAATATCTTCTTTATGCTCATTAATTGAAGGAAGCAATAATGAGCCAGGTAATAGTTCATTTAAAATACGCTCGTCAAAATCAACATCCTCGGCCTGGGTAAGTGATTTTGAAGTTGCACAAACAATTCTTACATCATAATTAACCGCTTTGCTAATCAGTAAATTTAAGCCTTTTTGTTGAGATTTAGTCAAACGGGAAATTTCATTTAAAAAGATTGATCCACCTCTATGTTGATCAAGAAGATCAGCCGGAGCATTCGAAACAACTTCAAAGTCTTTTACATCAATCCAGGGTTGATTTTTTGGATGTAAGTATTGCGCACAAATTTTGGCGCAACCTCCTTGAGGGCCTATAAGAAGAAGTGGTGTTTTTAAGGAAACGAGTTTATCAAGTCTCTTTTTAAGGTCTTGTATCACATTACTCTTGCCAATGTTTAGTAAGTTAATTTCTATTTTTGGAAGATTATTTGCATACTTTAAAGCTTCATTGACTGTCTTTAAAAGCTTCTGAAGTGTAATAGGCTTTTCGAGGAAATCAAAAGCACCGATTTTAGTTGCTTCCAAAGCGGTATCAATTGTTCCATGACCTGACATCATGACAACTGGACTGGTAAGAAACTTTTCATTTACCCACTCCTTAAGGAGTGTGATGCCATCACAATCAGGCATCCATATATCTAGTAAGATCAAATCAGGCATTTTACTTTTTTTAAGCTCGCGAGCTTCTGTAGCATTTTCAGCTACAAAAATTTCAAAGCCCTCATCGATAAGAATATCTCTGAGCAATTCTCTTATGCCAAGCTCATCATCAACTACTAATATTTTTTTTATACTCATAATTATTTACTTTTAGATATCGGCAGTTGAATATTGATATTAGCACCACCATTTTTTATATTTTCTACAACAATAGTACCCTCATGCTCTTCAATGATTTTTTTCACTATGGCCAAACCAAGGCCAGTGCCATGCGACTTCGACGTGACGTATGGCTCAAATGCTTTTTTAAGTATATCTGCTGAAAACCCTGGGCCATTATCCTCAATGGATAAGATAAGATAGTTTTTATATTTATTTGTGTTAATTTTAATACTCGGCTTTTTTGTATTATTTATCATAGCGTCTTGTGCATTCTGAATCAGATTTATAAGAACCTGTC